>Ga0070730_10003997_pt1 | contig 13064 bp, 8 predicted proteins | sample Coa_R1_3_FD_66447 | JGI IMG/M metagenome (GOLD analysis project Ga0070730, IMG submission 66447) | Surface soil microbial communities from Centralia Pennsylvania, which are recovering from an underground coalmine fire - Coalmine... | ecosystem: Environmental > Terrestrial > Soil > Unclassified ...
GTGGGGCAGGGCATTTTGCTGGCTCTCGGCACCGCGACCGCGCTGAGTGATGTCGGCGCTTTCGTCGTCGGCTCGCGCCTCGGCGGGCCGAAGCTGGCGCCCGGGATCAGCCCCAACAAGACCTGGGCCGGCGCGGCCGGCAACCTGCTCGGCGCCTACCTGGGCACCGGCCTCCTGGCCTTTGCCCTGCCGGCCAGCTGGCTCCTGGCCGTGCTGCCCCTGATCGTCGCCGGCGGCGCCATCTGGGGCGACTTGCTCGAGTCGCGGATCAAGCGCGAGTTCGGGGCCAAGGACGCCGGCAACTGGCTCCCGGGCTTCGGCGGCTTGCTCGACCGGGTCGACAGCCTGATCCTGGTTGGCCCGCTGGTTTTTTACTTCCTGCACCTGACACAGCTCATCTGATTCCCGCCCCCTGGCGCGCAAAGTGTCGCCAATTCTGGTATACTGATTGGTGCAGGGGGCGGGGCGCGGCGCGGAAATTTAGCCTCCTGGTCGTGCAGGGCAGGAGGCGCTTTGATCCATCAACCAACGGCGATCTCGCGCTGGGAACAGGCCGGTGCGTTTACCGTCCATATTTACACGGCGGCCGGGGTGGTGCTGGCCTTCTTGATGGTCCTGGCGGCGATCAGCGGCAATACCGTCTCGGCTCTCTGGCTGGGGGGGGCCGCAGTGATCATCGACGGCACCGATGGCGCCCTGGCCCGCCGGCTGCGCGTCCAGGAGCGCATCCCCTGGTTTGACGGCAGCCTGCTCGACAATATCGTCGACTATCTCACCTATGTCTTCGCCCCCGTCATCTTGCTCTGGTCGGCCGGCTATTTGCCGAGTGGGTTACCGGGTATGACGGTCGCCGTGCTGCCCTTGCTCGCCTCCAGCTTTCAGTTCTGCCGGGTCGACGCCAAAACCGACGACCACTTTTTCCTCGGCTTCCCAAGCTACTGGAATGTGGTCGCCTTCTATGCGATCGTCAATCACCTGGATGTGACCGTCCTGAGCCTGATCATCGTGGGCTGTAGCTTGCTGGTCTTCGTCCCGATCAAGTATGTCTACCCCACGCGCACGGTAACCGCGCGCCCGATTACCCTCGGCTTGGTCGGTCTCTGGGGCCTGGTCTGCGGGACGATCTTGCTGCAAATGCCCCATCCCAACCCGCTGCTGATCAACCTGTCGTACCTGTTCCTCGTCTATTATTTCGTGCTCAGCCTCTATCTGACCCTCAGTCACCGGCCGGATATCGCGCCGCCGCGGCGCTAGCCGGTCGTCTGCAAGCCGGCCGCAATGCCGTTGATGCTGTGGTGGATCGCGTCCAGTAACCCCGCCCGCTCCTCGGGGGCGGCCGTGGCGGGCAGCGCCCGATAGCGCTGCAGCAAGGCGATCTGGGCGATGTGCAGGGCGTCCACGTACGGGTTGCGCAGCTTGATCGACCGCGCCAGCAGGGGGGTCCGCTCCAGCAGCTCCCGCTGGCCGGTGACCTGGAGCACCGCCGCCACACTGCGCTCATACTCTGCCAGGATGGGAGGAAACAGATCGGGTGCATCCCGGGCCAGGCTGGCGTAGCGGCGCGTCGTCGGCATATCGGCGGTCCCCAGGCTGATCTGGGCGTTATCCAGGGCCATGGCGAAAAAGCGCCAGCCGTGGTACATGGCCTGGAGCCGCGTGACTTCCCCCGCCGCGATCTCCGCGGCCAGGGCGCTGCCCAGGCCGAACCAGCCGGGCAGATTGGCGCGGACCTGCGTCCAGCTGAACACCCAGGGGATGGCCCGCAAGTCGTCCAGGGTGATCGCGCTGCCATCCTGCCCGGCCCGGCTTACGGGGCGCGAGGCCAAATTGAGCGTGCCGAGCTCGGGGAACGGCGTGGCCTGGCGAAAGAAGGTCAGGAAGCGCGGGGTCCCTTTGACCAGGGCTTCATAGCTGGTGTGGGCGGTCGCGGCCAGGCGGGCCATCGTGGCCACCCAGTCGGCGGCGGGGGCGGGCGGCGCGGGCTCCAGCGTCGACAGCAGCAGGGCATGGATACTCTGCTCGAAATGGCGCTCCGCGATCGCCGGGTGGCCGTAGCGGGCAAAGATCACTTCCCCCTGCTCGGTGACTTTGAGGTGGGGCAGTTGCGCCTCTGGGGGCCGGGCGAGGATGGCCCGGCCCATCGGTCCACCCCCCCGCCCGACGGCCCCGCCGCGGCCATGGAAGACGACCAGCGCGATTCCGGCGGCCGTGGCGGCGGCGGCGAGCGCCTGCTGGGCGCAATACGTTTGCCAGGTCGACGATAGGTAGCCCCCATCCTTGTTGCTATCCGAATAGCCGATCATGACCTCCTGCTGGTGGCCGCGCGCCGCGACCGCGGCGCGATAGGGTGGGCTGGCCAGGGTCTGGGCCAGGATCGTCCCACACTCCTGCAGCTCGGCGATCGTCTCGAACAGCGGCACGATATCCACCCGGCAGTGGGCCGGCTGCCCGGGCCCGGGCCAATGGAACAGCCCGGCCTCGCGGGCCAGAAAGAGCACGGCCAGCGTGTCGCTTGGCGCCCGGCTCATGGAGACCACATAGGTTTGGCAGGCCGCGGGCCCGCCCATTTGCTGGATCTCGTCCATCGCCGCAAAACTATCCAGCACCTCGCGGGTCGCCGCCGAGAGGGCGTCCGGGGGAGGGGCCAGGGGCTCGCCCGCCAACTGGGCTTCCAGCAGCGCCTGGCGGGCGGTCACGCTCAGGTCGACATATCCCGGTTTACCAGCCAGGCTAAGTAACTCGGCCACCGCCATTGTATGGCGATCGGCATGTTGCCGGATTTCCAGCTCAGCAAGCGAAAAGCCGAAGGTCTCCACGCGCCACCGCAGGTCACGCAGGGGGCCGGCGGCGATCCGCGCACCCCGGTAGGCCCGCAGGCTGGCCTCGATCACCCGTAGATCGTCCTGTAGCACTCCCGCCGTGGGGTAGGCCCCAGGGGCGCCGATCTCGGTGCGCCGCAGACGCTCGGCGATCAGGCCGAGCTTGCGCCGGTAGGGCTGATCGGCCCACTTGCGGACCGGTTGCACGCCCAGCGCTTCCCGGTCGCGCTCGATCGATTCCTGGAGTGCGGGAGCCGCGCCGATCATCCGCGCCGACGTGCTCAGGTCCCGGCCCAACAACTGCACTTCGTCACGATAGCGCCGCAGTACCGCCGCGCGAGCCAGGCGCGCAGCGGCACGGGTGACCTCGCCGGTGACGGCCGGGTTGCCGTCGCGGTCACCCCCCACCCACGAGCCGAAGCGCAGGGGCGGCCTTGCCGGATCGCCCGGCTCGGCGCTGGCCCCACCCTGAGCCTCCTCCAGGGCGCGGCTCACGCGCGGTACTTCGTCGTAGACGGTGCCCGCCAGGAAATAAAGCACACTGGCGACCTCGTCAAGCACCGTCGGCCGCTCGACCCGGGCCTCCGCGGTCTGCCAGATCAGGGTGATCCGGGTGCGCAAGGCGTCCAACGTCGCGGCGCGGCTGCGCGGGGCCAGGTGAGGGTGGTCCAGCCGCGCGATCAGGCCGGCGGCCACCTGCAGATGATGCAGCAGCGTGCGGCGGCGCGCTTCGGATGGGTGGGCGGTAAAGACCGGGTGCGCCTGGATACGGGCCATGCCGGCGCGCAGAGTTGCCGCGTCAACCCCCTCCGCCCGCAAAGCGGCGACCGCGGCGGCAATCGTCTCGTGTAGCGGCGCCGTCGTCCGCTCCCGCCCGGCGAGGGTCCGCACGCGATGATGCTGTTCGGCCAGGTTGATCAAATGAAAGTAGACACTGAAAGAGCGGACCACCTGGAACAGCCGCTTGGTCGATTGCCGGCTGATCCAGGTCAGCAACGCCTGTTCCTGCCCCATATCCCCCGGCGCTGAGCGCAGCGCAATCGCGGCTAGCCGGGCATGCTCGACCGCTTCAAAGACGTGCGGGCCGCCCTGCTCGCGCAGCACCTCGCCCACCAGATCGCCCAGTAGATGCACATCATCACGCAGCTGGTCGATCGGCTCGGCCCGGGCGGGCCGGGGCGCCTCCTCACCAGTGTTCGACGTATCGGCCTCCCGGCTGACTCCGTTATCCATGTAGTCCTACTCCTGCCCGCACGACGGCATACTTTGTGCCAGCTATTCGCAACGCCATTTTACAGCAGGTGTGCTACAATAGCACAGTCATGCCGCCATCCCGACGGATACGCCGACAGCCATCTGGGGTTCGCACCCCTCATGAAAAGAAAGGGTTTCGCTATGCTGCGCTTCTTCACCCTCGGCCTGCTCCTGTTGAGCATGCTGGCCGCCCCCGCTATCCTGGCCCAGACCACCAGCCATACCTTTCCCGAGACCGGTCATACGGTGGCGGGCCAGTTCTGGACCTACTGGCAAACCCATGGGGGGCTCGCCCAGCAGGGCTACCCACTTTCCGAGGAGTTCACCGAGGTGTCCGACCTGAATGGCAAGCCGTATACCGTGCAGTACTTCGAGCGGGCCGTGTTCGAGAAGCACCCGGAAAACGCGCCGCCATATAACACGCTGTTGAGTCTACTCGGCACTTTCCGCTACCAGGCGAAGTACGGGGCGGCCGGCGCGCCAAACCAGCAAGCGAGCACGGTTAACCCGCGCTTTTTCCCGGAGACTCACCATACGCTCGGCGGGATCTTCCGCACCTACTGGGAGCAGCACGGCGGGCTCGCGCAGCAGGGTTACCCGATCAGCGACGAGTTTACCGAGGTATCCGACCTGAACCACCAATCGTACACGGTGCAATACTTCGAGCGGGCCGTGTTTGAAAAGCACCCGGAGAACGCCCCACCCTACAATGTACTGCTGAGCCAGCTGGGGACCTTCCAGTATCGCGAAAAGTATGCCAACCCACAGCCGACCGCCGTCCCGACCGCCGTCCCGCCGACGGCGACCACGCAACCGTCCGGCTTCAACACGCCGACCCCGGGCAAGCCGTAACGCGCCCATCCTTCGTGCGCTTCGTGTCCTTCGTGGATCCGAGCGCACAACTCACGGCGTGGCCGTCGGCGCCGGCTGACCCGGCACCTCGAAGTAGAGCGGCGTCGCGGCCACATACTGGCTGATGTCGACATAATAGGTAGTGGCGTCGCCCGGCTGCTGGACTCGTTCCAGCAGCACAGGGGTGTCGCCGCCGTGGTCAGGCCGGGTGCCGCCGGTGGGCACCTCACCCAGCAGCACGAGCGGGGTGCCAGCAGGCACGACGATCGCCGGGGCGGGCGTGGCCCCGCCGTTCTCGTCGAAATGGGGTGGCGCAGCGTAGAGGTGCAAAGTCGCGATGGCATATGTATGGCGCGGGTCCCGCGGCGCCTGGATGTAGGCGACCGCCGCACGGGCCACCGGCACCAGGTCATAGGCATCGCCGCGCCAGTCGCCGTCCGGGTGCGCGGCGAGATACGACGCCAGGGCCGGCAGTGCGGCGCGATCATGGCGGGACCCGAGCGCCCAGAGCGCCAGCCAGCGGTCGTCCACGCAGGGGCCCTGTAAGCTCTGCGCGATCTCCAGGGTCGCCCCCGGTTGGCGGCTGGCCGCCCGCTCCCGCCATCCATACGCGTACATGGTCGTGCGCTCACACGAGTCCGGTTCGGCCGTCGCCGTCGGCCGGGCTGCTACATTGGGGGAGGACGCCGGCGGGGTCGCCGTGGACTCGGCTGGACGGGGCGGGGGGACCGTCGCCGTGGGCGCTGGGGTGCCGGTTGGTAGCAGAGTCGGCGGTAGCGTCGGCGGTTCGGCCGTCGGCGAGGGGACTACCGGCACCTGCGTCGCGGTCGCGGGCACCAGGGTCGGCGATGGCGGCGGGCGGGTGGCGGTCGCGGCGGCCAGGGTGGGGCTGGCCGTCGCCAGATCACTCCCTGGCGTAGGCGCCACGTCGGCCCCGCCGCACGCCTGCAGCAGCAGCCCGGCCAGCAGGAACGCGCACCCGGCAAGCCAGTGTTTCCAGTTGACTAGCATTATGCCCGATCCTTCCCTATCGACAGCACCTTGGATGGCGGCTAGGAGTCTCAGCGCACTACCATAGGCAGCAGATAGAGGCCGAGGATCGGGCTACCCAGAACGCAAGCGATCCATGGGACCAACTCCACTTTTAGAGATCACCTTCCATCGTGCCTGTACACCATTATCATGGATTTACACCACCCGGCGAAGTAAACAATCTAAGCAATATACCATAACCTATCTTTACCACACCCGGCCTGTGCTCTGCAAGGTGACCTCGCTCCTCTCTATGGTTGTGGCAGAGTTGACGCCCCCGCAGGCAGCCCGTATAATACAATGCACGATCGTGCCCGCCGGCCGATCGTTGATCCACCACCCTACCACTTCTAGCCAGTGCTGCCTAGAGGAGAAAACTCATGGATACCATTGTCGTGACGAGCCCCGCGCCTGCCGAGACCCCGGCCCCTGTGGAACACCCTTATGGCGGGCGCGAGGTCCGCCCCCTGCCCGGCGTGGCCAACGATCTGCTGGACCTGATCGGCAACACGCCAATGGTCCGCCTGCCCCGGCTGAACCGCGGCCTGCGGCCCACGCTGCTGGCCAAGCTGGAGATGTTCAACCCGGGCAATAATGTCAAAGATCGCATCGGCATCCGTATGATCCGCGACGCCGAGCAGCGGGGCCTGCTCCGGCGCGGCGGCACCATCGTCGAGCCGACCTCCGGCAACACCGGCACCGGGCTAGCCATCGCCGCCGCCATCCTCGGCTACAAAACGGTCTTCGTCATGCCCGACAAAGTCAGCGGCGAGAAGATTGCCCTCTTGCGGGCCTACGGCGCCGAGGTGATTACCACGCCCACCGCCGTGCCGCGCGAAAGCCCCGAGAGCTACTACAGTGTCGCCTCCCGCGTGACCAGCGAGATCCCGGGGGCCTTCCAGCCCAACCAGTACTTCAACCAGGCCAACCCACAAACCCATTACGAGTCCAGCGGCCCCGAGATCTGGGAGCAGACGGGCGGCCGGATCGACGTGTTCGTGGCCGGCGTGGGCACCGGGGGTACCATCACCGGGATCGGCCGCTACCTCAAGGAGCAGAACCCGAGCATCCTGATCGTCGGCGCCGACCCCGAGGGCTCGATCTATACCGGCGATAAACCCCGGCCCTACAAGGTCGAGGGCATCGGCGAGGATTTCATGCCGGGCACCTTCCAGTATGATATCGTTGACCGCTGGGTCCAGGTCAGCGACCGCGAGTCGCTGCTGACCGCCCGGCGCGTCACACGCGAAGAAGGCATCCTGATCGGCGGCTCGGGCGGCACGGCCATGTGGGCCGCTCTGCAGGTCGCCCGCGACCTCGACGAAAGCAAGACCGTCGTCGTGCTGCTGCCCGATACCGGCCGCGGCTACCTGAGCAAGGTCTATAACGACGACTGGATGCGCGAGAACGGCTTCCTCGACCGGCTGGCCACGCCGGCCCGCGTGCGCGACCTCCTGGGCTATCACAACCGCGAACTGCCCGCCCTGGTGACGGTGCCGGTGACGGCCAAAGTGCGCGAGGCGATCGAGCTGTTGCGGCAATATGATATCTCCCAACTGCCCGTTTCGCGCGACGGCGATTTCACCACCGTGCATGCGATGGTCGGCTCGATCCAGGAGCGCTCGCTGCTGGAGCGCGTCTTCCGTAACCCCGACGCCATCGATCACACGGTCGATACGGTCATGGACCAGCCGTTCCCCCTGGTCGACGTCGGCGAGGAAGTGGAGCGCGTCGTGCCCGCCTTACTCGCCGGCAACCCGGCGGTCCTGGCCGAAGAAGCCGGCCGGCCCGTCGGCCTGATCACCCGCGCCGATTTGCTCGCCTTCGTCGCCCGCGGCAAGCAGGCCCGCTGATAGCACGGTTCCCCAACAGGAGATAGGTCATGCGTAAGCACATCGGCTGGAGCAGCCTCATCGTTCTCGCCGGCGTGCTTGTCGGGCTGGGACTCTGGCCCACGCCGCATCCGGCTACCCCGGTCAGGGCCGCCCCCGCCGCCCAGACCTTGCCCGCCACCAACGCGCCCGGCCCCCGACTGCCGGGCCCCGCCGCCGTGCGCGTGCCTGGCCACGGCTGGGTGCAGCCGCAGCCGCCGGGAGCAGGCGTACGCGGGACGCTGGCACCTCCCGCCCCGCCGGTGCCGGCCGCCCCGGCCACCTGTACCACGGGCAGCTGGAGCCTGAAAGCCCCTTATCCTGACCCGGGAGGGGTGGGGGAGGAGGCGGTCGCCGCGCAAGGCGGGATGCTCTATAGCTTTATTGGCAACACTGCGAATTACAAGTATGACCCGACGAGCGATACCTGGACGAGCATCGCCGGGCTGCCGGCCGGGAGGTCACGGGCCAGCGCCGTCAGTGACGGCACCTATCTCTACATCCTGAACGGCAGCAGTGGGAATCCCACGACCAACACCTTGTACCGTTATGACCCGGTCGCCAACAGCTATACCACCCTGGCTCCTGCCCCGCTCGCCACGGCGGAACAAGCGGCCGTCTACCTCAACGGCAAGATCTATCGCATCGCCGGTTACAACGCGGTCAGTGAGACGGCCACGGTCGACGTCTACACGATCAGCACCGACACCTGGGCACCGCCCGGCACTGTCGCCGATTATCCGCTGGCAGTGTCCGGCCTGTCGGCCATCGCGACGGGCGGGTACATCTATGCCGCCGGGGGTGCAACCCAAGCCACCGTCATTACCAAGACTTACCGTTATGACCCGCTGAGCAACACCTGGGACGATAACGCCATCGCCGACCTGCCGACGGGCAGCTACGAGGGCGCGGGCGATATTCTCAACGGGCGCTGGGTCCTGGCCGGCGGCTACGCGGACGACTACCAGCTCGATAAGAACGTCGTCGCCCTCGATCTGAGCAATCCCAGCAGTCCCTGGGTGGGGCTGCCCTGGATGCCGGCCTGGCGCTGGTTCGCCGGCGGGGCCACGGTCGGCTCGGCTTTCTACATCGTCGGCGGCTACAACGGTGGCTTCTGGCTCCAGGGGACCACCACGGTCCAGCAGTACCTGGAGGCCCCCTGCGCCACCACAACGCCCACCGTCACCGGCACCGCCCCCACCGCCACCCGCACCGGCACCGTGCCGCCGACCCCCACCCCGCTCGCCTGCGGCACCGGGGCCTGGCAGGAGGGATCGGCCTATCCTATCCCGGTGGCCGCCGCCGCTGCGGCCATGCAGGGCGGCGTGATCTACAGCTTTGCCGGCTACGCCAACGGGGTGAGCGTGGCCAACGCCTATAAGTACGATCCGGTGGTCGGATCCTGGGTGGCCATCGCCCCCCTCCCGATCGCACTCAGCTCGCTCAGCGTGGTCAGCGACGGCACCTATCTCTATATCCTCAACGGCTTTGATCTTCTCGGCCAGACACAACACGCGCTCTACCGCTACGACCCGGTCGCCAACAGCTATACGACACTGACCCCGGCGCCACTGGCCACCTGGGATCAGGCCGCGGTCTACCTGGGTGGCAAGATTTATCGGGTCGGCGGTTGTACAACACCGGACAATAACTCGACGACCGCCACCGTGGATGTCTACACGATCAGCACGAATACCTGGGCGGCGCCGGGGACGATTGCGCCCTATCCGATCGCGGCCCATGGCATCGCTATGCTTCCCTACGCCGGCGATCTGTATGGGGCCGGAGGTAGCCCACATACAGGAAGTGTAACGACGAAGACGTATCGCTACGATCCGATCGGCAACACCTGGGACGATGCCGCCGTGACAGACCTGCCCCAGGGCCGCGCTTTTAGCGCCACCGGTCTGCTGAACGGCCGCTGGCTGCTCGCGGGGGGTGCGCTGACGTTCCTGGTGCCCGATAATACTGCCGTGGCGCTCGACCTGAGTAATCCGGCGGGCGGCTGGGCCAGCTTGCCGCTGCTGCCGGCCGCGCGCGCCTACCTGACGGGCAGCAGCAGCGGTCAGACCTTCTATGCTATCGCCGGGTTTGATGCCAGTATCCAGCCGACCACCGACACCCAGCAGTATACCGAGGCGCCCTGTCCCGCCACGCTGACGCCCACCGCCACCCAGACTCCGACGGCCACCCCAACGGCGACCACCACCCCGCCGGCCACGCTCACGCTGACCGGCACCACCACACCTACCCGGCTGCCCTCGGCCACGCCGCCTGGCCCCAGCACCACCCCGCCGACGACCCCCGTGCCGCCCAGCCGGACCGCCCCGCCCAGCGTGACCCCGGTCCTCACCGCCACGCTCGGGCCCTCGGCCACCCCCTGTGCCCTGAGCTTCGCCGATGTGCAGGCCGCGGACTACTTCTACACGCCGGTGCGCTACCTGGCCTGCCACGGCGTGATCTCGGGCTATAGCAACGGCGACGGGACGGTCAGCTTCCGCCCCTATACCAATACCACCCGCGCCCAGCAGGTCAAAATCGTCGTCCTCGGCTTCGCGTTGCCGATCGTGACCCCGCCCGCGGGGGGCTATACCTTCGCCGACGTGCCCCCGGCCCACCCGTTCTGGAGCGTGATCGAGACGGCGGCCGCGCGCACGATCGTCAGCGGCTACCGGTGCGGGGGCGCGGGGGAGCCGTGCGACGGGGCGCAGCGACCCTACTTCCGCCCGTATGCCGCCGTCACGCGTGGCCAGTTGGCCAAGATTACCGTGGTCGCCGCCGGCTGGGCGCTACACACCCCGCCCACAGCCACCTTTGCCGATGTGGCCCCGGGCACGGCGTTCTACCCGTTCGTCGAGACGGCGGCCTGCTACGGTATCGTCAGCGGTTACAGCTGTGGGAGCGCGGGGGAGCCCTGCCCGGGCCGCTACTTCCGCCCGGCCAACCCGGCGGTACGCGCCCAGATCGCCAAGCTCGTCGACCAGGCCCTCGGCCCCCCGGCGCCCTGTGCTGGACCATAACGCGCATACTTTCCCATCATGTCTAATCAGGTCTAATCATGTAAGGAGAAAGTCATGACCACCCCCCCCGATCTGGGCGCTATTCTCGCCGCACCTAGCGATCCCATCCGCATTGTGCCCCTCTACGTGCCCGAGCCGGCCCCCTCCCGCGCGCTCGACGGCGTGCCGCCCGCTCCGCCGCCTCGACTCACCTACCGTGGCGGCCACTTGCTGGACTCGGTCGAAGTATTCACCATCTTCTGGGGCGTGGCCTGGCAGCAAGCGCCCCAGAGCGAGATACTGTCCAGCCTGACTAGCTTTTGGCCCTTTATCCTGGCTAGCCCCTTGCTGGCGCAACTGGCCGAGTACAATGTGCCGGGCCACACGATTGGGCCGGGCCGGCACACCGGCGTCGTCACGCTCACGAAACCGACCCTTCGCCACTCGGTATCCGACCACGCCATCCAGCACATGCTCCAGCAGGAGATCGCCACCAACCCGGCGTTCCCACATCCCGCCTCCAATACACTATACTTCATTTATTTGCCACCTGGTGTAGCAGTAGTCCAGGGAGGCGGCCGGTCCTGTCAGGCGTTCTGTGGTTACCATAATGCGATCAGCAGCCAGATTTTCTACGCCGTGATGCCGTACCCCGGCTGTGCCGGCTGCACAGCCAGCCTCTCGGTCCTGGACTCGCTGACTTCGACCAGCTCACACGAGCTGTGTGAGGCGATCACGGACCCCGTTCCCGGCGGCAGCTGGTACGATGATGTGCATGGGGAGATCGGGGATATCTGTGCCTGGAAGACAAAGCAACTGGGCGCCTATACGATCCAGCTGGAGTGGTCGAATCAAGCCAACAGTTGCGTATAATCGGTGGGTGCCGCCGGGCTGGTGCTCGGTGGTACCCCGGCAAGCTTGATAACTATTAAGAATTCTCATTCTCATAACTTAAACCCTTATTGACAGGCCGACCCTGTTCTCCGTGCCGGCTTCCTGCGCGCGCCGCAGGTGCAGGCCGTGCGTAGGCGGGCCGGTTTGCTGGGGTCCGAAAGCAGCTAGCGGCGCTTCTTACGCGGCGCCGGGGTGGTGGACCGGGGGCCGGGAGGGGCTGCGGTGAAGAGCGCGCCCGGGCGGCGCCCGCAGAAAGGCTGTAGGGCTGCCGCCAGCGCGGCAGGGTCGCGTGGGCTCAACAGGAGAGTCGGCCCGCGCGACTCCGGCCCATCGCCGGTTGCGGCACTTCCCGTAGCCCGCGGCGTGAGCTCCAGCAAAATGGCCCGTCGGGCATTCGTCGCGTAGGCCAGGACCGACCCCACGTCGGGCACGTTGGCCGCGCCCGACCAGCCAAACAAGCTCCCCATATTGAACATACTTACGTTCAAGATGGCGCGGATCGTGGGGGTGCCCTCAACGCTCCGGAGCCGGGCCAGAGGCACCGGGATCTTGCGCCAGGGGGCGATATCCACGATCAATAGCCGGGGTCCATCCGGACCCCCGGTTTCGATGATGTACGCCCGCACTGAATTGAGCCAGCGCCAAAGCATAACCCCCCCCACCAGCACGATGAAGATCAGGTCCGTTTGATGGGGGAGCTCGCCCAGGTACAGGCTGGCCCCGACCTGGAAGCCAAACCAGAGCAAGGTCAGCGCGAAGAGCCCGCTGATAATCCGCACCTGCCAGTCATAGGGCGCGGCCGGAAAGCGCGTCTGTTCGATGCCAGCCGGGGGATTTGTTGGGGTCCGTGGGGTCATCAATCTTCCCAGTACGTGCCCTGCCCTTTTCCGGGCAGGGGCCAGAGATTATGTCTGTTGCCTCGCCGGCCCATCATACCATAGTGGCCGGCTTATTGACAATCAGGCGGCCAACGAGTATCGTAAGGCGGAAGCTTGCACCCAGGAGGAGCCGGTACCGATGATCAGCGAGATTCGCGCGCAGGCAGGGACGGCCTATCGCCCCCTGATTATCCTCAATCCCGGGGCCAACCGCGGGCGGACGTCAAGCCTGGCCGCGACGATCCGCGGCATCCTGCAGGACCTGGGTAGTGACGCCGAGGTAGCTGCGACCTGGGACGTCGCGGATGGCCGGCGCGCGGTACAGGCGGCGGCCCAGGATGGGCGGCGCCCGATTGTGGCCTGTGGTGGCGACGGCACGATCCACGCCACGGCCAGCAGCCTGCTCGACATTGGCGCTCCGGTGCCGCTCGGGATCGTCGCCGCCGGCTCGGGCAACGACTATGC
>Ga0070730_10003998_pt1 | contig 13063 bp, 9 predicted proteins | sample Coa_R1_3_FD_66447 | JGI IMG/M metagenome (GOLD analysis project Ga0070730, IMG submission 66447) | Surface soil microbial communities from Centralia Pennsylvania, which are recovering from an underground coalmine fire - Coalmine... | ecosystem: Environmental > Terrestrial > Soil > Unclassified ...
CCCGGCTATGCTTTCCTGGGCCATCTGAAGAGGAGATTGGGGTTGGGGCGTGAGTGAGGATGCTAGTGTTTTCCTCGGGCCAGGTGGGCGCCCCCGTTTCTTTTTCGGTTGTTCAGTGGAATTATCCATATTTCACCAATTGTTACGCGGCGGAGAGCCAATCCATGCAGGAGGAGCCGCGCCCTTTTATTCTCTGTCGTTTGCTGACATCGAAGCTTTTACAACATCTACAACCCACTATGTTGCTTAGTATACCATATTAAACAGTCGTTCGTTTACATATTTTAGCGCAAAATAAAACACGTAGAAATTTTCCTGTGATCGGAGCGTGCAACATATGTCTGCGTTGAAGGTTTTGCAAGTGCGACATCTATCTACCATTAGAATACACGAAGTTGCGGTTCATTTTCAACATGCTGCGTAAGAAAATTTCCCAGACTGCACAGTATTTTCTGCTTTTTCGTTTTTCCCACACTGCTCTCTTTTACACAAGGCTAACAAGCTGTTTTATCTTGTGTTACGGATGTCGCATGGATACGCTATTTTTGTTGTAACTTTATTAGTTACAATGTTTTTACGAAAGTACTACAATGTCATTTTAAGTATTGCATTTTTGCATATTTGCATGTAATATATCTGTATCGCCAGACGTTGAGGTTCTTGCGGACGCAGTTTGAGCATCCTGCGCTGAAAAGTGTTCTCCCGCAAGGGGCGGTCAGATTAGAGGCATGTGTATTAACGAGAGTTACAAGGAAGGAGGGCGACGTTTCCCCACATTCCAGATAAAGGGAATGTGTTCTCACGTCGCAGGACCATGGCAGTAAACAATGTGGTGTATGTTAATGAGTGTGGTCTGCCACTGAATGCAATCGAGTGGCTGGAGACCCATCATCGATGTAAAATGGCTGAGCGCGAATGTATGATACGCGATCTCCATCTTGAGCATGGTGATTTTGTGGTCGATGCAGGTTGTGGCCCTGGCTTATGGACGCCTCTCCTCGCGCAGGCCGCCGGGCCCAAGGGATATATTCTTGGGATCGACATCTCTCCTGAAGCGCTTGTCACAGCTCAAAGGCGCAGTGCTGGCACCTGGTATCGTAGGCAGGTGCAATACAAGCGCGCAGCTCTAGAACAATTGCCAATTGAATATGGTAGCGCCGATGCTATATTCAGTGCGAATGTCAGTCAATATCTTTCCCAGCCCGTAGAGATGTTTACTGCCATAGGGCGCTATCTTGCTCCTGGGGGAAGGTTGGCGATCAAAGATATCGACTTTGGTACTATGCGTTTTCACAATGTTGATGCGGATGTACAGGCGCGTGTCTTTCAAGCCAGGGAACTCTGGGAACGGGAGCGCATTCATCATGGCTTCTCTTTTGAAGATAGTTGGGTCGGTTCAAAGCTAGCCGGGTATCTTCGCTCCGCCGGGTACGAGGATGTACAGGAGAAGACGTACCGTATTGTTCGCCACTATCCGCTCTGTCAGGATTTTCGGACGTATCTGCAGGGGATCGCGGAGTGGTTTGTGTGTGAAGGGGCGCCTTTCCTCTCTAGCGAGGACGTTACACGCTGGCTGGAGTGCTTTTTGGATGTGGATCGTTGTGTCCTCGATAAAACTACCTTTATCTATGAGGAGACGGAATATATGGTGACGGGTGTGTGGAATGGCGCCCGCTCTCATCATTGCTTTGATACGCAGAGAGCGTTGGCCGCCGAACCTACGTTACTCGCCACTCCCTAGACAAATTCATTCCCCTTGCTCATTGGCGTCCTGGTAGCCAGCAGGGTCCACATTTCTGATAAGCGATTGCGCCCACTCGTTTGCTATTGGAGATGTAGGCCCTGCTGGCTCTTTGTTTTATGAAAATCTATTTATGACAAAAAATATGAATGTATTTTCATGGTGTGATGGAAGTGGTGTGGAGAAATATGAACAGGATACTTTTGGAAAGTACCCTGTTCATGTAACAGTGGCGAGGAACCCTCTAGATAGAGCAGGAGGTAATTGACATTTCCAATACGATGTTCTTTTACAACAAAAGACACGAATCACGAGTTGTTGTTATTTAATGTGTCGGCAATCATTGCTATTGCAACGTCTCCTACCAGGGATTGCAGCTGCGTGTGAAGTTGTCCCATGTTTTCCATGCGTGCTGTAATAAATTCATGTTGCGACGTTCCATACGATAGACCAGTCAGCCCTCTCTGAGCCGCTTCGTACTCTTCACTAATTTGTGACAGCAAACGTGCCACTTCACTGCGTTGTTCCTGTGCTCCTAGCATGATCTCCCTTTCCTTCCTACCAACTTAAGCATTGTGGGTGCTTAATCGACGTTGTATTAGTAATACAAACAAACCAACGCTTCATGTAAATACAATGTCTATCGTTTGTAACTACAACATGTACATCACACATCACTAGTATGCATGATAATGTATCTTCTTGTCCAGTGATTCTATACTCTTTTTTGATAATGGCGGCTTTTTCACAAAATTTTAACGTTATACATATGCATACTAATAACATTGTGCTTACATGAGGAAAGTAAATGTAAACTGGCTTAAATGCATCTGCTTCTCCGCTATAAGCGGTGAAATATTTTTCTACCCTTTCCCTTTTGAGGTTGGGAAGATAGGTAGAAATAACCACGGTACTTTCAGATGGCTCTAAGTTAGAGGATGCAAGCAAGAGCATCCTTTGCGTTGTGTCGCCATCCCTGTTTCCAACGCTCGGATCGTTCTTTTTTCGCACCCCCTATCTATATAGACCATGTGGATCTTTGTTGGTAAAAAAGATTTGGGAAGAAATCTTATTGATCCATTTAGACCCTTCCATTTTTCTCTATGGATATGTTATACTCTAACTTAGCGTCGGTCAGTTGGTTGCCCTTCTGGTGCAAACCCTGACGGGACGTGAAGAGGCCGCGTTGACTCCCCAGTGATAATGTTATCACCGGCAACGATGGCACCAAGCGATAGCTTCTTCTCATTGGTAATGGTAGCAGGAACGTCCCTGTTACAGAAGCGAAAGGAGTACCCCTTAATGGCTCGTGTCCAATTTGAGCACATCTACAAACGTTTCAACAAAACTGAGGTGGTCCACGATATCAGTCTCGATATCAAGGACCAGGAATTCATGGTGTTGGTTGGCCCCTCTGGGTGCGGTAAAAGTACCTGCCTGCGTATGGTGGCAGGGCTGGAGGAGCCAAGCGAAGGCGAGATTTATATTGGGGACCGTATGGTCAATGGCGTTGATCCCAAAGATCGCGACATCGCCATGGTCTTCCAGAACTACGCTCTCTATCCCCACATGACGGTCTTCGACAACATGGCCTTCGGTCTGAAATTACGCCACTTCCAGAAAAGTGAGATTAAGAAGCGCGTGGAAGAGGCGGCCGGTATCCTGGGTCTGGAGCAATTGCTCAAACGCAAACCCAAAGAACTTTCTGGCGGACAGCGCCAGCGCGTTGCTCTTGGCCGTGCTATCGTCCGTGAGGCCCAGGTCTTCCTGATGGACGAGCCTCTCTCTAACCTGGATGCCAAGCTGCGTGTGGAGACGCGTGCGAATATTATTAAGTTGCACCAGCGTATCCAGACAACTGTGATTTATGTGACTCACGACCAGGTTGAAGCCATGACGATGGGCGATCGTATTGCCGTGTTGAATGGCGGCCTCATTCAGCAACTTGGTTCTCCCCAGGAACTCTATGATCATCCCGCGAATCTCTTCGTGGCTGGTTTCATTGGCACTCCCGCTATGAACTTCTTCCCAGGCGCGAAAGTCGTGGCAGAAGGCGATTCCACTTCCGTTATTCTTGAAGGGATCGGACAGGTTGCTGTCCCGGAGCACTATGCTGAGAAAGCCAGAGCTGCGGTGGGCAAGAACCTGACCTTTGGTATTCGTCCGGTCCACCTGGAAGACGCCGCCATCGTCGGCGCCAATGGCACATCCTCTATCGATGCAACCATCGATGTGGTTGAGAATCTGGGCAACGAGCTGCAGGTGTATTTCACCACGGGTGGCAAGACAGGCGTTGCCACCCTCGATACTCGCTCGCGCGTAGGTGTAGGCAATACTGTGAAGCTGTATGTCGAGAGTGATCAGATTCACCTCTTCGATACAGAGTCCGGCCTGGCCTTCTTTTAAGCCAACCTCACTAATGCAGTTTCTTTGGTGTTCCTGGAGTGCGAGGAGTAGCGCTTTCTAGACATTAATAGATCTTCAGAAAAAACATTCCAATCACATTGTGGTTGGAATGTTTTTTCTGAAGATCTCTTCACGAAAAACTTGCGTCTAATTGCGAAGCGGTTTCCCAGTCATCAGAATCGCCTGCATTCTCTCCTGGGTCTTCTCCATACCGCTCAGGCTCAGGAAGGCCTCGCGCTCCAGGTCGAGGACCTGTTGCTCTGTCACCGGGGTGATGGGTGAACAGTCTCCGCCGGTGAGGACGCGCGCCAGGTGGCTCGCGACAACCGCATCATGCTCGCTGACCTTCCCTGTGAGCAAGAGATTTTCGACCTGCTGCTCCAGCACCAGTCGTGCGCCCACTCCCGGGAGCAGGAGGAGCTGTGGTTGCGCTGGTTGCCATTTGCCCTCCGCTTTCGCCTCTGCCAGTTTGATAGCATCGGCTTTGGCATCGCGCAGCAAGAGGTCGCGATTGATGGTGATCGCATCCGTTTTGCGTAGGAAGCGCAATTCCTGTGCCTCGACCGCGCTGGTGGAGACGGTGGCAACGGCGATGGTCTCGAAGGCTTTGCGCGATGGGGTGAAGGGCCCGCCGGTCTTTTTCGCTAGCTGACTCTCGACGCTGGCTCCGTGGCGCAGCAGCAGCTCTTTACAGCCCCCGCCTGCCGGTACGACGCCGACGCCCACTTCGACCAGGCCGATGTAGGACTCCGCCAGGGCGCGGGTATGTTGGCAATGCATAATCACTTCACAGCCTCCACCCAACGCTCGTCCAGTCGGGGCGGCTACCACCGGGATCGGGCTATACTTGAGCATCTGGTGCGCCTGCTGCAGGCCGTTGATGGCATTTTCGATCATCTGCCACTGCCCCTGTCTGGCTCCCATCAGGACCAGGAAGAGGTTGGCGCCCGCGGAGAAGTCAGCGGCCTCATTGCCGATCACCAGGGCGCGGAATTGCTTTGGACCCTCTTCTACAGCGTAGCGCAGCATCTCGATAATGCCCTCGTCGATGGCGTTCATCTTGGTGTGGAACTCGACGCAGCCTACTCCATCGCCCAGGTCGATCAGCGAGGCGGAGTCGTTCTGGTGTACCATGCCTTGTGGGCCAGTGCTGCCCCCTTTGATGCTGGCCAGCGAGATGGCTCCCTTTGGCTCTGGTACGGGTTTGTAGGTGTTGCTCTGGAAGTCGAAGTACCGTTGTTGGCCCACGCTGCCAGTGTAGAATGTGCCCCGTTCGGTGCTCATCACACGTTGTACTAGAGCAGGTAGTTCTCGGCCCTGGAAGACTTTTTGCATGATTGCCGGGTTTTGCAAGAGCACATCCCAGACCTCGAAGCTACCCATATCGAAGTTGAAGCCCCAGCGCATGGCCTGATCGATGGCGACAATATCGCTGGCGATCTCTTCGGCGCGGTTGGCGGCGTAGATCAGGGAATCGGCGGTTGTCTCGCGTGCTAGCTGGCTGGCGCGATCGTCTCCATCGAGAATGGCGAGCATACGTTTGGCGGGGTCTTCTATGTTGCGTGCGGCGCCGATGGAGGGGAAGCGGATCTTCTGCTGCGGGACATATTCCAGCGTTTTCAGATCCAGTTCCAGGATAGTTGACTCTTCGCCGGGACTTTTGATGCGTTTGTAGAAGCCCTGGCCGCTTTTCTCGCCCAGCAGGCCGCGTCGGATCATTTCGCGTATGACTTCGGGCAGGCGAAAGGTTTCGCGCTGCTCGTCGTCGGGCGCGTTCTGATACAGGTTGTCGGCGACATGGGCCAGTGTGTCCAGCCCCGAGAGGTCGGAGGTGCGAAAGGCCGCCGATTTGGGACGACCCATATTGGGACCCAGAATAGCATCGACCTCGCCGACTGTGTATCCTTCAGCCAGTGCGCGCTGGATGGTTGATAGAAAGCCGTAGACGCCGATGCGATTGGCGATAAAATTTGGCGTGTCTTTACAGATCACGACGCCCTTGCCCAGCGTCTCGGTCGCGAAGTGCTGGATAAACTGGAGCAGCGCGGGATCAGTGTCGGTGTCCGGCACAATCTCCAGCAGGCGCATATAGCGTACGGGATTGAAGAAGTGCGTGATCAGGAAATGGCGGCGGAACTGCTCCGAGCGACCCTCGGTCAACTGGTGCGCGGGCAAACCCGACGTGTTGGAGCTAATGATAGTATCGGGTGTGATGACCTGCTCTAGCTTGCTATAGAGATCGTGCTTGATATCGAGGCGCTCAATGACCGCTTCGATAATCCAGTCGACTCCGGCCAGGTTCTGGAGGTTATCCTCGATGTTGCCGACCGTGACCAGTTGCGCGCCGCGTTTGCTATAGAAGGCGGCTGGCCTGGCTTTGAGCGCTTTCTCTAATCCACTGCGTGCGACGATATTGCGATCTTTCCGCTCGCCGTCGCCGGGTGGCACGATATCGAGCAGCAGGCTGGGAATGCCGACGTTGGCGAGATGCGCCGCGATCGCGGCGCCCATCACGCCTGCGCCAAGCACGGCGGCCTTGCGAATCTGGTACGTCATGGCTACGATATCCTCTCGATCAGTGTTGCCACACCCTGCCCGCCACCCACGCACAGCGTCGCAATGCCCAGCGTCTTATCCGCCGTTTGTAGATCATTGACCAGGGTCGCAATCAGGCGTGCTCCACTACAGCCTAGAGGATGTCCTAATGCGATCGCACCACCATGTGGATTGAGCTTCTCCTCATCGATGCCCATCACCTGGACGACGGAGAGGATCTGCGCGGCGAAGGCTTCGTTGATCTCGATAATGTCGATGTCGCTCAGTTGCAGACCCGAGCGCTGAAGCACTTTGCGCATGGCTGGTACGGGTCCAATGCCCATATAGGCTGGATCAACGCCCGCTACCGCCATTGTGCGGATCTTTGCCAGCGGAGTGATACCCTGTTCGCGTGCCTTCTCCGCCGACATCAAGACTACGGCGGAGGCGCCATCGTTGAGCGGGCTGGCATTGCCCGCGGTGACGGTTCCACCTTTGATAAAGGCCGGTTCCAGGCTGGCTAATCGAGCGAGCGAGGTATCGCGGCGCGGACCCTCATCGATCTCCATCACGCGGCCATCGGGCAGGGGCACTGGCACAATCTCGCGCTTGAAGATGCCATTATCGGTGGCGGCAAGCGCCCGCTGGTGGCTGCGTAGTGCGAAGGCGTCCTGCGCCTCTCGGCTGATGGTATATTTGCGCGCCAGATTTTCGGCGGTGATGCCCATGGGGATGTAACTGGAGTAGGCATACTCCAATTCGGAGGGTGGATAAGGTGAACTGGCCTGCTCACCATTGCGCGGCTTTATGAGGCGGGGGTTCAAGCTGGGGTTGAACCCACCCATCGGCACACGCGACATGCTCTCAATGCCCCCGGCTACGATCACATCGCCCAGGCCAAGCATGATGCTTTGCGCCGCCATATTGACCGCCTGTAAACTGGAAGCGCAGAAGCGATTGACAGTGGTGCCGCCGGCTGTTTCTGGTAAACCGGCCAGCGCACCGACCAGACGCGCCAGATTCATGCCCTGCTCACCTTCAGGGAAGGCACAGCCGAGGATTACATCTTCAATAAGTGAACGATCAAGCTGTGAGACGCGTTCTACTGCGGCCTTTACTGCGAGCGCGGCCAGATCGTCGGCGCGCACATCTTTAAGTACCCCTTTGTTTGCTCGTCCGATGGGAGTGCGTACGGCACTGACAATGACGGCTTCTGCCATTTCTCTCTTCTCCTTCTTTGGATACTGTCTTCTTCTGTAAATGTGCGCTTCCACGTGCTGACATCTCCAACCTTCATTGCTTTGTTTCTCTCTACTAGCCTTGCAAGACCTGGTCCGCCGGCCAGGAGGGGGGAAGTGGAGGAGGAGCGCCAAAGAAACCTGTAATGCGAACCAGGCGACCGTCTGCCCCCAACTCGCCGAAGTCGATTCCTTCGATTACGCTCCTGCCATTCGGGTCCACCATAGCCCAGGTGAAGCGAATCCGGTTATGATGTTCCTCGACCCCACTTGTGAGAAGGATACGATGGCCGACAAAGTGCCTGAGGGATCTCCCGATATGCTGGACCAGAGCCTCTCGTCCCGGGATCTCGGCACTGGGATCACTGTAGATGCCCAGATCCGCCCAGCACATCTCCAGCAAGGCTCGTCGCTTTTCCTCGTCAGTTTCGGACCAGGCCGCGACATAGGCGAGCAAAACCTTTTCCAATGTGGCCATCGATACTCTCCCTTTCTCATAATCCCTGCTTATAGAGGATAGCCCTGCTTCTCAACGACCAGGGCTGCGATTTCGCGCTGCGCGGCCACACCGTTGAACTGGTAGTCGCCCAGATACGCGCGGCAGCGGGCTAATTCTTTCTCAACCCTATCGGCATCCGTATACGCCATGAGCATCTGGTCGAGATTGCTGTGGATGCGCGAGAAGGCCAGCCAGGATGCCAGCTGCGCGAGGTGAATATGCACACTTGCTTTGGCATCACTCCGGCGCACGGATTGGATGGCGCGGGCCAGGGCGCTATCGACTGCATAAATCTCGATGAGCAGATTAGCGAGATATTCGATAAACTCCTGCTCTTGCTCAACACCCTGCATATACTTCATCGCGATCTTCATCGCGGCATAGATGGTCACGTCCTTGGCGCGCTCCAGGGCATTCGTGGCATCGCGCAATTCCGCTGGTATCTCTTCGCCCGCATTATTGAGTGGCTGGCCAGCTTTGATGCGCGCCTCGATCTCAGGATATTTTGTCATCAGGGCAACTTTCCCGGTCATCACACGTCTGAAGAGGGTGCCGGAAGCTACCAGACGATTGATCTCGTTGGTGCCCTCAAAGATGCGCTGGATGCGAGCGTCGCGGTAAGCCTTTTCGATGGGATACTCGTGCATAAAGCCGTAGCCACCGAAGATCTGGACGCCCTCATCAACCGCCATTGCCAGCACCTCGCTACCGTGGACTTTGGCGAGGGAGGCCTCGACGGTGTACTCTTCGACCGCTTTGAACATGGCATCGGTAGTGCTTTCGCTATGCTGGGCCTGGGAGATGTTGCCGGCTGTGCGGAAGATTTCACTCTCGGCGGCGTAGGTTTCGGCCGCCATACGCGCCAGCTTCTTCTTAATCATGCCGAACTCGTGCAGAAATTTGCCGAAGGCTTTGCGCTCGGTGGTATAGGTCGCAGCCAACTTAAGGGCGCTGCGCGCCCCACCGGCAGCGCCAGCGCCCAGTTTCAGGCGACCGATGTTCAGAATGTTGAAGGCGATCTTGTAGCCCTTGTGGATCTCGCCGAGCAGATTCTCGACGGGTACTTTGACGTCCTGGAAGATAACCTGGCGCGTGGAGGAGCCCTTAATGCCCATCTTATTCTCTTCCGCTCCCGTCGAGACGCCGGGCCAATCGGCCTCAACGATAAAGGCTGAGGGCTTTTCGTTGCCAATACGTGCGAAGGCCACCATGACATCGGCGAAGCCTGCGTTGGAAATCCACTGCTTGGTGCCGTTCAGGATGTAGTGTTTGCCATCCTCGGAGAGCTCGGCGCGTGTATTGAGATTCATCGCATCGGAGCCAACTCCTGGTTCGGTCAGGGCGTAGGCCGCGATCCACTCGCCGGTCGCCAGTTTGGGGAGATATTTCTGCTTCTGCTCCTCTGTTCCGTAGTAGACGATGGGGAGCGTACCGATGGTGGTGTGTGCACCAAAGGCCACGCTAAACGATGCTTCGCGCAGCTCGGACCCGACCAGGCTGGCGGTGAGCAACCCAAGTTCGGCCCCGCCGTAGGCCTCCGGTACTTCGATCATCAAGAGTCCCTGTTCGCCAGCTCTCTTTACCAGGGCTGGCAGGACGCCGGGCTCCTGTCGATCAATGGCCTCGACTTTGGGTAGCACTTCGCGCTCGATAAAGGTTGCGGCCGATTCGGCAATCCAGCGCTGTTCCTCATCTTGCTGCTCTAAGGTAAAAATTTTGTCGGCACTTTCACTGACCGGAGTGGTCAGAAAGGCCGTGCCTGCCTCGGTCGGTTTGATGACTGTTGACATGGATACTTGTTCTCCTGCTATTTTGTGATATGTAGTTCTCTTCTAAGTACTTTGCCTACCAGGGACTTGGGCAGGCCGGCACGGAATTCTAAAAATTTGGGAACTTTATAAGCCGTCAATTCCTGCTTACAAAACGCTAGAATCTGCTGCCTGGTTTCTTCTGAGGGGGCTATGCCAGCCTTGAGTACGACAAAGGCCGCTACCGTCTCGCCGCGATACTCGTCTGGCACTCCTCGCACCGCTGCCTCCGCTACAGAGGGATGCTGGAAGAGCACTTCCTCGACTTCACGTGGATAGACGTTAAATCCGCTGGCGATGATCATATCCTTGGCTCGCTCGACGACGTAGAAGTAGCCATCGGCATCCATTTTGCCGACATCGCCGGTGTGCATCCAGCCGTTGAAGAAGATGGCCTCACTCTCTTGCTGGCGCTGCCAATAGCCTTGCATGATATTGGGCCCCTTGACCATGATCTCGCCCACTTCGCCCGGCGGCAGGAACTCGCCCGTCTCAGCATGCAAAATGGCGGCTTCAACTCCCGGCAGGGGAAGGCCGATGCTGCCATTGCGGCACTGGTTGGTGAGCGGATTGCAGTGCGTGACGGGCGAGGCTTCGCTCAGCCCATAGCCCTCGACTAGCTTGCCGTGCGTCGTCTCCTCAAACTCGCTCTGCACTTTGGATGGTAAAGGGGCGGCCCCGCTGATACAGTATTTGATCGAGGTCATATAATGAGCGTGCTTGCCTGCCTCGCGCAGCAGGGCAATATACATGGTGGGGATGCCTGGCATCATAGTCGGGTGATAATGGCGAATCGTGTCCAGCACATCCTTTGCCTTGAAGCGTGGCAGCAGCACCATGGTGGCTGCTCCCAGGATTGAGAGGTTCATGCCAACCGTCATGCCATAGGCGTGGAAGAATGGTGCAACACACAGCGCGATCTCTTTCCCTTGCGTACCGGTGGGCACCCAGTTCCAGGTCTGATAGGCGTTGGCCAGCAGATTGCGATGGGTGAGCATAGCGCCTTTGGCCAGACCAGTCGTGCCGCCCGTATATTGCAGGACCGCCAGCTCCTCGCTATTGACCGGGACCGGGAGGTTGAACTGCTCAATCTCGCCAGTCGTAGACTGCTTGAGCATAGGTTGTAAGGAGTGTAGCATCGGGTCGTCGTGCAACTCATTTTCGCTGAGTGTTGGTTCCTGATGCTTCTCTCCACGCTGGCTCAGCGGATAGAGAGTGCGCAAGAGGGGCGGCAAAAAGTCAGCCGGACTGGTAATGAGAATATGCTCCAGAGCCGTCTCTTTACGGATCTTGCGGACCACCGGATAGAAGCTGTCGAGCATGACCAGCACGCGCGCCCCGGAATCGGCCAGTTGATGCTGCATCTCTCGCTCAGTGTAGAGTGGATTAGTAGGCACGACCACCGCCCCGGCTCGCAAGGCTCCATAGAAGGCGATGGGATACTGCGGAATGTTCGGTAGGGCCAGCGCCACACGATCCCCCGGTCGCACGCCTAAGCGGAGCAAGGCAATCGCGAAACGGTTCGCCAGATTAGAGAGCTGAGCATAAGTTGTCCTGGCTCCATAATAGATCAGTGCGATCTGATTGGGATAGTTACTGGCAGTCGTGTCGAGCAACGAGGTGAGTGGACGATCAGGAATAGTGAGATGAACTGGCACCCCCTGTTCATAGTGGCGTACCCAGGGATGGGTTGCGACAAATGCCTCATCATTAGTAGTGATCTGAGTGTTGTTTATGAGTGATGAGTCAGACATACAGTGAGAACTCCTCTCCATGACGTATGGGTCCATACCCACACAGGCACTCCTACCCGGAACAACTTCTTCGTCGTTCCTCCAAACAACAACTTCCCCTTTGTACTAATTATATGGTCCTGTTTGTCCCCTGACCATGTTGCCAGCTAACAAGTTTTTCGTCATAATGAGAGAGCAGCTAACGAACTTGCAGTAGAAGATAAGCACAGGTGTAAGATGACTATTCATGACGTGTCTGATTTCGCGCTGCTGGTAGCGCAGTTTCGCCAGCAGCATGGGATGTCACAGGGGCAACTGGCGCAGGCTACGCGCCTGTCGCGGACCTACGTCTACCACCTGGAAACGGGGCAGCGCATCAATCCCTCACCCCATGTGGTGCAAAATATCGTACGCGCTCTGGAACTGCGACACGAGGAGCGTGAAAAGCTGTATGCAGCCTATACCGCCCTGACTGGCCAGTTTATTGATAGCGAGCAACTCGAGAGCACCCTGCTCGATCTGGGAGAGCTGGCGAGCCTGCTGGTCCACAATACCTCCTATCCAGCTCATTCGTTGGATCGGCTCTGGTTCCTGCATTCCTGGAATGATGCCGCGATCATGCTCTTTGAGGTGTGGGAGTTGGTCGCAAAGGGAGATCAGGTTCACCTGCTCAGCCTGGTTTTTGATCCGCAGATGCGCCGGCGTTTTCATGGCTGGGAGAATCTGGCTCGAAGACTGGTCACCGATTTTCTGTATAACACGCGTACCCTGACACACCTGCCGGAATACAAAGCGCTCTGGCGACATTTACGCGAATTCCCAGAATTTCGCCGCCTGGCCGCCGCGGCCTATCCCAGAGGGAAGCCTGCGCCATCCTTTGTCTTCCAGGTTCAGCATAGCGAACTGGGTCGCGTGACGTTGCGTACGGCCACCACCGTCTTTACCGGGCTCTCCAGCTACTCAATGGTCAGCTATGTGCCTGGAGATCAGCAGACGCTCGCCATCTATCGGCGGCAGGGCTGGTAATACGGGTGCTCCCACTTCTTTGTGGGGAAGGTAGCCTTCTCGGCTACGAGAATATTACACTTTTTGGGCGTGTAACA
>Ga0070730_10003999_pt1 | contig 13058 bp, 9 predicted proteins | sample Coa_R1_3_FD_66447 | JGI IMG/M metagenome (GOLD analysis project Ga0070730, IMG submission 66447) | Surface soil microbial communities from Centralia Pennsylvania, which are recovering from an underground coalmine fire - Coalmine... | ecosystem: Environmental > Terrestrial > Soil > Unclassified ...
CGGCCTGGACGAAGCTCGCCTGCATCTGCTCGGTCAGCGGTTGCTTCGTCGAGACCGCAATCAACAGCTCGGCCAGCTCGTAATCGCTGTCGATGGTCTGGACGGCCAGCGCGACGACGCGCTCGTAGCCGGCAGCGTCGAGCTTGCCGCTCTCGATGGCGGCCTGGAAATAGATGCGCCGCGCATAATCACCGGAGATCTGGTTCAGCTCGTCGAATAACCCTTGCAGCCCCTTGTGGTTGAGAATCCACTGCGCGCGCTCCTTGGCCATGAAGCCAGTGCGCCGCAGGATGTAGGTGAGCGTTTCAGAGAACCACGCTCGCGCGTCTGCGTCAAAGGCCTTTGTCTCGCCGTCCACTTTGTACGTCCGCTCCAGCGCACCGCCGGAACCGCGCCGAATCGTGAGCCGGCGATCGGACTCCCCCGCCCCGTAGTCCACCTCGACGACGACCTGCCCATCAGCGGCGACCGCGGCGATGTCGGTGAAATCATCGTTGAACGTGAACTTTCCCACCGAGGCGAGCCGCACCACGCAGCGGCCGGCCGTGAGGTCGATCGTCACGTCGTCGTTCTCTTCCTGCGTGCTGCTGTGCGAATGCGCGGAAGCGCCGGAGCAGCCGCGGAGCGTGTCATTCGCCACGGCCATCGTCGGCGTCGCACGAGCGCTGTGCTTGCCGCCCGGCATGGGCGATGGTACGCGTGGAATCGTGTCGATCGAGCCGAGCGCTGCAGCCGCCGGCTGGGCGACGCGGGGCGCGACGACCGCCAACGGCACGACGACCAGTGCGGCCCCGATCCAAGCCGGCAGCGCGGCGCGCGGCGACAGCGTATCCCGCCGGCGGCGCGGGTCGAGCACGTCGAGCAGCCGGCCGGCGAGCTGCGCCGGGCGGGCCATCGCCACGCTGGCGAGCGCGGTCGCGCGGGCGGCGCGCAAGTCGCGCGCGATCTCGAGCAGGTGACTGGCGTACGCCGAAGGCTTCGCGCCCGCGCGCAGGACCTGGTCATCGCACGCGCGCTCGCGCTCGATCCGCAGGCGCGTCGCGGCGAGCCACACGAGCGGGTGGAACCAGTACACCGCGCAGGCGATGCGCCCGATGAGTTGCACGAGAAAATCGTGGCGCTTCACGTGCGCCAGCTCGTGCAGCAACACGTCGCGGCGCCGCTCGTCGGTCCAGGAATCGGCTTCGCTCGGCAGGAGTATCGCCGGACGCCGAATCCCCCAGGTCATCGGCATTGCCGGTCCGCTCGCAATGAGCAAGCGCACGCGTCGCGTGAGCCCCAGCTCGAGCGCGAGCTCTTCGACGAGGAGCAGCCAGCGCGGGTCGCGAACCGGCACGGTGATTCGCTCCAGCCAGACGATCCGCGCGAGGGCAACGGCGAGCAGTATCAGCACGCTCGCGATGCCACCGAGCCAGAGCGGCACGATCAGCGCGGTCCAGTTCGACGTGAGCTGCCGGCGCACCTGCCCTTGAGCGGCGGTCGCGGCCGGCGACGCCTCAGGCGCGCGCTCCACACGCGTGCGCGCCGGGCGCGCGACGTGCGTCGGCTGGCGAGCGGCCGCGGGCGCGAGCGGCGTCTCCTGCACCTCGAACGCCACCGGCACCGCGAGACTCGGCCAGCCGGCGACGCGCCAGTTGGGCAGTACGGCCGAAACGATGGGGAGGGCGAGCACGCCGCCGCACGCCAGCGTCCATACCAGGTGCCGGAACGACGCCGCCGAGCGATGCAGGGCCGTCGTGACGGCGGCCGCGACCAGCAAAATGATGGTGGCTTTGACGAACCAGTCAGCCAGGACCGCGATCATGTCAGCGTCCCTCCTTCCGCGCGTCTGCGATGAGGCGGCTCAGGCGCTCGAGCTCGGCATCGGAAAGTTTGGTCGAAGCAAGATCGAGCAGCGCGGCTACCGCCTGCTCGGTCGAACCATCGAAGAATGTGTGCAACAACTGGCGGAGCGCCGACTGGCGCGCGCGCTCGCGCGGGACGGTCGGCACGAAGACGTAACGTGGCCCGTCCGCTTCGTGCCGCAGATGCCCCTTGTCCTCGAGCACGCGCAGCAGCGCGCGGACCGCGGAGTAGCTGGGAGGATCGGCGAGTTGCTCGAGCACCTCGGCCGCGGTGGCGCGGCCCGAACGGTAGATCACGTCCATGATCTCCCGCTCACGGCGGCTCAGTTTCGCGTTCGCTGCTTTGGACATGCCGGGGCCCTCCGCCATGTGATGCTAAAAAACTAGCATTAGCTGCTAAGAAACTAGCAGTGGGGGCCGGGCCGTCAAGTCAGGAACGCGTAATGAGCCGTAGCTAGGGTTGGCGTGCCTCCGAGGTCGTCGTTGGCGTACCTTCGGCGTTTAGCCGGTGCTGCTGGTACCAGCTCAGCATGTAGAGCTGGGTTCTGAGGAAGTTCGAGGGTTTGGAGCTCGTGCCGTGGAATTCCCCGTTGAAGCGCAGCATCACGACCGGCACCTTCTGCATCTTCAACGCCGAGTAGTACTCCTCGGTCTGCGGGATCGGCGTGCGCAGGTCGAGCTCGCCCGTCATCAACAGGGTCGGCGTTTTCACATGGCCCACGTAGGCCAGGGACGACTGCTTGATCCACTGCTCGGGTTTTTCCCAGAACGGCGCGTCGAAGAAGCCGTAGGTGAACAACGGCACGTCGGTCTCGCCGGCCATGCTCATCCAATCGATCACCGGACAGCGGACCGCGGCCGCAGCAAACCGCGTCGTATGGCCGATCACCCAGCTCGACAAAACGCCGCCACCGGAGCAGCCACCGACGTACATGCGTTGCGTGTCGATGTAGCCGCGACCAACCACCGTATCGACGCCGGCCATCAGATCGTCGTAATCGACGCTGGGATACGCGCGCTCGATTGCATTGCCGAATGCGCTGCCGTATCCCGTGCTGCCGCGCGGATTCGTGATGAGCACGACGTATCCATCCGCCGCAAAATTCTGCAGCTGATAACTGAACGCGCCGCTGTACATGCCGTGCGGCCCGCCGTGGATCTCCATGATGAGCGGATACTTCTTGGTGCGATCGAAGCCGGGCGGTTTGATGATCCAGCCTTCGACTTTGGCGCCGCCAGTCGATGCGTACTGGAACTCTTCGGTCGCTCCCAGGTGAATCCGTTCCAGGACGTCGCCGTTCACATTCGTCAGCCGTGACGGCTGCGCGCGACCGGCCTTGAGACTGAAGCGCACCACGTCGGGAGGGCTGTTGTAGTCGGAGCGAATGCCGGCGGCGTCGAAATCCCGGGCGACTGACGAGAGCGACAGCAGCTGGATGCCATCCGTCACTTTACGATTGCCGCCGCGCAGCCCCGCGAAGTACACGTTGCTGGTTCCCTGCTCCGCGAGCGCGAAGAACACGCCGCTGCCGTCGGGACTCCAGCGCACGGCGCCGGGATCGCGGTCGTACGTTGTCAGCGCGTGCATGCCGCTGCCGTCGAGCCCCGCGGTCCAGACTTCCTCGGCGTGGTAGGAATAGGTGCCGGCGTCGTGCCCCGTGAATGCGACCGTCTTGCCGTCAGGGGAAACGACCGGTCCCGTCCAGCTGCCCTTCTTGGTGACGATCTGTTTGATCGCGCCGCTTTGGACGTCGACGGTATAGAGATACGACTCGCGATAGCGGTAGTCCGCATCGGGTTCCCGCAGCCCATCGAACACGATGGTGCGGCCGTCGGGCGTCCAGGCGTAGCTCGGCGTACCGAGGCCGCCAAGCTCGCTGCTCGCGTACTCGCCGGTCGTGAGCTGGCGCGACGTGCCGCCGTCGGCCGAGACGACGAAGATCTGCGTCGTGCCTTGCTCGACGAAACCCTGGCGGTCGCGGCGATAGTGCAGCTTATCGACGATCCGCGGCGCCGGCGTCCACTTCGCCCCCTCGGGCGCCAGCGGCATGCTGATCCGCCACGGCGTCTCGCTCTTCACGAGCATCGTGAATGCGAGCGAGCGGCCGTCCGGCGACCAGCTGACGTTTCCGGGCGTCTCGCTGACCCGCGTGATCTGCGATGCCGCGCCCTCGGCGTCCATCCAGCGCACGAAGACCTGCGTCCCTTTCGGGTCGCCGTCGGCGAGATACGCGATGCGTGTGCCGTCGGGCGACCAGCGCGCGTTCGAGCCTTTCACCAGGAAATGATTCTTCGAGCCGTCGGCGTTGACGATCCACAGCCCCGAGTCCCAACGATCTTCGATCTTGTTCACCCACCGTCGTGTGTAGACGATCCGCGCGCCGTCGGGCGAGATCTGCGGATCGGCGACCTGTTCCCAGTCGAGATAGTGGTTGACGGTGAGCAGTGTGTCGGAAGCACTCTCTTGCGCGTCGACCGGAAGCGGGGCGATGAGCCCGGCGAGAAGCAGCAAGCAGGAATACCGCATGGGAAGCCTCCTCGGGGATTACATACTCTGTTTCTCGACTGCGAGCCGAGCCGCAAGCGGAGCCAGACAACCGGCCAGCAATCCGGACGCGCCCAGAGCCACGCGCAGGCTCATGTGATCCATATACGAGCGGCGTCAGGGACGGTCAAGCAGGCACGCCGATGAGGTACGTCATGTGCAGCGGTGAGCGACGCGCACGCGTCACACCGATCTGCCAGTCATATCCTGGGAAGTCGCGGACCATGTTCTCGAGCTCCCTGGGCGTGTACGCGCGCAGGCAGGAAACGATGCCGTCCACAGTCCCGACCACGGGGAGCACAGGAGGCAGATACGTCCACAGCAGCCGGGACCAGCGGAATGGCCGCACGAAGGGTCCCGCGGCGAGGATGCCCAGCCACGTCAGCGCGACGAACGCGATATCGAATGGCGCGCGCCGCACCACGTCGAAGACCGCGATACCCTGCCGCGCCGCGACCGCGTCGGCGAGAATCCCTCGCGCCTGCTCCGGTGGAAAATGATGGAACGACGTGAAGAGCGTCCGAAAGCCCGTGAGCTCGCGTGGCACCGCGCGTGCATCCACGGGTGTGGGATGCATACGCACGAGCGGGCTCTCGAGCGCATGGGCATGCGGATACAAATCCGTCAGCAGCACGGGGAGGCCCAAGGCCGGAGCAAGCTCACCCCAGGGACCGCCTGCGCCGGCGCACAGGTCCACGATCCGCCGCGCGCCGCTGCGCGTCACGGCACGCGCGAGCAGCGGCGCCGCCGGTGCGTAGCTCTGTCCGAGGTGCAGGGCAAAAGAGAGGAAATCGGTCAACGCGTCGCGGAGCGACGGAGGGCAGAACCGAAGGTCGTGGATCTCGACGAGGTGCAGCCGCATCACGTCAAAGTTAGATTTCGCGCCCGATTATGGACATTTTCGAGCTGCCGCAACTCTTCGCCGAGCGTCCCGCCGGCCACAACTACTTCGAGCTGATTCGCGTCGCCGCGCTGTCCGCCGGTCTGTACGTGCTCCAACCCGGGGAACCCGACAAGCAGGCGCCGCATCGCGAAGACGAGCTGTACTACGTCGTCGGCGGCCGGGCAACCATCCGGGTCGGTGCGGAAGACCGGGCTGTGGCGCCCGGCAGCGCCATCTTCGTACCGGCCGGCGTCGAGCACCACTTCCACTCGATTCAGTCGGAGCTGCGGGTCCTGGTCATCTTCGCGCCCGCCGAAACACTGACGACCACGTGAGCCTCCGCACCACGCCGTTTCATCCCCGCACGGGTCCGCTGTCCGAAGGACAGGCCTGGCGGCGCTGGGCCGGCTACGTCGTGGCCAGCTCGTACGAGCTGTCGCACGATCGCGAGTATCACGCGATCCGCAACTCCGCCGCGCTGTTCGACGTCTCGCCACTCTATAAGTACCTCATCACCGGCACAGACGCGGGGCGGCTGCTCGACCACATCGTCACCCGCAACGTCGCCAAGGCGAAGATCGGCCAGGTGCTGTACACACCCTGGTGCGACAACGCCGGCAAGCAGATCGACGACGGCACAATCTCCGTCCTCGCCGACCAGCGCTATCGCATGACGTCGGCAGACCCGACGTTGCGGTGGCTGCACCTCAACGCGGCCGGCCTGAACGTACAGATCCAAGACGTCTCCGAGACCACGGCGGCGCTGTCGCTCCAGGGTCCAAGCTCGCGCGACATCCTGCAGCTCGCGGCGGAGCGCGACCTCGCGAAGCTGAAATACTTCCGCCTGATCGACGCGAAGATCCGCGGCATTCCCGTCACCATTTCGCGCACCGGTTACACCGGCGACCTCGGCTACGAGGTCTGGGTCGACGCCGCCCAGGCAGTGCCGTTATGGGACGCATTGATCGAAACCGGCACGCCCTACGGCATCACACCGGCGGGAATGTTGGCACTCGACGTCGCGCGGATCGAAGCCGGTCTGCTCCTCATCGAAGTCGACTACTTCTCGTCGCGCCACGCGTTTATCGAAGCGCAGAAATCGTCACCGCTCGAGCTCGGGCTCGGCTGGACGGTCGCGACCGACAAAGAGCGCTACAATGGCCGCGCGGCACTCGATGCCGAGCGCGAGCGCGGGCCGGAATGGCTGTTCACCGGACTGGCCGTCGACTGGGACTCGCTCGAGCAACTGTATGCCGACGTCGGCTTGCCGCCGCGGTTGCCGACACAGGCGTGGCGCATGAGCGTGCCGATCTACGACCGTGGTGGACACACACAGGTCGGTTACGCGACGAGCGGCGGCTGGTCGCCACTGCTCAAGCGTTACATGGCTCTCGCGCACCTCGGCGTCGAGCACGCGAAACCAGACACGGAGCTGCGCATCGAGATCACGGTGGAACACCGGCGGAAACAGGCGCGCGCGTTCGTGACGCCGCTTCCTTTCTTTAATCCTGAACGAAAGCGCGCGTGAAACAGTACGACGCGATCGTGATCGGCGGCGGGCACAACGGGCTCGTGACGGCGGCGTATCTCGCACGCGCCGGCAAGTCGGTCCTGGTGCTCGAGCGGCGGCCGCGCGTCGGCGGCGCGGCGGTGACGGAGGAAATCTTCCCGGGCTTCAAGTTCTCGATGTTCTCCTATGTGGTGAGCCTGCTGCGCCCGGAGATCATTCGCGATCTCGATCTCGCGCGGCACGGCCTCCACATCCTGCCGCTCGAAAGCACGGTCACACCGATGGAGAATGGCGACTACCTGGCGGCGTGGGCCGACCACGACGAGACCCGGCGCGAGCTGTACCGCCATTCGCCGCGCGACGCCGAGGCGTACGACGAATACGGCCAGTTGATGCATTTCATGGCTCAGGCCGTGAAACCGATTCTGGGCATGGTGCCGCCCGATCCGACCTCGTTCGCGCCGAGCGATTTGGCCGGCCTCCTCAAGCTCGGCAAGCATTTCCGCGGCCTCGGCGGCGAACGACTCCACGCGCTCGTCAAGCTCATGACCATGAGCTCGGCGGACTTTCTGGACGAGTGGTTCGAGACCGACGTGCTCAAGGCGACGAAGTCCGCGAGCGGCATCATCGGGACGTTCCTGGGACCGCGGTCCCCCGGCACCGCCTACGTGCTCCTGCATCATTACATGGGCGAGCTCGACGGCGTCTTTCGCGCCTGGGGATTCGCCAAGGGCGGCACCGGCGCCGTCAGCGAGGCGATCGCCTCGGCCGCCAAGAGCTGGGGCGCCGAGATCCGCTGCAACGCCGGCGTGAGCAAGGTGCTGGTCAAGGGCGGGCGCGCAATCGGGGTCGCGCTCGAAAACGGCGACGAGCTGCGCGCGCCGACGATCGTTTCGAGCCTCGATCCGCGCCGCACGTTCTTGCAGCTGCTCGACGCCGGCGCGCTCCCCGACGAGCTCGTGGCGGACATCAAGCAGTTCAAGTTCCGCGGCTCGTCGGGGAAGGTGAACCTCGCGCTTGCTGCGCTGCCGAAGTTCACCTGCATGCCTGATGGCGCGGGCGGCCGGCTGCATCGGGGCGCCGTCTCGATCAGCCCGAGCCTCGACTACGTCGAGCGCGCCTACGACGATGCTAAGTACGGCGAATTTTCCCGCCGCCCCTACATGGACGTCATCTTTCCGTCCATGATCGATCCAGGCATGGCGCCGCCCGGTAAACACGTCATGTCGGTGTTCGTGCAGTACGCGCCCTACAACGTGAAGGGTGGCTGGACTGATGCGAAGCGCGAGGCGTTTGGCGACGCCGTCGTGAACACGCTCGAGCAGTTCGCGCCGGGCTTCCAGTCGCTGATTCTACACCGGCAGGTGATCACCCCACTCGACATCGAGCGGATCACGGGACTCTCCGAAGGCAACATCTTCGCCGGCGAGCTGGCGCTACATCAGCTGTTTTTCCTGCGCCCCGCCCCGGGATGGGCCAAGTTCACGACGCCGGTCCGCGGTTTCTACCAGGCAGGCTCCGGCACCCATCCGGGCGGCGGCATCATGGGCGCCTCGGGGCGGCTGGCAGCCATGACCATCCTGAAGAACGGCGCATGAGCTTCGACGCGATCGTCCTCGGCGCGGGCGCGAACGGTCTCGTCACGGCGCACTATCTCGCTCGCGCCGGTAAGCGCGTCTTGGTGGTCGAGCAACGCGAGGCCGCAGACCTCTCGGCCGACATCGGTTGGGTGCCCGAAGCCGTGATCCGCGACCTGGGACTCGACGGCGCGGGCCTGCGGATCGAAGAGCCCGATCCCTGGATTACCGTCCCGCTCGCCGCGGGAGGTTCGCTCGAGTTGTCGCGCGACATGAAGCGCTCCGTCGAAGCGATTCGTCGGATCAGCCCGGCGGATGCTGCCAAGTGGCCCGACTTCTGCCGGCGCATGCGGTCGCTCGCCGGCGTCTTGGAGCGCCTCTATCTCGCGCCGCCGCCGGATATCGAAACCACTGACACGCGTGAGCTCGCGCGTATCGCGGGACTCGGCCTTTATGTCCGCCGACTCGGCAAGCAGACGGTGATCGATCTTGCTCGAATCCTGCCGATGTCCCTCGCCGAGCTGCTCGACGACTGGTTCGACAGCGACGCGCTGAAAGGACTACTCGGGGCGCTCGGCGTCTGGCATCTGAAGCAGGGGCCCCGCTCGGGAGGCACCGCTTTCAATTTCTTGCACCATCACGCCGGCAGCCCTACGGGCGTGTTCCGGCCGGCGCGCTCTAACGTGACGCAGGCGTTGGCGTCGCTGTCGGGAGTGACGATCCGGCGCGGTGCGCGCGCGCAGGTGCAGGTCAAAGCCGGCAAGGCCACTGGCGTGGTGCTCGAGAAGAGCGGCGAAGAGCTGCTGGCTCCCCTCGTGATTTCGAGCGCCCCGCCCCGCGCTACGCTGCAACCGCTCGCGATGGAGCTCGATCCCGAGTTCACGCGAGCGGTCGCAAACATCAGGGCTCGCGCCGTGGTCGCCCGCGGCACGCTCAGCCTGGGGAGCACGCCGCCCTACTCGACACTCTGCATCGCCCCGTCGCTCGATTATCTCGAGCGCGCCTACGACGACGCCAAGTACGGGCGGAATTCGACCACGCCCTACGTCGAGCTGCAACGCACGGACGGCAGGCTGGAGGTGCACGTGCAGTACGTCGTTTCGGGCGGGGAGGATCCCTCCAAGACCGTCGCTCGACTCCTCAACGTCGACCAGAGCCAGCTCGCGCTACAGACGACGCCGGAGAGCCTCTACCATGGCGAGCTCACTCTAGATCAGATTCTGTTCATGCGACCCGTGCCCGGCTGGAGCCGTTACCGCACCCCGATCGAGGGCTTGTACCTCTGCGGATCGGGGACGCATCCGGGCGGCGGGATTCCGGGCGCGGCCGGTCGCAACGCCGCACGCGAGATCCTATGACTTTCCTCAAGACCGTCGAGAGCTATCGCCAGGGCGCGCGGACGCTGCCCGGCCGCTACTACACCTCGCCGGACGTGTTCGCCGAGGAGCAGGAGCGGGTTTTTCGGCGTCACTGGATCTGCATCGGGCGCGACGCCGCACTCGCCGCCCCGGGCGACTACATGCTCGTCGAGCTCGGCGGCGAGAGCATCATCGTATTGCGCGATCACTCGGCGGAGCGCCAGGCCTATTACAACGTCTGCCGCCATCGCGGGACGCGTCTGTGTGAAGCGCCCAAGGGCCGGCTGTCCGAAACGATCCAGTGCCCCTATCACGCCTGGACCTACGCGCTCGACGGTCGCCTGATCGGCGCGCCGCACATGAATGAGGTCGAAGGATTCGACAAGAAAGCCTATCCACTTCATCGCGTCGCGCTGCAGGAGTGGGAGGGATTTCTATTTCTCAATCTCGCTGCCGACGCCGTGCCGGGTCCGCAATGGTTCGAGCCGCTCAAGGGCAGATTCGCCCGCTACAATCTGCCGCTGCTCCGCACGGTGCGGCGCATCGAATACGATGTCCGCGCCAACTGGAAGCTCGTACTGCAGAACTACAACGAATGCCTCCACTGCCCGACGATCCATCCCGAGCTGTCGACCAAGCTGCCCTACACGAGCGGCGCGAACGATCTGATCGAAGGACCGTTCCTCGGCGGCTACATGGAGATCAAGGCGCCCAACGAGAGCGCGACGATGACCGGCCGCGCCTGCGCGCTGCCGCTCGGTACGCTCGACGCCACGGATCAGCATCGGGCGTTCTACTACGCGCTGTTTCCGACGATGATGTTGAGCCTGCACCCGGACTACGCGGTCTTCTACATGGTCAGGCCCGTCTCGGCGAAGGAGTCGCGCGTCGTGTGCGAGTGGATGGTGCATCCCGACGCGCCGCAGGCGGCCGGTTACAATATCCAGGATGCGGAAGAATTCTGGGATCGCACCAATCGCCAGGACTGGCACATCTGCGAGCAGAGCCAGCTCGGCATCAGCTCGCGCGTTTACGCGCCGGGACCCTATTCGCCGCGCGAGAGTATCCCGGCGGCGTGGGACCGTATGTATCTGAGGGCCTTTGAAGGGCATTGAAGAAGTGCTGAAGGAACTCGCGGAACGCCTCAAGGACAACTACCCGTATGGCGATCCGCTGTACGCGGGGCAGATGCTGAAGCCGCCGCACGAGGTCGCCCGCCGCGCGTACGAGATGGCGCTCAAGATCAATCCCAACAACCACGCGCTCGACGGCGGCCGCGCCAGTTCCGCAATGGAGAAAGAAGCGGTGGCCGCACTCGCTCACATGGTCGGCTGGGACATGCACCTCGGCCACCTGTGCGGCGGCGGGACGATGGCGAACCTCGAGGCGCTGTGGGTAGTCGGCCAGCTGCACCCCGGCAAGGCGGTAGTCGCGTCGACTCAGGCGCACTACACCCACCAGCGCATCACCGGCGTGCTGGGTTTGCCGTTCGAGACGATACCGTGCGATCGAACGGGCCGCATGGACGTTCAGGCTCTTGCGCGGCGGCTCGCCGCGGGCGGCGTCGGCACCGTCGTCGCTACGCTGGGGACGACGGCGACGGGCGCGGTCGATCCGCTCGACGCGATCGTAGAGCTGCGCAAGCGCTACGATTTCCGCCTGCACGTGGACGCCGCCTACGGCGGCTACTTCGTGCTGGTCAGCGATCTCGCGGCCGAAACACGTCGCGCCTTCGACCACATCCAGGAAGCGGCATCGATCGTCATCGATCCGCACAAGCATGGGCTGCAACCGTATGGCTGCGGCTGCGTGCTGTTCCACGATCCGTCCGTGGGACGGCTGTACCGTCACGATTCGCCCTACACGTACTACACGTCGAACGAGGTGCACCTCGGCGAGATCAGTCTCGAGTGCTCACGCCCCGGCGCGGCGGCGGTCGCGCTCTGGGCCACGCAGAGCCTGCTGCCGCTCGAGCGGGACGGCGAGTTCGCGCGCGGATTGGCGAGCGGCCGCGCCGCCGCGCTCGATCTCTATGGACGCCTCAAGCAGGATGAGCGCTTTGTCACGGGAGTCCCGCCGGAGCTGGACATCATCGTCTGGGCGCCGCGTGCCCAGCGGATCAGCGACGCGTCGCTCTTGTCACAGAAGATCTTCGCGGCCGCGGCCGAGCGTCAGCTGCATCTCGCGCTGGTGACGCTGCCCGCGCATCTGATCGACGTCCAGGACATGCAACGCGATCGCGACGCGATCATCTGCCTGCGATCGGTCCTGATGAAGCCGGAGCATCGGGAATGGACCGATCGGATCTGGACAATTCTGGACACGGCGACCACGACTGCGGGGTTGAAGCGCTAGTCCACGTACCCGCTGGACAATCGCACAATCAGGTTTCGTCCCTGATCGTCGGCGAATTCCTTGTAACGGCTGAGGAAGCTGCGATACCGTTGATTCAGCGCGTTGCGCAGCGCGACGTCGAGGCGCATCGGCCGACCCAATAATCTGATGTCGCCGCCGCTGCTCAGATGAAGGAGAGCGTACCCCGGCGTCGGAATGTCAAGCGGATTCGGATTAAAGGGACGCGCGTAGGCATCCAAGTCGATCCGGACGTGATCGCGCCACGCGAGCCCCACCGTCGCCCGGCGCGGCGGCAATAGCGGCAATCCGTCATGCACGGTCAGGTTCGTGCCCCGCACCGCCTCCACCCGTACGCTCGCGACGAATCCAGCGGCGAGCTCCGCCTCCGCCATCGCTTCACCGCCAAGCATCTCCGCCTCCGCTTGCAGGTAACGATAGACGCGGAGCGAGTCGATGAAGTTGCTGGTCGGCGTGACGTAGATGTAGTCGAACATCCGGTTATGGTACGCGGCGATTTCGAGCCGGGCGTGCTGGCCGTTCCAGCGGAGGCCCAGATCCAGGCCGCGGCTCGTTTCGGGCTTGAGGGTCGAGTCGCCGAGCTCGTAGCGTGCTTCGCCGATGTGCGGGCCGTTGGCGAACAGCTCGAACAGCGTCGGCGCGCGCCAGGCCCTCCCGACGTTCAGCGTCAGCGACAATCCGGCAGCCGGCGAGAACACCGCGCCGACGTTGCCGGACCACGCCTGCGAGTTGCGATCCTGCGCGATCGTGCCGAGCGAGTCGTTGCGATCGGCGCTGAGCCGTCGCGCGTCCGCGCGCAGGCCGGCCAGGAACGTCCAGCCTCCGTTCGTCGTGCTCCATTGCTCGAACGCGAACGCGGCGCCGGAAAGCGTACTCGCGTTGGGAACGATCGGTTCGCGGCCGCTCGCGTCATTGGTCTGCGCGACCGTCGAGATGCCGAACGTGCCGCCGCCCCGATGGGCCAGCAG
>Ga0070730_10004000_pt1 | contig 13057 bp, 9 predicted proteins | sample Coa_R1_3_FD_66447 | JGI IMG/M metagenome (GOLD analysis project Ga0070730, IMG submission 66447) | Surface soil microbial communities from Centralia Pennsylvania, which are recovering from an underground coalmine fire - Coalmine... | ecosystem: Environmental > Terrestrial > Soil > Unclassified ...
ACACGCGAGATCGGCATTGAAAAGGCCCTGGGGGCCCGCAAGCGCGACATCCTGCTGCAGTTCATGGCCGAGGCCCTGGCCATCACCCTGGCCGGAGGTATATTGGGAATTATGCTTGCCTACGCCATCTCCTGGGGAGCCGGTTCGCTCACCCTGTACAGCGCCCTGGCCCACCATGCCGAGGCAGGCGATATCCGCCTGATCATCTCCCCGGTCAACCTGCTGATCTCAACCGCGATCCTGGCCCTGGTGGGAATCGTGAGCGGCATGTTGCCTGCGATCAAAGCAGCAAGGCTCGATCCGATCGAGGCCTTGAGATATGAATGATGGGGAAGTGATAATTTGTAATTTCTGATTTCTAATTTGCAATTTGGAATGTATCGATTCTCGTGTTTCCTTCAATTGTTGCGCCTTGTTCAAATGCAACCCAGGAATTCTCGATCATCCTGCTCACGGCTACTGGTGTTTAGACGCCTTTTCGGCAGCTTCCAATGCTTGCAGCAGATCAGGATGTTCTGCAAGAACCTCCTGCATAGATTCGCGCCCGAGGTCCCCGCCCCACTTCCTGCCCTCTTCTTGCAACTCGCCCATCAGTTGAGGAATCACGGAGACTGTTTTTTGCCCAAGAGGCGTTCCATAGAATTGTATTAGGCCGCGAATCTCTTCATGTGAGAAGTATTTGTCATAAATGGGGACCGCCATGTCCAATAAATGTTGGCCGTCGGTTTTGGAGCGGAATTTTACGAAGAATAGATCAATCAATTTCTCCCGATAATCTCCAGGCGGAAGAGAATTGGCCACCAACGGCTTGATGCTTTGCTGCATTCCATCCATGGTTTGCGCTACGAGTGCCTTAACTCCTGTCAGGTCCAATAAGCGGCGGATGTCGGCCTCCTTGGCAGAATCCATCTTTGCTTTTCCAGCAGGCGCGGCCTGTTGAGTAGCCGGCTGATCCGTTGAGGATGTTTTCGAACGGGTCTGGCTTTGGATGGGCAACACACTAAAAGACACAAGCCACACAATGGCGACACAAATCTTCATTTAAGAGCCTCCGGGCATTTGTTGAAGCGGATTGTACTCGATTTACGTTCTAGCGCGAACTGGAGTTTTTGCGCAGAGACAGCAGGCCACACGCAGTGTCCAGGGCAATCGCATGAAAGATTTTTCAATCTGATTGCGGCTCCGTTTCAGGGCCAATGTTGGCTTTTGTCCAAACTCAGAACCAAGGCAAATGCTCACCACTAAGGCCACGAAGGAGCACAAAGGAAAACCACAAACCTTAACCACAGCGTGGCGGAGCCACCAACCAAAACCTGTTTTACCGCGGATCAACGCGGAGGAACGCGGATCAATACCTGCTACCACTGATCTCCACTGACATCACTGATCTGATATGCGGTTTGACAAATTCCTTCGCGGCTTGGCAAGAATTTGATTGTTAGCGGTACAGAGGACACGAAGACGCACAGAGGACGGCACAATCATCTCTCGACTGTCTGGAGAGGATGGTCATGGAATTTTTGGGGCAAAGGGGCCAATGTTATTGAATATGGTTCAACATTCGTGACTAAGAGGCTCTTTGGCAATAAAAATCAAACCTCACCACGTCAAAAGCTGGCGCTCGCTCCAAGATATCCAGGCTTTTAGGCGTTAGAAAGTTTTCATGCGATTGCCCTGACGCAGTGTCCGAGGCCGGACAGGGAGGAACCATTTCATGAACATGAGCCTCGGCCCCTTGAAAGGTGGAGTTGTCGCTCCGAAAGAGCGTCGTTGTAATAGGAATCCTTCGCCCTCTGTTCGGAAGAACGTTGGTGAGATAAAACCTTACATTCCGTTCCGCCGGCTGTCCCTCTGGAAAGGTGTATCCAGATACCTGCGGGCTTCGTCGAGAGCGCCCTGGGTATTGTCGTTCGTCTGGATGGCCTGCCGATATTCGTTTACGGCCCGGTCGCGTTGTCCGGTGATGTCAAAAATCTTGCCCAGTCCAATATGGCTCCAGACTTCTGTCCAGCGAGGTTCGTCGTCGCCATTGAGCGATTCGCGGTACTCGTTAGCCGCAGATTGATAGTTTCTCTGGATATAGAAGACCTCAGCGATGCGATAGTGCGCCAGGGAGCTGTTCTTGTTTACATCCAGGGCCTTGTTGAACTCGCTCAGGGCTTCCGACAGGTTGCCCGCAGCAGTCAGCTCTTGCCCCCGACGAATGGCGACACGAGTCCGCAGGTCAGGCGAGTTTTTCAACACCCAGTTATTAGGATCGAGCACCAGCCGCCGCGGCTTGCCGAAGGTTTCCACTGCAAAAGACGACTCGGTTCCTTTGACTTCGATGCGCTTTATCTCGCTCTGGCCATCCGTATCGACCTTGAGTTCAAGCGGCATGCTGAAGAGGTCTAAATCCTGCGTGACCTGTCCCACAATGCGGAAGCCCTTCTTCACCCTGAAAGTCGTGTACTTGATCTTGAATTCGGGCGCGCCGGTGCCGTCCACCCACTGGGAAAAGAAGGCCGTCAGCTTTTCACCATAGTTTTTTTCGGCGATAGATTGGAGATCCGCCACTGTGGCCGGCTTTCCTGCAAAGGCGGCCATGAACTGGTCCACCGTTCTGTTGTAAGCAGCTTCGCCGATCACCCAGCGCAGCATGTGAAAGATCATGCCGCCTTTGTCGGTCACCAGGGATTGAAACTGGGGGGAGAAAATGTCGAGCTTGGTGATGCTGCCCAGCGGCACCGTGTCATAGGCCAGCGCGCCCACAGCCATGTCTTTAGTTGCATCTTCATACGCCTGTTGTCCGGCGATATTCTGCACGAAGCGCATCTCCGAATCGCGCGCCCCTCCATCCACCAGCCACAGATCGTCTTTGGCGGCGGCGCTCACAGAGACGCCCCACCATTGGTGGGCAATGGTGTCGGCCAGCAACCGGTAATTGGTTTTGTCGGTAATGTCGCGGGTGGCCACCGCAGCAATCTCCGGGGCCCACCATGAAGGCACGGTATCGTCCGGCAGCTCAACCAGGTTGAGCCGGGTGCCGGGCATAGGACCATAAATGCTGGCGAAGAATTCAAGGGCCTTGGCACACTGCTCCGCATAGGCAGGGCCGAGTTTCAACTTGTCGTTCCGCAGGTAGACATGCACGTTGCCGTTGGGAGTATCAAAAAAAGGACCGGCAATAACCGTCCCTGGAAAGCTGGGCTTTGTCCATGTGAACGTGGCTGTAGTCTTGCCACCGGCGGTGCGGGCCGCCGTAGAGGGCGCGCCGCTGCCAATGAGCACCGTGCTCGCAGGCGCGGTGATGTTGATGGTGGAGGTAAATCGATCCAGCCCATAGTTGGTAACCGGAAACCAGCGCCCGGGATAGAGCAGGTAAGAAACGTCTTCGCCTATGTAGGCCAGTTTCAGCCCTTCGACCGGACTGTCATCTCCGGTGGCGAGAGTGCCTTCATAATCAAAGCTGAGCGTGGTGGTTGTGCCCTTGGCCAAGCCTGTGGGAAATACAACCCGGAGAGCGTTGTCTTGGGATATCCGCTCGGCGGTGAGTACTTTCCCTTTTTCGTCGACCACGCGTGTGGGCCGCAGGCCGTTGTTCAGCTCGAATGTGGCAAAATTCACGTCATCTAAAGCCGTAAATTTGACTTTGGCGTGCGCCGTCAAGTGGTGGGTCTTGGGGAGTATTTCCGCGTCGATGACATAGTCCTGGGCCTTGATTCGGGATTTCTCAGCCCCAAGCGCCGGTAAGACCAGGGTGAAGATCAGGACGAAAAGGAAGTAAGCACGCCCAACAGGCGGTCGTGCAGTTTGCATGAATAACTCCAGAGCTGCTGGCGATTAAACGTTTAGATGATTATTGTGTCAAAAAAGATGCGTTTGTACCAATGTTAAAAAGTCTTTACAGCCAGGCCCAATGCGGCCAAAATCTCTCGCGATGCGCGCAAGGCAGGCTCTTCAGCACCTTCCTTGTCCCGGAGAAACTCACGCACCTGGCCCAGGCCGGCGATCATCTGGCGACGCGCTTCACCATCGGGAATAACCACCCTTAACTCACGTAACACATTATCTGCGGTAAAGTTGTGCTGGATCAGTTCGGTGACAATCTTCCTGCCGGCAATCAGGTTGGGCATGGCAAAGGTATCGAGCTTTACCAGCCGCCTGCCCATAAGCCACGTCAAAGGAGCAAGACGATAGACCACGACAAGCGGAGTTCCCGCCAGCGCCGCCTCCACCGTTGCCGTGCCGCTGGCCACCACTGCAGCGCGCGCATGTCGTAGCGTGGCCCGCGAATTGTCTGTGAACTTTATCCGTAGGAGTGGCCGCAGGGCAGCAACTTGCTGGCGCAGCCACTCCTGATTGAGTGTGGAGGCTACCGGCAACAGATATTCATATCCTTGCCCTAATTCGTTTGCGGCCTGCACCATGGCCGGCAGGTTCATTCTTACTTCTTTGCGCCGGCTGCCGGGCAGCAGCGCGATCCACTCCCTGGAAGAATCGATCTGGTATCGGCGGGCGAAATCTTCACGCGAGATTTCCGGTTCGGGCGTGTAGGCCAGGGGATGCCCTACATAAGAAACATCCACACCATGATTGCGGTAGAACTCCTGTTCGAAAGGAAAAATCACAATCATCTTGCGGACATATTTCCGGATCTGCTTGACCCGGCCCGACCGCCATGCCCACACCTGGGGGCTCACAAAATAAAAGACCGGAATGTTGAGCCTGTGCAGCGCCCGTGCCAGGCGCAAATTGAAATCCGGAAAATCAATCAGGATGGCAGCCGATGGCCGGCGCCGTCCCGCTTCCGTCACCATTTCCCGAAATCTGCGATGGATGCCGGGCAGGTGCGTGAGAACTTCGGCCAGCCCTACAACCGCCACGTCTTTGGCGTTGACCAGGAGTTCGCAGCCGGCAGCCCGCATTTTTTCGCCGCCCATGCCGAAAAAGCCTGCCGAAGAAAGAAGCTGTTTCAGAGAACCGATAAGCTGAGCGCCATAGGTGTCGCCGGAGGCCTCTCCGGCAGAGAGCAAGAAAGAAGCTGGGGGATTTTGGCGAGAGTCGATGCTGTTTTCTCCTGCTTCAGAACAAAGATTCAAATTTTCAATTCTTCGCCAAGCTCCTGATCTTTATATTGAAGCTGATAGAGCTTCCAGTATATGCCGCGCTTGGACAGCAACGACTGATGGTTCCCGATCTCGCGCACCTGGCCTTTGTGCATCACGATAATCTTGTCGGCACGCTGAATGGTGGAAAGACGATGGGCGATGATCACCGAGGTACGCCCCTCCACCATGCGCGTGAGCGCATCTCGCACGCGTAATTCGGTTTCGGTGTCTACGCTGGAGGTGGCTTCGTCCAGGACCAGGATTTTGGGATCATGGGCCAGCGCCCGCGCAAACGAGATAAGCTGCTTCTGCCCGGTGCTCAACGTGCTTCCGCGTTCCAAAACCGGCTCCCGGAAACCTTGGGGCAGTCCGCGAACGAAGTCGGCCACGTTCACGCTTTCAGCGGCTGCCTCCACCTGCTGGTCTGTGATCCAGCTTGAGCCTAAACGGATGTTGTTTTCAATGGTGCCGCTGAAGAGAAATGGGTCCTGTAAAACCACGCCAAAACGGCGTCGCAGTTCCATCAGGTCCATCTTCCGAATGTCCACACCATCGATTCGAATCGCGCCCCGCTGGATGTCATAAAAGCGCATTAACAAGGAGATGATGGTGGTTTTGCCGGCCCCAGTATGGCCGACAATGGCAACCGTCTCTCCCGGTTCAATCACAAAAGAGACGTCTCGCAGGATCCAGTCGTAGCCGGAGGGATCACTGCCGCTTTCCGTCAAATCCCCATTTTCTGAAAGGTGAACAGCCGGAGCCTGGGTTCCGTTATTGCTATCTTCTGTCTCCAGCTTGCGGTAGGCGAACCATACATGATCAAACTCCACTCTTCCACTTCCGGCAGGCTCGACCGGCAGGGCGGGCGAAACAACTTCCGCAGGTGTGTCGAGCAGCTTGAAGACGCGCTCAGCAGAGGCCATTGCCGACTGGAGAATGTTGTATTTGTCGCTCAGGTCCATGATGGGGCGGAAAAACCGCTGCGCATACTGCATAAAGGCCACCAGGATTCCCAGCGTAACGGTGCCCCAGATGACCCGCAATCCGCCAAACCAGAAGACCGACGCTATGGCGATGGTGGAGAGGATTTCCACGATCGGGTAATAAAACGCATGGGCCAGGATCGCGTCTTTCCAGGCATCCATGTTCTGGGAATTGACCTTTTCAAAGCTCTTATAAGCGCGCTCCTCCCGGTTGAAGAGCTGCAGCACCACGATGCCGGTCACATGCTCCTGCAGAAACGAATTGATGCGGGCAACAGCCACCCGGACACGGCGGTAGGAGTCGCGCACCACCCGGCGAAAAATCATGGTGGCCCAGAAGATGATGGGAAGCACGGCAAAGGCGATCAGCGCCAGCCACCACTTCATGCGCAGCATGATGACGATGATTCCGGCCAGAACGAATATGTCCTCGAAGATGGCCACTACGCCTGCGGTGAACATTTCGTTGAGAGCATCCACGTCGCTGGTGACGCGGGTGACCAGGCGGCCCACGGGGTTTTTGTCGAAGAAGCCGATATGCATGTGCTGCAGGTGACGGAAGATCTGCTTGCGCAGGTCAAACATCACCTTTTGCCCGGTCCACTGCATCAGGTAGTTCTGCAGAAACTCCAGCACAAAGCTGATGAGCAGGGCTCCCACATAGAGCAAGGCAAGCTGGCCGATTCCAGTCTTTGCATCGGCGCTGAGCCAGGAATCCAGAAAGCCATGCGCGTTTGCGCTTGAGGAGGAAAGATATTTGTCGATGGCGACCTTGGTAAGGAACGGCCCCATTACGTCCGCCGCTGCCTTGAGGATGATGGCCACCAGTGCCACCATCACCTGCCATTTGTATGGGCGGAGATAGCCGATCAGCCGCTTCATCAGGCGGCCGTCGTACGCTTTGCCAAGTACCTCTTCTTCCTGCATATCTGGCTTCCAGTAACTATTGTATAAAACAAATAGTTCCAGATGGCGCAGCACGCTTGAGGCAATTGCTATTCTCATTGTCTCAAGCGTGGTCCAATTGATGTTACTTCTTTTTATCGCTGCGGTACGGCTTGGCCAGCCTTACGAACTCGTAGGCGACGTCGGCAGCGCCTAGCGGTCCCGAGAACGGCCCTTCGCCTTTGCCGGCCAACAACACAGATGTGGTGTTCTGGTGGCGCAACTCAAACGGGTAGTCCCACGCGAACGTGTAGGTAACTACAAACACCACGTCCGCAACCCGGGGATCGTCCACGATCGTGATGTTCAACTTATCGAAGTCTTCATTTCTGTGCAGTGCGGCCTTCATCTGGCTACTGTCGAAGAAGTCGATGTCTTTGGTCATGACATACATGGTTTTGAAATTTCGCAGGATGTAATCTTTATCCTTGGAGTTTTTCAATAGCTCGGATTGGTCCGGGGCATCAGGCGTGGCGCGCTGTGCGAAACAGGCCAGGGACGAGGCAATTAGAAGAATCAAGAGAGAGAGTCTGAAACTTTGTCTAGAAAAAAGCTGCATGGGTTTTTCCTCCGAGGCCAAGCATCTCCGAACCTCGAACAGGTGGCAATGAACAGCCGGTCAATCACAGGTCAACTGTTCCTAGCCTGAAGGTAACCTCGCAAGTCATTTATTTTGAATTGGTTATGTGTGACCCCCTGCGTGGCAGTCCCTCGGCGTTGTATGCTTTGCTGGAGTGCTATATAGGATGTTTGACTTTTTCAAAACCATGCGATCACGAGAGCATCGCTGGGCCTGGCTGGTTGCTATGGTTGCCGACTTCCTGCAGATGGTCGCATGGCCGTTCTTTGGGGAAGGTGGGTTGTCGGCGGCTGACGTGATCCTCGATTTCGCAGTGGGCGCCATACTTACGCGGTTGTTGGGATGGCATTGGGCCTTGTTGCCCACGTTTGCCATGGAACTCATTCCCGGCCTGGATTTATTTCCTACCTGGACCGCGGCTGTCTTTTACGTCACACGCCAGCGCATACGCTCCAAAGAGCCGGAGATCATTCTTCCCGGGGATTCTGAGACTTGATTGCTATGGCATGTATAGATCGTGGGTACTAATCGCTGGTCTTGACGCGATGGGGCCGGATAGAGCGTGCGATCAGCCCGAGTCCACCAGCAATCAGGATCAGCATCACCAGGGCGTTGAAAAGGCTGGTCTGCTGAAAGTAGATGTGCATATTGGCAAGCACGCCTGCCAGAATGAAAAGCGCGCCGGCTGCCGTAAGCAGCCACCCGACTATGCTTCGACCGCTCCAGAACAGGATGCCGATTCCAAACAGCATCGGTATGAGTGTAATGCCGAAGGTGTTTGCACCCCAGAAGCTCCAATAGGAACCCACCACACTGACTTGATTCGACAGGAGATACACCCCGATACAAGTCATGGCGAAGCCCATGACGAATTCGCCGAGTCCGCCGGAGGTGCCTCCGACATCGCTCAAGGAACGGTTTGCCATGAACCTGAGAATAGCAGAATTGAGCCGGAACTACTCTCAATTTTCCAGGCATTGGACGCAATACCCTCTTCAACTGCTTTGCTCTGTCGTGTGTCTTTGAAACAAAAAAGCCCTCAAGTTCATTGAGGGCTCGTGCACTAACTAAATCCTTCTTGGTCTACTGCAGCAGTGTTCCGTTCTCTTCTACTTCCTTCTCCTGAATGACCACGGCAGATGCCACCCTGTCTCCAGCTTCAAGATTGAGCAGGCGAACACCCTGCGTTGATCTTCCGGCCTCTCGGATCTGCTTGGTGTCGATGCGGATGATCTTGCCGAATTGGCTGATCAGAATCACCTCTGAGGCCTCGTCCACCAGCATGATGCCGCTGACCTTGCCGTTTCGTTCGGTGGTCTTTACGTTGATCACGCCTTTGCCGCCACGGGATTGCAAGCGGTATTCCTCGATTGGAGTACGCTTTCCATAGCCGTTTTCGGTTACGGAAAGGATCAGGCTGGGGATATTCTCGTCGCCTCCATCCTTGCCCTTGCCGTTGGCCTTCTTCTTGCCCTCCTTGGGAGTCACAGCCACACCCACAATGTGATCGCGCTCCTCGAGGTCCATGCCGCGAACGCCATAAGCCTGGCGCCCCATAGAGCGCACATCTTCTTCATCGAATCGGATGGCCTGTCCCTCGTGGGAGGCCATAAAGACGACCTGGTTCCCGTCGGTGAGGCGGACCGCCACCAGTTCATCCCCCTTGTCGATGCCGATGGCCAGTATGCCCCGAGACTGCACATTGGAGAAATCCTTCACCGGAGTTTTCTTTACTGTGCCGTTACGCGTGGCGAAGAAGATGAACCGGTTCTCCTCTTCAAGGTTCCGCACCTCCAGCAGCGTGCGCACACTCTCACCCGGCTGCAACGCCACCAGGTTCCCGATATGCTTGCCCTTGCCCGCGGCGCTTACATCTGGAACCTCATAGACCTTTAGCCAGTAAACCCGCCCGGTATTGGTAAAGATCAGCAGGTAGGAGTGGGTTGAGGCGATGAAGAGATATTCGACAAAGTCCTCTTCCCGGGTCTTCATGCCGGTGCGTCCGGTGCCGCCACGCCGCTGCTGCCGGTATGTAGAGATAGGCGTGCGTTTCAGATAACCGCTGTGCGAGACCGTGACCGCCACCTGCTCATCGACAATAAGGTCCTCCAGTGTGATCTCCGTGGACTCATCGGTAATCTCAGTCTTGCGCGCATCTCCGAAATCTTTTCTTACCTCCTCTAACTCCTTCACAATCACGTTGCGCAGCTTCTTGTCAGAGGCGAGAATGGATTCATACTCAGCGATCTTGCCCCGTATTTCTTCCAGCTCTTTCAGGATTTCTTCCGTGGAAAGACGGGTCAGGCGATACAGTTGCAATTCCAGAATCGCATCTGCCTGGCGGGAAGAAAGCCTGCCTTCTGCTCCTCCAACTTTGTCCTGAATCCGCTTGTCGACGATTTTGAACTTGGCGGCCAGCAGGTTCTCTTTGGCCTCGGCGCGCGAACCGGAAGCCCTGATGAGCTTAATGACAGCATCCAGATTATCCAGCGCGATCTTATAGCCTTCTAAAATGTGCTCGCGTTCGCGGGCCTTATCCAGCAGGTAGACGGTGCGCCGGCGGACCACATCCACACGGTGATCAATGAAATGCTGGATGGCCTGGACCAGCCCCATCTCCTTGGGCTGGCCGTTCACCACTGCCAGAAAGATCATGCTGAAGCTTTCCTGCATCGCCGTATGCTTGTAGAGTTGGTTCAGGACAATCTGCTCTTCCGCTCCGCGCTTGAGCTCCACCACGATGCGCATGCCATCGCGATCGGACTCATCCCGAACATCAGAGATATCATCCACGATCTTGTCGTTCACCAACTGGGCAATGCGTTCAATCAGCCTGGCTTTGTTTACCTGGTAAGGAATCTCGGTGATGATGATGGACTTGCGGCCCTGCGCCATGTCCTCGATCTTGGCTCGGGCGCGCATCATGAAGCGGCCGCGGCCATTGGTATAGGCAGCCTCAATTCCGCTGCGCCCGTAGATGTAGGCCCCGGTGGGGAAATCGGGCCCTTTCACAATCTTGAGCAGGTCCTTCAAGGTTGTGGCGGGATTGTTGATGAGGGTTATGGTGGCATCCACAATTTCCGTCAGGTTATGAGGAGGGATGTTGGTCGCCATGCCGACGGCGATGCCGTTGGAGCCATTCACGAGCAGGTTAGGAATGCGCGCAGGCAGCACCGTGGGCTCAGACGTGCTCTCGTCATAGTTGGGCGTGAAATCCACGGTCTCTTTGTCGATGTCTTCCATGAGCGCGCCCGCAATGCGCGCCAGACGGCACTCGGTATACCGCATGGCCGCCGGAGGATCGCCATCCACAGAACCGAAATTACCCTGCCCATCCACCAGCGGATAGCGCAGAGAAAAATCCTGAGCCATACGCACCAGCGTGTCGTAGATCGCGCTGTCGCCGTGGGGATGGTACTGGCCCATGGTTTGTCCTACAACCTTGGCACACTTGGTGTGCTTCTTGTTGTATTGCAAACCCATCTCCTGCATGGTGTAGAGCACGCGGCGGTGTACGGGCTTCAATCCATCACGAACATCGGGCAATGCGCGGCCGATGATTACCGACATGGAATAATCGAGATACGATTTCCGCATCTCGTCTTCAATGTTGATGGGCTGGATGTTGGCAGCTCCTGGGGAGCCTGGAGGAAGACCTCCGTCGCCGCCCCCTGGCGGCGTTAAAGGTAACTGTGGATTCTGATCATCAGCCATAGGTTTTTCTCATGGTACAGGGCACACTTCCGGCAATCGCCGCAGTTTCTTTCTAGGCTCTGAGATTTTCGCTAAAGTATTGCATCTACAGAAGTTACTTGCCGGGAAGAGTACTCGCAATTATACCATGAGCGGATGTCGGAAAAGGGTTGTGATCTGAACGAGTACGGCAGTATCAGGGGCAGCCCTTTTAGACTGCCCCTGGTATTCGCTGGCTGTCGATCCTACTTCTTTTTCCCTTTATACGTAGTTTCGATCTTGGCGCCGAGGGCGTCCAACATGGCTTTGACGTCGCCTGCGTGAGCACCGTTGGGGGCAAGTTCGAGATATTTGTTTAAAGCTTCCGCAGTTCCAGGAGGCGGAATGTATTTGCCGTCCTTATCCAGCTTACCCGAACCATACATCGATGAACCCTTAATGAAATAAGCATCGGCCTTAGTGGGATCGGCGGCAATGGCTTTGTCGCAGGCCGTAGACGCGCCTTCCATGTTTCCCATGTTGTATTGGGTGGCGCATATATTGAAATATGCAGTTGATGGATTGGGATCCATGGAGGCTGCTTTTTCATAGGCCGCCACGGCCTCCGTGGTCTTTTTCAGCTTCAGATAGGCATTGCCCTCGTTGGTCAGCATCTGGCCAATGAGGGCTTTGGCTTTCGCTGGATCCTGTTTGGGATCAGTGACGTTCTGGGCCAGTTCAACGCCTTTCTGCAGAGTTTGCACCGCATCTTCGAATTGGCCCAAGTTGAGTTGTGCCGTTCCCAATCCAGAGTAAAACTCATACCTGTTGGGCTCCATCTGGATAAGCTGCTTCAAACCGGTCGCAGCTTCTTCATAGTTCTTGGCCTGCATGGCGGTATTCACCTGGGTGATGATGGCATTCTGAGAGAGCGCCTTTGCCCGTTGCGTCTTAGCGGCTTCAAGCGCTGCCAACTGTTCTTTGGTCATCTTGGGCTGGTCTTTAGACTCCTGCCCGCTGCCTGTTCCGCCTGAACTTTCCTGGCCGGGAGCTGGCGGCGGAGTCTTGGCGAGATCGATCTTAAGAATGTTGTCTTCCGGGTTCCCGCCGACCGGAATTCGGCGGTTGAAAAGCACCTCGCCTGCTGGATTGGTGACGGTGACCTGGTAGGCCCCAAACTGCAAGCCGATGGCGGAAAACTCACCCTTCTTGTCCGTCTTGTATTTGTAGTTTCTTCCGGTAGCAGGATCGCTGTAGACGATCTGGGCGCCTACCACCGGCTGACCATCCTGCCCTATCACTTTGCCGCTGACCTGCGCCGTTTGCGCCAGCGACGGCAGGGAACACAGCGCGAACAGCAAGGCTGCCAGCGCCACAAAGATTGATTGCTTCTTCATTGTTGATACGCCTCCCGGCAATAACTTGAACCTAAACTCGATGGCCTACGGCTTGGGCCGCATAGGGCAGCGGATCGACCGCCCCCGCAGATGCAAATGCCCTCAACCGAAGCACGCAACTTTCACAAACCCCGCAAGCTCTATCTTCGCGGCTGTAGCAGGACCAGGTCAAATCAAAAGGCGCTCCAGCCTGCAGCCCGAGCCTCACGATCTCTGATTTTCGCATATCAATCAGCGGAGTAACGATCTCAATTTCGCCTTCCCGCGTGCCTGCCTTGATCACCTGATTGAAGGCCTGGTAATAAGCGGGACGGCAATCGGGATATCCTGAACTGTCCTGCTCTACCGCGCCGATGTAAACCTTGGTTGCTCCCAGAACTTCGGCCCAGC
>Ga0070730_10004001_pt1 | contig 13054 bp, 7 predicted proteins | sample Coa_R1_3_FD_66447 | JGI IMG/M metagenome (GOLD analysis project Ga0070730, IMG submission 66447) | Surface soil microbial communities from Centralia Pennsylvania, which are recovering from an underground coalmine fire - Coalmine... | ecosystem: Environmental > Terrestrial > Soil > Unclassified ...
CGACGGTGCTCGTCACCCGGCCCGGCCGGTCAGCGCCGGAAGTTAACATCACCGACATACCCGTTGGCTCGGAAATCCGGACCGAAAGCACCGGCCAGGCCAGCCTAAACTTCGTATCGGCCGATGGAAAACAGGTCCTGGGAACCGTGCGGCTATTTGGTGGCAGCGTGCTGGTGGTCGAGCAGGCCAACAGCCCGCGCTATTCCACCGGGGTCGCCCCACACCACATCCGTTTGCGCGTCACGAGCGGCCGGGTGCAAGCCACGGTGGGTGTGGATGTGATCCGGCCAGTGCAAATCGAAATCGCATCAGACCCAGGCGCTACCACCCTGCTGGACCGACCGGGCAGCAATGCCTCCGTTCAGGTGGATGCGACCACCACCATGGTCACGGTGCGCGACGGCCAGGCCACGGTGAACGCGGCCGGGAAGAACGTTGTGCTGGTGAAGGACCAACGGGCCCAGGTGGCACCTAACTCGGCGCCCACCGACCCACTGCCGGCTGAACAAAATCTCGTCCTAAACGGCGACTTCACCCAGCCCCTCACTGGCACGTGGACCCTGGACACCCGCCAGCCGCAGGACCCGAATGAACAGGTGGGCACGGCGGACCTGGTCACTGAGAACGGGCGGCGCACCATCCACTTGATGCGCACCGGCGTCAACTGGGGTCATGTGGGCCGCACGCAAGATATCAACCGTGACGTGCAGGGCCTGACCTCACTGCGGCTGAGCATGGATATCCGGATTGACGGCCAGGACGTGCGCAATTGCGGCGTTCAGGGAACCGAATGCCCGCTGATGGTCAAAATTAGCTTCGTGGATATCGGCGGGGGCGCGCACGAGTGGCTGCAGGGGTTTTATTGGTTTGACGACCCCAACCCAAACGCCGGGCTCACCTTCTGCCTGCCCTGCTTCCCGGTCCAATACAAACACATCCACTGGCCATTCGCGGCCTGGCAAAGCTACACCTCGGACGATCTGCTCCAGCAGTTCGCGAACAGCGGCACCCAGCCCTCCATCATCAAGTCCATCACCATCTATGGCGAGGGCCACACCTTCGACAGCCAGTTCGCCGACGTGCAGTTGCTGGCCAGCGAGTAGCAAAATGATTCCACAAACGGGGTATGCACCGGCACAAAGTGCCGGTGCATACCCCGTTTGTGGATAAAAGTCCTTATGGTGGCGGCGTCCCCGTGATCGAATCGCTCCGCGCCCCAACCAGGCCCGGGATTTGAGTCACCGTGCCGCTCTCGTCGCGCCAGGTCTCGGAGCTATAGCCGGACGAGGCGGACACCACAAACGAGAAGGCAGCGGCCAGGCCAGGTACGGCGCGCAGCAACTTGTAGTAGCGCTGGTATTGCTGGCCCTTGCTCTGTTTGTCGGTGTCGGGCGTCGGGTTGCTAAACTCCGTGACAAACAAGAGCTTGTCCGGGAAACGCCGGCGATATTCCGTGAAACCGAGACCCCCAGCCGCAGAATTTATGTCTTCTTCCGAAACCCAGTAGCAGTGCACCCCCACCCAGTCCGCCGCGCGGCAAGCGGCATCCGCGCCGGTGAGGAAGTCTAGGGCGGCCGCTCGCAGGCCGGGGATGGCATCACCCGGCGAGAGGCCCGGAAACCCAAAAAGTGCCTGCGGAAAGACCACCCGCAGACGCTTCACCACGTCCAAAAACCAGGCGCCAAAGGCTTGCCCATCGTTCCAGCTTTGGGTCCATCCCTCGGGCACCAGGTTTGGCTCGTTGTGCACTTCAAAATAGCGCACGCCGCGGCTATAAAACGGCGCTAGGTCGCCGGTCATCCAATTGGCAAAATCGGCTGAGCTCACGTTCCGGCCGTCGAACGAGGCGAACATCCGAACCAGGATGAACAAACGCGGGTTTAGGGCGCGCAGTTGGTCAATATCGCTGGCCTGGGCTGAGGACAGTAGCTTGACCGCCTCCACGCGCGCCTGGCCGGCGGGTGGATAATCCGAAGCTTGCAGCGGGCCATCGGTGCGCCCGTGCAGGCCTACCAGGCAATAACCGGGCGGCCAGTTATACGCTGAGTTGGAAACCGGACTGGCGGCCTGGTCTGGCCACTGCAAGTAGGGAGTGGGGTCGAGGATGTCGCGGGGAAAGCGCGTGCGTTGGGCGGCAGTGGCGCCGGCCTGGGTCAGCACGAAGTGCAGTTGATTCGCGCCGGCGCTGCCAGTGTTGCCCGCCAGACCAATAGGCTGGCCGGCCCTAATGCTCTGCCCGACGGTCACCACCACCTTGTCGAGGTGGGCGTAGCGGGTGGCGTAGCCGTTGGCGTGTTTCAAAGTTACGGCATTGCCATCGGGCATCTTGGCCGCGTTGCCGTCAAAAACTTCGACCGCCGCCACCCGGCCATCGGCCGCCGCGTAGACGTTCGAGCCGCGCGGAGCGAAAATGTCCAGGCCATCATTGCCGGGCAAGTCCCAGCGGCGATAGACCTCGGGGTGGCCGCCAAAGCCCTGGTTCACAATGGAAAAATCGGTCGGCCAGGCCAGCTGCAACCCATTGGGCGACAGGTAGCGCTGATTGGCATCCAGGCGCGCCTTGAGCGCCGCCTGAAACTCTTGGGCCGACTGACAGGCCACATAATCGAGGCGCACCTGCGGATAACGCGCCCGAAACCAATGCTGAATGTCACCCTGCGCACCATAAGCACCGGACAGGCCACCAATGGTCACCATCTGTCCCGGCGCCATGTAATGCGCTGCCGCCTCGGGATCGGGGGTCAGGCCGCTGCCAAATTTCGCCGCGTAATCTTTGGCGGCGTCGACCCAAGTCCAATAATCGGCTTCGGGCAAGAGTATGACAGAGTGGTCAAACAATGTAGGCCTTCCTGCTGGGCGTCACCGTACCAAATGAGGCAGACATTGCCGCATGCTGGCTGATGGCTGCAAAGTCTGTGCCAGGCGGCCACCCGCGACACCCCCAGGTTGGTTTCGAAAACACATGCGGCCGGGTCGGTGCTTCACACCGACCCGGCCGCATGTGTTTTCGGATTCCCTAATTTTCTGTCAAGCAGCGCTGGTAGTGGTCAGTCCTTAATGTACCGCCGCCGGCCCACTTCGGCGGCGATGCCGGTATCATTGCCCTTTTCATCGCGCCAGGCCCAGCGGGGTGACTCGATCGGATCAGAGGTGGAAAGCACGTAAGCAAAGGCGCCGCCCAGTCCGGGCAGGTGTCGCAGGATGGAATAATACCGGGCATACTGGTCGGCGGCCACGGGCTTGGGCTGTACCGGGTTGCCAAACTCGGTGACGAACAATACCTTCTCCGGGAAGCGTTCGCGGTAGCGGGCGAAGTCGAGCCCGAGCGAGACATCCGAAAGCTCGCGCTCATTCACCCAGTAAGCGTGGATGCCCACAAAATCGGCCTGCTGAGCGGCTTTGGCCGCCTGCTGGATAAATAGTTCGGACGACAGGCGCCCTTGCGAATCGGAGGTTGGACCGGGCGACAGGCCCGGGAAACCGAACAAAGCATTCGGAAAGCGCCGCCGGTAGAGGTCCAAGACGGCCAGAAACCAATCGCCGAACTCGTAGCCGTCCTGCCAGTTGGTGCCGAGGCCTTCCACGGTCACATTGGGCTCGTTGTGGATTTCCACATAGCGCAGGGTGGGATCATACGACAGCAGCCGGTCCAGGTCATCGACCGTCCAGTGCACGAAGTCGTCCGGGCTGACCACACGCACGCCTTTGCCCTGCCGAAAGTCGACATACGGCCGCAACATGATGAACATGTTGGGGTTGATCTGGCGCAATTGGTCGACCGAGGTATGGGTGGCATGGGTGGTGACCTTCACCGCCTCCAGCCGGGCGGCGCGCACCACTTCGTAGTCCGGCCCCTGCAGCTCGCCGTCACTGCGGCCATGCAAGCCGATCAGCGCGCGGCCATAGGGCCAGGCAGCGGTCCAATCCGTGGCCGTTTGCGGACCATAGCGCCAGCCGTAATACACCCTCACATGCAGCACCAGTTGCAGCGCCTCGGGCGTATCGACCGGGATGCGGTCGAACTGGAGCGCGGGGTTGGCCTGCTTGAGCTCCAGGATGAGATCCGCCGGCCAGAAACTTGGCCGGACGATGGTGACGTGCTGATAAGCCAGCCAATCCACCCGCTCGGGGTCGCGCGAAAAGTCGATCGTTTGAAAGGCGGCCGCGTACTCCATGGCCGCGCTGCCCCAAATCGATGACTCAGTGGGGGTGCGGGCGGGCAGCAGAATGATTTGTGCTTCAGGCGGGCCACCGAGGCTCATACGCGCCTCCCAAACCGTTGTGTCATGGATCCACTATTCGCTCATCCGCTAAAGCCTAGACCGCGCTCTTTGAGCGACACAAAGCGGTAACCGCCGATCACAAGGTGATCGAGCACGGCAATGTCCAACAACTTGCCCGCCTCCACCAGAGCCCGCGTCACGGCCACATCTTCAGGACTGGGTGAAGGATCGCCGCTGGGGTGATTGTGAGCCACGATCAGCCCGGCCGCGTTCACTTTGATCGCTTCGCGAAACAGCTCGCCCACCCGGATCAGCGACGTGTTGAGCGAGCCGTGATACACCTCCAATGGACGGCCCAACACCCGGTTGCGCGTGTCCAGCAAGATGACGTACAGGTATTCCTGATCCAGGCCCGCCATCTGGTACATCAACAGGTTGGCGGCGTCGGCGGGAGAGCTAATAGTCGGCCGGTCCTCGGCCGGCGTGCTGGCGATGCGGCGGCCAAGCTCAATCGCCGCCTGTAGTTGCGCGGCCTTGGCCGGACCAATACCTTTTTGCGCGCGCAGGTCGGCGAAGCCGGCCCGGTGCAGGCCGGCCAGGCCGTTCAACTGCGCCAGCAGGCGCTCGGCCACCCGCACGGCGTTCTCGCCCGCGATGCCCACCCGTAGCAAAATGGCAAGCAGTTCGGCGTTGCTCAGCACCGCTGGTCCCTCACGCTCCAGCCGTTCGCGGGGCCGGTCGTTGGTGGGCAAATCAAGAATGCGCGGCCGGTACTCCCCAGCCAGATCGGTTTTTTCGGCCACAGGGCCTCCTGGATAGCAGGAGTTTAATGCCGTAAGCCAAAAACGCAAAGCTGCCGGCCGGTTTTGGTTTATAATCGCTCCACCGTACGGCCCTGCGCCGGCGGATTTCCTATGACCGTTAATCTCAACTCGCTCACGGACTACATCCTGGTCGTAACGGCCTTCTTTGGCGCGTTCCTAAGCGCCCTGTGGCTGAGCCTGGTGATCTGGACCTTTCGCGACATGCGCTCGCGCAGCCGTGATATTTTTGCCCAAATTCTGGCTGCGCTGGTGGTGGGCGTGCTCACCTTGCCCGGACTCGTGATTTACCTGATCCTGCGCCCTGCCAGCACCCTGTCAGAAACTTACGAGCAGAGCCTGGAAGAAGAAGCGCTGCTCCAGGAAATTGAAGACAAGCGCGTGTGCCCGGGTTGCGGACGGCACGTGCATGAAGACTGGATTGTTTGCCCCAACTGTTACACCAAGCTCAAAAAGAACTGCGCCCGTTGCGGCCGGCTAATGGACCTGCCCTGGAACCTGTGCCCTTATTGCGCCAACCCGGTGGAAGGCATGCGCCTGACCGAGGCCGAAGCGCAGGTAGAGGTATAGAACTCCACTGCAACTTTACGGCCAGGCCGGCCGCCACGCAGGGCCGTCGCGATCTATTTCCCAACCGCTGTTTATGAAGATACGATGACCCTGGCCACGACGCGCTCGAGCAGCGCCAAAGCCACCGGAAAGTTCTCCCGCCCCAATCCCACGCGGAAATGTGGCCCCGCATAGTCAAAAATTGAACCGGGCACCACCATCAGCCCTACTTGGGCAAGGGCGGCCTGGCACAGCGCCTCGACGCTGCCCGGCCCCAACCAGGCGGGAAAGGCAATCGAGCCGGCCTGTGGGGCATACCAGGTGAAGAGATCCGGGTGCCTGGCAAAATAGGCCGCGGCCAGGCCGGCATTGCGCATGACCAGGGCTAAATTTCGAGCCAAAAGGCGCTCACCGGCGCGCAGGCCAATCAGACCAAGCACCTCGCTGGGGCCGCTGTGGCAAATGGTGGTGAAGTCTTTGATTTTGAGGGCGGCCGTGACGAAATCGGGCAAGCGACCCGCCAGCCAGCCCAGCCGCAGGCCGGGCAGGCCATAAGCTTTTGATAGCCCTGACAGACTGACGCTATTTTCATAGAGGTCGCACACCGCCGGCAAGCGTGCGGCCGGGTCAAGCTCCAGCCCACGATACATTTCATCCGAAAAGACCGTCAGCCCGTATCGGCCGGCCAGGTTCAATATCTGGTCAAGCGTGGCCCGGTCGGGCAGATAACCTGTGGGATTGTGCGGGAAGTTCAAAACGAGCAGGCGCGTTTCAGGCTGGATTAGCGCGGCCAGCTCATCGAGATCAAACGACCACCCCGCCCCGCCCGGCATTGGACGGATGGGCCAGGCACTAACCTGGCAGCCAATGGCGCGTGCCACCTCGTACAGCGACTGGTAGGCCGGGTGCACCGTGATGACATGTTGGCCGGGCGAGAGCAAGGCCTGCATGGCCACGAAAATGGCCTCTTCGGGCACGGCCACAAGCACGTCTTGTGCGCTAATGGTGGTATAGCCCTCGGAAATGGCAGCGCGCAACGTCGGATCGCCCTGCGATTCGGTGTAACCCAGGCGCAGCTCACGCCAGCGACGAGCCCCGTCTTCGTCGGCCAGGGCCAATAATTCGGCGACGCTCATGCTCTCGCAATCAGACGGGCTCAGCAGATAGCGGGCCCGAAATTCCCATTCACCGAAGAAACGCTCCAGTTTGAATTCGGGAAGTTTGTTCATGGCACGGAAGTCTACCATGATCACGGCAGTGGCCGTGTCTGCTACAATGGCGCCGCCGTGTTCGTCCGACCCAACATCGCGGATGACAAACGTCCCTTTAGCTAAATCACTCGACGAAACCTTCGACGCGGTGGTCATCGGCTCTGGCTTTGGCGGCAGCGTCTCGGCCATGCGCCTCACCGAGAAGGGCTATCGGGTGCTGGTGCTGGAGCGTGGCAAGCGCTACCAGGACCAGGACTTCGCGCGCACCACCTGGAACGTCTGGCGATATTTGTGGCTGCCGGCCGCGCGCTGCTTCGGTATCCTGCAAATCAGCCCCTTCCGCCACGTCATCGTCCTCCACGGCTCGGGCGTGGGCGGCGGCAGCCTGGGCTATGCCAACGTGCTGATGACGCCCAGCGACAAGCTGTTCTCGGCTCCGGCCTGGCAGCGGCTGGCCGATTGGAAGAGCGTGCTGGCGCCGCACTATGCCACGGCTCGGCGCATGCTGGGCGTGGCGCCTAACCCGCGTTTCTGGCCGGCGGATGACATTCTCAAAGAGGTGGCCGCCGAACTGGGCCAGGCAGCAACCTTCCAGGCCGCCACAGTGGGCACGTTTTTTGGCCAGCCCGGGCAGGAGGGCGTGGAAGTGCCCGACCCTTATTTTGGCGGTGAGGGTCCCGCCCGCCGAGGCTGCACACATTGCGGCGCGTGCATGGTGGGTTGCCGTCGCAACGCCAAGAACACCCTGGTCAAAAACTATCTCTATTTCGCTGAGAAGTGGGGCGCGCAGGTGCGGGCGGAGGCGGATGTGCGCGATATTCGTCCCCTGCCCGCCGGGCAGGCCGATGGCGCCCGTTATGAGGTCACCTACCGTCGCTCAACGGGTTGGCTGCCCGGCGCCCCGCGGCGCGTGCGGACCCGGCGCGTGGTGGTAGCGGCGGGCGCGCTGGGCACGCTGCGGCTGCTGTTCCGCTGCCGCGATGTGACACGTTCGCTGCCCAAGGTCTCGGCCAGGCTGGGCGACCTGGTGCGCACCAACAGTGAGAGCCTGCTGGGCGTGAGCGACCGGCGCGGAGCGTTGGATTATTCCCAGGGCGTGGCCATCACCTCAATCTTCAACCCGGACGAGGTAACGGCCGTTGAGCCGGTGCGCTACCCATCCGGTTCGGACCTGATGCGCTTCCTGGCTGGGCCGATGATTGAATCGGGCTCTTTGGGCAGGCGGATCGTCAAAATGCTGAGCGCTTTTGTAAGGCGGCCGGCCGACATACTCGTGACCCACATCCTGCCGGGTTGGGCCAGGCGGTCAACCATCTTGCTGGTGATGCAGACCGAGGACAATCGTCTGCGGCTTAAGCTCGGGCGGGGGCTGTTGACGCTGGGGCGGCGCGGCCTGGTCTCACAGCCAGACGAGACCGCGGCAGTGCCGTCACATGTGGATATCGGCCATCAGGTGACTCAGCGGTTCGCGGCCAAGACGGACGGCATCGCGGCGAGTACGCTCAATGAGAGCCTGCTCAACATTCCCATGACCGCCCATATTTTGGGTGGCTGCCCGTTTGGCCAGAACGCGCAGGAAGGCGTGATTGGCCTCGACACCCAGGTGCACAATTATCCGGGACTGTGTGTCGTGGATGGGTCGATCGTGCCGGCTAATCCCGGCGTCAACCCGAGTTTGACGATTACGGCGTTGGCCGAGTATGCCATGAGTTTGGTGCCTTCCGCCGAAGGACATAAGGTACCTGCGCTCTTGGGAACCTTAGTCCGCTAATATTCTACGCCGGATCAGTATCCGGCCTCCACGTTCACCAGATTCAGTAGTTCATCGCCCGCGAGATAGCGCTTGAGATTGTCCGCAAACAAGGCCATCAAGCGGTCGTTGTAAGCGGGCGTGACGCCGGATATGTGCGGGGTAAGCAGGACGTTGGGCAGCGACCAGAGTGGGCTGGCGGCGGGCAGCGGCTCGGTTTCAAATACATCGAGACCGGCACCGCGCAGCGCTCCTGAACGCAATGCCTCGATGAGGGCCGCCTCATCGACCAAACCCCCGCGCGCGACATTGACCAGCACGGCCGTGGGCTTGAAGGCTCGCAGCGCATCGGCATCGATGATGTGTCGCGTGGTGTCTGTCAGTGCCAGGGTCAACAACACATAGTCACATTGCGGAAGCATTTCGCGCAGATCGCCCAGCGCAAAAAAGCGTTCGGGCAGCTTGCCAAGCGGATCACCGGTGCCGGGAAGCGTCCAGCCAGTATCCAGGTGCTGCCCGGGATCGCGCTTGCAGGCCAGCACGCGCAGCCCCAATGCATTGGCGAGACGGGCTGCCTCGCGGCCTATACTGCCATAGCCCACCACGCCCAAGGTGGCGCCGCGCAGCTCGCCCGGCACCAGCACCTTGCGGCGCTCCGCCGGCCAAACGCCCTGCCTTTGATAGCCCAACATCTCTGGCAGCGCGTGGGACCAGGCCAGCATCATCATGAGGCTATATTCGGCCATGTTCGGTCCATGGACGCCGCTGGCGGTGGTCACAAGCACGTCCTTCACGTGATCACCGGACCGCTCCAGCCAACCATCCACGCCGGCGAAAAAGGTCTGCACCCAGCGCAGGCGGGGCGCCTGTTGGACTGGCGGCAGGGGAAAGGTCGTCAGCAGCACCTCAACCTCAGCCAGCTTGCTGCCCAGCTCGGCCAGAGACCCAACCACTTGCGCCTCCACGTTCAGCCGTGGCGAGACAGCCCGCACCGGCGCCAAAGGACCATCGGCTATAGGCGTTGACAGTGCAATCATCACCCGAATGGGATCAGCCATGCTTCGCCTCCCAGATCAAAAAGGGGCACTCACCGTCGCGTGTCGCGACAGTCAAACACTAGAGCACGTACCGCTCGGCTTGATGGCAAGCGTGTGCCGCTTCGTGCGCGCCACGCGGTTGACCGTGCCTTACGCCCGGGCGGTAAGCGCTCTAAGTACAAACACAAAGGTGTCGAAGGGTCCGGCCAAACCCCAGCGCCTATCGCGCCGCCGTCGGTGCCGCTCCCGCCGCGCTGGCGTCTGCGCCGTTGTCTTTGCAGAATACGAATTATTTGTTGTATCTGACCCCCCAATTGTTGGGGCCTCCGCCACTGCCCCCGCCACACCATTTGCCTATTTCTGAAGCCTTCCGCCACACCCGCCACTGCCGCCACACGAAAACTGATAGGTACCGCTGCACCACGCAGTACGTTCTTGTTTGTACTTAGATGAGCGGCCAGGCGCGCTCAGCGCGAATCACCGGCTCACCCTGCCGGGGGTCGAGCTCCACCCGCCCCTCCAACACCAACGGCACGCGGGCGCCAAACGCCGCGCCGTGTTTGCGATATACGTCGCCAAAGATCACCACGTCCAGCATACCCTCCAAATCTTCAAACGCCATGAAGTAAATAAATTCGCCGCGCGCGGTGCGAGTGCGGCGCCAGGATTGGCGCGTGCCGGCCACGCGCACCAGTTTGCCCAACTGGCCAGCCGCAGCCACGGTGGTGAGCGCACCGGCCGCCTTGATTGGCCCGGCGACTAACTCCAATGGGTGGGCATCCACGCTGGCGCCCAAAACTTCTTGCTGGGCTTGTACCCGGTCGCCTAAAGACCAATCCTCTTCCGACTGGGCAGCGCCGGCGAAGAGCGAGAGCTGGCCGGGCTGGTGAGCGGTGGCCTTGAGCTCTTCCAGCAGGGCAGGGATGGTCCCCAGGCCGGCCAGCGCACCTGCCCGAATGAGATTTTCAACTTCCTGCGGGCGTGGGTCCACGCGCGACAGGAATTCGGCCAGCGAGTGAAACGGCCGCCCGTGCAGAATGCGTTGTTGGGTCCGGCGCGTCAACTCGCGTACCTGCCCCAGGCCCATGAACAGGCACGGCTGGCCGTCCACCACCACGACGCTAAATTCGCGCCGGGCATAGTTGACATGCGGCGGGCGCAGCGCCAGCCCCAGGCGGCGCGCCTCGGTGAGATACACGCTTTGCGGATAGTAGCCGCCCCAATTGGCCAGCACGGCGGCCATAAATTGGGCGGGGAAATGCGCCTTGCACCAGGCCGCGCGCCAGCCGACCACCGCATACGAGGCGGCATGAGCCTTGGGAAAACCATAGCCCGAGAAGGCAGCCATCAACTCCCACACCCGCTCGGCCGCCTCCGCCGGCACGTTGTGCCGCGCGGCGGCGCCAGCCATAAATCGCTCCTTGAGGGCCTGCATCTGCTTGCCGGGGTCAAAATGGCTCATGGCGCGCCGCAGGAGATCGGCGTCCGCCAGAGAGAAACCACCCAGGTCGTGGGCAATGCGCAGCACCTGTTCCTGATACAGGATGACACCATACGTGTCGTCGAGCAGCGGTTTGAGGGCCGGGTGAAGATGAGTAATTTTCTCCTTGCCCAGGTGCCGTTTGACGAAAGCATCCTTTAGCCCGCCTGTCAGCGGGCCGGGCCGGTATAGTGCCAGCGCGACCATCAGGTCATCGACACTCTGCGCCCCAATTTCCTTGAGGGTGGCGCGCATGCCAGGGCTCTCGATTTGAAAGCAGCCGATAGTGCGACCCGCCTGCACCAGCTCGCGGGTGGCCGGGTCGCCGTCGGGAATGGCTTCGAGCGGGGCCAGCGCAGACTCGGGCTGATCATCGCGGCGGCCCTGCGACCGGGCAATCACCGGCGCCAGATCGCCCAACACCGTCAGGCCACGGATCCCTAGCAGGTCGATCTTGATCAAACCCAGGCGCGCGATGGACCCCAGGTCGAGTTGGGTGACGACGATGCCTTTGCTGGCCAACTGGCGCGGGGCCAGATCCGTCATCATTCCGGGCGTGATGACCACCCCGCCCGGGTGGACCGAGAGGTGGCGCGGGACGCCCAACAGGGCCGCAGCCTGGGTGAAGATGCGGCGATGCAGTGGCGTGTTGTGCTCGCGCGCCAGTACCCCGAAAGGCCCGCTCAAGAGCGGATCGCCACTCGGGCCGGCCGGCGCCGCCTCGGCCGCGTCGGACAGCTCCCAGTAGCGATAGGGCAAGGCGTCGGCCAACTGTTTCAGCTCGGCAGGCGGCAGACCATGGGCCTTGGCCACTTCACGCAGGGCCGACCGCTCACGTAAGCGCATGATCGTGCACACCATGGCCACGCGTTCGGCCCCGTATTGGTCATACACGTGCTGGATCACACCATCGCGGCGGCGTGAGCACAGATCCGTGTCGATGTCGGGCGGCGAGGCGCGCGCCGGGTTCAGGAAGCGTTCGAAATACAGGTTGAGCCGGATTGGGTCCGGGGTAGTAATGTCGAGGCAGTGCGCCACCAGCGAGGACGAGGCCGAGCCGCGCGAGGCCGTGGGCACGCCAGTGCGGCGGGCATAGGCCAGGATTTCAGCCATAATCAAGAATAGCGGCGCGTACCCGCGTTGACCGATGACGGCCAGCTCGTGCGCCAGCCGGGCCGTGATCTCTGGCGTCAGCTCTCCATACAAGCGCCGCGCCCCGGCCTCGGCGTGCTCGCGCAGGGCCGTGGCAGCCGTTTGGCCCGCCGGCAAGGACAACTCGGGGTAATGCGGCACCCCGAGCGGCAGCTCCAAACGGCAGCGCTCAGCCACTTCGGAAGTGGCGGCGACGGCACCAGGAAATTCTGCCCAATACAAAGGCATCTCACGCTGGGTCAGAAAGTGGCTGCCGGGCGGCGCGGCGGCCTCAGGCGGCAGGTCCGGCAGGGGTTGGATGAGGCGCATGGCGGTCAGCGTGCGCTGAAGTTCAGCGTCCTCAGGACGCAGGGTATGGACGTCGTTGGTGGCCACTAGAGGCAGGCGCGCCAGTGTCGCGAGGGCCGCCATTGCCCGGTTGATCTCCGCGCTGTCACGACCATCGAGGCCCCAGCCGGGCGTCAGCTCCACGTAGACGCGATCATCAAAAACGTCTCGCAATGTGGTGAGCCATTGCAGGGCGGCGGTATCACCCTGCCCGGCCGCCAGCCGGTAGGCCAGGCCGCGCGCGCCGCCCGTGAGGCACAGCAGCCCGGCCGCATCGCTCGCGAATGTATCGAACGGCAGACCCAGGGCGGGATCGCGCTCTGGGCGCGTGAGAAGCGCGCTGCTCAGTCGGCACAGGCTTGCCCAGCCGGCCAGGTTCTGCGCCAGCAGCACCAGAGAGCCGGGCCGCGCCCCCAACCAGCCAGCCGGCGGGGCCACGGCCAACTCGAGCCCGATGATGGGCTGAACCCCCACGGACTGGCAGGCGTCGTAAAACTCAATGGC
>Ga0070730_10004002_pt1 | contig 13052 bp, 8 predicted proteins | sample Coa_R1_3_FD_66447 | JGI IMG/M metagenome (GOLD analysis project Ga0070730, IMG submission 66447) | Surface soil microbial communities from Centralia Pennsylvania, which are recovering from an underground coalmine fire - Coalmine... | ecosystem: Environmental > Terrestrial > Soil > Unclassified ...
CCGCCCAGCCCGCCGGACAGCGCCGCAACCCCGAACAGCACCGGCAGCGACAGCAGCGACAGTGCCCGGCTGACCGGCACCGAGCCGACCACCAGAACCTGCAGCAGGTCCACAACGATCAGCAGCCGCCGCAGCGACCGCACCGAGTCCACCAGCACCCCGGCGAACGGCACGCTCGCCGCCTGCGCGCCATAGGCGACGGCGAACAGCGCCGAGACGGCCAGCGGTGGCGCGCGCAGCACGAGCACCGCGATGGTGGGCATGGCCAGGGTGCTCACCTGCGTCCCCGCCACGCTGACCAGTTGCGCCGCCGCGACCGGCCGGAGGAAACGCGGCCCGGTCAGAACGTGTCCTGTACCAGCGGCGCAGGCGACCAGGAGAACATGGCGCTGGCCCGCCGCAGGCTCCCCGCCGTGTATTCCTCCACCTGCCCGGCCGCAGCCAGCTCGGCCAGCGACACATCGCCCAGGTAGGCGGCGCACAACGCGGTCGCCGGCATCCCGATGTCCGGGGCGCGGCCGGCCGGCTCGCAGCGCGCGCCGTCGAGCCCGCCGTCCAGGGCGTACCGGCGACGGTCACCGTCGGGCTGGTGCACCTCCAGTATGACCGTGTCGTCCCTGGAGTAGCGGCGCGCCGCCAGCGCGGCCGGCACGTCGAGCAGATAGACGATCATGTCGTCCCTGACCGTCTGCCGCCAGCCGCGCGGGTCGGTCAGCCTGGCGATGATGGGGTCGCGCACCGGCCGCCGGGACGCGGTGACCGACGAGACCAGCGGGTTGGCGAAGCAGTGCCGCCAGAGCTGCGCCTCGGCCTGGGGCGAGGTGGCGAACAGTTCGTCGATCTGCAACGCGCCGCGCGGCCTGCCATGGCTGTCGGATTCCACGCATTGCCGGTAGCTTAGGAAACCGTCATAGCCGCTGCCAGAGCTTTGCACTTCCTTACGGTGCCCGGCGAACACCATCGGGCCGTAACGCGCACGGTTCCCGGCCGAACCGGAGTAGCGGTACCGGTCAGTGCACCGCGCCCGTGGCACCCAGCCGTTCCGGACGCCGCTGAGCTGAGCCGACACCTCGTGCATCACGCCGAGCGCGGCATCGTGGCCCAGTAGTTCCAGCCGGCCGTCGTCGGTCACCCCGCGCAGCTCGCGCTGGCCGTCCAGGCCGATCTCGACGTTGGCGTACCTGGTGGCAACGCCGCTGCCGTACCGCAGGTGGGTGCGGCTGTGGTGCGGCATACCGCCGCCGGCGGGCATCCGGCCGTCCCGGATGGCCAGGTCGAGACCGTGCAGGGTCAGCGCCGACATCAGGCCACGCCCACGCAGCAGCGGGTGCACCAGCAGGAAGGTGAATCCGGCGAAGTCCAGCACCTGGCCGCCTGGCACGGTCAGCTTCAGCGCGGTCATGCCGTGCGCGGCGACCAGCTCACCGCCCTGGAAGACGCCGATGGTATGCCCGGGCTCGAGGAACTCCGCCAGCCAGTCCGCTCGCCGCCCGTCCGCCTGCCACCCCCAGACCAGAGCCTCCAGCGCGACCAGGCTGGCCAGTTCGCCGACGGCGAGCCCGCGCATGACCAGCCCGTCCGGCAGCCCGGTCACCCGGGCCGGGCTGGCCAGGTCTGTTGCGGCGGTCATGCAGGCACCCCCTCGGCGCGGCGCCGCGCCGTACTTTCCTGGCCGGAAACACGCCCTACGGCAACACTTTCCTGGCCGGAGACACGCCCTACGGCAACACCTTCCTGGCCGGAGACACGCCCTACGGCAACACCTGCCTGGCCGGAGACACGCCCTACGGCGACATCCCGCAGCGCCCGGCCGAGCAGGTCCACCAGCTCACCGCACTCCTCGTGGGAGATGGTCAGCGGCGGCAGCAACGGCAGGATGCCGTCGGAGAAGCAGGTCAGCAGGCCGTTCTCGGCGCAGGCAAGCCGCAGGTCGTTCGACTCGCGCAGCGACCAGGGCGTGCCGTCGTCGTGGACCAGGTCCAGCCCCAGCATCAGGCCCTCGCCGTACACGCCGCCGACCCCCGGCAGCGCCGCCTGCACGATCAGGTCCTTCAGGAACGCGCCGGCCCGCCTGACCCCGGCGAGGAACCCTTCGCCGGTAAGTATCTCCAGGGTGGCCAGGGCCGCGGCCATGCCCACCGGGTGGCCGTCGGTGGTGGACCCGTTGGGGAAGGTCAGCGGGTGCCCGGTGGCGGCCAGCGTGGCGTAGAGAGGCTGGCTCACCGCCAGCGCGGCCAGCGGGAAGTAACCGGCGCTGATCCCCTTGCCGAGCACGATCATGTCGGGCACCAGGCCGATCCGCTGGCACATGGTGAGCCCGCCGGCCCGTCCGCAGCCGGTCGTCACCTCGTCGGCGATGACGTGGATGCCGCGCGCCCGGCATTCCATGGCCACCCGGTGCAGGTAGTGCGCGGACAGCGACAGCACATAGGTGCCGAGCACCGGCTCCACGATCAGCGCGGTCACCCGCTCCGCGCCGATCTCGTCGATCCTGGCCAGCAACGGTGCGGTGCAGGAGCCGTCGCAGGGCGCCGCCGGATCCGCCGTACTTTCCCGGCCGGAAGGCCACCCTGGGGCAGCGCTGACGCCGCAGGATCCGGCGGCCGGCCGGTCGATGTGCTGGACGTAGCCGTCCAGCGGGGCGCAGTAATCATGCATGAACGGCTCGCCGCTCAGCGCGGTGGCCAGCGGCCCGCTGCCGTGGTAGCTGCCGTGCAGCGCGATGACGTGGTCCCGCCCCACCTCACCGGTCATCCTGCGGTAGAACCGGGACAGCATCGCCGCCGACTCGGTCATCTGGGTGCCGGTGTTGCCGAAGCGCACGTAGTTCAGCGGTTCGGGCAGGCTCCGGGCCAGGACGGCGGCCGCCGTCACGGCGATCTCGGGTGGCTGCTCGAAGCGCAGGATCGTGCCCGACGGCAGCACGTCGAGCTGGCGGCGCATCGCCGCCTTGACCGGCTCGCAGGAGTAGCCCAGGGTCACGTTCCACATGGCGGAGCGGGCGTCGAGATAGCGGCGGCCCGCCCGGTCCCACACATGGCTGGCCTCGCCCCTGACCAGGAACCCACCGGGGTCGGCGTCCCGCAGGTACACCGGGATCGGGGTGACCCCATGCCAGAGGTGATAGGTGCCCGGGTCCAGCATGACTTCTCCTTAAATACTTTCCTGGCCGGAAAGACGCCCTGAGATGGGCCTAGATGGCGGTGTAGGGCACCGGCCAGTGCCTGATCTGGTATGGCAGGACCAGCAGCCGGCCGCTGTCGCGGATCAGCAGCCCGGCCTGTTCCGCGGTGTCAAGCAGCGCCGCGGTGCCGGCGGCGAGGTCGCTCTCGTGCCTGGCCCGGGCCATGGCCAGGAAGTGCTCCGCACCGTCGGAGATCGTCATGCGGACGGGTTCGCCGCCAGGGCGGACGTCCTTGACCGTGACGAAGCCCGGGCCCTTGCGGTAGTAGCAGGCCCCGTACCGGTAGCCCGCGGCCCACTCCCGCGCGTGGCCGGCCGCCGCGTCGCCGGTGCCGCCGCTGGGCGGGACCAGGTGGATGTGGCTGCGCAACGGCAGGCAGGGAATCCCGGCCAGCGTCCAGCGCAGCCGCACCGCGTTGCTGGTGGCCTCCCGTAGCAGGTAGAGCAGGTCCAGGTCGGCGGCCACCGACCGGCCGAACACCAGCGGCTCGCGCGCCACCACCACCGAGTTGGCCAGCTCCGCCAGGTCCGTCCCGTCCACTGCCCCCGGTCCATCCAGCAGGGTTTGCATCAGCATGATCACTTCACCTTGACCGGGATCGACGTGGTGGCCAGGGCGATCCACTGCCCGTGGTCGCCATAGACCAGCCCGGCCTCGTCCAGGCCGTCCAGCCAGGCCACCAGCTCCGCCTCGGGCATGAGGTGGCCGCTGTCCGCCAGGTGACGCAGCAGGGCGGGCACCGACCGGCCGTGCTCCAGCTCCATGTAGGCCGCACACAGCGCCGGGTCGTCGATGCGGTGGCCGGCGGCTGGCCAGCCCACCCGGCGGTCCTCGATGAGGATGACGCCGGCCTCCTCCGTACGGATCAGCGAACTGTCGTGGTAGCCGGCCTTCCAGGCGTCCAGCACGTCATTGAGTTCCTTGGCGTCGGCGTCGGTCAGGCCGCGCGGTGGGGTGTCGAACAGGTAGACCATGTCCCGCATGTCCTCTTCGGCCAGGTCGTAGACGTGCCGGTAGGCCTTGGCTGTGGTGCGCTCCGGGAAACCCAGCGCCGTATCGCTGAAGTAGGGGCTGAACCGCTCCAGCACGATCCGGGCCGCGCCGGACGGCGGCTGCAGGTGCACCAGCCGGGGCATCTGGCGCAGCACCGGGGCGTAGTCACCGGCCCGCTCGCCCGGGAACCCGTACAGCCAGTTCCAGCTCACCGTGAGGCCGGTGGATTCGCCGTCGCGCAGGGTCCGGATGTTGCGGATCGGGGCGACTCCCTTCTCCATGATCTTGAGCACCGGCTTGACCAGGCTTTCGATGCCGGGCTGGATGTGGCACACACCGGCGTCGTGCAGCGCCCGGATCTCTTCCGGCTTGAGGTTGGATTTGACCTCGTAGTGGATGCGCAGGTCCCAGCCGAGTCCGGCGATCCTGGGCAGCACCGTGGTCAGGAAGCTGTTGTCGATGATGTTGTCCACCACGATCACGTCCAGCGCGCGGTGGCGGCGGACCAGCTCGCCGAGCTCGGCCAGCACCGCATCGGGCTCCTTGGAACGGAACTTCATCAGCGTGCCGTTGAGCCCGCAGAACGTGCAGTGGTGTTTCTCTCCCCACCAGCATCCGCGGGCCGTCTCGATGGTCAGCTTCGGCTCGATGTGCTCGTTGACCGGCGACGCTTCGACCCGGTCGAACCAGTCGGTGAAGTCCGGCACCGGGATCCGGCTGGCCGGCAGCGGCGGCGGCATCGCGTTGCACTCCTGGCCGCCGTCCGGCCTGCGCCAGCACAGCCCGGGCACGCCGTCCAGCGGGTCGCCGCTGGCCAGGGCGGACAGCAGCGCGGGGAAGGCATCCTCGCCCTCGCCCCGGACGACGAAGTCGACAAAGCGGTAGTTGCGGTGGATCGCCGCACCCATCGGCCCGTCACAGTTCCCGCCGCCGAACACGATCCGGATCCCGGGGTCGAACTGCTTCAGCCGCTTGGCCACCGACAGGCTCGGCACGTTCTGCATGAACGTCGAGGTGAACCCGACCAGCGCCGGGCGCAGCTCCAGCACCTCGGCCGTCACCAGATCCACGAAGGCGGCGGCATGCTCCCGCATCGTGGCCGCGGTGGCGATGTCCACGCCGTGCTCTGCCGCATACGCCGACAGTTCCGGCACGCCGAAGTCCGGGTCGTCGTGCAGCACGCCGGTGAACACCCAGTCACCCAGTTCGTCGAAGATGCCGTCGTCTGCCACCGACTGGTATTGATCCGGGCCGATCCGGTCCCCGGTGGCGGCCATCAGGAATTCCGCCCACCGCAGGTTCGCGTAATAGGCCGCGGGCTCGGCCACCCCGGCCCGCTTGGCCACCGCCGTCAGCAGCCCGATCGGCAGCGACGGCGTGTCCAGAGATTGCCAGGGCATGGCCACCAGGCACACCGGCACTGTCATTGGAGTCTCCCTGAATGCTCTGCCTGAAAGTTCTGTTCACTGGTGGACGGGCTGGGTCAGGCGACGGCCATCGCCTGACCCAGCCACCGGACTATCAGCGCGTCTTGGTGTCAATCGGGCGGATGTACTTGCAGGTGCCCGGCGCCGATCCCTTGATCTTGACCACGTCGATCGTCATCTGGCTGTTCACCTCCTTCCGTTTTTCCGATCCCGGCGGTTGTGGGTGCGATACCGGCCGCCGAGAGCCGTGCGCGGTGACGGCGCCAGAACCACTGCCGGACGGCAGCCGGATCCCGGCCGAGCTGCCTGGCGTGCGAACGCGCGACCGCGTCCAGGTAGGTGAACTCCAGGCCGGTGGCGTGCCACTGGGCGCCGTGGGCAGCCCACAGCTCGCGGCCGGCCCGGGTGGCCGACACCCGGGCCAGGTAGCTCAGCCCGATGGCCACGTGCTGCACCTCGTCACGCCGGATGACGCCGTACAGCGCCCCGATCGCATCGTCGGCGAACTCCATGCTCAGCAGGTGAAAGTCATCGGCCGCGAACCCTTCGAGCATGGTGTGCACGAGCGCGCGGCCCAGGTGCGGCAGCCCGGTCAGCGCGTCGTCCAGCGGCTGGATCAGCTCGTGGCAGTCCTCCAGCTCCCCGCCGGCCGCCCGGGCGTACTGGTAGAAGGCATCGGCGTGCCTGGCCTCGTCCGCGGCAGCCAGCGCCAGGCCGAGGCGGAACACCGGGTCGTCGGTGTCCGCCGCCAGCTTCGCCGCCGCGACCAGGCCCGCCTGTTCCGCGTAATAACCGCGCGACGCGGATCGCCAGGCGATTTCGGCACGCGCCGGGTCGGCGGTGTGCTCCCCCGCCCGCAGGATGTCCTGCGCCCGCCAGACGGACTTGTCCCTGGTAACACCGAACAGCCGGTACGCCAGGGATTCCGTGGCCACCAGGTAATGCGGAAGCAACGCCATCTCACTGCCCTTCCGGTGACCACGTCAGAGCAGGTGAAGTGGCTAACCCGGGTCTTTTGCCCTGGCCATTTCAAGAGTACGCACGATCGCCGGTAAGGCAAGATTCATGAACTCATAAATTTGAGTAATCAAAGGCTCGGAATAAAATCAACCGCCATCATTCCAGATCAACTATGATGACGGTCAGTCAACACAGTCAATCTGACGTTCCAGTTTATCCGTTAATACCGGCCGCCTCAGTTGCGGCCAGCTTTCACTGCTTTCACCCCTTTCACTGCAGGCCGGTGGCGCGCTTCGCAGGGGTGAACGTTCACCGGCGGCCGGGCCAGGCCGCGCCCGGCCGCCGGGACCCGCCAGGACAGCTCGGCCGGGCCGCAAGCCAGCTTCGGATCCCGGCAGTGGCCGGGCGGCCGGCCGAAGGGGTGCTCGTCGCCATCCGGACCGCGGGGAGTGATCCGAAAACGGAGATTTGTCCCACTTTAAGGGCTGTTGACGGGCAATTTTGCCGGAAGCTACTATCCGCCCGAGGTCACCACCCATGTTCTAGGCCTGGGTAGCACACGGTGGTTTCGGCCCCTTCACCGGCGTGCGGTCAGGTCGTTCCGGAAAGGGAGCCATTCATTGTCCGTACTTTCCGCACGTCCGCACCTTGCCCGGCTGGCGCTGGCCGCCTCGGCATCGCTCGCGGTCGCAGGGCTGTCCGCCGCCACGGCGTCCGCCCTGCCGGCCCACACCGGCGGCAGCGCCGCCGTGACCCAAGTGACCCGCCTGTCGGCGGACCCATACACCAACCCAAAGGCGGAGCACGCCACCGAGGTCGAACCCGACATCTACTCGCACGGGAACACGATCGTCGCCGTCTTCCAGACCGGCCGGTTCAGCAGTGGCGGTTCCGACGACATCGGCTGGGCGACCAGCACGGACGGCGGCACCACCTGGCAGCACGGCTTCCTGCCCGGGATCACCAGGCACCAGGGCGGCGGCGTGTGGAACCGGGTCAGCGACCCGGCCATCGCCTACGACCCGAAGGCCGGCCTGTGGCTCGCTTCGGGCCTCACCCTCGACCTGCCCAACGGCCCGTTCGGCGTCACGGTGAGCAGTTCCACGGACGGCATCACCTGGCAGAAGCCGGTCACGGTCTCGAAGACATCCGGCGGCTACGACAAGAACTGGATCACCTGCGACACCACGCCGAGCAGCCCGCACTACGGCAACTGTTACGTCGAGTGGGACATCACCAGCAACGGTGACCAGGTCGTGATGAGCACCTCCACCGACGGCGGAACAACCTGGTCGGCGCCGAAGAGCCCGGCGGACACACCGCACGGCCTGGGCGGGCAGCCGCTGGTACAGCCCAGCGGCACGGTCGTCGTGCCGTTCCTCAGCGACGGTGGCGCCATCCGGTCGTTCACCTCCACCAACGGCGGGTCGTCCTGGAACGCCAGCGTGCTGGTGGCCAACCCCCAAGTGGCCATCGATCCCGGCGGCATCCGGGCCGGCGACCTGCCGCAGGCGGAGGAAGACGGCGCCGGCAAGGTCTACGTGGCCTGGGAGGACTGCCGGTTCCGCTCGGGCTGCTCCAGCAACGACATCGTCTACTCCGACTCCAGCAACGGGACGTCCTGGAGTTCGGTGGCCCGGGTGCCGATCGACTCGGTGACCAGCGGCGCCGACCACTTCAACCCGGGCTTCGGGGTGGACCCCGCCACCTCGGGCGCGGCGGCCCGCATCGGGCTGTACTACTACTTCTTCCCGAACTCCAACTGCACGGTCTCGACCTGCCAGCTCGAGGTCGGCTACATCTCCTCGGCCAACGCCGGCAGTTCGTGGGGCACGCCGGTCACCCTGGCCGGGCCGATGAAGCTGTCCCAGCTCGCCCAGGCCGGCGGGGCATTCGTCGGCGACTACATGGGCAGCGCGTTCGTCAGCGGCAGCGCGTATTCATCGTTCGCGGTCGGAGTCAAGCCGGCCAATGGCGAGAAGTACGACGAGGGCATGTACACCGCCGGGGGGCTCCCGGCCAAGGGTGGCAGGGTGAAGGCCGCCACCGGGCCGGTGTACCCGGGCACATCGCGGCACCGGGGCATTCCGGTCATCCTGTCGACCAGCCCCTGACACGTGAGCGGCCGCCGGCCTCTGGCCGGCGGCCGCTTGCCGCCAGCACGCAGCCCATTGCAGGCCAGCGGCGGGTGGCCGCGGCAGGGCCGGTGGCCTGGTCCGCGGCCGGCGAAAGGCGGGTCCCGCGGCCGGGCATACGACGCCGGGCATACGACGCCAACCGGACCCAGCCCGGCTTGCTGGCCCACGACGCGGGCCTGACCGGCCGGTAACGGGTTACGTGGCGTCGTCCCCGGCCGTGGCCAGCCCGGGCCTGGACACCGGCGCGCCGGGCGGCTCCGCCGCGATTCCCTCCCTGGCGGCCAGAGCGATGCCCAGCCGCCGCGCGGTCCCGGGCGCGAACAGCACGGCCACCACCGCCGCCAGCAGCCAGCCACCCGACACGACCGGGAACCAGCGGCCGGCCCCGGTGGGATACGGGATCACATTGCGGTAGAGCGTGTAGCCGAGCACGATCAGCCCGGCCAGCGGGATCACGAGCTGCCACATCGGCACCGGGAGCTTGCGCCGGACGAACACCAGCATGGTGCAGCCCAGCGTGGCCAGCACGTAGATGACCAGCAGGATCAGCGTGCCGATCGTGCCCGACCACAGGAAGCTGTCCTCGGCGGTGGCGTGGAATGCTGCCGTGTAGATCACGACGATCGCGGCCGACATGGCGGTGATCATGACCGTGGCGTTGACCGGGGTGCCCCAGCGCGAGTGCGTCGTGCCGGCCCCGCGCGCTCCGGCGGTGTCCCGCGACAGCGCGAACAGCAGCCGGGACGCGCCCACCGTGCTGGCCAGGCAGCAGCCGAAGGCGCTGATCGTGGTGCCAAGGGTGATCACGTCGCCGACCCAGTGCCCGACGTAGGAGGAACCCAGGTCGCCGAGCAGCGACGGCGAGGCGCTGAACGCCGCGACCCCGGCCTTGCCAGCGCCGAAGCCCATCATCTCGACCGCCGTCACGATCACGAAGTAGAGGCCGCCGAAGATCGCGGTGCCGAGAATGGCCCGCGGGATGTCCCTGGTCGGGTGGTTGGCTTCCTCGCCGAGGGTGGCCGCCGCCTCGAAGCCGGCGAACGACAGAAAACCGAACACCACACCAAGGAACAGCCCGGAGAAGCTCGTCCCCGGGGTCACCGCGAACACGCTCAGCGTGAAGTGGTGGCCGCCCGGCGCGTTCCCGGCGATGATCCTGACCAGCACGACCGCGGTGACGATCAGGATCAGCGCGACCGTGGCGCCCTCGACGGACAGCAGCACGCTGGTCCCGCGCCTGGCCGGCACGACGGCCAGCAGCAGCGCCAGCGCCAGCGCGACCGCGAGCAGGACGAACGGCGCCCACGTGGGCGGATGCGGCCAGATCCCGACGGCCTGCAGGAACGCGGTACCGAAGATGCCGGCCGCGGATGCGGTGACGACGGCGTAGAACGTGTAGGTGCCCAGCAGGCCCCACCCGGCGACCACCCCGGCCCGCGGGCCGAGCGTCGCGCCGACGAACGCATAGACCGACCCGGAATGGTGGAAGTACTGGCACAGCCGGACGAAGGAATAGGCGACGAGCAGCACGCCGACGGCCGCGATCACGAAGGTCAGCGGCACGGCGCGCCCGGCCGTGAGGGCGCTCGCCTGCGGGTTGATGTTCGCGGCCATGCTCGGCGCCATCAGCGCGACCGACAGCCCGACGGCCGCCCACACCGACAGGTTCCGCCTCAAGCCTGGCACCGTGAGCGGGGTCTCTTGCATGTCCCCTCCTTCCCACCGAGAACGGTCCTCCCAGTGTCGCCCGGCAAGAACCGGGACGGAAGGGGTCAAAAAGCCAGGTGGCCGGGGTGCCTAGCGCTGACGATCACGGCGGATCTAGGGTGGCCGGAACGGCACGTCAAGTGGCAGCGTGGCCGAGGGCGTGTTTCCGGCCAGACAAGCGCGGAGAACAGGCGGGAGAGCAGATGAAGACCAGAGCGGCGGTGCTGCGCGGGATCGGGCAGGACTTCGAGGTCACCGAGCTCGATCTCGACGGGCCAAAGGCCGGCGAGGTGCTGATCCGCTACGTGGCCGCCGGGTTGTGTCACTCCGACGAGCACCTGCGCAGCGGCGACCTGCCACCCCGGTTCCCCATCGTCGGCGGGCACGAGGGCGCCGGGATCATCGAGGAGGTGGGGCCCGGTGTCACCAGGCTCAAGCCGGGTGACCACGTGATCTGCTCGTTCCTGCCGGTCTGCGGCCACTGCCGGTGGTGTTCCACCGGCAAGTCGAACCTGTGCGACATGGGCGCCACGATCCTGGAGGGCTCTCTGCCGGATGGCACCTACCGGTTCCACGGGGGTGGCGAGGACATCGGCGCCATGTGCATGCTCGGCACGTTCTCCGAGCGCGCCACGATCTCGGAGAACTCGGCCATCAAGGTGGATGACGACCTGCCGCTGGACAAGGTCGTGCTGATCGGCTGCGGTGTGCCCACCGGCTTCGGCTCCGCCGTGCACGCGGCGGCCACCGAGCCGGGCGACACCATCGCCATCTACGGCATCGGCGGCATCGGCATCAACGCGGTGCAGGGCGCGGCCCTGGCCGGCGCGCGCAACGTGGTGGCCATCGACCCGCTGGCCAACAAGCGGGAAGCGGCCGAGCAGTTCGGCGCGACGCACAGCTGTGCGACCGCCGAGCAGGCGCACGAGCTGATCTACCAGCTCACCAGGGGTGTCGGTGCGGACAAGGCGATCATCACCGTGGGCGTGGTCACATCGGAGGTCGTCACCAGCGCGTTCAACGCGATCCGCAAGGGCGGCACGGTCGTGGTCACCGGGCTGGCCGACCCGATGAAGAACACCATCGAGCTGTCCGGCGGCATTCTGACCCTGTTCGAGAAGCGCCTGCAGGGCAGCCTGTTCGGGTCGGGCGATCCGTTCCACGACATCCCGCGAATGGTCGAGCTGTACCGGTCGGGCGACCTGAAGCTGGACGAGCTGATCACCTCGACGTACACCCTGGACCAGGTCAACGAGGGCTACCAGGACCTGCTGGACGGCAAGAACATCCGCGGTGTCATCCTGCACTCAGCCACCTGAGGTCATCGGGCTGCGCCGGGAGCGCGAGGTACTGACCGTCGCGCTCGCGACCGGGCGGCATGTGGTGATCGAGGGACCGCCCGGCACCGGCAAGTCCACCCTGCTGCGCGACATCGCCCGGCGCACCGGCCAGCATGTGATCTTCGTCGAGGGCAACGCCGAGCTGACCCCGGCCAGGCTGGTCGGCCAGTACGACCCGGCGCAGGTGCTGGCGAACGGCTACGTGCCGGGCAGCTTCACCGACGGGCCGCTGCTGCAGGCCATGCGCGGCGGCGGGATCTTGTACCTGGAGGAGTTCAACCGGATTCCCGAGGAAACACTCAACGTCCTGATCACCGTCCTGGCCGAGGGTGAGATCTCCGTCCCCCGGCTTGGCATGGTTGCGGCCGGTTCCGGCTTCCGGCTGATCGGGGCCATGAACCCGTTCGACGCCATCGGCACCGCGCGGGTGAGCCAGGCGGTCGCGGACCGGATCTGCCGGGTCGTGCTCGGCTACCAGGACGCCGCGGCGGAGCGCCGGATCACCGCCGCGGCGACCGGCGGGGACGAGGCGGCGGTGGATTTCGCGGTGACGCTGACCCGGGCCACCCGCGACCACAGGGACACCGCGCTTGGTGCGTCGGTGCGCGGCGCCATCGACCTGGTGCTGCTGCTCACCGGGCTGGCCAGGCTGCGCGGTGAGGACGGCCTGACCTACGGCACCGCCAGGGATGCCGCGCATGCGGCGCTGTCCGGCCGGATCAGGATCGCCGACGGGTGCGACCGCAGCCCGGAGTCGGTGATCGACGAACTGATGAGTCAGACCTGGCCGGATCGCCCGCCGTCTGCCGGGAGCGACACCGGCGGCCCGGGAAAAGCTGACGGCCCGCCGCGCGGCGAAGCGACGGGCCTGGCGGCCCTGGCGGACCGGGAGGACCTGGCAGACGCGGCCAGCCCGCCAGTCCCAGCCAGCCCGCCAGTCCCGGCCAGCCCGGCGGGCTCAGCCAGCCCGGCGGGCTCAGCCAGCCCGGCGGGCTCGGTGCACTGCGCGGGCGATGGCGTGTCGCGCTCCAGCCTGCGCCGCGACCGGCACAAGGGCGGTGCCAGGCGGACCGCCAGCCGGGCCGAGCTGGCCGCCAGGCACGCGGCGTTCGGGCATGTCTCGCCCGGCGTGGGCAGGCTCGACGAAGACGCGCTGGCCCGGCTGCTGGCGGCCGAGCCGGACGCGGCGGCCACGCTGCTCGCGGACCTGGCGACCGCCACCGACCGGGAGCTGGCGAGCACGGCCAGGAAGCTGGCGGCGCGGGTCTTCGTCAGATTCGCCGCGGCCGGCACACGGCCGTCC
>Ga0070730_10004004_pt1 | contig 13049 bp, 15 predicted proteins | sample Coa_R1_3_FD_66447 | JGI IMG/M metagenome (GOLD analysis project Ga0070730, IMG submission 66447) | Surface soil microbial communities from Centralia Pennsylvania, which are recovering from an underground coalmine fire - Coalmine... | ecosystem: Environmental > Terrestrial > Soil > Unclassified ...
CGAGCATACGCCCTTTGGAAAATCGCTGCAGCGGATCCCAACATCCTAGCCTTCGCGGTTCAGCACGCGGATTTGACGATACCCGTATCGCACCTCGCTTTGTGCGATCTCGCGTATCCTCATCCGCAACTCTGTCCATGGTTCCTAGTGTCCCTGATAGCGATACGAGCCTGGCACCATCAGGCGAACCTGGCAGACACGCCGCTCGCCCGATACCGGTACCGCAAATGATCGACCAGCGGACGGCGCCCCGAAGGCTTTAGAACTTCTTTCGCAGCACATCCTGCAGCATCGCCTTATCCAGGCTGAGATCGGCGACGAGTTGTTTCAACCGACTGTTCTCCTCCTGGAGTCGTTTTCATCTGACGGGCTGGTCCGTCTCCATACCAACGTACTGCTTCTTCTATCGATAGAACGGTTGTTCACTGATCCCAACCTTCCGGATCATTTCTGCCATGGTCACACCCAGCTCTGACTGCTTCAGCACGGCCACAGTCTGCTTCACAGAAAAACGCTTCTTCATGCAAAATCTCCCCTCAGGTTTTTGCCGAAGACTAATATTCGGTTTGGCTCAGAAATACAAGAGCCGATCACCTTGGAGTACGCGAAGTGCCCTTGCGGGACCTGCAATGTCAGAATGCGCGGTGGCCTGAAACCATTGACCAATGCTTTGCAACGATAACAGTCAGGAAAATGGCAAAAAAGACAGCGCACTTCTATACATTTTATTATATCAATCATGTGGGATACATAGGAGTAAGACCGCGAGTTATGGGGTCGCGAATCACGCTCATCGGAGGAGTGATATGGCGCAGATTGACGTGATGTTGCCCGCCTTGACTCAAGGGCGAAGCGTTCGGCGGGACGGGTGGGAGCCAGTCATTCGAATGTTCGTATCGTTCGACACGCTGATGTGTCAGTGTGGAGACTCGAAGCCGTGGCTACACGCGTTGGGTTGGGATGATATTACAGCGGACGACTGGCAGCTAGTCCTATAGCAAGAGGTGCGAATACAACTGAATGGAGCTAGGATATTGCAGCCCATCAGCACATGTCGCGGAAACCGGGGCAAATGATGAAACCAAAGAGCAAGGTTGAAGAAAGCGTCGGCCGACCCCTCCGGGTGTTGATCGTTGAAGATACCAAGGGTGACGTCAGGTTGTTACTGGAGACACTGATAAACGGCGGATTCGAAGTAACTCATGAAGCAGTGGATACCCCTACAGCCATGCGCGCCGCATTGCTCGATAAGAAATGGGATGTGGTCACATCGGACCACTCCATGCCGCGATTCAGCGGCCCAGCTGCCCTGGCGATGACATTGGAACTACGCCCCGGCTTGCCTTTTATCATTGTGTCCGGCGAAATTGATGTTAATCAGGCTGTGACACTCATCAAAGGGGGCGCGGCGGACTACGTGCAGAAGGCGGAGTTGGTTCGGCTGGTCCCCGTGATCGAGCGGCTATTGCACGAGGTAGAGGCTCGCAACGAAAAGCAGGCGGGAGAGCGAGCGCTTCTTGTTTCGGAGGCTCGCTATCGACGGCTCTTTGAGACGGCCAAAGATGGGATTCTGATTGTAGACGCAGAGACAGGGCAGATCGACGACGTCAATCCATTTTTGCTCGATCTGTTGGGCTTTTCCAAGGAGGAGTATCTTGGGAAGAAGTTGTGGGAGGTTGCGGCTTTCCCGGAGACTAGTGCATCTAAGTCCGCCTTCCTGGAACTGCAAAACACAGGCTATATCCGTCATGACAATATTCCGCTTCACGCCAATGATGGACGCAGCGTTGACGTAGAGTTTGTAAGCAACGTCTACACGGTGGACGATAAGAAAGTGATCCAATGCAACATCCGCGACATTCGGGTACGCAGAGAAATCGAAGAACAGGCCCGTAAGTTCGCTTCCGACCTAGAAAAGATGGTGCTGGTGCGTACGACGCAAGTCCTTACGCTCAACAAGGAGTTGGAGGCGTTCAACTATTCCGTTTCCCACGATCTGCAAGCACCTCTTCGCCGGATTTCCGGTTTCGTGACGGCGCTGGAGAGGACTTGCGCCGACAAACTGAGCGATAAAGGGAAAGAGCTGATCCTGGAAATCCGAACCTCCACGCAACACATGACTACTCTGATTAAAGCTCTTCTCAAGTTGTCTTCCACGTGGGATACCGCATTCCAGTGGATTCCAACGGACCTCAGTTCCCTCGCAACAATCATTGCCCACGAATTGCAACAAGCAGACCCTGATCGCAATGTAGAAATTGTCATCGGCGAAGGCATCATGGGTACCGGCGACAACACCATGCTACGCGTCGTTCTGGAGAACTTAATGCAGAATGCCTGGAAGTTCACCAGCCATCGTGAGTCCGCCCGGATTGAATTTGGGGTCGAACGGCTACCCGATAAGCCGTCGACCTATTTTGTGCGCGACAATGGTGCTGGATTCGATATGGAATACGCCGACAAGCTCTTTGGCGCCTTCCAACGTCTTCATAGTGAGCACGAGTTCCGGGGAACCGGAATCGGCTTGGCATCCGTGCAGCGCATTGTTCACCGGCACGGCGGGCGTATCTGGGCTGAAGCTGCGGTTGATCAAGGAGCTACTTTTTACTTTAATTTGGAAGCAGCCCACAATGATGGGTTAGCCGCTGCGCCTCTACAGATGCCGTAAAGACCGGGATTGCTGGATTGGCCGCAGGACGGCCGTGATCAACCAGCTACGAGGGTTCCTGCTCGAGCACGGCATCACGGTAGCTACGGGCCCCGGGCACCGCAGCAAAACAAATGCCTTTGATCCTCGAAGACGCTGCTAATTTGCTGTCTCCACGGATGAGAACGCTGCTGATGGAGCTTCGCACGGAGTGGGGCAAATTGGAAGAGCAGATCGGTTCGATCAACCGTGAACTGGCCGAATCTGCGAAGAGGCAAGACCTTAGCCGGCGCCTGCTTACCATTCCTGGGATTGGACCTCTGACCGCGACTGCTCTGACTGCTGCCATCGGCAACGCTACCGCCTTTTACAAGAACCGCGACCTGGAAGCATGGCTTGGCCTGGTCCCACGTCAGCATTCCACTGGCGGAAAGTCCAGGTTGCTGAGTATCAGCAAGCGAGGCGATCCGTATCTGCGCCGACTTCTTATTCACGGAGCTCGTTCGGTGCTGGCACGGGTAAAGCGGGACGAGCACAGCTTCGGTGAGTGGCTCAATAAACTGGAAGCACGAGCTCCGCAGAATGTAGCTGTTGTGGCCATGGCCGACAAGCTGGCGCGAATTGCCTGGGCCGTGCTAACCAGCGGGAGAGGTTAATTAAATCACGCCATGAGTAAGTGAATGTTCTGAGGCAATCGTGTCCATGTTTCACTCGACTGAGTGCTGATTTGTCCTTGGCCGTGGCAACGGGCAGCAAGCACTTCGGACAAATTAGGTTCCAGGAGCCGTCCGGAATATGACGAGAGTAGAAGATCTCGACGTTGCAACTTGACTCCATGAAGCCCTCGATAGTTCAGTAGGTTTAGCCAGTGAAAGGGGACAGTCCGTACGCCTGTTTTCAGGTCTATGAACTTCGCACGGACTGCGCTCCGGGGGAGAGCTGAGACCACGTTAGGCAAAGCTCTAGCCAAAAGATGTTCAATGTTATACGAACGTCGTGACATGCACGCCGAGAGTGTTACATTCCGCAAAAGACGTATGACATGCCCGCTCACCGGGTCCTCACTAGACGCTAGAGGGCGGGACGATTCCGGCAGCATTTGTGTTGTTAGTGCAGTGTCGGATCGATTGCGAATCTACTCTGTATTGCGCTAGCAATTCCCATCAAACTCCCTGGTTCCTAGCGAGGGAACAACTCACCGACGGGGCGAATAGAATCAATAGTCTTGAGCAGGAGTGCTCAGATTTGTTAGCGGGCGGCGTGCATCAGACGTTCTAGTATAAGAATCTGCGTACCTACTCTGTGTGATGCCTCACAAATCACAGCAAGGTGGCCCTCCTGCCATTCACACCAGTGCTCTCAGTGATTCTTAGCTCTAATCACTGCTTCCCGGTTCAGGTGAGGGCTCTTCCTTCGGGACTGATCGATCCTTATGAACTGGAAGTCCGCTGATAAGTCCATGATAGTCTGTCAGGCGCTTGCCGAGGATAACTACGCCCCTGGATGTGATTTCATACTCGCGAATATCCTTGGCATGATTCCCGCCCCGCATCTTAATAACCACCATGATCTTGCGAAGTTGGCCGTCGATCGATACGTATCGCAGCCGGATGATGTCATCGGTGAGGAAAGAAATCGAGTAGGTACTGAACGGAAATTCGGTGAAAGACTCATCCACTTCAACCGTGCTTAGAATCGTAACCCCGATTCCTGTCAGAGCGAAGATCATGCGGTAGAGCGACTCGCGAAAGTCGGCGCGGAAACCAGGTGACAGAGCCATTTCGAAGCCGGCCAGCGAATCAATCACCAGGCGCTTGGCGCCGATCTTCTGCACCGCGTCGAGGATCGAGTGCATGGTTTCATCCACCGAGAGATCGAGGGGGCGGAGATAGAGGATTTCGAGTTTCCCTTCTTTCTGCGGGGTTTCCAGGTCCAAACCTAAACTTACGGCCCGCTCCGCGTACGCTTGCGGGCGCTCTTCGAAGACCGCCACGATTCCCGGCTCCCCCTGGCGTATGCCTTCGGCAATGAATTGGGTAGCCAGGACCGATTTCCCAGTTCCCGAAGACCCCGCTATGAGCACACTGTCGCCTTCGCGAACGCCCCCATCGAGCATCGTATCCAAATCCGGAACACCGAAGGAAAGACGCCGATGGCTGGGCGGATTTTTCCGGTGCCCGATCAACCCAAAAGTACGCGAAAAGGCCTGCACTCCGGCATCGGTTATGCGAAACGTGTGCAGCCCCGGCACGGACGCCTGGCCGCGCAGCTTTACAATCTGTAGCTTACGCACAATCGAATTTCGCTCCGCCGTTTGACGTAGCCAGAACAACCCGTCGGCGACAGTAAATATGGGATTGTCACGTAACTCTTCCTCCGCGTATTCACCGATTAAGAAGCTTGTAGCCTGCCAACTCGCCAGAAACAAGGCTAATCGTTGAATGAAGGATTGCAGGTCCACGTCACTTTGCGGCTTCCGGACCATGGTTCGGAAGGAGTCGACGACTACGACGGCAGGGTTAGCCTTTTCGACTTCTTTGGTAATCTCCTCCAAAACTGCGCCAAGATCCTTCTCTAAGACGACCTGGCTCAGATTGATAAAACGGATGGCGTTGGGCAGCTTGGCCGAATCGAAGAACGTATATTGCTGCTGATATCTCAGCATCTTAATGGCTGATTCGCCGAGGACGGTGAAGTAGAGAGCCGGGCGTTCCAGGGTCGCATTTGCAAATACGAACTGGTGCGCCAGCGTAGTCTTTCCACTTCCTGGGGCACCCGCGATGATATTGAAGGAAAACTCGGGGAGACCACCGCCCACAATTTCGTCGAGGCCCGGAACTCCGGTAGGTAGCTTGTGTATCGTCACTCTGTCTTGTGCGCTCATGATTTTCTCCCGTTTCTCGAATTGCAATTGTCGAAGGCTGCGTCTGGCCATGTATCTTTAAGCAGGCGTAGCGTCAAGGCTTCCCCAAGGAAGACAAGAAGCAGTCCGAGTAACCTAGCGATGAGAATGACTCCCTCCTCGCCAGTTCTATGCTTGTCAATGTTGATTTCAGGCTTAAACTCTCCCAGACCCTGCAAAGATCCATCCTCTGTGATCCGCGCCGCGCTTAGGCTCGGGGCCTCCGACCTGGCGAGCGCCAAAGCACGAGAAGCAAGCGAATGAAAACCTGCGGCTCCAGCAAATACACCCAGACTCTGGCGCAGCTTCTCATACACGCGAAGCGTCATAGCCTCCATTGATTCGGAGGTCTCGCCCGCAATGGCTTCGTAAGTCAGAAGACACTTGGCCAAAGCCCGCATTTTTTGAGGAATCATCATTTTCAACCCAGCATAGTTTTAGGTCGGAGACCCTGATAATCGTTACACATTTCGTCGGAGTGTCAGGGAGACGATTCCGCCTTATCGCAAGTGAACTCGTAGTTGGGATGTTCTACATCCAGAGCGGCAAAGAGCTGGTTCGGATTTAGCGTTGGTAGCGCTCACATTAGATACTTTGTCGATGGTAGATGGGGTTCGGCTGCCCGCACTGCATCCGAAGCATTTCTGACGACAGCAAAAACATCCAAAATAGTTGCAATGTTTCGAATGTTCACTGCAATAGACAGAAGGCCATCTTCCACTGCGGGATGATCGTTCGCCAACGACTCAAGGGTGTCACTAACGCTCCTGAGATTGTTGACTTCCTGCAAAATACCCTCAAAAGGTGCAGGTGTCCCCGACTCCGCCTGTGCCTCAAGATGCGGGAAGATATCTTGTACCAACCGCCGCGTGGTTGCTGCGCCAAGGAAGGTAAGAAATAGCCCGAGCAGGTGTGCAATGAAAATAACTCCGGCCTCCCCAGACTGATCAAGGTTTATTTGCTCTTCAAGTTCGCCGAGGCCACGTAAACATCCCTCCTCCGTAATTTGCACTGCGTTGAGACTGGGAGCTTCTGACCTGGCTAGCGTCAAGGCGCGAGAAGCGAGCGCTTGGAAACCGCTAGTTCCTATGGGAGTGCGCAGTTGCTGGTGGAGCTTCTCATAGACGAGAAATGTCGCAGTCTGCGTTTGCACGGAGACTGCGCCGGGAGCGGCCTGATCGGTAAGGAGATGACGCGCCCAATCGCACATCATTGGTGAAGGAGACATGGGTTCCGTTTCTTTGCGGGCTCTGCCTCTCGCCTTGAGCGTGGGCTGTTTGTCGCCATCATACTCCACCGGTATTGGACATCGGAACCCGACTTTACGGAGAATCTAAGAGGCAAAGCCTCCATGTGGGCTGGCTTAGCTTCGGAAACCTGAATAAGGGTTTGAAACTCTCCACCCAAGCTCGATCTTTTCTCACGATTGTCGCAGGATGCGACCATGCGGCATGTTCACGCGTTTATCCAGTATCGCCTTAGCGCCGCCACCGAGAATATCCCCAGCCACCGCCACCAAGCAGAAAAAGCAGCACTAGAACAATCAATATTGTTTCCATGTTGTAACCTCATTTGCAAGAGGAAGCTGGACTCGCCCTTATAACGACTGTCTCACTTCTTCATTACGCCATCCTAGTAGCGGCACAAGCGGGTGTCTGCGCACATTGAACCACTTTGAACGCTCGATTTGCAATGACTCCCGAGAGGTAGGGTTGCTGTCACTCTATCCACCAGATTTTGAAGAAGCGGAACAGATCACTGCTTTCACTGAGACGCGGCTGATATATAGCGTCAACCAAAGATGTGGTCCGGAGCGGAGGACTGAGGCTGTCCTATGCAGGCGCTCTTGGCCAAGGAGCTTGGATTGCCAACATCAGATTGATACCATTAGGATTATCTCCCGGTTTATTTTAGATCGGAACCGGTTCCCCCTTCTTCTGGGCTCGCCCCCGGCAAGACCGTCACCGGGAAAGGACCATATAGATGGCTGAGTTTGAGAAATCTACCTTTGACGTTTCCGCCTTTCTCGCAAATGCGGGACTCGGACGCCGGGTCGTTCAATTGAGGCCGAAGCAGGTCTTCTTTTCTCAGGGAAATCCGGCCGACTCTGTTTTCTATATTCAGGAGGGCCGCGCCAAAATCTCCGTCGTTTCGAAAAGCGGCAAGGAGGCCACGATCGCGCTTCTCTCTGCCGGCGACTTTGTTGGAGAGGACGCGATTGCCGGAGCGGTCGGGCTTCGACTAGCCACTGCCACCGCCATCTATGCCTGCACGGCGCTCAAAATACAACGAGGGGAGATGATCCGCGTCCTCCATGAGGAGCATGCGTTCTCCGATCTGTTCTTGAAGTACTTGCTGGCTCGGAGCATGCGGGTCCAGGCAGATCTTGTTGATCAGCTATTTAACTCCAGCGAGAAGCGGTTGGCGAGGATCCTCTTGCTGATGGCCGACTTTGGCGAGTCGGGAGGCCCTAATGCGACCATTCCGAAGATTACGCAGGAAACCTTGGCGGAAATGATCGGCACCACTCGGTCACGGGTCAGTTTCTTCATGAATCGATTCCGCAAGCTCGGCTTTGTTGAATACCACGGCGGCATCCGGGTTCACAAGTCACTGATCAACGTGGTTCTGCACGATTGACGGATCGGTGCAAAGGCCAGTAAGCGCTCTCGTCGTGCGCCACCCGCCTAGCCAGCAGAGCCACACGCATCCCGCGCTCAAGGGTAAAACTCGGCGAGCGAACATGTCTCAAACAGAGCATATTTTTCCATTCTGATTCATGAGGATTGAACGCGACGGCACTGCCGTGGCTCGTGAATGAGATTGGTACGTTCGAGGTTCCTGTTCTCCACTCCCTCCCATGAGAACTCGCTTTCGGAGTGTTTGTAGCCCATTGTCCTATGCTGCGTTTGAGACGGCAATCGACCTCACGATGCACTTGCGTGCCGTTCACCATTCGGTAGATATTTTCTCGATACCTTCCGAGTTCGCGGAGGCCGACATCTTTCCCGAAATGCTGAAACGACGGAACAGTGTTACGGCCAAGTTCTGGAAAAATTCGCAAGGCAGCGTCTGGCGTCTCCAGAGGCAGACATCGGAAGACATCGGGAGACATCGGGAGAACATGATCATGATCGAAGCGACATTGGAACATCCACTATCCGGAGACGCAGTCTTTGAGGCCGCGGGTCTTTACTCTCAGACCATTCGACGCGGAATCAATTGGATTTTTGCAATTGCCCTGGTGAGTTTTCATCTGGGTGCAGTAGCTGCTTTGTTCTGCTTCCGTTGGTCTGCCATCGTTGTGTTTGTCACGGTATGGGTTCTGGCACAGAACGTTGGAATCGCAATGGGTTATCACCGCCTGTTTACCCACCGAGGCTACACGATTCCTAAATGGTTGGAGTATTGCGTCGCAGTCTGCGGAACGCTTGCGCTCCAAGGCGGGCCGATCTACTGGGTCGCAGTCCATCGAATGCATCACAAATACACCGACAAGGCTGGGGATCCTCACTCGCCGCGCGATGGCAAGTGGTGGTCTCATATGGGATGGATTATGAATGGCTCGCTTCGCAATGAAGCCGAAGTGCTAAGGCAGTACGCCCCTGATCTCTCTCGACAGCGCCTTTATGTTTGGCTCGATAAATATCATTGGATTCCACTGACCACGGTCGGTCTTTCGCTGTTCGCCTTCGGAGGGTGGTCCTGGATCTTCTGGGGTGCATTTCTGCCTGTGACGATCGGGTTACACGTTACATGGATGGTCAATTCCGTCACACATTTGTGGGGCAGTCGGCGTTTTTTAACTAGTGACGATTCACGCAACAATCTATGGGTAGCCCTGCTGACTGGTGGAGAAGGATGGCACAACAATCATCATGCCAATCCAGTCTCAGCTCGACACGGGCTTGCCTGGTACGAGCTTGACCTCAACTATTTTGGTATTCGACTTCTTGAACGATTAGGTCTCGCGAAGCATGTCAAGGCAGCGAGGCTGGAGATCAGGCCAAGATACGGCATCGAGCAAAATACCGCGAGAAGCAACAGTCGTGAAGGTAATCGGGCATGAAGCGATCGCCGCCTCGATTGGATTGCATGGCAATTGCGAACGAAAGGCGTTCACGATCCACATGTTTCATCTACGCGCCCATAGCCCCGGCTCTTTTCTTGTTTTTGCTTGAAACCACCCGAGCCCAAACGGCAAGGTCACGTACCATGAGTTGTGGTTAAATTGCGAACTACACCGTCGCAGTTAAAAGCAAGGGTGACGCCGCGTTATGGCGTACAACAGTTTCTTAAGGAACTTGGCCCCGGATTAATCACCGGGGCCGCGGACGACGATCCGTCGGGTATCTCGACTTACTCTGTCGCCGGTGCGACCTATGGGTACGCGACTCTTTGGACAGCTCTCGTATCATTTCCGCTGATGGCAGCCATTCAATTGATGTGCGCCCGGCTGGGCATGTTGACTGGCTGCGGGCTCGCCAGCGTAATCCGCGCTCGCTACTCCCGGTGGGTTCTGTGGTTTGCCTGTACGCTGGTGATCGTCGCGAACGTCTTCAACATCGGTGCCGACCTGGGCGGTATGGCCGATGCGATGCAGATGATCACCGGCGTTCCTTCCTACTACTGGACGCCATTTTTTGCGGCGCTCATCATGGGTCTCTTGCTGTGGACTTCGTACCGAATCATGGCGCGGATCTTCAAGTGGCTCACGATGGTCCTCTTTTCCTATGTGGTTACGGCATTCCTGGCGCACCCCAATTGGGCCGCGGTAGTGCGGGCGACCTTCATTCCACATATTGAGTGGAACAAGCAGTATCTCGCCGTTCTAGTTGGAATCTTGGGGACCACGATTTCTCCGTATCTATTCTTCTGGCAGGCTGCACAGGAAGTGGAGGAAGACCGGGAGCACGGCAAAGCGACCGTGGCTCAGAGGAAAGGATCAACCAACAAGGAGCTTCGCATTGCGAGGACCGACGTTATTACGGGCATGCTTCTTTCAAATGTCGTCATGTACTTCATCATTTTGACTACTGCAGCGACATTGAATCTGCATGGCGCGAAAGATATTGAGACCGCTAAGCAGGCTGCCGAGGCACTACGTCCATTGGCGGGTAAAGGGGCGTACTGGCTCTTCACACTGGGCTTGATTGGCACAGGCATGCTCGCCGTGCCGGTTCTGGCGGGCTCTTGCGCGTACGCGATCGCAGAAGCGGCAACATGGAAGTCTGCCTCGTTGAATATAAAGCCTCGTCTGGCACTAAAATTCTATACCGTGATCGGGATTTCCATTCTTGTGGGCCTGGCACTTGATTTTGCCAGATTGAATGCAGTTAAAATGCTGTTCTGGTCAGCCATCCTGAATGGTCTCCTGGCTCCTCCATTGGTCATCATGGTCGTCCTGTTGACGAGTGATCGAAAGGTGATGGGGGATCGCGTCAATTCGCGCGTCATGCAAATACTAGGATGGCTATGTGCCCTCGCCATGACAGCAGCAGCCGTGGCACTGTTGGCCTCGTTCGGCTGATAACTCGACGCGGGTCTAAGCGATGATCAGGTTATCCGCGCTGGCGGAAAAGGAGGAACTGATAACGATTCCTCATCCGACAATGAGAACTAACCGGCACCAGTTCTCCCCAAATGAGCCGATTCTGTCGAAGGCACAACCGCTCTTGCTGGAGCCGTGGCGCGAACAGCATCCGAATGGCCATGAACAAACAATTGTGAGCTTCGCGGAACAGGAAAAACCATCTCGTATGCTGCCCCTTTTCAAGGACAAGCTCAGTTCGTCGCTCGAACATCGCCATAGTCTTCCATACCGCTTCAGAAGGTCCGCGGTCGTAGTACACAACGCGGACGCCTATCTGACCTATTCGGTGGAGTTCGATGCACCGTTTAACGTGATTCGCGAATGTGTCGCGGAGCGCAGGCAGGAAACAGTCGTCTGAGCTGAAGGTCGTCGGCAACGCCCGTTGCCTTAGGCCCTACAGCGTCAGGAATGAGCAATTCTGAACATACTTGAAAGTGGCGAAACCCATAGCGTCAGAAGGAAAGCAACAAGCAACCCGAAACGGTCAGTCCTGTGGGGGACGCTTATCTCTTTGAGGAGTGGCAAATGTTGTGGGTGGAAGAGTTGGAAATGTTTATTTCGCAAATCAACTCGGTTTGTCACAGACACGGACAAGTCAATGGGAATGAGCAGAATGAATCCAGTCAGGTAGGCGCAGAACAGAGACAAGCGTGCGATTTTAACGATGACTTCTGCCAACAAGCGATAGATGTCCAACGATGATCGAGAGGGCGGCAAGGTGTTTCATGAGCAGCTTAACCAAGATGGAACGCTGGATTTGCTATGTCTTAGCTGTCGTGCGTTAGTGGGGGAGAATCTGTCGCAGCCGAATCTGTCGCCTGTGCGAGAAGCTCACAGGTGCCATTGCGCGACCATTCTTCATTCGGCGTCAGGTAACTCCGGTACTCCACGCGGGATTGCTTTCCGCCTGCTAAGGATTCTGCGAAGCCCATCTCATGCTGAAACCGCCGATGGCGGCAGCCTCTCGATGCCCCGTCAGGGCGCCGGAGCGATGCGTGAAGGAAACTTCGAGTGCGGATGAGTGATGGTCAGCGCGAACTGGAAAGCAGGAATGATGTGGTCGAGAATCACAAACAACTTAGAGATGGCGACGTGGTGCAGTTCTGCCTCGGTGGGCAAAAAATGACGGTGCTGAAATTGGATGGAGACGGGGCGGAATGCCGTTGGTTGGCTGGCTCTCAAAAGCAGACTGTCTGGGTCTCCTTTGCTTGTGTAAGGAAAGTCGGAAGGTCGCCACAAGTGACTGTAGGCCATGGTCGTCGAAATCTCCTGCAATGTGGCGCGAAACTATTGCGTATGTTGACTGGATCGGAGGAGAAAGTGACCAAGCTGAATACCACTTAGGTTGGGCCCCTCTGACCGGCCATGAGGGATGGCAAAACAATCGTCATGCCTTTCCGGTCTCGTCCAGCCACGGGCTTGCCTGGTACGAGGTTCATGCCAATTTCTGCGGCATCTGTCTCCTCAAGTGCCTCGGTCTTGTTAGGCATATCCAATCAGTGCCCATAGTGTGCCTCCTGCCGCATTTCTATTCCTTATCCTGTAGAAACCCTATTCCTGAATTGTGCGAATTAGTCCGCCAGCAATGAGCAAAACGGCGCAGACTAGTTCCGGCCATGTCCTATCCTGATCAGAATTCACCGAAGAGGTGAAACGTGTGCGGCCAAGGATAAGTACGCCGGAAGGCCATCCGACATCTACCACGCACTCAACCCGCGCTCTCTGCCAGATAGCGGGGGTTTCTATTTGAGTTGATCCCCTCAAGGCCCTCTCGATCTCAGCCTAGACGGCTAGCTCCAGTCACCCGCGCCACAGACGGAAGGCTGCTCCAATCCCTATATGAAGTCTATCCATGCATACCGGGCATCGAACTGGAAAGCGGAGCAGCACAAGTCGAGAGAGGTCCG
>Ga0070730_10004005_pt1 | contig 13049 bp, 14 predicted proteins | sample Coa_R1_3_FD_66447 | JGI IMG/M metagenome (GOLD analysis project Ga0070730, IMG submission 66447) | Surface soil microbial communities from Centralia Pennsylvania, which are recovering from an underground coalmine fire - Coalmine... | ecosystem: Environmental > Terrestrial > Soil > Unclassified ...
CGGCCGCAATATCGAGCTGGGCAACGGCGTGTTCCTGAACCGGGACGTGATGCTGGACGACCGGGCTGCGCTCACCATCGACGATCACGCGATGATCGCGGCGGGCGTGGTCATCGAAACCCACAGCCACGCCTACGACGACTTCTCGGTGCCCCTCCCGCACGGCGGACGGATCCCCGCCCCGGTCCGCATCGGGTCGAACACCCTCCTGGGGTACAAGGTCGCAGTGATGGCGGGCGTCACAATCGGGAATCGCTGCATCGTGGCCGCCAACTCGGTGGTAACCAAGGACGTGCCCGACCAGACCATCGTCGGGGGCGTACCGGCCAGGGTCATCAAGACGATCGTGCCCCGTGGTCCGCATGTGTGATGTTGCCATTGTTGGCGGTGGCATAGGTGGCCTTACCCTCGCGGCGAGCCTGTTGCGGCAGTCGATATCGGTGCAGATTTTCGAGCAGGACACCGAACTCCGGGAGATCGGGGCCGGGGTCGCGATTGGCGGTAATGCGACTCGTTTGCTGCAGCGTCTTGGTATCGATCTGGCGCAGGTCGCGAACATGCCGCCAGCTCTTGAGTTCCGCTGCTGGAACGATGGGAGGCTCATCTGGTCGCATCCGATAGGCGAGTGGTACCGGCAGGAGGTGGGCGCCCCGTACCTGACCCTTCATCGCGGGACTCTGCAGCGTCTGCTGGCCGCCGCGGTGCCGGCGGAGTGCATCCAGTTGAATCACCGCCTGGTCGGCCTATCCGACGAGCCCGCTGGCGTGCGCTTGCACTTCGAGGATGGCGACGACGTGGTCGCGGGCGTTGTCGCCGGCGTTGATGGCGTGCATTCCACGGCCCGGCGCTACGTCTGCGGAGACGTGGCACCGGCCCATTCCGGTGAGATCGGGTTTCGTGGCGTCATCCCGGTCGAGACGTCGCAGGACTTGCCGAACCCGACCGCACTCCACATCTGGTGCGGACCTGGTACGCATGTCGTCTACTACGGGATGGATAGGGGCGAGCTGGTGAATCTGCTCGCCGTGTACAGGCCAGATCGCCTCCCGGCATGGACAGCGCGTTCAGATCGCGTGCCGGCGACACGAGACCAGGCTCTCAGTATCTTGGAGGAATACTCCTGGGATCGCCGCATCCTCGATCTTGTGCGTAACATCGAGGGGGACATGAGCTTCTGGGCTCTTGTCGAGCTGCCCCCTCTTTCTCGATGGAGCCGCGGCCGGGTAATGCTTCTCGGCGATGCCGCTCACGCTCCCCTCCCGCACCAGGGACAAGGCGCAGGCCTGGCGATAGAGGATGCATACGCCCTGGGCGCGCTTCTAGCCAAAAGCGGATTGAATGATTACGGCTCAGCTTTCCAAGCCTTCGAGAACCTTCGCAAACGGCGGGCCTGGATGGTCCAGGCCTATTCACGAGCCGCCGGGCGGGCATACAAACTCCTCGGCGACGCGGCGACAACACGGGACGCAACCTGGCCGTCGCTGCCGCAGCGAATCGGATGGATTCACCGGTATCGTGCGGAAGACATCGTGCCACTGCCGTCGCACAGCGAGACGAACCGCCCGTGAAGCTGAGCCGCATCATGCGTGCTGGTGCCCACCTGGTCCGCCGGTGCCAGGCAGGCTGGGCTGCTGGCCGAGTGTTTGGTCGATGGTCTGGAGGAGGGCCCGTACGCTGATCGGTTTGGTGAGGTAGGCGTCGGCGCCGGCGGCGAGGAGCTCAGTGATGTGATGCTTGGTGGCGTCGGCGCTGAGGATGACCACGGGGATGCCTCGGGTGGCCGGGTCGGCCCGCAGGCGGCGCAGGACTTCCCTGCCGGGCATATCGGGCAGATGGAGGTCAAGGAGGACGAGGTCGGGGTGGTGCTGGCGGGCCAGGTCGAGGGCCACGCCGGCGAGCATGGCCGGGATGAGGGTGACCGATGGCCGGTGCTTGAGGATCTGCTCGACCAGCCGGACGTTCTCGACCATGTCCTCCACGTACAGGACGGTCTTGGCGGAGGTGTAGGGACGGCTGGCCGTGACGGTGTCACGGGCGATGGCCTTCTGCGATACCGCGGCCGGCTCGGTGATGGCCAGCTCGATCCAGAACACACTGCCCACTCCGGCGGTGCTGGTCACGCCGATGGTGCCATCCATGGCCTCGACGAGCTGGCGGGAGAGCGCCAGGCCCAGCCCGGTTCCCTCGATCCCGGCCTGGGCCGCATCCAGCCGTTCGAAGGGGGCGAACAGCCGGGCAATGTCTTGTTCGGTGATGCCGCGACCGGTGTCGGCGACGGCGATGCGGATTCGCTCCCCGGGTTCTTCGCTGGTGGTGACGGTGACCGTGCCGCCGGGATGGTTGTACTTGATGGCGTTGGAGAGCAGGTTGAGCAGGATCTGCCGGGCGCGCTGGTGGTCGGCGTGTACGAGAGAGTCGGCCGCTGCCGGCCCGGGGCCGAGGTGCACGCCATGCGCGATGGCCAGCGGGCGGACCAGCTCGATCGTGTCGGCGATGAGGGCTCGGACGGGTATCGCCTCCATGGACAAGGACAGGTTCCGGGTTTCCATCCGGGAGATGTCGAGTACCTCATCCAAGAGCATGAGCAGATGCCGGGCAGCCTTGAGCATCATCGTGACCCAGTCGCTGTGCTGGGGGGATATGTCGCCGAGGCTGAGCAGCTCGCCGAACCCGAGGATGGCGTTCAGCGGGGTGCGCAGCTCATGGCTGACCCGGGACAGGAACTCGTTCTTAGCCTCATTGGCAGCTCGCAGTGCCTTGTTCGCGTCTTGCAGTTCCTGCGAGCGGGCCAGGATCTCCGCCTCCATCTGCCGGGCCTGCGTCTGTAGCGCCTGCGTCAGCTGCTGGCCCTCGGCCTGGCGTTGCTGGAGCGTGACATAGTCGGTGACATCTTGCACCCGGTGGATGATGTGAGTGAGTTTGCCGCCAGGTCCCAGCACCGGAACGTTCACCGGGCTCCAGTACCGGGGCTCGAACCCGCCGCCTTCGGACTCGGGGCGCCGGATATCGTACTTCTGCACCGCCATCGTGTCGGGGACCCGGTTCCGCCGGACCCGATCCAGCGACGCGCGCAAGTTCGCCACGCCGGTCGCCTCCGGATCATCGGGGTTGTCCGGAAACGCCTCGAAGATCCCCGTGGCGACGAGGGCCGTCCGGCTGGTCCTGGTGTCTCGCAGGTAAGCGTCGCTGACCGCAACGATCACCAGATCAGGGTCCAGCACCAGGTACGATCCCGGGGCTGCCTCGAATAGCACCCGGAAGTCCACGGCCAGGTGCGGGTGTTCCTGCTGTCTTGAGCTCCCGTCCGCTGGTCCCCCCATCTGCCGGCCTCCCTTCTAGCCTTGCGCTTGCCGCCCTAACTACTAAGAGTGTTCAAAATCTTACTATTCGTGCCTGACTGGCAGGTGCGCCACGAGGACGCTACCCAGCTCGGTCGGGCCATAGGGCTTGCCCAGTACCGCTACGCATCCAGCAGCCAGCGCGGCGTCGCGCTGCTCTGCGGCGGCGCCGCTGAGCGCGATCACCGCCGGGGACACCTGGTCACTGTGGCGCTGAAGCTCGGCGGCCAGGTCCAGGCCGCTGCCGTCGGGCAGCCTCATGTCCAGCAGCACGATGTCGAATGCGCCGGCCGCCAGGGCCGCCCGCGCCTGCGCCAGGTTCCCCGCCGTCACCACCTGCGCCCCGCACAGTGCCGGGTTGGCGGACCGGGCCAGGATGGCCCGCACGAGTGCCTGGTTGAGCTCATCGTCCTCCACGAGCAAGATCCGCAAGTCCATCACGGAACACCCCCAGATCACGGACAGTAGTTGTCATCTTACTCAAGGCATCATGGCAGTAGTAAGCGCACCTGGTTAGACGGAACCGGACGGGATTGCGAAGCACCATCCCGAGGCGGGCGCGCCGATGTCGGAGCTCGGCATCCTGCAAGCCCAGACGGCCAGGATCCGTGGGCCCTCATACGCCAGTGGCCATAGCCCCCGGCAATGCCACCACAGGTACCGTCACCTTTCCATTGACGGTCGACTGGGATGGACTGGAAAAAACCGAGGAAGGTGAATGCTATGAGCGGCAGCGGATACTTGGCCAAGAACCGGGCCGGTCGGCCGGAGAGTGAAAAGGCGGACGGAGCCCTCGCCGGGACGCTTATCGCCACGGACCGCTGTGACCGCTGCGGCGCCCAGGCTTACGTCCGGGTCCTGCTGCCCAGTCGCCTGGAATTGCTGTTCTGTGCGCATCACAACCGGCAGTACGCGCCGGCCTTGGCGAAGATAGCCGTCGAAATCCGCGACGAGACCGAACGACTCGCGCGCACGGCGGCCTAGCGAAGAGGTGACGATATGACCATTTCCGAGCAGATTGACGCCCTGCAGGCCAAGGTGGCTGAGCTGAAGAGCTCGCTGGACGCCTCCCGGCACGAGACGAACGAGCAGATCAAGGCGCGGGTGGCCACGGCCAGGGCCAAGGCCGAGGCCGCGCAGCAAACCGTCCGCGGCAAGGCCGACCAGGCGGCTGACCACGCGCACACCCAGTGGCAGTCGTTCAAGGCCGACAATTCGGCCAAGATGCAGGAGCTGCACGGGCGCATCGAACGCAAACGCGACGAGCGGGATGTGAAGGCGGCCGAGAGAGACGCTGAGGCGGCCGAGGACGACGCAGCCGACGCGCTGGACTACGCGGCCTGGGCCATCGACCAGGCCGAGGTGGCGGTGCTCGATGCCGCCGATGCCCGCGCCTGGGCCGACGCCCGGGCGGGCGAGGTAGGTATGTCATGACCATGCCAGTCAGGCATAGCGACAGGTACTCCGAAGGGAGCCTCGACACCGGGCAACTGTGGTCGGGCGGCGTCGCGACCGCGGTCGTGGCCGGGCTCGTGGCGCTGCTCGGCGTCCTCGCTTTCCGGTGGCTCTTCCACGTCCCGATCCTTGCCCCGGCGAGCGCCGGCGCATATGGCGACGCAAACACGACGGTCCTGGTCTTTGCCACCGCGGGCGTAGCTCTGCTCGCCACGGCGCTCCTGAACCTCCTGCTGGTCGCCACGCCGCGGCCGATGATCTTCTTCGGGTGGATCATCGGCCTGGCCACCGTGGTCGCCGTCATATTCCCCTTCAGCACCTCCGCCCCGCTGTCGCAGAAGTTCGCCACGGCGACGGTAAACCTGTTCATCGGTATCGCCATCGGCTCACTGCTCGCCGCGGTCGGCGCGCGGTCCACCGGGTCTGGTTGAGATGAGCGGGCTCTGCCTCTCGGCCTGACCGGAACGGCGTGCGAGCTGGAGCTGCGCCGGTTCACTGCTGGCGTCGTATCCACCCCGCTGGTAATCCGTTCGCGCTGCTGGTACATAGGTGCTGTTGTGGTATCGCCGTCAATCGCTGCACGGGAGGGATCATGAGCTACGCCAGGCAGATGCTGGACACCTACCCGCGCGTCTGGACTGTCGACACGGGCGTGCTGGCCGCCGCGATCGACGCGCTCAGCGACTGCGTCCAGGCCTGCAATGCCGACAACGCCGCTGACCTGGGCGAGCAGGACGTGACCGAGATGGTCAGGTGCATCCGGCTGTGCCTAGACTGCGTCGATGTCTGCACCGCCACCGCAGGGGTGATCAGCCGCCAGGCGGAGTACGACGCCGGCCTCATCCGGCCGCTGCTGCAGGCCTGCGTAGCCATCTGCCAGAGCTGCGGCGATGAGTGCGAGCGGCATGCCGATATGCAGCACTGCCGGGTCTGCGCTGAGGCCTGCCGACGCTGCGAGCAGGCCTGCCGGGAACTCCTGGATGCCCTGAAATAACAGACCAGCCGTTCCGGCGCGCCGGTCCCGGTGCGCGCTCGCCGGTCTACGTCGTCGGCATTGCGGGCATTCCGGAGGCGTGCAGGCCAGGAAGCAGCCACGGGAACCAGATGGCCAGCACGCCGACCGCCACCAGCAGCACCCCGACGGCCTGGCCGAACGGCTTGCCGTAGCGCCAGAGCTTCTCGGCGAAGATGACCGTCGCCAGCCCCGCCATGACCACCACATTCATCACCCCGACCGCGATCAGCACGATCATCAGGCCCCAGCAGCACCCGGCGCATGTCACCCCGTGATGCAGGCCGACCCGGAGATCACGGCTGCGGCCCTTGAACCCGACGTAGTACATCAGCGCGCCGACCGGCGACCGGCAACGCCGCAGGCACCAGTCCTTCCAGGGAGTGAGCTGGTAGATGCCCGCGGCGGCGAAGATCGCCACGCCCAGCCACTTCGCCGCCGTCGGCGATGCGGTGAGCAGCCGCTCGGATCCGGCCAGGGCCGCAAAGGCAACCGCCCCGACCGCCGCCCAGGTCAGCAGATACCCGCTGAGGAACATGCCCAGCCGCGCGACGCGGCCGAAGCCAGCCGAAGCGCCGCTGATCAAACGGGTCCACAGCACCGCGACCGGCGTCACCGATGGCAGCATCATCGCGGCCATCATTACTATCCACAGCCCGAGGAAGGGCAGCAGCGTCAGGCCCATGGTCCCCGGCCCGTTGCCCATGTCCCGGGCCACTATGACGGTGACCACCCACGCCCCAGCCGCCAGCACCGCGACCGCGATCCACGGCACGGCGAGCTGGCGGGGCGGCAGGGCCTGCACCGGCCGGGCAGCCGGGGCCGGACCGGAGAGGTCAGCCATAGCCGACCCCCGGTCAGCCTTCGTACCGGAAATCGGTGACGAAGCTGTTGGTCCCGGAGAAATCGGCGCTCCAGTGGCCGTGATAGCTCACGTCCTTCGCCCTGGCCTGCCGCATGGGCTGGGCGACCGCGCTGAGCGGCGCGTTCGTGATCACGCCCGGTTCCTGGCCGTCCATCCCCACCAGCTGGTCGCTGCTCATCGACAGTGCACCCGCGACCTCAGCGTGCAGCGAGCCGCCATTCTTCTCGAACGTGATCGACGCCGGGGCCACCCCGGCGACTTCGCCGATCAGCGGGGCCAGTCCCGCCAGGTGGCCGCCGGCGCCCCCGGAAAAGACCGCACCGAGCGCCTCGGACTGCTCGGCGGAGGCGCGGTCGTCCAGATAAAGCGCCACCTTCCAGCCGCCGTCGGTCATCCGCTTCGGCGAATGCACCGCCATCACGGCGTTCAGGCCGGACAGGTCCACACCGTCCTTGTTGCCGCTGGTGACGTGCCACGCCAGCAAGACGTCGCAGTTGTCGCGGGTGGCGGCCCCCAGCCATATGCAGTTGCAGCTGACGTCGCAGTCGCACACCTCGAAGTAGTCGCCCTCAACAAAGAAGCTCACTTCGCCCTCCCCGCCTCTGTTTCCGGTCCGCTACCCGGAAGATCACCTATTGCCTGCCTTCTAGCACCGCCACCGCAGACACGCAAGCCCATCTGCGAAAAGATCCGCCCGAAACAGTTCCGGGTAACCGGCAGTCAAGTTGGTTAGATGAGTCAGGCGTGTCAAGTATTTCACAGTGACGTTCTGAGGCACAATTGACAGGTGACTAGCGGTCACGGCAGCGGCCCACGGCGGGTGATCCTGCCGAGCGAGCAGGTCGAGGCTGGCCTACGGGCGAGGCTCGAGGCTGGCGAGTGGCTACCGGGCGACCAGCTACCTGCCCTCGACAAGCTCGCAGCCGAGTACGGCGCGAGCAAAGAGACTGTCGCGCGGGTAGAGCGCAAGCTCGCAGGCGAAGGCTTGCTCATCATCCGCGCCAGGTGGGGCGTGTTCCGAGCGTAGCGCCCGCGTCCGTGGGACGCTGCGCACGCCGAGCCGACCGGTCCTGGACTTCGACGCCACGGGCGAGAGATCTGCGAAGTTAGCCAACGATCGCGAACTCTACGAGCCGCTCCGGCTCCAGGGCACTGTCTTCGCGGGCACGGGCGGCTCCTGCAGGTCAGCATCCAGACCCGCACGGGCCCGTCGGGCTTCAGCACCGGGCCACGTGACCACGCCCATCGCGCTGACGTTCACCTTCAAGAACACCCCGTACGCCCACACCCTGAACGGCGGGCTGAAGCTGACCGCGCTGTCCCCGGACAAGCTCGCCTTCTCCGGCACCGGCTTCTCGGGCACCGGCTTCTCGGGCAAAACCACCTGGACGATCAACGGCCAGGTCAGGGACAGCAAGTTCCGGGCCACGATCGCCTACGACGGTCAGTCCTACACGGTGGTCATGCACGGTACGATCGCCAGCGACGGGTCGGTGTCCGGCACGGCACTGGACTCGCAGGGCCAGGCGCTCACGTTCACCATGCCCGCGGGGTCGTTTACCGCCGTGCTGCACTTCATCGCCCCGATCAGGTCGGACCAGATGCGGCGTCACAACGCGAGCTTCCAGTTCGTCATCCCGTCCTCGGTGCCCGGCCTGGCCGGCATCGAGGTGACCGTCAATGTCCACGACGGCGGCCGCGGCCCGGTGAGTGACACCTACGCCCACAACGGTGTCTCGTACCCGATCATCGGCGGCCCTGGCATTACCATCCGGTAATCCCGCCCCTTAGATAACAGACGCCGGGCGGCCCCCCACGGGACCGCCCGGCTTCGTTGTGCCCGCGGTCTGGCCGATCAGGAAGTCGACGACCCTCGCCGAGACTGTCAACGAGATCGTCATCCCGGATGAGGTGGCAGCGGCGCTGCGCGGTCTGCAGTTGCCGGACAACAATTGCGAACGACTGGTGTTCCGGATCCGCGCCCACAACGACCACGCCATCCTCGCTGCCACCGACTACGAGCTGGACGAGGTGGCCGGGTTCGTGGCTGCCGAAGCCAATAGTGAATCCAACCGGCGTCGCCAGCAACGACTCGACGCCGCATTCAACGTGCTCAAGGCCGCGGCCCAAACTCGTGACGGCTGGTGATCCGATGGCCCTGCCGGAGCTAGACATCGCACGAGTGCGGCGGTGGTGCGCCGCGCGGGTGCCGGGCAGTGCAGGACCTTGCCGTGCCGGGCCGGGTGCGCCGCCCATGTCCTTCCGGCCCGGGCTTGACCGGGTTGCTCCGTCAGGCAACCATCCGGGGCAGCTCGGTGGGGCGGAGGTACTGCCAGACTGGCGTGCCCCGGCGGCGGGCCAGCATGAATCCCGTGGCCGCGGTCGCTGCGACCGAGATCAGCCCTCCGAAGACCAGGCTCATCCTCGGCCCGAACTGTTCGGCGATCCAGCCGGCCAGCGGCGCGCCCAGCGGTGCCCCGCCGAGGAACACCAGCAGGTAAAGGCCCATGACCCGGCCCCGCATGTCCGCGGTGGCAGCCAGCTGGGTGGTGGAGTTGGCCGTGGTGGTGAAGGTGATCACCGCCAGACCAGTGGGCACCAGCATGATCAGGAACGACCAGAAGCCCGGCATCAGGCCGGTGGCCACCTCCAGCAGGCCGAACGCCCCGGCGGTCGCGAGCAGCAGGCGCAGGCCCGGCCGCACCCGGCGGGCTGAGAGCAGCGCGCCGCCCAGCGCGCCCAGCGCGAACACTGCCGACGCGATCCCGAACGCGCCGGCCCCGGTATGGAACACCTGGCGGGACATCAGTGCGTTGGTGACCTGGAAGTTCATCCCGAACGTCGACACGAAGAAGACGCACACGAGCGGCACCCACAGCTCGGGCCTGGCTCGGACGTAGCCGAGACTCTCTCGAAGCTGGCCCTTGCCCCTGGCTACCGGCTCGGCCGCGTGCAGCTCGGCCGGGCGCATGAGCTTGAGGCCGGCCAGCACCGCCCCGTAGGACGCGGCATTGATCAGGAAAGTCATCGGCGTACCCGCGACGCTGATCACCAGTCCGGCGAGCGCCGGCCCGGCGATCCGGGCCAGGTTGAATACCGCGCTGTTTAGCGCGATGGCGTTCGCCACCGCGTTCTTGCCCACCATCTCGGCGGCGAACGCCTGCCTGGTCGGGTTGTCCACCGCTGTGACCACCCCGAGGGCCAGCGCGAGCAGGTACACGTGCCAGATCCGCACGGCCCCGGTCAGCGCGAGGATGCCGAGGATCGCCGCTAGCCCGCCCGCCATCGCCTGGGTGATCATGAGGATGGCCCGCTTGGGATAGCGGTCGGCGATCACGCCACCCCACGGGCTGGCCAGCATCGGCAGGAACTGCAGCCCGGTGGTGATGCCCAGCGCACTGCCGCTGCCGTGGGTCAGCTGGAGTACCAGCCAGTCCTGGGCCACCCGCTGCATCCAGCTGCCGGTGTTGGAAATCACCTGGCCAGCCGCGAACAGCCGGTAATTGCGGCTGCCAAGCGAGCCGAACGTCCTGCTGGCTGCCAGCAGCCGCGCTGCCGCGCGCAGCCCGGTGGCCGGTTCCCGGCCCGGCCCGCGGCCCGTAGGCGCCGGGCCGGTCAGGACTGGCTGAGCTTGTCCAGCACCGGCGCGGCCGCCCGTAGCACCGAACGCTCCTGCGCGCTCAGCTCCGCCAGCCGCCTGGCCAGCCAGGCTTCCCGCAGCCGGCGCACCTGCCCGACCAGGCTCTGGCCCGCGGCCGTGGCGGTCAGTATCACCTGCCGCTTGTCCGTCGGGTGCGGTGCGCGGGCCAGCAGGCCGCGTTCCTCCAAGACGGCGATGACCCTGGTCATCGACGGAGGCTGCACCTTCTCGTGCGCCGCCAGCTCTCCCGGCGTCATGGCGGCCTGGCGCGCAAGCGCGGCGAGCGCCGCGAACTGCGTGTCGGACAGCTCCGGCAGGCCCTCGGCTGCCCGTTCCGCGCGGATCCGCCTGGCCAGCCGACTGACCGTTATCCGCAGCGTGACGGCCAGGTCGGTGTCGGATCTGGTCGGCGTAGTAGTCACTGTCGTTAGCTTTACTCATTACTTTAGCTAACATTATCGGGAGTGCTGGTAATCCGTCAAACCAGCACCGCACCATGGCGGCCGGGGCGCTTGGCAGGGCCGGCCTTGAGAGGCGGCACGTCGCATTCATGGGCGAGCCGGGGTGCCGTACACGCTCGCTACGCGAGCACAGTGGCGGGCTAGGCTAGCGCGGCGATGGCCTTGTGGACCGAGGCGATGGCGCTGGCGCCTTCGCCGGTGGCTGCGGCGACCCGTTTCATCGAGCCGGAGTGGACGTCGCCGACCGCGAACACTGCTGGAATGCTGGTCTCGAACGGAAGCGGCCGCCGTCCCAGCGTGGTCCAGGCCGGTCCGAGGTCGTTGTCGGTCAGCTGGACGTCGGTCCGGATGAACCCGTCGTCGCCGGTAGCGATCCCGGTCAGCCAGCTGGTGGCGGGCTCGGCGCCGATGAAGCAGAACAAGCCCGCACAGGGCTGGGCTTGCGCGGTGCCTGCCGTCCGGTCGGTGATGGTGACTTCCTCGAGGAAGTCACCGCCGTCTAGCCGGGTGACCTCGCTGCGGCACAGTACCGTTACCCGCGGGTGGGCCAGGAGCCGGTCGACGAGATAGGCCGACATCTCGGTCGCGATGTCCGGGCCCCGGACGACGAGTGAGACCTCACTGCCTCGCCCGGCCAGGTACAGCGCCGCCTGACCCGCGGAGTTCGCGCCGCCGACCACTGTGACCGGGCTGCCCGCGCATCCCCGGGCTTCCAGTTCGGTGGCCGCGTAGTAGATGCCGGCGCCCTCGAAGTCGGGCCAGCGTTCCAGCGGCAGTGCCCGGTAGCGGGCGCCAGTCGCGATGACGACGGCCTTGCTGTCGATGACCTCCCCGCCCTGCAGGTGCAGGCGGAGCAGGTCGCCGTTGCGGTCGGTGTCGAGCTTGACCGCCTGGCATGGGCTGGCCAGCTGGGCTCCGAACTTCAGCGCCTGGAGCACGGCCAGGCCGGTCAGATCGGCGCCCGAAAGACCGAACGGGAAGCCGAGGTAGTTCTCGATCCGGGAGCTTGCCGCGGCCTGCCCGCCGGTGCTGACGGCATCCAGCAGCACGGTGTCCAGGCCCTCGGACGCGCCGTAGACCGCGGCCGCCAGGCCGGCCGGGCCCGCGCCGACGATCGTGACGTCAGCCGGCTTGGCGGACGAACGGCGGTAGGACAGGCCAAGCTTGTCGGCCAGCCCGCCCGGCGTGGCCTGTGTCAGCGTGGTGCCGGGCATGACGACGGCGGGAAGGTCGTCCTCGGTCAGGCCGAAGGACTCCATCATCGCCCGGCCCGCGGGGGTGTCGGCGTCGAACCACAGGTGGATCAGGCGCTGGCGGGCGGCGTAAGTCCGAAGCGCCAGCGCCGCCGCCGACCGGTCGGCGCCGACGATCTCTACCGCCAGGGCGGCGGTGCTGCGCTGCAGCAGCTCCCGGCGGGCAATCAGCGCCTTGAACACGATGTCGGACAGTTCGACGTCGTTGGCCATGAGCTGCCGGAGCCGCTCCGGCGACACCCGGTAGACCCTGCCGCCCTCCCGCACCCGGCACAGCAGGTAGACATTCTGCCCGGTCAGCAGGTTCAGCTCGCCGACAAAGCCGCCAACATCCACCGTCGCGACGGTCGCGGCGGGCGCCCCGGCCGTTTCCGTCCGGACAACCTCCACCGAACCCCGGTCGACCACGATCAGATCGACGTCCTCGTCACCCGGCCGGAACAGTACATCGCCCCGATGAGTCTCGTGCGGCGTGCCGTACGCCAGGAGCCGCGCGAACAGCTCATCGCCCAGCCGCGGCGAGGCAACACCGGTCGGCACCAGCGGTTTGCCCGGCCGTCCGCGTGCGTGGCTGGCGCGCAGGCGATCCAGATCATGCGGTGTCGCCCCGGCCGCCGGCCTGGCCAGGCCGGGCTGACTGAACACAGGGCCACGCGCAGCCCAGGGCGCGGCGGCGGTCCGCGACAGTTCATTCACCGTTGTCACGCTTTCAGCTTCCCGGCCCTCTGGTCAAACGTCTTGCAGCCGACGCTGCCCAGCTCGAAGGCGGCAACCATCTAGACAGTGTCGCTGACGCCAGCTGAGTTGGGCGCTAACGCGGCCCAGCTCAGGTTTTCATGGCCAGGGCTGGTGCGTTGCGGGTGCTGGTTCGCCAGTGAATCTCGGCCATGTCGTCGTGGCCCGCTGGTCTTGGTGCTTCAGAACGCTTCGCGGTGGCTAGTGCAGCGCCGCGTTGATCCTTCGGGGGTTTAGGCGGGGTCTGCAGGCAGGTCGTGCAAGGCGGCTTGCAGCAGAGCCTGTGCCGA
>Ga0070730_10004007_pt1 | contig 13046 bp, 11 predicted proteins | sample Coa_R1_3_FD_66447 | JGI IMG/M metagenome (GOLD analysis project Ga0070730, IMG submission 66447) | Surface soil microbial communities from Centralia Pennsylvania, which are recovering from an underground coalmine fire - Coalmine... | ecosystem: Environmental > Terrestrial > Soil > Unclassified ...
ATAAGTTTTCTGATCTCCTATTACTTTGATCCAACTGCCACAAATCCCAATATCAGGGTGATTCTCCATAAAAGCAACTTGCTTTTTTAGCCTTTCAGGGAGACACACATCATCCGAATCGGCCCAGGCAATATACTTCCCTTGAGCCAGTGGCCATGCAAAAATCCGTGCCGCCGTTAGTCCGCGTGTCGGCTGGATTGCAACATGAATTCTGCTGTCGCGCTGCGCGTAGCGGTGGGCGATCTCATCAGTGTTATCCGTGGAACCCGGTTCGACGACGATCAAGAACTCAAAATCCTTGAATGTCTGGCTCAGTATACTTTCGATTGCTTCCGGTAGATATTTCGCGCTGTTATAGGCGAGCATGATGACGCTGACAGTAGGCGAACTGCCCACCTTAAGCCCGTCCGTAGATGGCATTCTACAGACCCCGCTTAAAAAGGTAATAGGTAGCCGGAAAAATGCCCAAAGCTTGCATGTTAGATGAAGAAAACTTGGGTTTTTGATATTCGAGCTTGTAGCCATGAGCTTTGATTTCCGGCAGAAAAGTTAGATTCTGCCCGTCACGCTCTTTTGTGAGAAATTCAGGTGTATGCGGAACAATAAATAAGTAATTCGCATTTAGGTCAGAAACGAAATCGAGCCAGAATTTAATGGCAGTTAATGTGCATTCTGAAAAGCTATGGATATTCACAGCAATATCAATTGGCTGATACTGTATTTGTTTAATTTCGCTGAGAGGAACGGACTGTGCGGAATCAGAAAAGTGGCGGTATTTTATATAGAAATCACATAAGAAAGTCGATTCAGGTATACCATCACTACAATAAATATAGCTCTGCGGAAAAGCAGAGCTAAACCGATGGGCAAAGCGTCCGTAGCCAGCGCCAATATCCACAAGTACAGGCTTGTCTGATCCCATGATTTGCAAAGTGGTACGCAAAAAGTCTATCTCAAGAATCGAATCTAATAGATCGCGCGTAATGACCAGACCGTTTTTTGACGTGAATGTGACAATACCGAATCGATCATCTTCGGGAAACTTCGTTAGATAGTCTTGGTCATCCTGGGCTGATACGTAGCCAAAAGTCGCCCAATATTTTGCCGCAGTCGTGCCATAATCAAGCTGCGATAGATAATTATTCTCACGCCTAAAGTTTCTTAGATCGATAGTACGGCGCCAATTTTCCCACATACTATGATCAAAATAGTTCAACGCTTCGTAGTCAGTGCTTAAATGTTGTAGATAAGGATTTGAGCGCGAAAGGTAGATAAATTCCTCTGGGGTGAGGGTTTGCCGCGCACGCCGTCGTTCTTCCAATATGGAGATAATGTGCTTTGGTGATCCTTTTGAACGAACCTTAGCGATTAAAGATCCCACCTTAGCACGGAATTTTGTTGCCATATTCTAAGAGTCTAATGATCGATTATCCCTGAGCGTTTCATCCTATTGTACACATGCATGGTCGTATTGACCATCGCTTTGGATTAGCCCTATCGCTACAATCTTTCCCAAGAGGATGGGGTAGCATCCTTAGTGTCGATGTTAGAATTCTTGAGCCACCGTTTAGGGGCAATTACCATCTTGCCAGGATTGGTGGATAACCAGGCTCCCCACCAACTAAAACTGCTGTTGGCAATAATGTGATGCTTGCAGAAACTCATTAATCTTAAGTCCTCATGTGGTCGAGTCTGATTACCCTCGACAAAAGTCATGGGATCATCAAATTTGAGATTCTCTTGTACCCATAAGGGATCATCTGTAAAGATGAAGAAATTAGGCGAACGAGCAAACTCGATAATTCGACTAAATGCTGAATGATAATAAGACAATGGTAGCAGTCCGTGATGGGCGTTCGTCTGAGAGTTAGTTGCGTAATCTCCACGACGAATATGCACGCTCACTGAATCAGTTTTCTGAATACGTTCAATTAGTTCCGCATTATAAGCATCGGGTGTATTTTTGAGAGTAAATTCACGACGAATAATATCTTCTATTGGCTTGAAATAGTTTTCGTTTTGCCAGTAACCCTCCAGGTAAAAGTCTCTTTGATTTTGAAACAGGGCATCATCGAATTTATACGGATAACGTTCTCTGATCCAGGTTTTTCGATAACGTAGATTCTGCACTTTTCGAATCAAGAAAAGAGATCTCCTTGATGGATAGAAGATTGGCTTTAACCTGCTGATTTCTAATGCGCTTACAAACTCTTCTAGGATATTGAACATATCAAGCGCATACCGCCGCAATGGATAATGTTCAAAAGCGCTAATATCCAGCTTGAAAGGTGAGTTGTATTCTATCGCCAGACGACGGGCAACCGCATACTGAAATAATTGGTTTCCCAACCCACCTAGCAATTGAGTGACGATCATTTGATTGAATACCCCACCACTTGTGTCAATTACGAATGATAACCCTTACGTGGGCCCCGGATATGTACCAGTTAAAGTGATAGGGGATAGGGTAAGTATTGTTTCCGATGGGTACTATGCAGCGCCCATCGGAAACGGCAAACTCTAAGGGCGTAAAATAGCCCAAAGTGCTGTGTGGACTATGTTGATTATATTCCATGCGCCACCGCTCAATGGCTTGTTTTGCCTATGGGCTTACATAATGAACCCCTCAGCTAAAGCAGCGTAATCGAGAACAACTCTAGTTCACTAAATGATGACTCGACAGCACTTTGTACATTTCTTGTGCGGTATACTCGCTGCCCTCTGGCGTAATATGAATGATATCATAGAAAATTGTGGTACTTCTATTTGAATACTCCTCATATGCATCACTTAAGTCGATGAAGAAACATTTGTTGGCATCGGAATATTGTTGCGATAGTCGGTCAAATCCAGCGCGAGCGCGATCATATTGAGCCTTATAATACGGGCGCCAAGCATTGTCGATAAAGAGCTGCTCGTCGGCAGTGAGCCACTTTTTTGAGTACACTGTCGGCTGTAAAAATACAACTAGCTTAAAATCACTCCCCTCCGCTATCCGACAAGCATGATCCAAATTATCCAAATATAGGTCCACAATCTTATTCGCCCAACTCGAAGATCCATAATTATAGGCTTCTTTCAAAGGTTTAAGGGGCATGAGATATGATTCTATTTCTTGGCTAAACATGCTTCGTATCAAGTGGCTGTTTCCTAACACGAGTAGTAGCGTTGAAGTTATATCTTCCCCTTGCATTAAGTTAAAGCTGCGTTCAGACACGATAAAATTGAACGGGTAACCGGGACGAGGATCCCATAAAGTAGGTATGTAAAAATCTTCGGCGCCATCATAAAGGATTACTAAATCAGGTGTGTACTTAATTACCCGACCAAGAATAGTTGCAACCTCCATCGTTGAATTTTGGGATACTACGCTCCAATTATAGAACATAGAATTATTGTTGTTGTTGTCGCGCGCGATGCGCTGTAAGGTTGCTACAATTGAACTATTATATAGTGTGGAATTTCCCAGCATTAAAACACGAAACTCATTGCTCTTCGGCAATACTGGTAGGTCACCGAGGTAGCCCAGTACATTGTGACCTGCCATGTTAGGTGTTCCAGTAAATTCTAAATACGGTACTTCAAAGCGAAAGACCTCGCTGGGGTAGTGAGGTAGCAGAGGTGTATTTAGTGTCCGTTGCCCAATAATGATAGACAAAAACGAAGCAGTAAGTAGGATAATATTTCGTTGGCGTCCACCGCGAAGCGCGATAACCGCAAAAAGTGTGATCCCGAAAATCAACAGTCCTATCTTGATAATCATAGATATTTGAATTTGAACGTTCACTAAGAAAGCAATGACAAAAATTGTCAAGAAGCACAAAATAAATGTACAAAATATATTGAGGTAAACAATTATTCCACGGTAGGGCTTATATGGAAATGTAAGCGTTGCAAACATCAACAAAGTCAAGCCGCCGACAAATTCACTAAGTTGAATTAACTCATTATCTACAACTTTAGGATATACACTCGCCAAAAGACTAATCAGCCCGCCAATTGCACATGACGTTAACAAAACTCTAAGAGCTAGTGATTGCTTGCGAAGAAATAACCATCGAAATGCAAGTCGCACTACAACCTCTGTGACCAAGCAGTTTGATCTACAAAGATAGTGTTTATATAAGTATCAGCAAATAACTTGAATCCCTGACGGTTCATCCATTCAATGATGTCCGTCGACTTCTTCTCTGATTTATCCTCGGTGTAGTTTATTGTCTCTACACAGAACACTTTCGGTCGGAAAGTACCAAAATCCGTATTCTTCAAAATATCGAAATCCAATCCTTCGGTATCCAGAGAGACAAAATCAGGACAACGCTCAAAATAGGTTCGCAGAATATCATTAATTGGTAGCAGCGGTACCCTGACAATCTTCTCGACTTTCTGGTTCCCAAAACTTAGGTACTGTTCGACGGTATCTTTGGAAAAACTACTGAGTGTATCTGTTGTTAAAATGTGGAAATCGGCATAATCAATATTCGAGATGCCTATACCTACATTCAAGCAGATATCGCGTGGACGCTTTAGCTTGAACCTTGCATAAAGAACAGGATTCGGTTCCACACAAACACCTTGACTCCCATTCTTGTAAAAAAGAAATGTGTTACTAAATTTCACGGGATGATGTGCGCCTATATCCAAATAGCTTGGTTTACTTATGGACAATGCATCTAAAATGAACTGAACAATCAGGTCTTCCCCACATTGAGCATAACTTAGTTTCTTAGGCTCACGAAACCGGGAAGCGAAAGTCTTGATGAGATTCACTGCGCAAAAGTCCATTCAAGAACAGGAGCAAGTAGTCCCGGACGTTTTGCCATCCAAAAAGGCGAGTCGCTTAAGCCGCCCTGAATGGTAATCTGGATGGAAGGCGCGTTCACGCCTGGCTCATACAGCCATTCGCGGAAATGCAAACCACCGATAAACTCGACTCTATATGTCCCTTCATTTAATAGTCTCTTAGGTAGTGTGCCAGATAGAATACATCGCCCTGTCTTCAAGACAGGTCTTCTAATTTCAGCCTCGTCGGTTTGATAAGACCAAAATAACAACTGACCGCTTTCCGCGAACACCGCAATTCCAATGGTCAGAGCCGGATCAAGAACTTGAATTTCACCTTCAATCCAGATGGTTATATCTTCATCGTTGGTGAGAGGCATCTCGCGCCGGTTCCCTGCGGAGTCGGCTACAAAAAATCGTAGTGGTTTAAACCAGGGATTATCATATTCGTTGCCTGCGTTTACCCATTCAACTGCCTCGCTTCCGCTGGACAGGTATTCCGCTATCACTGAGCGAACGTCGCAACTAAAATGCTTAATTTGGCCTTTGTCCAGGCGCATTGCAACGGTACAAAGTTGTTGTACCGCATTCATTTCATGACTAACAAATACAACGGTACGTCCAGTGTTTGCTATACCCTGCATTTTTCCAAGACACTTTTTCTGAAATTCAGCATCGCCTACGGACAGCACTTCATCTACCACCAGAATCTCCGGCTCCAGGTGGGCAGCTACTGAGAATGCCAGCCGCATATACATACCGCTCGAATAGCGTTTCACTGGTGTATCCAGAAACTTCTCGACTTCCGCAAAGGCGACGATCTCGTCAAACCGACGGCGAATATCGTTGCGGGTCATTCCTAGCACTGCGCCGTTGAGATAGATATTTTCCCGGCCTGTTAACTCAGGGTGAAAGCCAGTACCCACCTCGAGCAAGGAGCCGACCCGCCCATAAATGTCAGCGTAACCTGTGGTGGGACGGGTAATTCGTGACAAAATTTTAAGCAGCGTACTTTTGCCCGCGCCGTTACGCCCAATGATTCCAAGAGCCTCCCCAGCCTTCACTTCAAATGAAACGTCTTTAAGTGCCCAAAAAGTCTCGGATATTTCAGGGTTACGAGAAAATGGACGTCTGATCAGGCCAATGATTTCCTCTTGGAGCGTAAAGTATCGTTTGAGGCTCCCCGCGTGTTTGATCTGATAGGCTTTGCCCAAATGCTCTACACGAATGGCGATATTACTCATCAAACGACATCCGCAAACCGGCTTTCAACGCGCTGGAAGGTGTAAGCACCTCCCACGAAGAAAAGACAACTAACAGCTACCGATAAGACAATCGAAACCCACGGGAAATCAGATGTACCCAGAAGACACCATCGGAATCCGTCAATGATACCGGTCATCGGGTTCAAGGCATACAGCGCGCGCCAGCGTTCAGGGATCATGTTCGCTGAGTAGACGAGTGGAGAAGCATACATCCACACCTGGATTACAAATGGTAAGGCGTACATAAAATCGCGGTAATAAACGTTGAGCGCCGAGAGGAAAAGACTGACTCCAACGGACGCCAGCAGCACGAGCAGGAGCAATAGTGGCAGCGACAGAATATTCCACGTCAGTGAAACCTGATCATGGTAGATAACCAGCAACACAAGCATCACTACGAATGCGACCGCAAAATCGATCAGCACGGCGGCAGAACTTGCAATAGGTATGATCAACCGAGGGAAATACACTTTTGTGATCAACTTTGCATCGGTAATCAAGCTGTTCCCAGCCCGTTGCAAGCTTCCAGAGAACAAATTCCAGGGTAGCATTCCAACGTACACAAAAAGCAGGTAAGGTTTTCCATCCGACGGCAGCGATGCAATCCTTCCAAATATAATTGCAAAGATTAACGAGGCAACCAGGGGTTGCAATATAACCCACGTTACACCAAGCAAGGTCTGTTTATAACGCAATTTTACGTCTCGCATAGCGAGAATGGCAAACAAATCACGAAAAGCCCATAGTTCCTGAAGATCAAGGGGAAACCATGAACTTTGCGCTTGGATACGTATCCGCCGCACAGATTGGGGCGTATCAATTTGAGTGGATTGTTCGGTCATAAAGTCCACATACATCGGCTATCTATAATTGATACATGCGGTCGATCATAAGATCACGTTTGTACTCGTTTGACTTTCATATCTGCGCCGGGTTATCAAACGTGGCATACGCCACCAGCAGCACAAACGCCGCCGCCAACATGACTGCCGCCAGCAGCAGATCGCGGATCAGGCCGAAGTGCATCACCACCGCGCCGATCAAAACCGTGGGCGCGGTAGCGACGAAAGCCGACGCGCCCAGGTAGTGGAAGGCTTGTGCCGGGAATCCGCCACGAAGCGGTTTCTGGGCTGCCGATTTACGTGCCACGAAAAATCCTAGCAGCAATCCAATGGCGCTGCCAATCAATACGACGTTCAGAAAATCAGACATGTATCGGCCTCAACAGCGTTGGCTAAAACAGCGAGTAGATGAACGGCGAGAGCACGCCAGAGGAACCCAGCACGATCAGGACGCCGAACACCACTAGCGCAATTATCATCGGGATCAGCCACCACATCTTGCGGGCCCACAGGAAGCGCAGCAGTTCGCCAAAAATACCCAGGCGCGATGTGAAGTCGCTGATGCGGTCGCGCAGCGTCATTTTCATTGGAACGTTTGTTGTCACTTGATTGGTGCTTTCCATCGTCTGTACTTCTACTTTCTGACCAGGAACGGTCCCATTGCCAGCAGGTCAAGCCCACTGTTGTGAAAGGTATTCCAGGCATTGGCGGGCGTATTCACAATCGGTTCGCCGCGCAAATTGAATGATGTGTTCAGCAGCACGGGTACGCCGGTAGCCTCGCCAAAGCGCTTGATGACCTCGTAATAACGCGGATTGGTCTCGCGGTCAACCGTCTGCAAGCGGCCCGTACCACCCTCGTGTGTCGTCGCGGGGATGACTGCCTGCTTATCTGATCGGACAGGGCTGACCATCAGCATGAATCGAGGCGGATACTGACTCGCCACGTCGGGAAAATCGAAATACTCCTGAGCGCATTCACTCAGCACGACTGGCGCAAAGGGTCGGAACGGTTCGCGATATTTGATCTTGGTGTTAACTACGTTCTTCATTTCGCTGCGGCGTGGATCGGCCAGAATGCTGCGATTGCCCAGCGCACGCGGCCCCCATTCAAAGCGGCCCTGGAACCAGCCGACAACCTGCCCTTTGGTGATCGACTCAGCCACCTGATCGAGCAGCTTATCGTCGTCGGTGATTAGATCGTAGCGGATCCCGTTCTGCTCCAGGAAATCGCGTATCTCGCCTTCGCCGTATTCCTGCCCCCAATAAGCATCCTTCATGACCATCTGGCGGGGCTGATTCAGGACGCTGTGATAGACCCACAGCGCCGCTCCGAGTGCGCCACCGTCGTCACCAGCCGCTGGCTGAATGTAGACCTCTTCAAAGGGAGTCTCCTGCAAAATCTTGTAGTTGGCAACGCTGTTGAGTGCCACACCACCCGCCATCGCCAATTTCTTGAGGCCCGTTTTCTGGTGTAAGTGCCGGGCCATCTTCAGCAGGATATCTTCTGTCACAGCCTGGACACTGGCTGCGATATCCGCGTAATACTGGTTGCGATCCATCGCGCCTTTTTCGCCGGAACGCTCCGGGTTAGTCGCTATGGTAAAGAAATCGTCGCTGGGCGCGCGCTGTTCACCGAACAGGTCTAGAAACCGCTGATTGTAGGTGTCGGTTGCCGAATAATGAAAGGCGAAGTATTCCATGTTGAGGTGGAAATTGCCGTTGTCTTCGACCTGGATCAGCTTACGAACTTTGTCCTCAAAACGGGGCTGGCCGTAGGGAGCCATGCCCATGACCTTATACTCACCCTCATTGACCTTGAAACCCAGGAAGGCTGTAAATGCTGAGTACAGCAACCCCACGGAATGCGGGAAGCGCTGTTCCTCGAATAGGGTAATTTCGTTCGTTCCCTTGCCGTCCCAATTGGCTTTGGCCGTGCCAAGAGCCGTAGTGGTCCATTCGCCTACACCGTCTACGGTCATGATGGCTGCTTCATCAAATGGTGAGCAGTAGAAGGCGCTGGCTGCGTGGGACATGTGGTGGTCGCAGAACATAATTCGCTCCGGGCGAATTTTGAGATAGTTCTGGATATGCGTCTTGATCCACAGTTTTTCTGGGAGCCAGACGAACATGGCTTCGCGCCACACGTCGCGGGAGCGCGGGAAAGCCCCCAACGTATTGGTCAGGATGCGCTCAAATTTTACCAGCGGCTTTTCATAAAAGACCGCATATTCGAGGTCTTTGCCGGTGATCCCGCCCATTTGGAGACAGAAATCAATCGCTTTATAAGGAAAGCCATTGTCGTTTTTTTTGCGTGAGAAGCGCTCTTCCATGGCAGCGGCGACCAGTTGGCCGTCTTTGATCAGCGCAACAGCTGAATCATGGTAAAAGCAGGAGATTCCCAGGATATACACAGATTGCTTTGACCTCTAGCGTTCTAAAATTGACTGCGCGCGTCGGTCAATTTGGAGCCGACAGCTTTGCGTTCCAGCCAGGCAGTGCGCTTGCCGTGCAGGGCCAGCGGGTCGGTCAGGAACTTCACACCGAGCGCGAAGGGAACCATGATCGTGAAATAGAACAGATTGACCACCAACCGAGCGATGTAATCACCGTTGATGCGGGCAATGATTTGCCAACGATCCCAGGCAGTGCGAAATATCTGAGCCAATGATGTTCCCTCGTTGATGACTCCCCATAAAACCGGTGGGATTATACAGGTTGCCTCAGCGAGCGTCAACCGCCGATGAGCCGCTGATAGGCCGGATTTTTTGCTGTGAGAGTGGTAAAATAGGTACACATGACCCAGGAAATTCTTCAAGGGGTAGTCGAACGGATCACCTATTATAATGACGAAAGCGGTTACACCGTTATCCGCCTGCGCCCTGAATCCGCACGGCAGTTGCGTTCCGGGGAGGGCGAATTACTCACCGTCGTTGGCGTACTTCCTGAACTCCAAGTGGGCGAATCGGTGCGATTGAGTGGCGCCTGGATGACGCATAAGGAACACGGGCGCCAGTTCAAAGCTGAATCCGTTGAGCAAACAGCACCAACCACCCTGGAAGGGCTACGTCGCTACCTGGGCAGCGGCCTGATCAAAGGTGTTGGCCCCGTGACCGCGAAGCGCATCGTAGAACACTTTGGCCTCAAAACGATGGATGTGCTGGAACAAGATGCGATGCGCATGGCCGATGTTCCAGGCGTTGGCCGCCATCGCGCCACTCTGATTGCCGATGGTTGGGCACGGCAGCGCAAGATTAAAGACGTGATGTTGTTCCTGGCAGGCCACCGGGTCAGTACATCGCTGGCTGTCAAAATTTACAACACGTACCAGGATGACTCGATCTCCAAGGTCAGCTCAGATCCCTACCGGCTGGCGCGCGACATTACGGGCATCGGCTTCCGCACCGCTGATCTGATCGCGCGCAATCTGGGCCTGCCGCCCGACTCGCCAGAACGCATCGCGGCGGGTGTGGCTTATGCCCTACAGACGCTTAACGATGATGGACATGTCTTCGCGCCACGAGAATTGGTGATCCAGACAGCAGCCGAACTTCTGGACGTGCCAGCCGAGCAATGCCAGGCCGCCGTCGAACGGTTGCTTCGCCTTGAACAGGCGATGCTGGAGAGCGTGCCGGTTGAAGCGGAGGAAGGCAACAGTGAGCCGGTCGAAGCGCTCTATCTGCCGCCCATGTATCACAGCGAACGCGGCACTGCGCGCCGGCTGTTAGCGATGTACCAGACGCGCGAATCACGATTGCGCCTGGGACGCACAATAGAGTGGCCCGCATTCTTTAAGCGGATCGCTGCCGAAGATGGCACTTCATTGACCGACCAGCAGCAGGAAGCGGTACAGGCTGTCCGCGAACACAATATTGGTGTGCTGACTGGCGGCCCAGGCACAGGCAAAACAACGACTCTACGGGCCGTCATCCGTTCGCTGGAGGCGTCGGGAGCCAGGTACGCCCTCGCCAGTCCAACCGGCCGTGCCGCAAAGCGCCTGGGGGAAGCAACAGGCAGAAAGGCACAGACCATACACCGGCTGCTCGGCTTCAGCCCCTCAGAGGGATTCGCCTTCAACGAACATCACACTTTGGATGTGGATGCGCTGATCGTGGACGAAGCCTCCATGATCGATCTGGTTCTGTTTTATAACGTCCTCAAAGCCCTGGCGCCGGAAACCCATCTGCTCCTGGTCGGCGATGTCGATCAACTGCCGAGCGTTGGCCCAGGTGACGTTTTGCGGGACGTGATCCGCAGTGGTGTCGCGCATGTGACGCGCTTGCAGGCGATCTTCAGGCAGGCAGGTGGTAGCCTGATCGTGACCAACGCCCATCGGGTAAATGAAGGAGAACTGCCCGATCTCCATAATGAGGGCGACGATTTCTTCATGTTCAGCGCCGAGGAACCTGAGGCAGTGGCTGATCTGGTGGTAGACGTGGTGCTCAATCGAATCCCACGCCGTTTCGAGCTGAATCCGTTGGATGATGTGCAGGTGCTGGCTCCCATGTATCGCGGGCAGGTGGGGGTCCAGATCCTGAACGAGCGTCTCCAGGCGGCGCTTAATCCGCCAGGAAGCAAAGCGGAACAGCACATTGCTGGACGCATTTTCCGGGTTGGCGACAAAGTGATGCAGACCCGCAACAATTACGACAAAGACGTTTATAACGGCGATATTGGCCGCTTGCACAGCCTGGACTTCACTGATCAAACCCTCAAAGTGGTTATAGATGGCCGCTTCGTCGAATACGATTGGGCCGAGGCGGATGAGTTGGTTCATGCCTTCGCTATCAGCGTTCACCGAAGCCAGGGCAGCGAATACCCTGCTGTGGTGATGCCGCTGGTTTCGCAGCACTACATGATGCTGCAACGCAATCTTCTGTATACGGCGATTACCCGCGCACGAAAGCTGGTTGTTCTGGTCGGTACTCGCAAAGCGGTCGCCATCGCCGTTCGCAATGATCGCGTGGCGCGTCGCTACAGCGCATTGGCCTGGCGGCTAAGGCGGGAAACGTAGCTCCAGGCACGTGAGTTTGATGTTTTCCGGAACAACTGGGTTAAATATCAATCGCTTGTGGAGGGGATCGACGCAATTTTTTCGAATGATATTGAGAGAGCAGCTACTTGCATCCGCAAACTATTGATGCTAAATTAATATCATCAAATATATGCCTCGCTGTCTCAATTGACACGAGGCCCGTGAGCGGCGAAAAAAGTCGCTTGCAATTCGTAAAAATCTAGTATACTACATACTAATTATGCAAAATCGTTTCGAATTTTGGACATAGATTTTAGGGACGACCATGAGTGCCAATGAGATTTCAGTACCTAATCAGTTAGATTTCGCGCAGGAAGTTCGTGCAGAGCGGCTCTCGGTGCTGTGGAAGGTCACGCTCGTCCTGATTATTTTTGTTGTTTGGGGATCGCTCATCCTGACCTCCTTACAGCAAGCCAGCATCAGCGACGTGGTATTACCCGTCGTGCTGGCCGTGCTAGGCTGTTTGTTCTGCCGGGCTTTTCTCCTTTCGCGGCAGTATCCGCGAGCCGTGTGGAGTTACATTCTGGGGCTGCTCTTAGCCCTGGCCTTCGTTGCGCGTCCGCCCGCCGAGGGCGGTGCTGACGTCCGGCAATATGTCATGTTTGTCTATCCGCTTATCGTACTCATGATGGGCTTTTTGCTTCCCCTGCGTTCGACGATTATTACGTTCGTGATCGGCGTTGCCATCACGATTTTTGGCCCATTGGTCGGCCATCCAGATGTTCCATTTGCGGTTACTGGACTTGAGGTCTTCGTAATCTTCCTGATGGCGCTGGCCCTCGGCATCGCCTCACAGATGTCGGGTGCGCTGTACGGCATCGCGGAATGGGCACTGGAAAGCTACCGCAAGGAACGCGAAACCAAAGATAAGCTGTTCGATACCCAGCAAGAGATCCAGCGTAGTTTCTTGCGCCAGAAGGCGCTGAGCGAACAGTTGCAGGAGACGAACGTCGAGCTGGAGGCAGCCCGCGCCTCCGCCATCGAGGCCAAGAACTTCCGCGGCCAGTTCCTCGCCAACATGAGCCACGAACTACGCACACCGCTGAACGCCATCATTGGCTTCAGCGAGACGATGCTCAACTTCCCCATGATGTACGAGAATCAGCCGCTTCCTCCGGCATAT
>Ga0070730_10004008_pt1 | contig 13043 bp, 9 predicted proteins | sample Coa_R1_3_FD_66447 | JGI IMG/M metagenome (GOLD analysis project Ga0070730, IMG submission 66447) | Surface soil microbial communities from Centralia Pennsylvania, which are recovering from an underground coalmine fire - Coalmine... | ecosystem: Environmental > Terrestrial > Soil > Unclassified ...
GGCTCCTGTGTGCCGGCGACAAGGTATGTGCGCGGAAGCGGACTCGGCATAACACCAGGCGGCTTGTAACCGCCGCCCGGCGAGGCGCAGAAGATCGCACCGTAGATATGCGGATGCCTGAGCCCAAGAGCGAGGGCCAGCTCTCCACCCGCCGAGACGCCGAACACTGCGGTACGTTGAGCGGGCGGCGCCAAGCCAAACCGCGATTCCGTCCATCGGCGAACTTCGTCGACGAAGAACTTCTCGTGTGCCGCGAAGCGGTCCGGCTGAATGCTCGGTGAGTACTCATGGAGCCGCAGCAACTCGTCGCTCAGCCCATGGACCCCAACGATCATTGTGGACGGTACGTCGGCCTTCTCGAGCAATCGGCCCCATTTCGAAATCCGCTGACCGTCACCGGCGAAAACGATCGCTTCGGGCGCCTCCGGTGGAACGTACACCGTGACCTGCCTTCCACCGTCGTACTCGAACATCCCGGTGACAAACTCTCCCGAAACTGCGCCGGGAGGCCTGGAAAGCGCTTCGTCGGACTCACCTGCTTGTCCCTTCATGGCCTTGCCTTAATTCTAGGATATGGAAAGGAAAGACGAACCCTTGGCTCACCCTGGCGAGAACTGTTTTCATGAACGGGTAGAAAGCCGAGTCTACAGGTCAGTCTGAACACGATATCAGCCGAACGGCTCGCGTGCTGCCACATGGAGTGGCACGAACGAACATAAATTTAAGTTCATAATTCGTCAGGCAGTAGTTTCCGTGAAAAGTGCCGGCTCCGTCTGTCGACGAAGCGGCATGGATAACAGTCATAGGATCAAATCCTTGCGTGAGAATGCAAATCTATGCTTCACGGGAAAATCGGCCCGGTTACATTCGTCCGTGCGACACGCACGATTTTAACTTGACAGCTAAAAACGCCTAAGGATAACGTTTGTTCCGGCGCTGCTGGATAATCAATTTCAGTGACTGCGCCGCATCGGGCATCGCTACTGTTTACTCAGCATTGAGGACAGCGCGAACCCTCGTAAGACTTGTTCCTTATCCATTGCCGAAATGGCTGCCGCGCGGTGGTCTCAAATAAATCGCGCGCTGACTCCAACTGCAACGACGCTTTCTGGGCTATGGGAGAGTTGTGTTTGAGTCGCCGTATCCCCGAAGGAATTTTCTCGAGACAAATAGAACCATGAAGAGTGCTCTCTGCTCGTCCTCGCTTCTGTGGATGTAACGGTTTCAACTAAACCTCTGAGGAGAATCCAATGAAACAGAGAAACGGTTTCTGTCTAGCGATCTGTCTGGCGCTCCCCTTCGCGCTCGGTACAGCCGTCGCCAACGCCCAGGTTACTTTCACTTGCGATCCCAGCGTAGCGGTGTCGACGTGCAACTATCTGAACACGACGATCGCCGGCCATTACAGCTCCACGTTCTCCAATGCCAGTGCCAGCATCTACATCACCTATGGAAGTACAGGCCTCGGGCAAAGCATCAAGGGCGAAAACAACATCACCTACACCCAGTACGTAGCCGCCCTCACTGCCAACCCTAACCAGAGCCCGGTCCAGGCCTCCGCTCTGTCCGCGCTGAACAGCGACGCTTCAGGTCCATATGGCTCCGGCAACGTTCGCATTTCGTCCGCCCTTGGCACGGCTCTCGGACAAACCGGATTGCAGGGCGTCACGACTGGAGCCCTTGATTGCGACCTCGGGACCACGGGGTGCTATGACGGGGTCGTCACCCTGACCAACAGCCCCAACATCACGTGGTTCTACATCGATCAAGGCGGAACAGAGCCGGATGGCGCCTACGACTTCTACACCACTGTCGAACACGAGGTTGATGAAGTGCTGGGCACCTCATCGTGCATCCGCACCGCCAGCAGCAGCGAGGAGCCGGCAGGTCGCGGCCGGACAGGCCACGTCGCAACGGTCATCAGACCGAAGCAAGGAGCTTCAACGGAGGCAACCATGGCGGCCACAAAGGCCACCCTCACTGACGAGTGCGGCGCCGGTGTCCCATCCGACGTTGATCTCTACCGCTATACCCGCAAAGGAGGACTCGTCCTTGACAGCGCGCTGAGCACCAAGGACGGCGCCTACTTTTCCTATGACGGCGGAGCCACCAAAGGGGCCGACGGTGTGGATGGACGTGGCAAGGACTACAACACGAAGGCCAACGACGAAGATTACGCCGACTTCGTCTCCAGTGCGGATTGCGGAACCGCTGAAGCCGTTCAGGATGCGGAGGGCTGCCCTGGCCAGGATGCCGGGCTCAATATTCTCAATGACGGTCGTGGAGAGATCAACATACTCAACGCGATCGGCTACAACTTGGTTCCAGCGCCGCCCCAATTAGTAAATCCAAATAAGAAACTGATCGACTTCGGCCAGGTGACTTTCCCAGCGGCGAGTCCGAAGCAGGACGGCTTGGAATTGCAGAACGACGGCCCGACCGGCGTCACCATCGGTACAATCTCCATCGTCGGCACTTACGGGGATGCAAGCCAGTTCAGTTTCGACAGCAGTAAGTGCTCCACTCTCGAGCCGAAGAAAAAATGCCACATAGACGTTTCCTTCAATCCAGATGCCGCGCTGATTTCGCGGGCCACACTGATCATTCCCACCTCTTCAGGCAGCACGATCTCAATTCCTCTCACCGGTGCGGGAGTTGTTAATGCTGGCCGATAGACAGACCACATTTCTAGTAACTACCATCATAATAAGTTGACTGTCTTTTAATGATAGGACAAGCGGATCAGGAGGACTATGGAGGTCAAGCGGCGGAAGCCATGGTGACGGAATATTCACCGTAGAACACGTCGTCTCTGCCTAACAGTCGGCGACCGTTATCGGCTCCCGCCCACGTCTTGGACGGCTTCGGTTTTGGTTGCGCGCTTTTCAACCAATCCAAACATTCGTGAGATCACGGATTCTCTATCCAACAAAAGGGGAGTAGACAATGAAACAGCTACGTTTTCACGCCACATTTCGTCTCTTCAGCATCCTTGCTGTTCTGGGCGCGGTTGCCCTGCTGAATCCGGGCAAAGCCGCTGCAGAGTCCAAAGATGGAGCGAGTTACGTCACGACGGTTAAGGACTCGAATGGAAACCTCGCATCTCGCGGGGTAATTACGCTTCATGCGGATCACACGGTTTCCGTCATTGATTCCGGACAAGGTGGTCCGGCGTTCCTTTTTACTAGCCAGCTTGGCTCGTGGAAATCAGACGGCAAAAACGGGGTGGTCGCGAAGACGATTGACTTCGACTACCCGCCAAACGCGGCCGCTGCGCGGCTGGACTATACCATCAGTTTCGATGGAGACGGCCAGGTGAGCGGCACGATTACACTCACCACCTTTCCGCTTCAAGCAAATCCTCTTGATGGCGGTGGAACAGTCGTAGGTACGTTTACCTTTACGGGTGAAGCGGTGAAGCCCTAAAAACGACGTGGTATAGAACAATCAAATTCTCCATTCGCGAATAGCACTGAAATACCCAGCGGCAGGCGGGACATTACCGTTGCAGTAACAATCATAACCAGCGAGTAAACGTCCCGTCTGTCCTTTCTTTTGTCCGAATCACGAGCTATCCGATCCCCCCGCCCCCCTCGCAGTAACCGTGTCCCTCCGAAAAGCCACTAGTCGCGATCGTCTACCGACGCCAGGGATATCTGAACAAATCTTTCCATCGGTAATCTAATCGCTCATCTATAGACCATGTTCCGGCGCCAGCAATGAGTATGGAAATCAAACCGAAAAGCATGGCGTAGTCAAGAAGGGCAGCATGCGCCATTTTCCAAAAACCTTCCTTAGCAAGCACGGGAAGTTTTGTGGTGTAGATTGCCACGAACATGTTAATGATCATGGGAATTACAGCCGCTCGCGTAAAGAGGCCCAGCAGAAGCAAAACTCCGCATCCGATTTCAAATACCCCGTCAAACGGCGCAAAGAATTGCGGCATAGGGATACCAATTCTGACAAAACGTCCAACTCCGAATTCTTGAGGTAAGTGAAATTTCAATATTCCCTCAATCAGAAAGATCGCACCTACAGGGAACCGGTCGAGAATGGCGGCGGCGAAGGGAGGCGCCTCGTCAGGCGGTTCCATAAGCCAGTGCGCTAGACGATTGACCATAGAATAAGTACCGCTTTCTAGCTGTAACCACTAAGGAGATGTGTCGATCACAACCAAGCTACTCATGGGAGCTCGTATACCTATCAAAACCGGCGGAGATAACCTTTTATTCCGTTTTCAAATGACTTTCCATGGCTCCAATGGTGGGGATCGGCCCTTTCAGCATCCCCATCCCAGGACGTGCCCCCACTTATGTATCCGCATAGCCGGACTCCGGCAAGGGGGAACTAGCGGTGCTCTATGCTCACGGATTTGAGCAGAAACTGCAGTCGCCAGCCGTAAATAGCTTTTCCAGAGGCGGGTGGAAGTTTTGGGTCCGATACACCGCAGCTCAAAAGGTTTTTTCTGCGCGCTTGATGAGTGCTCTCGCTTGTGTATAATGACATTCTCCTCCAAATCATTCCGCCGGGTGCACTACTGCTCCAAGTGGTTTTCCCCTGAAAACCTCGTTTTTCCGATCAGCCGTGCGCGGTCAGTTGGTCCTTGAGGGTGTGTCTATCGTTCGGAGGGACCGGAACCTTGCATATGCCCGAGCCTCATCTTCCGCCGGATAACGGACCCAACTCGTTCCACGCCAACCGGATGACGAGGACGATTACTCGGCGGCTACCGAACCAACCCAACCTGGTGTCAGAAAGAGCGCACCCAAGATGAACCCCCATACATTTACGATGCTCCGCATGCGCATTGTCACAGTTTCTATCGCAGTCCTCTGCATGGCCTCTTCGCTTTACGGCGAAACCATCACCGGCACGATTCAGTCGGGAGGCACCGCGACGTCTGTGCCTCTTCGCAACGTAACTGTCACCTTGTTTGAGGCCACTACAGGCAGTCCCAACAGAATCGCCCAGTCAAAGAGCGACACGCGCGGACACTTTCTGATCACGTCATCCAAAGACTCGACAGAGAGCATCTTTTTCCTGAGTGCCCAGGTTGACGTTGGAGTGCAGTTCGTTTCGGTTCTCGGCCCGAACTTGCCACCAAGTGTCACCATCAACGAACTCACGACCGTAGCCGCGAGCTATTCGATGGCGCAGTTCTATCGGACAGGCGCCATCTCGGGCGATTCTTTCGGACTGCGCATTGCCGCGGGAATGAATAGCAACCTGGTCGACGTGGTATCCGGGAACTCGTCACCGGTTCTTCTGCATTCGCCGAACGCGGACGAAACCAACTCTTTGCGCATGACGCGCACACTGGCCAATGTGCTGGGGGCTTGCGTAAATTCGCAGGGCGCTACCGCTGCGTTGCTGTCCCTGACCATGCCGGTGCGTGGCTCACGACCACAGGACACCGCCGAAGCCTTGGCAAACCTTGCGCGTGATCCCGGGAAGAACGTGAGACCAATCTCGCAGTTGGCGAAACTGTATTCCTCCTATGCCCCGGCGCTGATCACTGTCCCCGATGCGTGGACGGTCACAGTGAAGGTGAACGACTCCGGGGACGACAGCAACTTGATCGCGGGACTGGGGAACTTGGCCTTTGACGCCGACGGATATGCCTGGATCACCAACAACGTTTCGCAACAAAGTACGAAGTCGGCTATGAACATGATGGTGCTGAAGCCGAATGGGCAGGCGTCCGATGGCAGTAACGGCAAGCCGAAATCGCCTGTTACGGGTGGAGGACTTCTCGGCGGCGGCTACGGAATTACCATCGATCGGCGCGGCTTTGTGTGGGAGGGGAATTTCGGTTGGGGCGGTGACAATCCGACGCTGGACGACAATGGGAGCGTCTCGGAATTCTCGCCTTCCGGTGTACCCATCTCGGGACCGAAAGGTTATCAAGGGGGGCCTATACGTGCGCAGGGTATGGTCGCCGACCCTTCCGGCAACATCTGGATTACGAGTTTTGGGAATGACAGCGTGTTCGTGTTTCCTGGCGGCGATCCCAACCACTCCATACAGTTCCAGGAGCAAGGCGGAAGCGGGCCCTTCGGAGCGGCCCTTGCTCCGGACGGCACGGTATGGATCAGCAACGGGCTGGTAGGGCTCCTACCGAACAGCCTCGCGAAATATCAACTGAAGAATGGTGTTCTACAGCAGAAGTTCCTGCTGCAGCGATTCGGAAAGCAACTCCGAGGACTGTCCGTCGACTCTCGCGGCAATGCATGGGTGACTTCGCAAGGCGAAGACGCGGTGTACGCCGTGTCTCCTACCGGCACTGTTCTGGGTAAGTTCACTGGAGGCGGAATCATAGGCCCGTGGGGGACTTCCATCGACGGAGAAGGCAATATCTGGGTGGCCAATTTTGGTCCGCTAGCGGCGGGTGATTTCAATACGGGGAGGCTCTCGAAACTGTGCGGCGCCAACACGTCCGCGTGTCCGCCCGGCACTCGCATGGGACAACCACTTTCACCAGACACCGGCTACACGGTTCCGACTGCCGGCAGCCAGGTACTGCTGCACAACGGCGATCCCTTGTATGGCCCCGGCGCGCCGCCGAGCTTTGCCCCCATCATGCGGCAGACCAGTTGTCTGGTGGACGCAGCCGGAAACATGTGGACCTTGAACAATTGGAAGCCTAACTTCCTCGTGGATGCTCTGAAGAATCCCGGTGGCGACGGCGCCATCATCTTCGTGGGGATTGCGAAGCCCCCGACCCGGGGGAATTAGGGAACGTTCCCTGCAAACAGGATTGGCCGCACGGATGAAGAAAGGCAGCTTCCCGTACGCCGTCGCAAGGACGGTCTGCTACAGAAACGCAAAGCTACCACTGGATCATGGCAGAGGGCGAAGATCCGTTCCCAATGGTGTCCAACGCCTAGTGGATTCAGAGCCCAAGGCAGCGGTCCTGTTCTCACCGAAGGGATGGAAACAATACTCCGTCGCCGCGATGCTAAGCGGTTCACCGGCGAAAACTAAATTTAGGTTCGGCTGTCGGCTTCTCAGGCTGATTTTCGATTTCATCATCGAGGAAAAAATCTGCCATGAAGCCATACCGCTTCCCAATTGCAACTTTGGATCTCGCCCGTTTGGTTCCGCCGTTTGTGTGTCGTCCACTTCGGATTCTGCTTTGTTCATTGGCATTGAGTGGGACCACGTTATTGGCCGCGGCTCCCGCGCCACCGCAAACATTTCACCTGCCTTTGACCTTCGAGCAGAACCGCGGACAAGCGCCGAACGAAGTGAAGTGGCTGGGGCAGAGTTCGAGTTATCGCGTCCTGTTCGACGGCGATGGGGCGACGTTCCTCCTGCCCGATAAGAACGATATGCGCGCGAGAGCGGGACGGCGGCCGGTTCCGGTGGACCCTTCGTTCCGCATGAAATACAGCGTGATGCGCATGAAGCTGGCAGGCGGACTCCCTTGGCAAAGCATCTCGGGCCTGGAGCCCACGGGTGGGGTCAGCAATTATCTGAGTCCAACGGATGCAAAGAGCTGGATTTCAAATATTCCCCAGTATCAGCGCGTGAAAGTGTCCGGTGTTTATCAGGGCATCGATCTGGTCTTCTACACCAACGGCGGCAATTTGGAATACGACCTTGTGGCTGCGCCCGGGGCCGACTTGAAGCAGGTCCAGGTGGTCTTTGAAGGCATGCGCGGGATGCGCGTCGACGAGAAGACGGGCGACCTGCTGCTAACCGCGCCTGACGGTTCCGAACTGCGGCAGTTGCGGCCGAAGGTGTACCAGCAGATTGCCAACAAGCGGGTGGAGATTGCGGGCGGCTACCGCGTACTTGGCCAGGGACGAGCTACGTTCACACTGGGAGCCTATGATCGAAGCCGCACGATCGTGATAGATCCCACGGTGGACTTCACCACCTTTTATGGCGGAAACAGCTCGGACGAGCCGTTCGCGATTGCCCTGGATGAGGACGGGAACACGTACATCACAGGTGGCACTTCTTCACGAAACTTTCCGGTTACCAACAGCTCGACATTCCAGAATTGCAAAGTATTCGACTTCGGCGGCTTTTGCGGCACCGGCCCCAATATCTTTGTCGCCAAGCTGGACCCCACCGGGAAGGTGGTGTTTGCCAGTTACGGAGGTGTTGGGAGTGGCTTGGCAATCGCGGCGGACTCCACGGGTGTCTACGTCACCGGGGACACTTTCCCTCCCGATATCGACAACATCATCGGATACTCGGACAACAATAATGGAGACTTCTTCGTCTGGAGGCTGGATGCGAAGGGCGATCAGCAGAACTATTACCAGATTTTCGGAACGGATGGCACCGATTACGGAACTGCGATTGGGCTCGATTCCTTCCACAACGTCTGGGTCGCGGGAGTGGTTTATCCCGGGGATACTTCCAGCGGCGACATCGACATGCTCGAGTTGGCCCCCGACGGAAAGTTCCTGCACGAATTTCGCTTTGGCAGCAACGGAGAGGACATTCCTCTCGGGATGACCATCGGTCCGGCCACAGCCGATCGCGCATGGATCACTGGAAAAACCTGCGGCAATGGCTTTCCCACGACAGACGGAATCACGCACCTGTTGAACCACTGCGGTGTCTTCGTGCTGGTGCTGGAGAACTCAGGCGTCCAGAAACTCGGCATGGTGATCGGCGGCGTTGATGGAGATGATGAGGGCGTCGCGATCGCGTCCAACGGGAGCGACGACGCGTACATTACCGGAGTCGTCAATTCGACAACCTTTCCCACGACACTGGGCGCATTTCAGACCGTGAAGGCGGCAGGGCCTCAGGGCTTCGTGGCGCAAGTGGATTCGGCCCGAAGCGGTGGGCTGCTGGTGCGTTCCACTCTGTTCGGCGCCGATGGAACGACGACTCCGTACGCGATCGTGAATAACGACGCCGGAGGCGTGTATGTTGCCGGTTCGACGAGTTCGGGTCATCTGCCGGGCGGCCCGGTCTTGACGCCGAATCCGACGGCGGGCTTCGTCACCAAATTTTCCTACGATCTCTCGCAGGTTCGGTACACCCAGCTTCTGGGGCTTGTCGTGAGCGGAGTGGCGCTGCGCAAGGTCGTACCGGATGCTCCGGAAATCTATACCACCGGATGGCGTTACACAGGAGGGCATGACTTCGATCACGAAGACGCGTTTGTGGTCAAGCTCCATGAAGGCACGCCGTCGAGCACGATTGTAAATCTGCCCGCACAAGAGAATGGTCGGTCATTTACCGTGAGTTGGGCGGGATCAGATCCCGCGGAAAGTATTGCGTCGTATGATGTTTTTGTTTCCGACAATGGCGGACCCTTTTCCGCATTTCAAACGGGAACAGCCGCGACTTCGGCGACGTTCACCGGAGCGACGGGACATACATACGGATTCTTCAGTATTGCGACGGATACGGCGGGAAACAGCGAACCGATGAAGACCGCACCCGATGCGGTGGTGGCGGTCGGGCCACCGGCGATTTCGTGCACGGGCTGCTTTTTCATGACCAACGGCTCACGGGCGACGCTCGCGTTCAACGTGAGTACCCCGGGAAGCGGCAGCACGTTCACATTCAACAACGGGGATTCGACCCAGCCCGTGAAGTTCGCGAGCACAAACATTTCGCAGATTTCAGTAACCAGTGGCGGCTTCGCTACGTTTTCTGGCGAAGGCACCTTGAACGGCCAAGCGGGTTACACGGTCACGGTGAGTGCGACGGACGGCGGCGGCGCAGGGTCCGGTCTGGATACAGTGCTGATCCAGCTATTCGGTCCCAATAACTTCACCTATAACGCGCCGGCAACGATCGCGGGCGGCGATCTCGTGGTGCGTCCGTAGTGGGTTTCAGGGAAGTAACCACGATTCGAAATGCCGTGCGGCTAAAGGTGGGAGGGAATGAGTTCGGCAGAAAATATCGGCAGGCGACGGCTCCTCACGTAGCCGCGCCTTAGCCGGCTGTTGCCGGTAGTATCGGCATTCCACGTGAGCGAAGGATAGCCTCACTGCGGTCCGGTGCCTCACTCGATCCCTGTCTCCGCCCGACATAAATCTAAAAAAATGAGTTCATAATTTGCTCTCTACTCTCCTCGAGGCTTGAAGGGAGGATATTCGGGGTCATGACTGCGATGACGAGTCACAGATGACCAGTGGCAGGACGGAACGTTCGCGACGCCAAATGGGCCCCGACCGCCGATTTCCTCAGATGAATGCACTTACCGTGATAGGTTTCAGGAGCATTCTGCGCCTTATCTAACAGGGGGAAAATAACAGGCCATACTCCCCTCGCCAGAATGGAGGCAATATGCCGCGTATCATTGGATTATTCACCACATTGGTGATATTTCTTGGTCTCTCTTCGTATCCTCTGCAAGCCCTTGACCCTAACTATAACTTCCAGGTACTGACCGTCCTCGGCCAGACGATTGATGGTGTGACGGTAATCGGTCTTCAGCAGCCGCAGATCGACAATTTCGGCAAAATCGTATTCTTTGGCGCTTACCAGGCGGGAACCGCTTCTGGTAATGCACTTTTTACCCCGAACAGCGTCCTGGTGAAATCCGGCGACAATCTCGGCGGACACACCCTCGCCAGTGTCAGTCCATTTGCACTGGACCCGGTAACCGGAGAACTCGCCTTCATCGCAATCGATCAGAGCGGAGCCTTTTTACTGTTCAGCAAGCGTCACGAACTCCGGCCGCACTTGGTGGCGAGTTCCGGAGAAAAGATAGATGATCTCACACTGAAGCAGATCCTTTCCGTAGCGGTGAACGCGAACGGATTCATTGCGTTCGGCGCCTCCTACACAGATTCGCATGGTAATTCGGGTACCGGAGTATTCACGCGCGGCCGGGTTCTGGCGAAGACAGGTCAGGTGATTGATGGAAATGTGATCACTTCCATCGGCGGGTCCTTTGTGGGCCTCAGTCTTGAGAACGTCTACTTTGTCGCCGGAACCAGCACCGGGACAACGGCAATCTTTACCACGAACAAAGCCGTTGTGAAAACAGGCGACAGTATTGATGGAAATCAACTCACCAGCATCGATTACCCGGCGGTCAATGAGTTTGGAAACCTGGTGTTCGCAGCCGACACCACGAGCGGCGCTGGTCTGTTCAATCCTCCCCGGGTCGTGTTTACGCAGACTTACCCTTTGGACAACTTTCCGGCGGCGATCAACGATTTTGGAGTTCTCGCATATCCAGTAGCGGCGGGCATCAACGTGAACAATTCTCTTCTACTGGCCTACGGTGACACTATCGGGACAAACGTAATCAATGGACTCGCGTTTCCCGTTTCATTGAATGACCGAGGTCAGGTTGCTATACAGGGAAACATCGCCGGTGCCGCGAACGCCCTGATCCTGGCAACTCCGAAGTATCACTGACGGGGTTGGGTGGGCAAGGAGGTTGCGGGGACACCAAGCATACCTGTTCAAACTATCCCAGAGGGATGGGTATGACGTCCACGGCCTCCTAAACTTACGCGCCTGTCAACGGATTTTGGGTTGTGAACTACCACTTTTAGAAGGCAGCTCAACGACCGGTAGATTGCGGATCGGGCTGATCAATCGACGGATTGACTCCCGTTAGCATGCGTGACTCGGCCTTAAACAGGTGATAGCTGTCGTAGGTGATGTCATTCATCGTGGTTGCGTAGGGGCCGTAGCTTCGGAAGCCTTCGTCCCATTCCCTCAGGAACGCGATAGACCTTGATGTCATCACGGAGACAGTCTTTATCGGGCACAGATAGGTCTTGCCTCCGATCTCAACCGGGCCGTACTCAACTACGATATCGGACCGGAGAAGCGGGACGAATGCCCCTAAGTCTGCGATAGCCTCGAGGCGGACCACGGCTCCGCTCACCGGGTCTATCGAAACTTCTCCATGGTAGGGAGCGATCAAGTTACTCGCCGCCTTTTTCTGCCAGGAGGAAACCTAGTGCGCATAGTGCGCACATTTGAGCCATTTCCCGAACCCATTTCTCCTGCCGACTGAGACTGCGCTCCGAGCCTGTGACTTTTTGAACTCACAAAAGAGACGGCAGCTAGGGATGGAGAGGGCGGTTGACGATAGAAAAGGCGTCCGCGCAAGCCCAACAACCGGCCTGTCCCTTGGCAGCGGCCTTCTCCGTTCTGCAGCCCTTTCCTATTTCTCATCCCATAATTTCAGCAAGATATACCGGCGGCGATGCGATATGAAAGGTGGCTTTGGTCACTGCTACACTCACCTTTCCGGATACCAGCCAGGGGAATTCTTTATCGTTGTGCCGTTGAGCCCACTCTATTAATTTGCGTGAGAACTGTTCGACGCTTTAGCCGGTGCCAGACGAAGAAGATCGGGCATGCGAGTCCTATTCCCCAGTGGACTGCAGAGATCAGCGGCCTGATTCTGTCATCGCCGACATAGTAGAGCAGATAGCCGCTCAGAATCAGAACAAAGAAGACAGCGGTTAGTATCCCACCGGACCATCGCTTTCGTTTGCCCGGCCATAATTTGGCAATGTGAATCCCCCACAGCAAGCCGAATAGCCAGACTCCTGCAAATGCAAATGCCCCATGCAGTTTGAGCCACCACGGTTCAAACGGATTTGTCGTAGGGCCAAACTCTCCCTGTTTGACAAGAAAATAGTGAAACAGAAGCCACACACCACCCGTCAACCAGATCCCACTTCCGATGATATAGAGTGCCCATCGGCGACGACGGCTAAGAGTCCTTTTTTTACGCAAACGAGTCGTCATCCAGCCACAGCGCTTTCTGCTTCAAGGTACTGCCATCCGTATCCGGGATCATGCACATAGGCCGAAGCTCCAAACTGCCTCAGAACAGCCTTGCTATCCCGGCTCTTGACCATGACAACTTTCGTCAGGGCATCAGCAACGACGCAGCGTTCAGCTACAACGCAGACAAACCGATCAGTCGGCGCGGGAGAGCGGCGTACCCCATCGACATGAGGGCCGCACACACGTCCACCGTACCAGCGTCGCTGCAGGTGTCCACTGCTGGAAGCAACACTTCCGTCCGTCAGTTCCAGAACAGGCTTTGTGTCCATCGAAGACTCGGCACTCAATCGAATCGGTTC
>Ga0070730_10004009_pt1 | contig 13043 bp, 9 predicted proteins | sample Coa_R1_3_FD_66447 | JGI IMG/M metagenome (GOLD analysis project Ga0070730, IMG submission 66447) | Surface soil microbial communities from Centralia Pennsylvania, which are recovering from an underground coalmine fire - Coalmine... | ecosystem: Environmental > Terrestrial > Soil > Unclassified ...
CAAGGTGGCGCGGAACGCGGTCGACGGCACCGCGACGAGCAGATCGCGCGTGCCGGCCAACGCCGTCCGCAGGTCAGGGACGACCTCGAGCGCCGCCGGAAAGGGCGCATCGGGCAGGTACCGCTCGTTGCAGCGCGCGCGCTGCATGGCCTGCATTTGCCCAGCGTCCCGGCCCCACAGGCGCGCCGGAAGTCCCGCGCGAGCCAGCTGAATTGCGAGCGCGGTTCCCCACGAGCCGGCACCGATGACGGCCATCGGCAGCTGGCGCGTGCTCGGCATCGTCGGACGGGCGCCTAGTTGACGAGACCGGGCTGCGGCGCTTCCGACGCCTGCGCGAACAGAGCGTCGAAATTCACCAGCGGCAGGAGAAAATTCGGGAAGCCACCCTTGACGATGAGATCGGAAATGACCTCCCTCGCATACGGAAACAAGACGCTGGGACAGAAGCTGCCGATCAGCCGCTTCAGATCATCCACCGAGGCACCCGCGATGGAGAATACGCCCGCTTGCTTGACTTCGACCAGATAGAGCGTGGCCTCGCCCTGCTTCGCTTCGAGCGTGACGGTCAGCAAAACCTCCTTGACGTCCGCGGCGAGTTCCTCGGCCGACGTATTCATGTTGAGCTGAAATTTCGGCTCCCAGCCCTGGTTGTTCGGCAACCGCGGGCCGTTCGGCGACTCATACGAGCAGTCCTTCAAATAGACGCTCTGCAGGGTGACCTGCACGCCGCCGACAATGGCTTCAACTCCTTCAGTCCTAACCTCGTTCATCGAGCCCCCTGGTTAATCGATCCAGCGCTCCGCTGTTTTCGAGTGCGAACAGATCGTCGCATCCGCCCACGTGCGCATCGCCGATAAAAATTTGCGGAACGGTGCGGCGGCCGGTGCGCGCGACCATCTCCTCCCGAAGCTCCGCCGCGTCGTCCACGTTGATCTCTTTGAAAACAAGCCCCTTACCGCTCAGCAGTCCCTTCGCGCGCTGGCAGTACGGGCACCAGTCCGTGACATAGACCGTGATCGGCGGCTGGGTCACTTGCCACCCGGTTTGCCGCCCGAAGAACTCTTCGTCAAAGGCAGATTGTCTTTGACCCAGGCATTGAGGCCGCCCTGCAGGCTGAACACTTTGGTAAACCCGAGCTTGCTCAATGTGCGCGCGGCGCCGGCACCGCCGGCGCCGCTATCATCGTAGGTGATCACGTTCTTGTCGCGCCACTTTTTCAAAGTGTCCGCCTGAGACTCGAGATCGGCGGCCGGAACGTTGCGCGCGTCACCGATGTGGCCGGCGTCGAAGGCTTCCTTGTTGCGCAAGTCGACGACGAGAGCGCCTTGATTCATCAAGCGCACGGCCTGCATTGCCGATAGCGCCGCGAATGCCTGAAGCCGTGCTTGCACCTCGTAAACCGCAACCGCGACGGCGGCCAGCACGGCTCCGCTCGCGAGATAGGGATGATGGGCAATGAACTCGAACAATCGCTGCATGCGGCTTGGCACTTTGGGTTTTTCGGGCGCGCAAGTATAGCAGCGGGCCACGCGGAATACTCAGACAGGCACCGCGCCTTGTATGCTTGCCCTCCATCCGGATGTCGACCACGAGATGAAGCGCTCAATCAAATACTGGTGCCTGTCCGCCGCGATCAGCTTCGGTGTCGGCGCGATCGCGGCCGAGTCGCCAGGCCGCCCGGCGAGCGCGGCCGGCCAACCCCAGGGTTCGGTTCAGGCGGACGCCAAGCTTGCGGAGATTCGCGGCCGTATCGCGTCATTGACGAACCGGCTGCACGATGAACTCCAGGAGCGCGACTCGCAAGGCGCTCGCCTGCGCGAGGCGGAGGTCCGCATCGCCGCCGCACGCCGCCGGCTGGAGAACTTGCGCGGCGCCGAGATCGCGGCCGAACGGCGCGGCGGGGAGTTGCGCGCCGCGGAGACGCAGGCCCGGGCGGCCCTCGACTCCGAGCGGGCTGCCCTTGCGGCGCAGGTGCGGACGGCGTACATGCTCGGCACGCAGGAGCCCATCAAACTGCTGCTCAACCAAAGCGACGCCGCCGCCGCGGGAAGGATGGCGGCTCTTTATGTCTATTTCGTCCGGGCACGCGTCCAAAAAATCGACGAGATAGGCGCGCGCGTCGCGCGGGTACAGGATTTGGTCGATCAAATACAGCAGTCGACGGAAAGGCTGCAGGCGCTGCGCAACGACGCCGGCCGCGAAATGGCCGATCTGCAGCACGCCCGAGATGAGCGCGCTGCGGCTCTTGCCGCGGTCACGAAACAGGTGAGCAGCGGCAGCGAAGAACTCGCACGGCTCAGGCGCGAGGAGCAGGCTGAGGAAGCCCTGGTCGCGGATCTTGCCCGGATGCTGCAGGACGTTCCGGTCGACCGCCAAGCCAGCTTCGAGGAGCTGCGCGGCCGGTTGCCGTGGCCGGTGCACGGCAGGATTGCGGCACGGTATCAGGATTCTCGGGCGGCCGGCGCCCCGGGTCTGCGATGGAACGGCGTGCTCATCGAGGCGGCGCGCGGCGCCAAAGTGCGCGCACCCTATTTCGGTCGCGTGGTTTACGCCGATTGGCTGCAAGGACTCGGCCTGCTCCTCATCATCGGCCATACCGGCAACTACATGACTTTGTATGGCCGCGCCGAAGTGCTCTACAAGTCCGTAGGCGATTGGGTCGCGCCGGGCGACGTGATCGCCGCCCTTGGCGACGGAGCCAATGTTGCTCCGCAACTCTATTTCGAGATCCGCGCCGGACGGAGCCCGAAGGATCCGAAGATTTGGCTGAAAAAGATGTCCCCTTGAGCGGTCATCCGAGCCGCGGATGGACGTTATGTCGCCTGGCGGCGGGGATGATGACGAAGGAGCGATACCGACGTGGATTGGGTTCTGGCGGGAGCGCCCCGCCGCACGTATGCTGCCGGCGTGATGCCGAAGAAAACCCGCAATCTGTTGTACACCGCGATGGGTGCGTCGATCGGTATGTCGATTGCGTTGGCGGGCGGCGTGCTGGCCGACAAGGCCGGCGGCCTCGGCCAGGATCTACCATGGCAGGATGCGCGGATGCTGGCCGAAGTGCTCGACCGGGTGGAACACGACTACGTGAACCCGGTCGATGACCATCAGCTGCTCCAGGCCGCGATACGCGGCATGGTGTCCTCGCTGGATCCTTACTCCGCGTACTTGGACGGCGACGAGTACGACGAGATCAAGATCTCGAGTTCGGGACAGTATTCCGGCGTCGGCATCGAAGTGTCGATGGAAGACGACCAGGTGGTCGTGGTGTCGCCGTTCGAGGGATCGCCCGCGGCGCAGGCGGGGATTCGCTCGGGCGACGTGATAGCCACCATCGACGGCGTGCCGGTCAATACGGGCACGCTGGCCGACACCATCGGACGAATGCGCGGCAAGGAGGGAACCTCGATCAAGGTCGGCATTCTGCGCCAGGGCAGCACCGAACCGAAGGTTTTCACCCTCAAGCGGTCCAAAGTCGAACTGCACAGCGTGAGGTCGGAATTGCCCGAGCCGGGCTATGGCTATTTGCGCATTGCCGAATTCAGCGAAACCACCGGAACCGATACGGTGAGCGCGCTGCGTGAGTTGCGCAAACGCAATGGGGCGCCCCTCAAGGGTTTGGTGCTCGACCTGCGCAACAATCCGGGCGGGGTGCTGGAAGCCGCGGTGTCCGTCGCCGACGCCTTTCTCGACGGGGGTCTCATCGTGAGCGCCAAGGGCCGAACGGCCGAATCGAAATTCGAGATGAATGCAACGCCGGGCGATGAACTCAACGGCGCGCCCATCGTGGTGCTGGTCAACGGCGGCTCGGCGTCGGCGGCAGAGATCGTGGCCGGCGCGCTCAAGGACCATCATCGGGCGAAACTCATGGGCCGCACCACGTTCGGCAAGGGTTCCGTGCAGACCGTGATGCCGCTATCGGGAGATCGAGCCATCAAGCTCACCACGTCTCTTTATTACACTCCCTCCGGGGTCTCGATCAACCATCGGGGAATCGCTCCCGACATCGAGCTCCCCCGCGAACCCGACGAAACCTCCGCCGCACCTGTCCCCGCCGATCCCGCCGTGCCCCTCGAGCGGCGCGATCCGGAGGTCAAGCGCGCCATGCAGGAGCTCAAGGTACCGACGGTGGGCGGAGCCGGTTCGGTGACCGCGGCGCTTCCGGCGCACACTCGATAGCCGCGGCACCCGGTAAATGCGCAGCACCCGCTCCATCGAAATTCTGTGCCTGGCCCTTGCGACCCTGGTCCTGGTCTGGTCGAGAGCGTTGACCGCGCAGCCGTGGCCGGTGCTCGTGCTGCTCGGCGCGTTCGCCGTGGCCATCGTTGCGTTTCGCGCGCGCCGCTTCCTTCCGGGGCGCATCCGGACCAAGCTGCAAATCGAATCGTGGTCCATGGTGGTATTCGTCACGGGAGTGCTCTGGTTCACCGGCAAGAGCTCGAGTCCGCTGCTGAATCTCTACCTGCTGCCGATCACCTTGAGCGCCCTTACGCTGGGTCGCCTCACCACCTTGAGCCAGGTCGGCGTGATCGCGGTTTGTCACTTTGCGCTGGCCGCGGCAACGCCCGGCGCGGACGTTCTGTCCATGGCGTACGCCAGCCGCGCCATCGGGGAGTTGGCCCCGTATCTGCTGGTGGCCTATCTCACGACCGCTCTGTCGGCCGACATCACGGAGGCCCGCGAGCACATCGAGAACCTCGCGCAGACCGACGCGCTCACCGGTCTGTTCAACGTGCGCCGTTTCAACGAGATCTGGCAGCGCGAACATGCCGCGTGCGGTCGGGATCGCAAGCCCTACGCCCTGCTCATGATCGACATGGACAAGCTCAAGGACATCAACGAGAACTTCGGCCATGACGGCGGCAACAGCGCTCTGATGCTGGTCGCCCAGTGCCTGCAACGTAGCATTCGCGGCACCGACGTCGCCGCGCGCTTGGGCGGCGACGAATTCGCAGTCCTGCTGCCGGGTGCATCGCCGGAGATCGCCGAGGCCGTGGTCAAGCGCGTACGGCATAACGTCTACAAAACCACACTGGATCTGCGCTCGCGGATGATCCGCTGCAGCGTCAGCATCGGCGTGGCGAACTATCCGAAAGATGGCCGCGATGTTCGCGAACTGCAGAGTGCCGCCGATGGCAACATGTACCGCGACAAGGAGCTGCGGCGCGCGCCGGGGGCGCAGGCGAAGGCTTGACAATGCGCGTCACGCCGCGCCGATTGGCTCTCAGATGACAACTAACTCATTGGACTTTGACGAAAAAGATGGCAAAGTTAGTGGCGCATCACGCCCTCGCGTGCTTTACATATGATTATCTTGGCGAACTTGAGTCAAATTTAGGAAAGCGATGAGATCATTCATTCGAGCGCGGCTGCCGGCGGTGGCGGCAGTGAGCTGCGCTCTCCTGTCCTTTTCGAGCCTTGCGGTTGCGAAGCCCACCCTCTTTCCAAAACTCAAGTCGAGCTCGGTGCTCATCGTCGATCAAAGCGATTCATCGGTGCTTTATTCGCGCCGCTCGGACGTCGCGGCGCCCATTGCGTCCATCACCAAGCTCATGACCGCCCTGGTCGTCCTCGACGCAAAACAGCCGCTGGATGAATCGCTGACCATCACCCAGAGCGAGGCGGCACTGCCGAAATGCCGCGGTTCCCGCTTGAGCGTGGGCACCGTGTTGACACGCGGCGATCTCATGCACCTGGCGCTGATGTCCTCCGAGAATAGAGCCGCCCATGCGCTGGGCGCGAATTATCCCGGCGGCGTACCGGCCATGGTGAGCGCCATGAATGCGAAAGCCGCCGCCCTCGGAATGACCACGGCCCACTTCGTAGACCCGACCGGATTGTCCAGCGACAATGTGGCGAGTCCCGAAGACCTGTCCAAATTGGTGCTGGCAGCCGCGCAAAATGCTCATATCCGGGAATATTCCACGGATGCGAGCTATGCCGTTCGGGTTCGCAAGCACTTGGTCGAGTTTCACAACACCGACAACCTGGTCAAGAATCCCGCCTGGAACATCATCGTCCAGAAGACCGGCTACATTACCGAGGCCGGTAAGTGCCTGGTCATGGAGGCGGTGATCGAAGGCCGCAACGTGATCATCGTGCTGCTGGATTCGGCGGGACGGCTCACCCGCGTGGCGGATGCCAAGCGCGTCAAGACCTGGATGGAATCCACCGCAACGGAGCGCGTGCGCGTCTCGATGCGCTGATTGAGTCGCCGGCGTGCCCGTTCACGCCCTCTGCAACGACGCCCGAAATCCGCCCGCCCGCAACGGAGCGCGTTCACGCGTCGCTGCGTTGATCGCGTCGATTGATCGGCGCACCCGTTCAAGCCCTCACGTCGACACCCCAGATCCGCCCGCTGTCCCTCTCAGGCTGCCGACTTGCAAACCGTGCACGATTCGCCGATAGTTCGCGCAATCTTACCTTGGGGTGGTCTTCGAAGACCTGAGACGCCGGTGCACCGGCGAACCCGTTGAACCTGATCCGGTTAGTACCGGCGTAGGGAGCAGGTGTATGCAAATTCAATGGCGTCATGCGCTGCCGATCGCGGCATTTTTGGCTTGGACGGAGTTCGCCCCCGCAGCGCATTGTGCGCCGGCCGCGGAGCCGTCCTCGGCGCATCCGGCCGGAGGCGCCGATGCTTCGCTCGAGGAAATCGTCGTCACGGCGACCTTGCGAACGGCTCCGGCGATCGAGGTGCCCGCGAGCGTGACGGTCCTGTCCCGGGAGGTGCTGCAAGACGCCGGGCAGCAGAGCTTGGAGGACGTGTTGGGGCTGATTCCCAATCTCAACTGGGCGGGCGATACTTCGCGGCCCCGCTATTTTCAGCTGCGCGGCATCGGTGAACTGGAGCAATACCAGGGTGCGCCGAACCCATCGGTGGGTTTTTTGATCGACGACATCGATTTCAGCGGCCTCGGCACAGTCGGGACACTGTATGACATCGACCAAGTGGAAGTGCTTCGCGGTCCTCAGGCGACGCGTTATGGAGCCAATGCGCTGGCCGGACTGATTTACCTGCGCAGCGCGGAACCCACGTCCGCGCTTTCCGGTCGAGTGGACCTTACGGGCGGCGATTACAACACGAGATCCTTTGGCGCCGTCATCGCAGGTCCGGCCGAGTCGCTGGATTCGGGTTTCAGGCTGGCGGTTCAGCGCTACACCACCGACGGCTACTACCACAACCTGTACTTGCATCGTTACGACACGAACGGCCGCGATGAACTCACGCTGCGTGGAAAGTGGACCTTCTCCCCTTCCGAGCGGTTTCACGTCGACCTCGCCGCGCTGCACGTCCAGATCGACAACGGCTACGACGCCTACGCAATCGACAATTCGCGCAACACCCAGTCCGACAATCCGAGCGTCGACTCGCAGCATTCCACCGGCCTTTCGCTTCGGGCCCATTATGTACCGGGCGACGACATCGGCCTGACCTTCATCGCCACTTACGCAAAGACCCTGGTGAAGTACGGCTACGATGGGGATTGGGGCAACCCCATCCTCTGGGCGCCGGTCACCGATCTGTACAACTACACCGAACTTCAGTATCGCGATCGAACCACCAAATCCGCCGAGATACGACTCGGCAGCGAAGCGTCCTCGGGATTTGCGTGGCTGGTCGGCGCCTACGCCAACCGGCTCAACGAGAGTCTGGACGATACCAACCTCGGAGCCTACGACGATGTGGTGTACGGCAGCGGCCTGTCGCGAACCGATACGGTCATCAATAGCGCATACCGGGCCCGCAATGGTGCTCTGTTCGGCGAACTCGACGGCGACCTGGCGGGCAACCTGCGCTGGTCGGTGGGTCTGCGCGGCGAGCGCTGGGCCGCCGACTATATGGGCACGACCACCGACTTCATCGGCGGCACGGTCACGCCGGCGGCGCTCTCACCTTCCAACAATTTATGGGGCGGCCACGCCACATTGACCGGCAAACTCGACGCGAACCAGGCGGTGTATGCCCAGGTCGCGCGCGGCTATAAGGCGGGCGGCTTCAACTTGAGCCAGGGATTGCTGCCGAATCAATTGCTGTTCAATCCGGAATCCGCCGTCAACTGGGAACTCGGTTATAAAGCCGACGTGCTCGAGCATCGCCTGAAGGTCAACGGCGACATCTTCTATCTCACCCGGCGCGACGCGCAGATCAAGACCAGCTTTCAGAGCGACCCCAAGGACCCCAACACGTTCGTGTTCTACACCGGGAATGCTGCGCGCGGGCACGACTACGGTCTCGAGAGCGATGCCGATTGGCGATTGAGCCCAGCGGTCACCGTGGGCGGCTCATTGGGATTGCTACGCACGTATTTCGAGAATTTCGTGCAACAGGGCGCGTCCGGCACGACGCTGCTCTCCGTATCGCGCGAGTTGGCAAATGCGCCGCACTGGCAGGCGGCATTGAACGCGACCGTCCGGGACCCGCGCGGCGCCTTCGCGCGCGTCGATGTCAGCGGAATGGGATCTTTCTTTTACGATCTGCCGCCGAATCCGACTCGCTCGCACGCTTATGGGCTCGTGAATGCGAAGCTTGGCTGGGAGCGCGGGCGTTGGGGCGCGTATTTGTGGGGCCGGAACCTGCTCGACAAGAATTATACGGTCCGCGGCTTTTTCTTCGGCGATGAGCCGCCCGACTTCAACAACAAGCTATACGTGCAGCTCGGTGAGCCCCGCACCTGGGGCGCAAGTGTGACCGTCAAATTCGGCCAAGCCGCACGAACGGAGCGCGGTACCGAAGACTGATCCGGGTACGGAGCCGGCTGCCGGCCGCTGGTTGCGACTTCCGCCTGATCCCTTCATGCCGGTTGTCAGGGCGCGGTTGCCGTGCTCGCACGCCGGCCATCGTGGCCGATTGCGCGAGGTCATTTTTGCGCCGGAAACTAACTAAAGGGACATACAGGAGGGTATCAATAAGAATATGGAAATCAACACGTTGTGCTGATATCGCGCGACAGTTAATGCGTAAAAGCGCGACAGTTAATGCGTAATGTACTGCTACGCGGGCGCGACAGTTAATGCGTGCATAACTTGGAATATCCACAGGGTTAGCGATCGGCCGTGATGTGCGCGAAGCACTCGCCGGCGGCTGCGTTGCAGATGCAATTCGGGTCCAGCTACGGTGCCGATGCGCATGGTTTGCGTGACTTCAAAAGAGCGTTTTTACGCGAGCTAAAAAAGGTCTCGATTCTACCCAAAGGCCAAGGGGACATGGCTCGATCCCGTCAATCCGCGTTCGACGATCTTTTGCAGATCGCCACCAAGCTGCCCTGGAAGGTCTCGCTCGGGTTGGCCGCGCTCAGTCAGGGTTCGCTTTTCCCGAGGACAAGGGTGGGCGGATTCGGTTAGTGGCGACGGCCCGCAGGTCTAGAGCGATTGTTGGATCAAGTTCGGAGGATTTTAAGGATGCCTGCGGTATGTCAGTCGAATCCACAAAGAGCGCGCATTCAGCAGATAGAAGGACGCGCTACCGAATTCGCTGGCGCTCACCGGCGGTCGTTGATTGGTGAGATTTGTTCCCTCGAGCGCGAGCTGGTAGTGGCCGAAGGCATAGCCCACCGTCATATCGAGTTTGGTGTAACCCCCGACGGGTGCCACATTTTCCTCGTCGAGAAAGCGTCGCCCATCATAATTTGCAATGAGGGTTGAATTGAAACCCTCGCGGGGCGAATACAGGATGCCGACCGCTGCAAGCTGCCGAGGCGAGAGCGGCAGCTGCTTGCCGGCGACTTCGACATAGGCGTTGGCGTTACCGTCGAAGAATTCATAGTGAGTGAAACGCGCATTGTGGTAAGTGTAGTTCGCGAGCAGGGCAAAATCGGCGTCGACGTTGAAGCGAGCATCGACCTCCACGCCCTGTAGCTGTTCTCCGGCGGCATTGGTCAAGAACCCCGAGTCGGTCGGGACCACCAAATTCTTGAAGTCGAGCCGAAAGGCTTCGGCGCCGTAGGTCACTCGACCCTCAGCCGCAGCGCCACGCAGGCCCGCCTCGTACATCTTGGCAGTCTCCGGCAGCAATACCGCCGGCTGGTAGTCCGGGCCGAAATCAAGCGCCGAGGGTTTGAAGGCATTGCGAACGTCAGCATAGAGCACCAACTGGTCATCTCCCTGCCCCCAAACTCGAAAGCTTAGCCCCAGCGTCTCGGCGGGCCGAGTCTGATGGCGGCTGTCGTTCTCCGCGTCAAACTGCTGCGTCGGCGTAAAAGGCGGAAGCGACAAGTCACTGGAAAGCTTGCGCTCCTGCGTCTCGTTCAAGCGCACCCCGGCGGTCAGATCCCAGCGCGGGCTCGGTTTCCAGTCGAGCTGGACGTACTGTCCTGTGAACAGGCGCTTATCGGCCACATAGCCATACTCGTTGGCGGGCAAATGCGTGGTCGGCGGCGGCATCACGGTGCCGTCCAATGGCACGGTGTAGGCGCTGTTGCCGTTGGCGGTCGATTGACGGCCGTAGCCATAGAGCAGATCCGCGCCCACCACCAATGAGGAAGCACCGAACGCGTTCGCGAGGTGCGTATCGAGATAGTCATCCAGAATCAAACGATGCTGATTCTGCGTGTCGGCGGCACCGCTCAAATCCGGGTGCAGGAATGCGCGCACATCATCCACATGCGAATGGGCAAGGGAGGCGAGCGTGTCCCACGTTCCGAATGATGATGTGGGCAGTGTGTAGCCCACTGCCAGTTGATATTTGTCCTCATTGATCGCAGCGTCGGCGGGATTGAAATTGGCATTGATGGGAGTGAGCGCTGTCAGGGCGTTCCGCTCGCGAATCACGGGACTGGGGGGCGTATCGCGCACGATACTTGCGTTGGCATCGACACGCAGCTCACCGCCACCGACGTTGAGCGCCCCGCGGTACAAGAGCCTTCCGTCCGCGACACTCTCGCGCTTATCCGCGAAGCCGAGGCTTTCACTCTCGGCGGCAATCGACTCGCGGTAACCTTGCCACTCCGGCAGCGCAAACGCAGCGGACCCCCGCGCCGAACCATGATTCCCGAGCGCGAGATCCGCAGTATCGGAGGCCTGGCCCGCCGGATAGTGCAGCACGTGTACCACTCCCACGAAGGACGTCGCTCCGTACATGACAGGCGCGGCGCCTTTCAGCACTTCGATGCGCTCGACATCAGTGAAATTGAGGGTGCTGATCGCAGGGTTGAAGGCCCCTCCCCAGGGCACTTGGTCCATCACCAGCAGGAACGCATCGAACTCGTGCAGTCCCCAAAAGGCGGGTACCGCGCTCGAGGGGCCGGCGTCCCCGCCAGCGGGCGCCTCGACGCCTGAGACCAGGGCAAGCGCCGAGGCCAGATCTTGCCCGTCTCGCGCCCGCACTTGATCGCCAGAAACCACGGCAAGGCTCGCCGGGATGAGCTCGACCGGCTCAGGAATACGGGTCGCCGTGACCGTGATGGTGCTCAATTCGCTCCCTTGCGAAGCCACTTCGGAGCGCTCGGCGCCCTGCGCCCAGGAAGCGATCGACAGCAGCAGCCCACAAAGGCTTGCCCGGCTGCAGCGCCAACTTCTCATCGTGCTCCCTTGCCTCACTTCTGCATTGATTTTGCAACCTGTCAGGGCGGGTTGATTTCGACTTCAAACCGGTCGAGCAGGTCGGGCAGTTCGGGGTGCGCCAGCAAAGGAATCGAATGATGCTGACGCGTCGCAATACTTTTCCGACTTATCCTCCGCGACCATGGAGCTCGTTAACAAAGCCGCGGTCGGCAGCTTTTGCTCTGAGGACACTGCCGCACGCCTGACAGCGGCTCTCGAGCAACTGATACTTTCGACAGGCAAGTAATACTTCCAGCGATCTTGGGTTTCCAATCCCCCATGATGGGACCGTTCACACTATCCTACGCATCCCCGCCTGTGCACACGGATCGCATAGAAAATTCTAATAGCCAAATTTGTAATCGACCTGGGCGTAGATCTGCCGCGGATCATTCCAGTGGAATCCGCCGAAGGTCAAGCTGTTGTCGACCAGCAAGTGTCGGTCGGTGACGTTCAGCGCCGTCAGGGAAACCTTGAGGTTCTTTGCAACGGTTTTTCCCGCGCTCACATTCAGCTCCGCGTGGCTTGGCAGATGACTCGGGGGTGTACCGCTCCCATTCGAGAATCCCGAGCCGACGTACACGTTCGCCGAGACGAAGGCTTGCCACGGCAGATTCGCGTCGAATCCAATATTGGCCGTGTTGCGTTGGTCGTGATCGAGTGCAAAAAAGCCGGCCGGCGGGCCGAAATTGGTGAGGCCGCCATTGATCGCTCCATAGCCGTCAGCCGTCTGGTGGGAGTAAGTCACATGGGCTTGACCGACACTCCAGAACTTCGGCGAGCGAATGGTGAGCTCGTTGCCTTGAATCAGCGCACCGTCAATCGTGAGGGGTAGAAAGGCGTCCGAGTTGCCGATGTTATTGTGATCGAAGAAATTCTTCGCTTGGGTGTGGAAGTGATCGACGTCGATGCTCCAGCCATGCACGGGAATGGTAAGACCCCCCTGCCATTCTTCATCGCGCTCACCGTGCAGAGGCAGGAACCCAAGGTTGCTGTTTTGCGCGTATTGAAGGAGAGGACCGCTCAGTGTGGTGAGCGGGGGTGCCTGGTAATACTTTCCCCAAAACCCGCGCACGATCCAGTCAAGGCCCGGCAACCGCACCGTCGCGCCAAGGCGAGGACTCGTGGCATTCTCCGTCAAAGCACCGGCGAAACGCGTTTGCCGTACGCCGCCCGCAATCTGCAGCCAGTCGGTCACTTTGAAGTGGTCCTGCACGTAAGCTGCCGCCAGCGATCCGGTGGGACGTTGATTTTCGTAAACGGACGGATTGCTGGCATCGTTGAACAGGACTTTGAATGACTCACGGTCCCGCTGGCTGAAACCCGTCAGACCGACCTGGATGTCGTTTCGAGTGACGTGCCATCGCAGCGTTTCCTGGCCTCCAACGTAGCTCGAGGAGCGCTGATCGGTCGTGCTTATGGGATTATCGCCCGGCGCACCGTCAAGATCGGCTCGATTTTGATGGAAAAAGAAAGATGTTGTGAGGGTTGCGTCGGCGTTTAAT
>Ga0070730_10004010_pt1 | contig 13042 bp, 12 predicted proteins | sample Coa_R1_3_FD_66447 | JGI IMG/M metagenome (GOLD analysis project Ga0070730, IMG submission 66447) | Surface soil microbial communities from Centralia Pennsylvania, which are recovering from an underground coalmine fire - Coalmine... | ecosystem: Environmental > Terrestrial > Soil > Unclassified ...
CGCAGGGGCAAGAAGACGGAGGGCGAGAAGTTCAAGGATTATTTCGAGTTCAGGGAGCCCCTGAATAAATTGCCGTCGCACCGCATCCTGGCGCTGTTCCGCGGCGAGAAGGAGGAGATCCTCAATCTGGAGATCAACCCCGAGGCGCAGCCGCAGGCCGCCGGCGTCTCGTCCTCCTACGAATTGAAGATCATGCACCGCTTTGGCATCTCGCAAGGGGGCCGTCCCGGCGATAACTGGCTGGCGGAGACCGCGCGTTGGGCCTGGCGCACCAAAATCCAGGTGCACCTCAACATCGACCTGCGCATGCGGCTCTGGACGGCGGCAGAGACCGAAGCCGTGCGCGTTTTCGCCTCGAATCTGCGCGATCTCCTGCTCGCCGCGCCGGCCGGAGCGCGTGCGACAATGGGACTCGATCCCGGCTACCGCACCGGCGTCAAGGTTGCCGTCGTCGATGCGACCGGCAAGGTGCTCGCGACCACCGCGGTCTACCCGCATGAGCCGCACCGGCGGTGGGACGAGGCGCTGGCTATCCTCGGACAGCTCGTGATCGCGCACCAGGTCGAGCTGATCGCGATCGGCAACGGCACCGCCTCGCGCGAAACCGACAAGCTCTCAACCGAATTGGTGAAACGGTTGCCGGACCTGAAGATGACCAAGATCGTCGTCTCCGAAGCCGGCGCGTCCGTCTATTCGGCCTCGGCCTTTGCCTCGGAGGAACTGCCGGAGCTCGATGTCACCATGCGCGGCGCCGTGTCGATCGCACGACGCCTGCAGGATCCGCTTGCCGAGCTCGTGAAGATCGATCCGAAGGCGATCGGCGTCGGCCAGTATCAGCACGATCTCGGCGAAAGCCATCTGGCGCGCTCGCTGGACGCCGTGGTCGAGGACTGCGTCAACGCGGTCGGCGTCGACGTCAACACCGCGTCCGCTCCGCTGCTCGCGCGCGTCTCGGGCATCGGCCCTAGCCTTGCGCAAAGCATCGTGCAGCATCGCGACACCAACGGAGCCTTCAAGTCGCGCAAGGCGCTGAAGGATGTGCCGCGGCTGGGAGCCAAGGCATTCGAGCAATGCGCCGGTTTCCTGCGCATCAACGGCGGCGATGATCCGCTCGATGCCTCGGGCGTGCATCCGGAAGCCTATCCGGTGGTGCGGCGGATTCTTGCTGCGACCAAGAGCGACATCAAGGTGTTGATCGGCAATAGCGACATCGTGCGCCAGTTGAAGCCGCAGGCTTTCGTCGACGATACCTTCGGGCTTCCCACGGTCACCGACATCCTGCGCGAATTGGAAAAACCCGGCCGCGATCCGCGTCCGGCGTTCAGGGCCGCGGTATTCAAGGAGGGTGTCGAGGAGATCAAGGACCTCAAGCGTGGCATGATCCTGGAAGGGACCGTCACCAACGTCGCTGCATTCGGCGCCTTCGTCGATATCGGCGTGCACCAGGACGGGCTGGTCCACATCTCGGCGATGTCGAAGACTTTCATCAGGGATCCGCGCGAGGTCGTGAAGCCCGGCGACATCGTCAAGGTGAAAGTGCTGGATGTCGAAGTCGCCCGCAAGCGCATCGCCCTGACGCTGCGTCTTGACGATGAGACCGGCGGCAAGAAGGAGGGGGAGGGCTCTTCTCGCGACGGCGGTCGCACCTCCGCTAAGACCTCATCGCCGCGCAAGGGTGCGGGACAGTCCGGCGGGGGCGGGGCGCTCGCCGACGCCTTGCGCCGCGCCAGCGAGAAAAACGATCGCGGAGGCACGCGGCGTTGAGCCCGGCATCGCTATCGGTTCGCACTGATTTGATCTCAGGAGGAAGGCCAGTCGATCGGCTTGAACTGCAATCGGCGGCGGTTCATCTCGTCCCTGAGACCCTCTGCGTACTGCTTCATGGCGGCGCCCGCCAGGCGATACCGTCCGCCGAGCCTGTTATCCGCCATGATCTGGCGTCGCACGCTCTCGTAATATGCGAGCAGGCTCTCGTCCGACAAATCCAGGAGTTTCATCGTCCCCCATCCGAGCCGTTCGGTTGTCGGGAGACTATGCGGTGCAATTTTCCGGGCGTCTGCACCATATGTTAAATAGCGCGCGGCCATTCCGTAGCCCGTCAACAAAAATCCGCGGCGGCCTTAACATAGGTAACAACACGCGGTCGTCGCTTGTGCTTATGCTGAGCAGCGTCCTGGGGGGAGATCGTCATGCCCGATCCGGAAACCGCCGCGTTGCTTCGCTCCGTTCTCGAAGACCTTTGCGCGCCCCTTCCGCCGTCCGACGCAGGCGCCCGCACCGAGGTTGCTTCAAGGCTGCTTGAGGCAGTCAAGCCGGGCGCGCCGTCGATCGACGAGCTGAAGAAAGTGGGCAGGGAAACCTTGCGCCCGACGCCGACGATGTGGCGCTAGTCGAGACGGGTGTCATCCCAAGGCGCGACGTTCGGTCGTGCTACGGAATCTTCTCGCCGGGCTCCGCCCGCGATGCAACTATCCCGAAATTCCCGCGTTCTCTCGGCATCACCGGCTGAAACGCCTTCGTGGGCGCCGGTGGCTGAGAGACCCATCGCGCTCCCGCCTGCAGATGCAAAGGGGGAGCGCCATGTCGCATGTGACACGTCGCATCCGCAATTCCCGTCGCGTTGCGGACTATGATCGGGAAATCGTCGCGAACGCCAGGGCCGTGATCGAGCGGTCCCTGCAGATTCTCCGGGACAGCCGCGTCGAAATCCATTTGGGCAGGAACTATTACGTGCCCATAGTTGCCAATGATTTCGAATACGCCGGCGAGGTCAGGCTGCGAACGGTAGCGTGACGGTGGATGACCGCGACGAATTAGCAGGCTTCAATTGGAGCCTGCAACGGGTCCTCTCACAGCCGAAGCAGACGACATCCCCCGGCCGTTTCAAGTCGTCCGGCGTGCGCTGCAATAGGATCATGGACTCAACTCGTCGTTCAGGAACCAGTCGGTCGCGCGACGCGTGAAGCGCCGAGAGCCGAGTCCATCCTTCAAAGCTATTGGCTGTCGATCAGCTTCGTCAATTCGCGGGTCATGGCAGGGAGGTCGAGCGGCTTCTCCCACAAACGCACGTCCTGAAATTCGGATACGACCGACGTCTTGTCGTATCCGGTGGTGAAGACGAAAGGAATTTTGCGGGCGCGGAGCACGCGCGCCAGCGAGAAACACCATCTCGGTTCGCAGGTTGATGTCGACGATGGCCGCGTCGATGGCAATGTCGGCGTCGATGGCATCGGCGGCCTCCCGAAGTTCACCGAAAGGGCCGACGGTGCGGGCGCCGAGGGCCTGCAGCGCCCGGACGATATCGTCGGCGAGAAAATACTCATCCTCCACGATGAGAATGCGGCGTCCCGACAGGGGTCCTGGACTGGCTGGTTGGAGGGGCACCTCTCTCCCCATTGGATCGTGGCCGAATTTCTCTAGGAACATATGTTGGCCGCCCCCCTTGTTGTAAATGACAAAACTGTCGCGGCGAGGGCCGGTTCCATGGGCAATCGCGACATCATCGTGATCGGCGGTTCGGCAGGTGCGACGGCGCCGCTGAAGCAGATCCTTGGGCGTTTGCCCAAAGACCTTCCGGCGGCGGTTTTTGTGGTTCTGCACATCCCCGCCCAGGGAATCGGCATTCTATCGACGGTCGCGAGCACGGCGGGACCGCTGCCGGTTGTTCAGGCTGAAAGCGGCATGGTCATCAAGAATGGCCATGTCTACCTGGCCGCGCCTGACCATCATCTCCTCCTGTACGAGAGCCACATGATGCTCGGGCGGGGTCCGCGGGAGAACATGGTCCGCCCGGCGATCGATCCGCTGTTTCGTTCTGCGGCGCTGCAATACGGACCGCGTGTGATCGGTGTCGTGCTTTCAGGCCTGTTATCCGATGGAGCGGCCGGCCTGAACGCCATCAAACGCTGCGGCGGCGTGACCCTGGTCCAGGATCCCTCCGATGCGGTTGCGGACGAGATGCCGCTCCGCGCCCTCGAAGCCACGACGGTCGACTTGTGCGTGGCGAGTGCAAGAATTGGCGACGTGCTGTCGGATCTGGCCCGAGAACCGGCAGGCACGGCACTGCCGGTTCCCGCTGAAATCCGCCTCGAAGTCGAGATCGCCGCCGGCGAGCGCATTGGAAGCGATCGTTTGAAGGCGATTGCCGATCCCGCACCCTTCACCTGCCCAGGCTGTGGCGGTGTGCTTTCGGAAGTCGAAGCCGGCCATCCGCTGCGCTTCCGCTGCCAGGTTGGTCATGCCTACACGGCCGACGCGCTTGCCAAGGAGCAGGAGGGGCGGGTCGACGAAGCCTTGCGCGTGGCGCTTCGCATCATCGAGGAGCGGGCGGAACTGGTGCACCGCTTGGCCGAGGACGGCCGCCACTCTGGCCGGGTCGCGGTCGCCCGGATGTATGAAACGCGTGCCGCCGAATACCGCGAATATGCCGACATGATCCGGCGCGTCATGCTAAAGTCGCTGGACCCCGAGCCTCCCAAGCTGGAAAGTTAGGCGGAGAGCATGGCAAACGTCGCCCTTGACCGAGCCGAGCAACTCAGGGCAGAGAAGAATCTGCTCGTAAGGGCCGAATTCGACATCGAGAACGGATGGAAACGCCTCCGCGCTCAACAGGACTTGTTGCTCGACCTGCAGGCCGCCGGCCATGACACGAAACAGGCGGAGCGGCTGGTCGAGCTTATGACGGCGACGCTGATCGAGTGGGAAAGGCACCGCGTCTTGATTGAGGACCGGGTCGCCTACCTGGAGAAGGCCTGCGATCCGTCCTCCATCAGTGAGGGCTAGAAGCGTTAGGAGATTAAGCCGATCCGAGAGAGCAGGAGGTCCACCTCTCCCACGCAAGTCGGGCCTGCCCGACTTGCGCAAATTGTGATGCGCTACCGGGGTAGACCCCGGTAGCGTGGAGAGGTCGATTGCACGGCAAATCGGATGAGGGGTTAAGGTCTATCGTGAGCGAAGACCCCTCACCCGGATTGCTTCGCAATCCGACCTCTCCCCAACGGGGAGAGGTGAGCCGAACTCGTGCTGGTGCGCCGCGCTCTCCTGAACTCGGCTCCTAGCTCGAACAGGCAGTCGAGCTGCTGCAGGACGCTTTGGCGCCACCGGTCGTTCTCGTCCAGGAGCAGGCGGGCCTGTGCGCTTGCGAGCTCTGCCCTGCTGAACAGGGCAAGCAGTTCGTCGGACAACTCTACTGCAGGTTCCCGGACCATGGCCCACTATGATCTTTCGCCGCTTGCATTACAATCGAGGTGATCGCGGCTATCGTCGATTCAGTGATTTATTGCATTGATAATACTGTTGAATATTCTGTCCATCTGGTGTTTGCGATTATTCCGGCAGATTGCCGGAAAAAGAGCAGAGAGCCGAACGCATGGATGAACGCGACGAGTCCCGGCAGGAAGGCAGCCGGAATCGGGAGGCCAAGGCTCCGCTTGTCATCGGCGTCGGCGCATCCGCCAGCGCCATGAACAGCATCGAGAGATTTTTCTCCAAATTTTCGCTCGACCCCGAGCAGGCCATCGTCCTCGTTTTGCAGCATCGGGAAGCCTTCGACGAGAATTGGCTGCGCGGCATCGTCGGGCGTCTGGATGGCGCCAGGCTGTCCGAGCCGCGGGATGGAGCCGGGATCGAAGGCAACACGATCTATCTGTGCGCAGCCAATGCCATCACGGCCATCCAGGGCGATCGCTTTGCCGTGCGTCCGGCGCAACAGGCGCCCGGAGAGCGCGCGACGATCGACAGCTTCCTGGTCTCGCTGGCCGAGGAGCGCGCCGAGCAATCGATTGGCGTGGTGCTCGCGGGCACCGGCGGCGACGGGACGCTGGGTGTCGCGACACTCAAGGACCACGGTGGTCTCGCGCTCTCCGAAAAAGTCGCCAATGAAAATTCCGATCATCTGACCGAAAGCAATACGCCTGCCGCGATCGCGGATTTCGTCCTGGCGCCGGAAGACATTCCGGAACACATCCATATCTATGGGCGCCATCTGCGCAGGACCGAGCAAAGGCAGGGATTTGACGAAGTGCTCGCCGCGGCGGCGAGCTCGCTATCACGGATCGCCGACATTCTGCGCAACAAGACCGGCAACGATTTCCATGGCTACAAGCAGAACACTTTCCTTCGCCGCGTGCAGCGCCGCATGCAGGTGGTTCAGATCGACGAGATCACCGCCTATGTCGATTTTCTTCGCAACGACAAGGACGAGGTCCAGAATCTCTTCAATGACCTTCTCATCGGCGTCACCGAATTCTTCCGCGACAAGCGCGAATTCGAGGTACTCGAGACGCAGGTGATTCCGAAGATCTTCGAGAACAAGGGCGCGGGCCAGCAGGTCCGCGTCTGGGTCCTTGGATGTGCCACGGGCGAGGAAGCCTATTCGATCGGCATCCTGCTCCGCGAGCACATGGCAAAGCTCGATTCCGTTCCGCAGGTGCAGATTTTCGCGACCGATATCGATGGCCGGGCGCTCGCAGCGGCGCGCGTCGGGCGTTATCGGACCAGCATCGAGGACGACATGTCGGCCGAGCGGCTGGCGCGCTGGTTCGTGCGCGAGGGCGACACCTATTGCGTGGTGAAAGAGCTGCGCGAGATGTGCATCTTCTCCCAGCACAACGTCATCAAGGACGCGCCATTCTCAAAGCTCGATCTGGTGTCGTGCCGCAACCTGCTGATCTATCTGAACGGCGAATTGCAGAACCGCGTCATCCCGCTGTTTCATTTTGCGCTGTTGCCGGACCGTTTTCTCTTTCTCGGCAACTCGGAGAATGTAACACGGCACCCGAAATTATTCGCGCCGGTCGATCGCCGGGCGCGGATTTTCAAGAAGCTCGAGACCGGCACGCGGCAGCCGCCGGAGTTTCCGATTTCGACGGCCGCCGGGCGAGCGTCCGTGGAGATGCCCCCGGTGCGCACGTTCGGGCCCGATGTCGGCCTTGAGCGCCGTGCCCAGCGCATCGCCGAGCGCTATGCCCCGGCCTACGTCATCACCGATGACAATTTCCAGATCCTGCATTTCTCCGGTCGCACCGGACGCTATATCGAGCCGACCGCCGGCACGGCGACGCTCGATCTGCTGGGCCTTGTGCATCGCGACCTCCGGCTCGAACTGCGCACGGCCTTGAGCCGGGCGCTGGAGTCCAACGAGGCCGCGCATGCCGAACAGGTCCAGCTTGGTTTGAACGGCCATCGCGCGCTCGTCGATATCACTGTCGAACCGGTGCTGGACGGTCCCGCTGGGCATCGCAATTTCGTCGTGCTGTTCAAGGATGGGCCGGTCCGCGTCATCGACGTCAGGGACAACAACCCGAATGTGCTGGTCCGCACCGAGCACGTCGAACGGCTCGAAGGCGAGTTGCGCGCGGCGCGCGAGCGGTTGCAGGCGACGATCGAGGAGCTCGAAAGCACCAATGAAGAGCTGAAGTCCTCCAACGAGGAATATCAATCCCTCAACGAGGAGCTGCAATCGGCCAACGAGGAGCTTGAAACGTCACGCGAGGAGTTGCAATCCGTCAATGAGGAATTGACGACCGTCAACGGCGAGCTCGCGCATCGCGTTCAGGAGCTGACCCGCGCGACCAGCGACCTCAAGAATTTCCTGGAAAGCACCCAGATCGCCACCGTGTTCCTCGACAACGATCTGCGCGTGATGAATTTTACGCCTGCCATTACGCAGGTGCTGCATCTGGTCGACACCGATGTCGGTCGCCCCATTGCCCATATCAAGGCGCGCATTCCGATCGAGGATCTCTACGACGATGTCCGCAAAGTGCTGCGGACGCTCGCAGCCGCCGAGCGCGAATTGACCGAGCCAGATAGCTGCACGCGCTATATCGTCCGCATCCTGCCCTATCGCTCGATCGACAACTTCATCGCGGGCGTGGTGATCACCTTCATCGACGTCACCGCGATTACCCGCGCCGAGGAGCGTCAGCGCCTGCTGCTCGCCGAGCTGCAGCATCGGGTGCGCAACACGCTCGGCGTCATCCGCTCGATCGCGCGGCGGTCATCGGAAACCGCGACCAGCGTCGAGGACTATGCATCTCATCTCGATGGCCGCCTGAACGCTTTTGCGCGGACGCAGGCCCTGGTGACCCGCGATCCCGAGGGCGGTGTTGATCTCGAATATCTCGTGGTCGAGGAACTGCTCGGCTACAACGCGCGGGAAGGGGACCAGCTTCGCCTTTCCGGCCCACCGGTGCGCTTCCAGTCCAAGAGTGCGGAGACCTTTGCACTGGCGATCCACGAGCTCGCCACCAATGCCATCAAGTGTGGCGCGTTGAGCCGGCCCTCCGGCCGGGTCGAAGTGTCCTGGCGCGTCGATGACGCCGCCGACCCGACCCAGCTCATCTTCGACTGGCTGGAGCGGGGAGGGCCGCCGGTCACCCCACCGCAACGCAAGGGATTTGGCAGCGAGTTGCTCGAGCGGACCCTGGCCTTCGAGCTCAAGGGCAAGACGACTCTGACGTTCAATCCGTCCGGCCTCCACTGCACGATTGCGATCCCGTTGAACCGCAGGGTGGTTCATACGCCTGCTGTCGGTGCGTGATGCCGGGGGGGTTAGGAAAGATGCTGGCAGGGCGTGAAAGCGATCAGGAGCAGTCGGTCGTTCTGCGACTGAATTCCTATCGGCGGCTTTCCGATGCCGGCGTCGCCGCGATCAGGGCGGCCGCGCGCGAGAGGGTCCTGAAGGCGGGAGCGGGCGAAGAGATTGCCGGCGAAGGCGACAGGGCCGACACAATTCGTATGTTCTTGTCGGGCTGGGCGTGCCGCTACAAGGCGCTGGAGGACGGCAGGCGGCAGATCGTCAGCCTGATCCTGCCGGGGGACACTTGCGACGCCCACATCTATCTGCTTTCAACGATGGATCATTCCATCCTGACGCTGACCCCGATCGTCTACTCCGAGCTCGACCGTGCGGCGTTTGAGCGGCTTATCTCCGCCGACATCACGGTTGCCGAGGCCTTTCACTGCGAAATGCTCGCCGCAAGGGCGGTCGAGCGCGAGTGGGCCGTCAATCTGGGACGCCGCGATGCGCTCGAGCGCGTCGCGCACATCATCTGCGAGCTCTATGAGCGGTTGAGGGTCGTCGGCCAAGTGGACGGAAGCTCGTTTGCCTTTCCCGTCACCCAGATGGATCTTGCCGATACCACGGGCCTTTCGACGGTGCATCTCAATCGCACGCTCCAGGAATTGCGCGCCGCCGGCCTGATCACATTGCGCGATCGCAATTTGACGATCCACGATCTTCAGGCGCTGCGCAGCGCCGCCATGTTCAATCCGAACTATCTTCACCTCGACCAGAAGTGATGAAGCCGCGAAGAGCGGCATCAGGTTTGCAGGATCGGTGCTCTGCCGTGCAACGACTTAGCTGCGCGCGTACCAATTCCTGTACCATCGTGTGAATCCTGCCACACGAATGCCGCGCGAATCACCTTACGTTGCGCCTGTGCCTGCATGGGCACTCCCCATGACTGCCCGTCGCGAATGGCGGGCTTCCTTAGCCGTTCAAAACAGAAGAAACGTGCCAATCAGCACGCCCGCGGCAAAGGACCAAAGGCCCAAGGTGCATACGGAAATGAGACGAATGAGGTTGCGAAGCTGCAACTCAAATTCGGCGTCTGCCATCTTGTCGGACTGAGCCGTAATCATTGGCGCTGCCCTGCCCAGCCGCTCGAGCGTACGGCCCAAATTGTGGTGAACGCGGGGCGTTCGCGCGCTGCAGCGATGCCGATGCTGTGATCGCGCTGCCGGCGGCGCGACCGGGGACGTTACAGGGAATACCGGTTGTTCTGGCTGAACCTGTGGTGACTGCCGCCTGCGTTTTTTGTTGCAGGCGGGCCATGGGTGCGGCCCGCATCCGGCATTCGCTGCGCCCTCCGTTTCGGAAGGCGTGCAATTGGGCAAACCTCGGGTGCAATCCGCGCCGCGAGACGGCATCGGCGCGCCGGTATTTTTCGGCTCGGCGGCTCGGGCTGACCCTGGCGACGAAGAGAGGCCGCCGAATTCACCTATGACAATGCGGGGCCATCCACCGTGGACCACAATGCGAGGGCGGCTTGCCTGCCCCTGGAGACCCCTGCTGTCAGGCCGTGCGCGGCCTCGGCCCGTGCCCAACATGCCGAGGCCGCGTCTTCCGTTGGTGCCGAATAGCCGGTACGGCGATGGACAGGGTCGAGCGCTTTTTCATGATTCTGACGGCGGTGAGTCTGGTCGGGCTCGCTCTGACCATCATCTGGATGATGCTGAGCTGAGCCGCACGCAGCAGATTGCGGTGGATCGCAAGCGGCCTCAGCATCCATGGGAGCTGAGGCCGCCGGGGGCTGGAGCATCCGAGGGATCACGGATGCGTCGAGGCAATTCACCGGCGCGACCGTCGTTCCCGGGTAGTGACGATAGTGGCCTCAATGATCACCGGCTGCTTCAGCGGAAGGCTTGCTCGGCGAGCGCTTCTTATCCCTGTCCATCGCGGTCGTCCGTGTGCCTGCAGGAGAAGGCCTTGGCGAAGCCTCGGCAGGCTTCTTCAAGCGCCACGTCCAGGTTGGCCTTCGTTCGGTCATCCAGCAGTCTTGTCATGCTCAGCCCTCCCGTCTTTGTCCTCCACGCTAGTGGGATCACACCTGCGTGCAGCCTAGCAGGCAGAGGGCAGCCAAAAACTAACATGTGATAAGGTTATTGCGGTGCGATGGAAAGATATAAAGGGTGGGTGAAACGACATCGGGGGCAGGTGACGTGACGTCCATCGCGCGCTCCTCATCGCTCGATCGTCCCCGTCTGCCCGATCTTCTTCTGCAACAGAAGAATCCCGTAGAGCAGGGCTTCCGGGGCGGCGTTCCTGAGCTGACTTGGCCAAAATCAACCTGTACGTGTATTCCGGGGTTCGGGTCGGAACTTTAGGAACATTTCTCCCGATCCAATGTTGTGCAGCAAAATGAAGCGTGTTCTCGCCATCGCTCTTGCCGTGTCTACATTGCTCGCTGCAGGGCTGGTCTCGGCGCGCGATGACGGGCGCTATGCCCATTCACCCCTAAAAGCCTGGTTCGACGGCCTCAGGAGCAACAGGGGACTGTGCTGCTCGGACGCGGACGGCGTCGTGGTGTCCGATCCGGATTGGGATTCGAAGGACGGCCACTATCGTGTCCGGCTTGACGGGGAATGGATCGATGTTCCGGATGATGCGGTGATCAAGGAGCCCAATCGAGCCGGGCGGACGATGGTGTGGCCCATTCAAAGTGCGCTCGGCAAATCGATCCGTTGCTTTCTGCCCGGTACCATGAGTTGAAAGCGGATGCCCGAAGCAGCACGGCCTCCTACCAGCAGGCAAAAGAGCAAACTCGCCGTCGGCCTCCTGGATCGGAGGCCGCGCTTTGCTTGCCATTATGCGAGGCGGTTCGCGGTGCCCGGCCGTCTCAGGAGACCAGCGACAATTCGATTGTTCGCGCTTCCCGATAGCGTTGATACGCGGCAATCGCGCGGTTGGCCAACAGCAGCCTGTTGCGCTGTCCCTGCGCGATCATGAAGGAGACCTTGTTGACGAGGAACTGGCAGGCTTCGTCCAGGTCGTCGATCTCACCCGTGCGATCGAGAAAGTCGACCGCAATCCTCACGGCATCCTCGAGCAGCGGCGGCGGCGCCTCTCTGAACCACGCTGACATGGATTTCCTCTTGCGTATGCCTGGGGAACTCGGGGAAAGAACTGTGGTTCCTATCGTTCTGTCCGAATCGTCATTCCGCGGCCTCGGAAAGATCGATCCTCTCCTCCTCGAACCGGCCGAGCTTGCGAGGAGGACCCATCAGGACCGGCTGGAACAGCACCGCGGCGCCCATGGTGCACATCAGCGCCAGCGCCATCAATTTGCCCATGCTCGACATGCCGGGATAGTTCGACGCCCACATGCTTCCAAACGCGATCGCATTTGTCATCGCGCTGAACACCACGGCGCGGGTGAGAGCGGACTGCAGCAGGCCGGTTTTTCCGGCTCGCCATGCCACGATGTAGTAGATCTTGAATGCGACGCCGACGCCCAACAACAGGGGAAGGGCGATGATGTTGGCGAAGTTCAGCGCGAGATTGGCGAGCGCGCAGACTTCGAGGGTCACAGCGCCGGCGAGCAGCAGCGGAACGAGGGTGAGCAGGACGTCCACCAGCCGCCGCAGCGCGACAAAAAGCAGGATGGAAATCGCAACGAGAGCGAACATGCCGGCCTGGATGAACGCTGTCGTGACGGTCCTGCCGGATTCGTAGTAGCTGATCGCCGGACCCGTGGCCGAAGGCTCGGCTTGCAGAACAGCCGCGGCGAATTTCTGCTGAACACCTGAATCGCCTGGGTCGCCCCTGGCCAACGCCTCAACGCGAGCCCTGCCGTCGGGCAGCACCCAGGCGCGGAGCAAGTCGGGCGGAAGGGTCGAAATGCTGATGGGCTCGGGCGACAGGCTCTTGCGCAACTGGTCGAGGTCAAAAAGCAGCGGCGAAATCACCACGGCTTCGGCCCTCTGCCGCGTGGCGGCATCCGCGCCGGCCAGGCGGTTCAGCAAGGCGGACACGTTCCGGGCTGCGTCCGCGGCATTGCCTTGTTGGGTGCCTGCGGCCGTGGACAAGGCTCTTGCAGCCTGGTCAATCGAAGCCACCGTTTGCTCGTCCGTTGCTGCGGGATGATTTGCGGTCTTGAGCGCCGGACGAAGTCTGCCGGATGCCGATTTCAATTCCGCGATCTTCGCGCCCTGGTCGCCGGGAACATAGCTGTTCACGGTGATGGTACGCCCCACCTCAGAGACTCCGTCCAGGCGCTTCGCCACTGCATCGGCCTGCGCGATGGATGGTGCCAATATCTCAGCGTCGCTGGCGCTGGTCTCGGGATCCTTCTGCAACTGGTTATATGTCACCACCGCCGGCGAATTCGGGTTTTGAAGATGGACCGGATTGAAGTCGAACGGCAGATGCAGCAACAGCGGAGAAGCCGCAATCGCCACGCCGAGAGTTGTGATCACGACCGCGACACGGTGACGCTGAAGAAAGTCGTCGAGCGGCGCAAGCGACTTGAAGCCGACG
>Ga0070730_10004011_pt1 | contig 13041 bp, 11 predicted proteins | sample Coa_R1_3_FD_66447 | JGI IMG/M metagenome (GOLD analysis project Ga0070730, IMG submission 66447) | Surface soil microbial communities from Centralia Pennsylvania, which are recovering from an underground coalmine fire - Coalmine... | ecosystem: Environmental > Terrestrial > Soil > Unclassified ...
CAACACCTGTGGCACCAACAACTCCACCCACTCCGGCAACTCCCAAACCGAGTGCACCAGCTATGCCTTTGCCATCTCAGCCAAAGCCATCGATTACTGCACCAACTATGGCGCCAACCTCGTTGCCAAAACCGCCATCACCACCACCAACGCCGCCGCAAATACGACCTTCTGCGCCAACTTCTCTGTCAGCTCCAATGTCGTCTTCAACACTTTCGTCGATGCCACATACCGCGCCGCCGGGATTGGGTGGATTGCCAAAGTCGCCGGTTGCTGCGCCCACCACAACACCAACCTCTTTGCCGAAACCCCCACAATCTCCACAACCACCACCGGCAAAACCAGCTCAACCAGCTGAGTATAAACAATCGCCATTGCGCTTCTTACCAATAATCGTGGGGGTGTTAGTTATTTTGGGTCTCGGTTTTTTTGTGTATCAACATTTTTTTGGTCAACCCACAACTCAATCAGTGGCACCCGCTGACGTAGGAACGCAACCATCGACAACCACTACAAGCGGTACTACGCCAACAACTGGTCAACCAGTGACACTGACATATTGGGGACTTTGGGAATCGAACCAAATTATCCAAGATGTTTTGGACAGCTTCCACAAACAGAATCCCAACATCACTGTGAATTACCAACAACAATCATACCAAGATGTGCGCGAGCGTTTGCAAACGGCAATTGCGTCGGGGCAAGGTCCGGACGTTTTTCGCTTCCACGCATCATGGACGCCGATGTTGAGCAATGAACTTGCACCGATGCCCACAACTGTCTACTCACAGAGCGATTTCCAAAACACGTTCTATCCAGTTGCATTCCAGCAGCTTTCTTTGAATGGCCAAATTTATGGCGTGCCACTTATGTATGATGGATTGGCTCTTTACTACAACTCCGACGCATTACGCGCCGCCAACCTTCAACCACCAAAAACATGGGCCGACGTCAAAGCAATGGCGCCACAACTCACGATTCGCACGGGCGGCAAAATTGATCGCGCCGGCTTTGCGGCTGGCAACTCCACAAATGTTGACCACTTCTCCGACATTATCGCGCTGTTGATTTTGCAAAATGGGGGAGATCTCACCAATCCAACTTCGCAACCCGCCTTAGATGCAATGACTTTTTATACCAATTTTGTAAAAAGCGATAAAGTTTGGGATGATAGTTTGCCAAACTCCACCGTTGCTTTTGCGCGCGGCGATGTGGCAATGATGTTGGCGCCGTCGTGGCGAGCGCTGGATATCAAAGCGCTGAATCCAAATCTCAAATTTGGTGTAACCCAACTTCCTCAACTTTCCAGCACGCCAGTGACGTGGGCAAGTTACTGGGCTGAGGGGGTGAGCTCGCAAAGTAAACATCAGACTGAAGCGTGGCAATTGATCAAATACCTAAGTTCGGCTGACGTGATGCAAAAATTGTACTCCAATGCGAGCAACAACAGACCTTTTGGTGAGTTGTATTCCCGCCGTGATTTGGCGAGTAATCTTGCAAATGATCCTATCGCTAACCCATATCTTTCTGATGCGCCAAATGCAAAGGGTTGGTACATGAGTTCATTTACGCATGATAATGGGATTAACGACCAAATCATTAAATACTATGCCGATGCAGTCACCGCAATCCTCAATGGTGCGAGTGTGAAAGAAGCGATGAGCACTGTAGCGTTGGGTGTTAGTCAGGTGCTGCGGCAGTATGGAGTGGGGGCGACTAATGCGGTTTCCAACGGCGCACCGCTCCAGTCCAGCACTACCACTTCTCCGTAAATTTTTTCAACTCTGTCGTACAATCCACTCATGCGTAATTTGCAGAATTTTCAACAATTAGAATGGCAGATTTTACTAACCCTAGCCTACACCGACCAATTTCAATTTCCGTTAATTGAAGAAGAGTTGTGGGGTCGTTTAGTTTGGCCGATGGAAAAATTGGGTGCTGCACCAAATAAAAAAAATTTCCAGTTAGCATTATTCAATTTAGTAAAAAAGAAAATCATTTTTCATGAAAACGGTTTTTATTTTTTGACAAAAAATTTGCCCAGTCTGCGACATCGCAGAGAAAAAATTTCGCAAGAAAAATGGTGGGAGGTCCAGCAGTTTATCAAAAGCGTGCGTTGGATTCCCGGCCTTCATGCGGTTTTTGTCACTGGTTCTTTGGCAATGAATAATGCGACCGAAAACCAGGACGTTGATTTTTTGATTGTGACAGAAAAAAATTGTTTGTGGATTGTGCGGCCGTTGGTTGTTTTTGCAACTTGGTTGCAAGGGAAAAAGCGCCCTGCAGTGGCTGGAAAAAAACAAGAGCAGCACACGTGGTGTCTCAATTTGTGGTTAGACACAGCGAAGGTAACTGTGCCTTCCGACGAACGCACTATTTATCAAGCTTACGAAGTTTCGCAAGCAAAATTGGTGTGGAGTCGTGGAGGTGGTGGGGAAATGTTTTATGCAGAAAATGCATGGGTAAGAGAGTGGTTGCCAAATTTTCATTTCCTTCAAAATCAAAAAAAAATACCAAAAGAAGTACGTGGATTATTTTTCCTTCGGCCACTGAATTTTCTTTTTTTTCTCGCCCAGCGGCTGTATATGGACCGTCACCTAACCACTGAAAAAGTGGGTTTGGGTTATGCGTTCTTTCACCCGCGCAACACAGTCAAAATTGTGACGCGCGGTTGGCAAAGTTCTCTACGCAAAGTTAAATTATCACGGCAAACTGTTACAATACTTTTAAATAATGTTACCGAACTCACTACAAACACAGCTCGCTGAAGTGCGTAACTCTCACAAAACAATTGTGTTGGTTACTGGAGTTTTCGACTTGCTCCACGAAGAACATATAAAGTTTTTGCGTGCCGCAAAAGCATTGGGAGATTTTTTAGTTGTGGGTATTGAATCCGATGCGCGAGTTCGACAAATTAAAGGAGAGGGCAGACCGATAGAATCCGAGCAGCTGCGTGCGCAAAAATTGTGCAACACCCGCATTCCTGATGCAGTATTTGTGTTGCCGGAAAAGTTTGGTGATAGCGCTGATCATAAACAACTCATTTCGGAAATTCTACCAAACTACCTCGCGGTTTCTGAGCATACTGCCCACCAAACCGAAAAAAGAATTTTGGTTGAAGAATTTGGCGGCCAACTCAAAGTGGTTTTACCACAAAACCCATTGGTCTCTACAACACAAAAAATAGAAAATCTCAAAAGGAAAAAGGCAAACCCCAGGTAAGTTCTATCTCATTGCCTGACTTACGTTTCTCACGTCATGCGTCACTTGGATGTACGCAGTTTGTGCGCGACGGATTTCATCTTTAGCGCTTTGAAGTTGGGTTTTTATTTGTTGGGAGTCTTTGGCGCTTGCTGTTGCTTCGTTGTCACCCACTAATCTTAGCTGTGCCACTGCATCTTTCCCCAAATCATTTGCTTTGCTTAGATCAGCTTTCGCGGTTTGCAGTTTTGTGCGCACTTTTTCATCTTGTTTTGGCGTGCGTTGTTTGCGGCCAAAAAGGATTTTTTGAAGTTTTTTGAGATGCAGCCATTTCTGCCACAGGGGTTGAGATTGGTCTGGGGTTGTTGTTTGCGCCTCTTTTTCTTGTTGGTTGAGCTGTGTGTCTGTTTGATCAATCCAACTTTGCAGCTTCTCTTGATAGCTGGCAAAACGGTTTTGGACTTGGTCGGCTGTGGTTTGGATGGCTTGCGCCTTCGTGTCACCACCTTTAGCGAAGACGTGCTGGGGCGACAACACACATACAGAGACGCTCAAAAAGAAAACCAGTATAACGAAAAAAAGTTTTTTTGGCATAATCCGGTTTTGTTAATTTGGCAAACTGAGTGCTTCGTTAATGACAGGATCGTTGGTAATTTGGCTTTCAACGTCTTGCGTTTCTTTTTCTGAAACGGCTGGTTCGCGATGAGGAGCAGCTTGATGTATTATACCAGGCCTTAAAAAGATCATGAATGAAAATGCGACTGCGATGGGTATGGGCAGTAACAAGGATATCTTTTTAAGCAGTCCGCGCAATAAAGATTTTTGGTAAGCGGCCAAAACTCTACTCAATGTTTCTTCTTCAAAGCCAGGTCGCGCTTTGACATCTGTGGGGCTAGTAAAAAAATTTTCGAGAATATCCATAAATTTTCCTCTATCATATATAGAGTGTTGGATGGGTTACACATTAACCAAACCCAACTTCTCCTTTAACTTTTTCAAGCTGCGATGACAGATCACTTTAACATTTGTTTCTGATAATTTGAGCCTCATAGCAATATCTTTCATGCTAAAGTTGTGAAGATATCTTAACCTCATCACTTCTTTTTCTTGAGAGGATAAGAGTTCTAGTAGTTGCTGAACGCGTCTCTCTTTCACTACCATGTTCTCGACGTCCAACCATTCGTCATCGTCTCCCATCACTACCATCGTTGCTTCAAGCAATTCTGTTTTTGGGTAGTGGTATTTTTCGCGAATCCAGTTGGAGACTTGTCTCTTTGCCAAAATGTACAGCCAGTTTTTAAACGAGGAATTGCCCCGGAAATTATGGATTGACTTCACCATTTCAATAAAAATATTCTGGGTTAAGTCTTCGGCATCGCCGGAATGATTTGTTTGCCAATAGCAGAAGCGATACATTGGCTCAAAATATTTCCGATACAGTGCCTCGATAGCCGCAGCACGACCATCTTTTGCCATGCGGACGAGCTGTTCATCTTGAACTGCCATATGTAGTTATGTAGTATAGTAAGGTAAAGGTTACAAATAGGAGTTTACCATGCAGAAGAAAATTCTTTTTACTGCGGCTATATTCAGTAGCGCACTGTTCTTTTTTGGTTGTAAATCTTCATCGCCTGCAACAACAACAAACACAACTTCCGAAAGCCCAACCACTCCTTCCGTCCCCTCCACAACTCAGAAAAAAGGTACTACACAAAAAACTGGAAAAATTTTAAAGCTTGGCAATCAAATGTACCTCCAAGAAAGTGGCCAATCGCCATTGGGCATAGATTCATATTCGTTAGACCTTTCAAAATATGTTGGCCAAACAGTGACGGTCTCTGGAGAATACAGCGGAGATACACTGTTTATAACCAAGATCCAATGAGATGGTAGAATAGTGGCATGAGAAAATATCTTTTTTCATTTGCCACTACAGCACTGCTCTTTGTTTCTTCCGCAATTCCGGCATATGCGGCCGGCAATTTTTTCCAAACACTTCTTCACAGCATTACGAATACTGCTGAGAGAGTGTATCTTATTCTACCCGGTGACAAGCCGGCGACACTCGTTCTACAACAAGTGGGCGATACTAGCCAAAGCCTCAAAACTTTTCAAATTAACAGTCAACTCGCTCTAGATTTTCTCAGTGATCAGAAAAATGTGGCGAGCGTGAAGTTGCAAGTCGGTGGGCCGGTACAGCTCCAAACCTTACAAAACCCCAATCAATATCAAGAAGATATGAATATCAATGCTGAAGTAGCAACCGCTGGTCTCGCAATGACTTCAACCGGCGAGTTGCGCCTCGTCAATAAAAATGTGTACTTCAAAATAGATGAAGTACCAATGCTACCTTTTTTAAACCTCGATGATCTGAAGGGGAAGTGGCTCAAAACAGCAATGGGTACGAGCACTGTTAAAACTTCCCAAATGACACCGGACCAACAAGCAAAGTTGAAAGATGCTTTTCTTATCCTTTTGAAAAATTCGCAAATGAGTTCGGCGAAAAAAGAAACGAAGAATGACCACGCTGTCTATGTCATTGATATTGTGCTGCCTAAAAAAGCCTTGGCCGATTACTTAGTTACTGCGATGCAGATCCAAGGAAAACAGTTACAACACACGGAAAGTTTGGATGCGTTGCTCAACAATATTAGTAATGTTCGCGCGACAATTTGGGTTGATCAATCATCTTTTTATGTTCGTCACGTGGAGTTACCACTTACCTACATGCCGGAAAAAATGAGTTCGCCAATCCTGACAAACACCAATGGCTTGCTTAATGCACTGCCGCAAGTGAACAAGGTCAATATGTTGTTAACGGTCGACCTCGATCAATTTAACCAACCCTTTTCTGTTGAAGAACCAAGTGATGCGCAACCCGCCGATCAAGTCTTTCAAAAAGTGCTGGGTTCAGCAATGTCACAAGCTGGAGCGGCTCCTATTGCAACCCCATCCGAACTGCCAACCCTCACACCGCAACAAAAACTGCAGTTAGAAAAATTTAAAAATCGTGGTCATTAAAATTGTTAGCGGTGAGTCGCCATAATGTCACAACATCTTCCAAATATTTTCACCGTTAAACATTTCCAGTTTCCATATCTCTATAAATTTGCTGGCCAAGCAACCGACGAACGAATTCTTTACATCACGCGTGAACATCCACTCATTCTCGCTTTTCGCCAAATTTTTATTATCATCGCTGCGCTCTTTTTGTTTTTCATAGGCTACGTTATTACAATGCTGCTTGGTTCATTCATCAGTCCGAGCACTTCTTCATTAATTCAAATCAGTGCGACACTTGTTGCAATTGTTTTTATTATTGTGGGTTTTTGGTGGACGAGCGTGCTGTGGCGTAAAGGCATCGCGGTAGTTACGACCAAGCGTCTCACAAAGTTTGTCTATATCACGCCATGGAACCACTATAATTTTTCTTTACCATTGGACATGGTGGTCGATACTGGCGCATATGATAAGGGTTGGCTGCGTGCAATTATTGACCTCGGCACCATCACCGCGCGCTCGAGCGCAGTAAGCTCTGGCGTTTCTACAGACGATCCTTCGCGCGTCAACAAAAAATATTTTTTCATTGATAACATCGCGCATGCAGAAGATTTGCATCATTATCTACACAAATTGTTGTTTGCATTTCGCCAGGACTGGACAAAGCTCGAAAACTACCGCCCGTTCATTCCAAATTTAAAAGGTGAAAAGCGCAAAGAATTCATGCAACAGTATCCGGAGTATTGGAGTTAAAACCAACCCTTGCGCTTTCCCTCTTCTCGATTTAAAATAACCTTCCTGTTCGAGAAGACAGCGTCCCGCTTAGTGGGACAGACCGTTTACGCGACATTCTTCTTTCTGCTTCGGCGAAAAAAGAATCCCTCCGCAACATTTCAAAAAAAGTGAAGATCGTAGTGGAGCCTTGATTGGGCCCTTAGCTCAGTTGGCTAGAGCGCGTCATTTGCAATGACGAGGCCAAGGGTTCGAGCCCCTTAGGGTCCACCAGTTGGAGCTTAGAGAATGGAGATGAACAATCTCTTTTCTCTAGTCTCTAATGGTTTGTTGGCGACTAGCATTGCATTGCTCCTTAACAAGTGAAGAGAAATTTTCAAATATCGATGTAACACGTTGATAATTTTATTTTTTAATTTTTTTGTCAACGCATCAAATGACATTTCAAGCCGAAATGTAAGATTAAAAATCGCAAATCATGTAAACTCAAGCAGATAATGGATGCCTAGACTTGTTTGGACGAGGAAGGACGCACAAGACCGCGAAAGTCGTCGGGGAGCTGTCAAAAAGCTGTGATCCGGCGGTGTCCGAATGGGGTAACCCAGTCTGATTAATCTCAGACTATCTTTACATTTATGTAGAGAAGAACACCAGGGGAACTGAAATATCTAAGTACCCTGAGGAAAAGAAATCGCACGAGATTCCCTTAGTAAGCGACGAGCGAACAGGGAAGAGCCTAAACTCAGATTCGTCTGAGGGTTGCAGGACCTCAATATTGGACTTTCAACGATAGCAGAACTCGGTGGAATACGAGACCAAAGAACGTGATAGTCGTGTACGCCAAATTGAAGAAAGCCATAGAGGATTCCTAAGTAAATTGGGAGACGGCAAACTCCCTTTTGAATCTGGGGTGACCACACTCCAAGGCTAAATACCAAACAAGAGCGATAGTGAACGAGTACCGTGAGGGAAAGGTGAAAAGAAGGGTCGAAGACCCCGTGAAATAGTACCTGAAATTATCTGCTAACAATCAGTGAGAGCCCGCAAGGGTGATCACGTGCTTATTGAAGAATGAGCCGGCGAGTTAAGGCAATGTGCAAGCATAAGTCACAGCCGTGACGGATGCGAAGTGAAAGCGAGCGTGAATAGCGCGTTAGTACATTGCTTTAGACCCGAAACCGGGTGAGCTTACCACGACCAGGGTGAAGTTTTCGTAACAGAAAATGGAAGCCCGCACCGGTGACTGCTGCAAGAGTCTCGGACGAGTTGTGGTAAGGGGTAATATGCCAATCGAACCCGGAGATAGCTGGTTCTCCCCGAAATATATTTTGGTATAGGGTCATGTATAAGTTACGAGGGGGTAGAGCTCTGATCTGATACTTGGGACGCAAGTTCTGATATCTAGTCAAACTCCAAATACCTCGTAATGTTCCATGGCACTCAGTATCTGGGGGCTAAGCTCCAGAGGCGAGAGGGAAACATCCCAGATCTACGGCTAAGGTCTCTAATATTTGTTTAGTGGGAAAGGAAGTGTTATTCCAAAGACACCTAGGAGGTCGGCTCAGAAGCAGCCACCCTTGAAAGAAAGCGTAACAGCTCACTAGCCGAGGAATAGCGCGCCGAAAATGTAACGAGGCTGAAACAAATAACCGAAGCCTAGAATTTTTTCTTCGATTTATCGAAGAGGGAGTGGTAGGGGAGCGTTCTGTGTACTGTGAAGCCGCACTGTAAAGATGCGGTGGAGTGATCAGAAGTGAGAATGCCGGCATGAGTAGCGAAATGGAAGTGAAAATCTTCCACCCCGTATGTCCAAGGTTTTCGCACCCACGTTCGTCGTGTGCGAGTGAGGCGACCCTAAGGTGAGGCCTATTGGCGTAACCGATGGATTACTGGTTGATATTCCAGTCCTTGGTATTTTTCGTTATGACTTGGGGAGGGACGACGTTGGATACTGTATACGAAGCGGTGATGCTTCGTCTAAGCAGCTAAGCAGTTTCTCCAGGAAAATCCGGAGGAGCGTTTATCTGAACTGTAAATGGAAGCGGTCACTCGCAAGAGTGATGCAACATACACAACTTCAGCGTCCAGGAAAAGCTTCGCAAGCAGAAAGATATCAAATCGTACCGATAACCGACACAGGTGGACGGGTCGAGTAGACCCAGGGGAGCGAGAGAAGGTAGTTCAAGGAACTCGGCAAAATAGCTGGGCGTAATTTCGAAAGATGCCCTCCCTATCGCAAGATAGGGCACAGCAAAAGAAGTGGGATTGACTGTTTACCAAAAACACAGGTCCGTGCCAACTCGAAAGAGGAAGTATACGGGCTGAAACCTGCCCAGTGCCGGAAGGTTAACTGCGAGAGTGCTACCGCAAGGTACTGCTTTCAATGGAAGCCCCGGTGAACGGCAGCAGTAACTATAAACAAAAACAGTTGTAGTTATAAAAGTTGGCCATATGCTGGAAACTCTCGATAGGTCATGAGTAGTCTATAAAAAAATTGCGTGAGAAATTTCATAAATTTTTCATCTTTGTTTTGTATACTGAAAATCTCATGAATAGAGACAATCAGCAGGAAAGACTAAATCCTTGGTGGATTGTTGGCTTTGTCGATGGAGAAGGTTGCTTTTCCGTGAGCCGTTTTAGAAATAAAACATGCTCAAGCGGTTATCAAACTTTATACGAGTTTGTAATCACTCAAGGAAAAAGCAGTCAAAAAACTATGGAAGCAATTAAAAATTATTTTAACTGCGGACATATTTATATCAACCATCGCTACGACAATCATCGCGAACATATGCTTCGATTTTGTGTAAGAAGGAAGGAGGATCTTAAAAAAATCATCATTCCCTTTTTCCAACAATATCAACTGCAGTCAGCAAAACGATTGCAGTTCGAAACATTTTGCTCAAGGATTTTAGAATCCCCAGAGACTGTACGCCAACCTCTTTGAAAGAAGAGATGATATAGTCCGACCTCCATGGAGACATGGAGACTGCAGTAGAAATATCTGCAGAGCGTCAATCAAAAAAGATTGACACATCAACATAAAGAACTGTTCTATGGTGAATTCGTTGCCATAGTAAAATTTGGCTAAATGCTGGAACATCTGAGTATCTTAAAATAGTTTTTTTAAACTAACAATTTTTAAGTGCAGACAATCAGCAGGAAAGATTTTTCGCTTAGGCGAAAAAAATCCTCAGAGACTACATGCCGAATCATAAGAGAATTAATCCCCTTTTATGAAAGATATAGTCCGAACTGTATGGCGACATACAGGAAGTGCAAAACGCGCACTTCTTTAATCGAAAGATTAAATAACATCCGAACTTAAACAATAATTAGACAGATTGTTTAAAGTGTTGAGCGAAATTCCTTGTCGCTTAATTGGCGACGTGCACGAAAGGCTTAACAAGTTTCATACTGTCTTGAACTATTACTCGGCGAAATTGAAATGGCTGTGAAGATGCGGCCTACTGGCGGCAGGACAAAAAGACCCCATGAAGCTTTACTACAACTTGACACTGTTGTTTTCTTTGGGATTGTCTAGGATAGGTGGGAGAGTTTCGCTTCGGGCGAAGCTCGTCGGTGTAATACCACTCGTTTCATTTAAAACAACTCACCCGATCTTTCTGCAACGGAAGAGGGAACACTGTTTGGTGGGTAGTTTAACTGGGGAGGTTGCTTGCTAAAGAGTAACGCAAGCGCGCAATGGTACCCTTGGCCTGGATGGAAATCAGGCTGGACGTGCAATAGCATATGGGTGCTTCACTGTGAGGCTTACAAGCCGAGCAGATGCGAAAGCAGGTTATAGTGATCCTCGTGCACTTTGTGGAAGGTGCCGGGCTTAACGGATAAAAGCTACTCTGGGGATAACAGAGTCATCGCACCTAAGCGTCCCTAGCGTCGGTGCGGTTTGCTACCTTAATACATTGGGGTACTTCAAAAGTAATTTTGAAGGTCTCTTCTTGGCATGTTCTTACTCAAGAAATGCACAAGATAAAAACATGGGCTCATAACGGTGAACTCTTCGTTTTGGTCACGTAATTTCATAAAGATTTAATCTTTTTAGATTAGAATGACTTTATGGATGGACTTAAACATGACAACACCGTGGGAAGTCTAACGGAAATTCAGCAATCGCTTGTGATTGGCTCCTTATTGGGTGATGGGTACATGAGCTGTAAAACGCACGCGTACTTAAAAATTTGTCACTCAATTCACCAAAAACAATATGTTGACTGGAAATACTCTTTTTTGTCTCCCTTTGTCTTAACAAAACCGAAGACATATAAAGGAAATGGATCGAGAATTGGATATCGTTTCTGCACACAAAGTTTAGGAATATTCACAAAATATTTTCATGAATTTTATGATGAGCAAAAACATAAATATATTCCTCGGTCATTGCGACTAACGCCTTTTTCTTTAGCAATTTGGTTTATGGATGATGGGGCACAAAATCGGAAAAGTGTGTACTTTAATACTCAACAATTTTCTGGTGAAGATCAAAAGTTTTTATTAGAATGCTTGAGGACACAATTTGGGTTAGAGGGAAATTTGAATAAAGACAAATCTTACCTGCGAATTCGCTTATATCAAGAGAGTGCGCAGCGTTTGAAAAAACTTATTCAACCTTTGATGCCTGAATTTATGCAGTACAAACTTCCGTTATGACCCCGTATCGACTTAAAAGTAACTGGGAAAGTACTTTTAGATGGAACTTGTTAAAGTTCCATAACACGCCCACGTCCTTGAATTGCGAGGTTTGAGGATGAAGGTATAGTCAGGCTTATTACGAAAGTTTTAAGATTTTCGCGATGTCGGCTCATCGCATCCTGGGGCTGTAGAAGGTCCCAAGGGTTAGTCTGTTCGCCTATTAAAGCGGTACGCGAGCTGGGTTCAGACCGTCGTGAGACAGGTCGGCCTCTATCCGCCGTCAGCGTTAGATATTTGAGGAAGTTTGCCCCTAGTACGAGAGGACCGGGGTGAGGTAATCCCTAGTGTTCCTGTTGTTGCTGTCAAGCGCATCGCAGGGTAGCTACATTACTATCGGATAACCGCTGAAAGCATCTAAGCGGGAAGCCAATTCCAAGATCAAATATCTCCATTAGACCCCTGGGAGACTACCAGGTTGATAGGCAGTGGGTGTACGTCTGGCAACAGATTAAGCTTAACTGTACTAAGTGTCGATTGAACATAATTTGCGATCCTTTAACATGTTTCACTTCGGTGAAGTTTGTGAAAGATCGGCATTTCGGACGAAATGCCACAACAAAGATACACGAAAATTTTCTCTTCACTTTCTAAGGTGTAATGCACCATTAACAATTAAAGAACGTTTCATTCTGGTCTCTAGAGCGAGGTGGAACCAACTCTTCCCTTCTCGAACAGAGTCTTGAAACGCCTCAGCGCTGACAATAATGCCCGGGCAACTGGGTGTGAAGATAGGTCGAGGCCAGAATGAAGCGTTTTTTGATGCCTACACACGGTCGGTTTTCACGAAAAGTGCCGTGAAATGTGAAATTTTGCGTAGAAAACTGATTTAACTAAAAAATTTTTTCGCCGTAGTCGTGAATCTTCTCGATCACCTCATTTAAACCCAACCCTTTTTCGGTGAGAGCGTACTCTACGCGGACTGGAGTTTCTGGAAAAACTTTTCGCGAGATTATTTTGTGTTCTTCCAGCAGCTTGAGTCTCTGACAAAGTGTTTTAGAGCTAACTTTGTGGTTTCCGCTTGCAACATCGAGAGATGTCACGAGTTGGTTATATCTTTTAGGACCATTGAGTAACTCACGAACAATAAGCAACACCCATACATCGCCAATAAGTTGTGAAATTTTGGCCATGGAGCAATCTTTTTCAGTTTTTTCTTTTTTGATTTTTGCCAATCTTGGCATAGCTTTGTTTTAACTTTCCAAAAGAAAGTAACTATACATAAACATCCGCCATTATCTCAGAAAAGCAGAAGATGTCAAAAATTCCTCAAGTGTGTTATACTTCCCACCATTCCAACGAAAGGGGATTTTTAGCCTATGGCGAAAACCAAAAAAGTAACTGAATCGACCGCAACCAAAGAGGTCAAAGAAAAAGTCAAAAAAGTGCCCACTGTCA
>Ga0070730_10004012_pt1 | contig 13041 bp, 10 predicted proteins | sample Coa_R1_3_FD_66447 | JGI IMG/M metagenome (GOLD analysis project Ga0070730, IMG submission 66447) | Surface soil microbial communities from Centralia Pennsylvania, which are recovering from an underground coalmine fire - Coalmine... | ecosystem: Environmental > Terrestrial > Soil > Unclassified ...
CCCCAGGTCGGACCCAGAAAGCCCGCAACGTCATCCCGGAGACGTTCGCGGGCTTGCCGGCTTTCCTGGGGGGCGGTCACATCGACCGCGGCGCGGTTGTCAGCAGGCGTTCAGCCAGGTGGTCGTGAAGTTCTCGTTGTTGCTGAGGCCCGATGCCGAGTCGCACAGCGTGCCGCTCACCTTGATCTCCATCTGCTCGATGGTGTAGGGCGAGCCGGTGTAGGAGCCGATCGGCTGGCCGTCCACGGTGAACCCGGTGAACGGGTCGGTGCCGAACTTCGTCAGGTGGGGGGCCGCCTTCTCCATGACTGCCTCGGCCGAAGCGTTCTTGGCATTGAGCGAGCGGGTGACGGAGTTCGTCCAGCCTTGAGTGAGGTCCTTCAGCACCAGCCTGTAGTTCGTGCCGCCGGTGTGAGTGACGGTGGCGGTGAACTGGTCGCCGGGCTTCACGGGCTTGCTGATGACACGGACGCCCCTCGGGAACATCTCGTACCAGGCGTAGTAGCTCCGTGTGGCCCCGCTGCAGTCACCGGAGCTTCCGGTCTGCTCCACCGTGTTGTTGCTGAAGCCGTCGAGGCCGACCCATGGAGACATGTCCGTCTGGCCGTCGCCGCTGGTGCAGGTGATGGCATTCTGGGTCCAGCTCGCCGTCGCGGTGCTGAAGGTGCCACCGATGACCGCGTATCCGGACCAGTTGGTCGAATAGCTGATGCGGTGGCCACCGGCCATGACCGTGTGGGTGCCCGGGGTGGCATGGAACGGCCCCCCCGGCTGGACCAATTGGGACACCGCGCTTCCCGGGACATGGTGTTCCGCGGTGGCCATCGCCGGCCCGGTAACCGCCAGCGAACCCGTCACCAATGCCAGTCCTGCCAGAGAGATAGTCCATCGCCTCACCATGCGGGCTCCTTTCCGGTCGGTTAGGCGGCTGTCCAGGCTATCGGCAGCCGTTTCACTCCCCGCTGGAAGTTGGACCGAAGGTAGGCCGGCGGGCCCGCCGGAACCAGGGCCGCGGTTCGGCCAAGTACCTCCGCGAACAGCGCGCGCATCTGCATACGCGCCAGCTGCGCGCCCAGGCAGAAGTGCGGGCCGTGACCGAACACCAGATGCGGGTTGGGCTGGCGGCGTGGGTCGAACCGGTCCGGCTCGGCGAACACCTGCTCGTCCCGGTTGGCCGATGAGAAGGAGACGACAACCTTGTCCCCGGCCCGGATCGGCTGCCCGTCGAGCTCGCAGTCGGCCGAGGCGGTCCGGCGGAACGTCATGACCGGCGTCCACCAGCGCAGCATTTCCTCGACCGCCACCGGCAGCAGCGCCGGATCGGCCCGCAGCGCGTCCTGCGCCGCCGGGTGCTCCAGCAACGCGACGCATCCTCCGGGCAGCCCGTTGCGCACGGTCTCGTTCCCCGCGACGGCGAACAGCCAGAACATGTTCTCGAACTCGGCCACCGACACCTGACCGCCGTCGGCGTCCACCTGGGCCAGCAGGACCGACATGATGTCGTCGCCGGGCCGCCGGCGTTTCTCCGCGGCCAGCAGGTGTGCATAGGCGTAGAGATCGGGCATGCCCTCCCGGGTCCGTGGGTCGGGCATCCGGCCGCCGGAATCGGGCTCCGGCCGAAGCGCGAGCGCCTCCCGGGCCATCGGTGTGCCGCCGGCCGGGTCGAACTCGGCCGAGGTCGCATAGTCCGGATCCTGGTAGCCGATGACCCGGTTGGACCAGTCGAACAGCAGCCAGCGGTCCTGCTCCGGCATCCCGAGCACGTCGGCCAGGGTGAGCAGGGGCAACTCCGCCGCCACCTCCTTGGCGAAGTCGCACTCCGCGCGCGGCCCGGCGAATACCGCTGCGCAGATGGCCTTTGCATGCTCATTTATCCGGTCCTCCAGCCGGGCGACCGCGCGCGGCGTGAACGAACGGCTGAGCAGCCGGCGCAGCCGGGAATGCTCCGGCGGATCCATGTTGAGCATCATCCGCCGCACGTAGCCGAGCGCCTCCGGCGTCGCCGGGTCCCGGATCTGCGTCGCGCCCAGCGCCGAGGAGAACAGTCCCGGCCGGGTCAGCACCGACTCGACCGTGGAATGCCGGAGCACCAGCCAGAACCCCGGGCCAGCGGGCCACCCGGCGACCGGCCGCTCCTCGACCCACACCACCGGCGTCCGGCGGCGCAGCCGGGCGAGCGCGTCGAACGGCACACCCCGGGTATAGGTCTCCGGGTCGAACACGGCCTCGGTGTCAGACACGGCCTCAGTATCGGACAATGCCGGCGGCCGGTCACCGGCCAGGCCTCGCCGGGCGCGACCGGCGAGGCCTGGAGTCTGTCGCGGTGACTAACCGGTGACGTACGCGCCGGTGATGGTTTCCCTGATGCTGCCTCCGGCCGCGTCCGACGCGGTGGTCCGCAGGGCCACCGTTGCTTTCGCCGGTGCGGTGAAGCTTGCGCGGAACCTCCCGTTGCCGAGCGGTGTGATCCGGGCCGTGTGCCAGGTTTTGCCGCCGTCGAACGAGACCTGCACCTTCGCCCCTGTCACCCGGGCCGCCTTGGCAAGCTGCAGGTGTCCCACGGTGATCGTCAGTTCCTGCGGGCCAGCCGGTGCGGACTCCTTCAGGCCAAGGCGGGCGACGTCGTATTCGAGCGTCATCATGGGCTGCACGGTGCAGAAGAGGTCTTTGGGAACCCGGTCCAGGCAGTCCCAGCCGGACGGCAGCTTGGCACCGGCGTGGCGGACCGGCCGCCAGGTCCACACGGTCTGGCTCGCGGTCGCCAGCGGGAAGTCCTTGCCACTGCGCGCCGCGGTAAGACGGAACGTGATCGGCGCGGATGACGTGTTGTGCAGCGGCACCTGGAGGTACAGGGCATTGGCGCCGCCCGCGACCGTGACCGGGTTTCCACTGGCGATCTTCCTGCCGCCCTGGTCCACCTGGTAGCTGCCGGTGACCGTGGAGCCGTGCCATGAACCGAACCCGGTGCCGTTGTCCCCAAGCTGGTTGTCGGTGAACGGGCTGGTGTCGAGCCGCAGCGTGTTCCCGCCGATGCTGGCCGAGGGCGTGACGGCGTAGTAGAAGGGCTCCGGTGAGAGCAGGGTGTTGGCGTCGGGGTGCAGCGGGTAGCGGTTCCACATGCCGGTGTACCGCCGCCCGAGAGTCATCAGCAGGCTGTTCTGATACTCCCCGTTTTCCTGAGCGCCCGACGGGGCGACGGCATAGTACTGGGTTTGCCAAGTGAGGCCCGGCACGTTGGTCCCCGCGTAGAGCACGGCGGTACCCGGCAGGCTGACCGGCGCGGGGTCCGATGCGAGACCCACGACCAGCCTCGTCTGCAGGGTGTTGACCCACCACTGCCCGGCCGAGGGTGCGCTCTGGAAGAACGACTCGTGCACCGTGGCCAGGCTGTCGGCCCGCACGACGTAGCGTTCCCGCACCGGGATGATCCCCCGCGGGCTCCCGTAGGTGAGCGCGTACTGATACGGAACGCCGCTTCCCGGTGGCGAGACGAGCTGCTGCGACGGGAACACCCGTATGTTGCCGACACCCGGCCGGTGCGGGACCGGGGTGACGTACTGCGACGCGCTGCCGAAGACGGTGGCCCCCTGGACGGTCGGCACTCCCTTGCCGGGGAACCGGACCACGGTCACGGTGGTCAGCACCGGGCGGGCCGGACGGGGCGTCACTATCGTGACCTTGCTGGTGGCAGCGCGGGCGGCCATGTGCACCTTCGTGTTGCTGGACACGGTGAACTGCGGCAGCACGACCTGCCGCACGCTGACACCGGTGGGGGCGAAGAATATGGCGTCAGCCCAGTAGTGCCCATCGGGCACGTTCGTGAACGTGGCCACACCGTTGCGGAAGAAGCCCTGCGAGCTGAACGAATCGAACCGGCCGGAAACATCGACGTTGTACAAGGCGACCGGATCCCCATTGGCCGGCTGCCCGGCCTCGTTCGTGCCGGTAATGGTGACCGTGTTCGTGCCCGGGTGTTCGACGGTGCCCGCCGCGGGCCGGGGCGCCTGCCCTGGCAGCGCGATCTGCACGCCCCCAGCGAACATGCCGTCGTTGCCGAAACCGCCACTGCCACGATCGGCCAGGTACTGCCGGGCGAGCGCGGCGCCAAAGGCGCGGGCCGAGGCCGGGGTGAGGTATCCCTGTGCCGCCCGGTGGCCGGCCCAGGTGATGGTCACGCCGGGCAGTCTGGGAAGCCGCCCGTGGTAGCCGATGGTGACCGGCAGCCTGCCCCCGCGTTCCGCGCCGACCAGCCTGCCCATGCTGAACAGGCCGGGGTCGAGGCCGTGCCCCAGATAGGGCACCGCGTCGGCCGGGATCTCCTGCGGCTGGCCGCCCGGCGCCACGGACAGCATCGCCGCGGCTGGGCCGCTCTGCGCGGCCGGCACGATCCCGTCGGCCCGCACGCCAGCACCGGTGGACACGAACACCCGGTCACCGGTGATCAGCGTCACCGCCCGCAGCGGCCCGGACTCTGCCGCCATAGGGTGTGGTTCCGGCGGATAAGGCACTGCGATGGGGGGCGGGTCACTGGCGGTCTCGCCGTGGGCTTGCGGCACTGCGGCGATGGCACCAGTCAGCGTCACCGCAATCGCCAAGATCGTGGCCACACTGACCCCACGAGGGCAGGGAAAGCTCATGCGTACCTCCTGTTTGCGCAGCCGTAGGGTGGCATTCCGGCACATGAAGCAGGGCAGCGGAAACCGGCGGCAGCCTTACCGGCCGGTGCTAGACAGCTCCGTGGCGAGTTTGCTGATCATGGCGATCTGCCGGGCATAGTGCGTGAAGAACCGGGTCCGCTGAGCGAGCTGCAGCCGCTGCATGAGGTTGACCGTCGGACCGGCGCACGCCACGAAGACGGGGGTCCAGCGGTGCTGCTGGCTGATGAGCTGCGGCCCGCTCGTGGTGGTCTGGCCCAGGTGATCCATCCAGGCGAAGAATCCGGAGAACAGCGGGTTGGACGCCGTTGGCCGCTGCTGCCGCGCGTAGTAGGCCGGGACGCCGTGCCCCTGCAGGCAGGCGGCGAAGCCTGGCTGCATCGCGGTTACCCTGGCTGAGGTCTGGACCGCCGTGACCATGCTCAGCCACTGGCTCTGCAGCGGCGTGGCAACCTTGCCGATCGCGGCGAACGGTGCGTTCGCCGGGGCCTCGCAGTGTTTCGCCGCCGCCCGGCCGGCCGCGGAGCGCGGTTGGCCGGCCAAGCCCGTAACAGAAGATCCCGTCATGGTTCTCGTCCGGGCCCGCTGCGCAAGGTCGGGGAACTGGCTGTTGTCGGGGAATGCCTGAAGATAGGTCCGTTCCGGCTCTGCGAACGGAGCCTGCGGGTACCCGGCCCGCGCCATGCACGAGCCGTAGAACTGCGCCCGGATCTTTGCCTGCGTCCAGCCGTAAGCCAGGCCGGCCGTGTACTGGGCGCCGGTAGCCGGGAAGAAGTAGTCGAGCGCCTCCGGCCCCAGCGCGCTGCCAGAATGGCTGGTGTCGCGGCCACCGGTGGCCGGGTGCACGTGCCCCATAGGTGCGCGGCTTCCGCCGTTCACCTGCCCAGCAATGATCATGGTCGTGGTGATGGCCACCACGCTGGCCGCGGCAGCCAGCGGAGCCAGCCAGAAGCGCGTCCCCGGATGACCATGGCCGTTGCTTCGGGACCGCCGGTCCCGCGCGGCAGGCAGCCGCAGCGGCGGGATGTCCGCGGGGGTAATCTCGGCCGCTACCGCTTCAGCGTCGGCGTAGATTCGCGATTCGAGCGAGATCATTGGTCTTCCCCCAGGATCCGCGCGAGCGCCGCCAGCGCCCGGTGTGCGCACGACCTGACCGTGCTCGGGCTGATGCCCATCACCCGGGCGATCTCGGCTTCGGGTTCGCGCAGGTAAAAGCGCAAGATAAGAACCTCACGCTGCCGGTCGGGCAGCCGCCGGATGGCCGGCAGCACGGAGCGCTGTTCTTCCCCGGCCAGCACGATGGCTTCGGCCGAGGCCGCAGCGGGTTCATGCACCGTCCGGCGCGCCCGGAACGTGCGCCGCTTGCCGGTGGACCGGCACCCGTTGAGCACCGAGGTGCGCAGATATGGCAGCGCCTTGGCCGGATCGGCGAGCCTGCCCCAGTTCCGGTACAGCCCGCAGAACGCGTCCTGCACGACGTCTTCCGCGCTGGCCTTGTCGCCGAGCATCACGTACGCCAGCCGGGTCAGGGCGAGCGCATGTTCCTGGTACAGCGTGGTGATGACAGCGTCGGCCCATGTGTCACCGGCAGCAGACGTCCGGGGCGACGATCCCGCGCTCGGGAGGTCAATATCCGATGACTTGAGGCCCTTCACACCCTAAAGACTCACGCCACAGGCGAATGTTGCTCGGGGATCCGGCGAAAATCAGCAGCGATGGCTGAGGGCGTACCAGGCAGGCCGGGACTGGCCCAGCCTGCCCTTCCCCAGGGGACGTCAGCGGGTGGGTGTCAGCCGACCGGCTGGGGCATCGTCGCGAGGATGCCGTCCCACAGCCGGATTCGTGCCGCCAGCGCGACATTGATCGTTTCCTCGCACTCGGCCCAGCGCGTGGGATCGTCACGGCACAGCTCGGCAAGCATCTGCATGGCCATCGGCGTGTGCTCTTCGCTGTCCACCTGGATGTGACGCCTAAGGTAATCGACGAACAGCGAAAGCCCGCCGTGCTCACCGTTCAGGGCCGCGACCTGGTCGAACATGTCCGGGATAAGATCCTCGCGGCCGAACGCGAACGCCGCGGCCTGGCAGTGCAGCGACCCGTGCTCGATGATCTCCCAGGTCGTGGCGACGAACTCGGCCGCGAGCCCGGGCACCGCCGCTTCCTTCAGCGCGGGCAACACGGCCCGGCCCTCCCGCAGCAGGCCGATGAAGCTGTCGATCGGACCGGTACCGGCGCCGGCCTGCCGCATACCGTCCAGGTACAGCTCGAAGTGGCTGATGAACCCATCGCCCAGTTCATCGCTCTCCTCGACCAGCACGATGTCGTTGATCAGCCGCCGGCTGGTCGTGTTTCCTGACGGCACCCAGGGCACCTGAACGCAGGTCAACCCGCGCTGCAAGGTCTTCAGCAGCGACATGAAATCCCAGACCGCGAACGCATGGTGCTCCATGAACGTCACCACGGCCGCCATGCTGGTCAGCCGGTGATACAGCGGATGCCCCACCACCTCGCGCCGGACCGGCCCGACGGCGGCCTTGAGCCGGTCGATAGAAGCGTCGCTGCCCTTCCAGTCGTAACGAGGCATGGATTGCCCTCCCGGTCCCTTTTGCGCATCCTTACGGTGCGGCGGGCTGCCCAGCGTAGGGAAACCATACGCTACCGTATGGTTTCTTGTACGGTAGCGTATGGCTGTGGCTGGCACGAGCGCAACCACCCGCCGGCGGCTAACCCGGCAAGACTGGGTCACCGCCGCCCTGGCCGCGATCGCCGAAGGCGGCCTGGCCGCCGTGGCCGTCGAACCGCTGGCACATCGCCTGGGCACCAGCAAGGGCAGCTTCTACTGGCACTTTGAAAACCGTGACGCCCTGCTCACCGCCGCTCTGGCCCACTGGGAAGAGCAGTACACGGCCGCGGTCACCGCCGAGAACACGCGGGCCGGCGCCGGCCCGGTCCAGCGCCTGCGGCTGCTCATCAGGCGGGTCACCGCCCTCGCCGAGACCGACTCGGTCTACGTGGCTCTCATCGCCACCGCCGCCCACCCCGCCGTCGCCCCGGTGCTCACCCGCATCACGCAGCAGCGGATCGACTACACCGCCGCCCTGTTCCGCGACATCGGCTTCCCAGCCCGCGAGGCCCGTTACCGTTCACTGCTGGCCTACAGCGCCCACCTCGGCCACACCGAACTGGCCCGCTCCGCGCCTGGCGCCCTCCCGCGCGGCCGGGCCGACCGGGAAGCCTATCTTCAGCACGTCATCACCACTCTCACCACCCCGCGCGAAGCCAGCCATCCCGCTTGAGCGCCCGCACTCCGACTCCCGCGCGAAGCCAGCGACCCGCTTGAACGCCTGCTCTCTGACTCCCGCGCGAAGCCAGCCATCCCGCTTGAGCGCCTGCTCTCTGACTCCTCCCGCGCGAAGCTGACCATTCCGCTTGAGCGCGTGGCCTGTGAAACTTTCACGCGCGGGCGCACGTGTACCGGTGCCGAGCCTGGCGGGCTTTAGCTGGTAGCGCGATGGGTGAGCACGGAATGGGCTGCCGGCGGGAGTGGCAGCCCTTGCCTCATCGGCTGTTAGCGCTCACAATTATGGCACTCCACGATGTGCTCAATCCCCGCATCGAACAGGCAAAAGATTGTGAGCGCTAACATTCTGCTCTGCTTTTGGCTGCCTGTGCACGTCAAGAGGTGGTGAAGCCATGTACCGGAAGTTCCTGGCGGGCGCGGCACTCGCGCTCATCGCCGGCACGCTAACGAATGCCGGCGCCCTTCCCGCATCGGCAGCGACGTCGCTGCCGTGCGACATCTACGCAGCGAACGGCACGCCCTGCGTGGCCGCGCACAGCACCACGCGGGCGCTGTACGCGAGCTACAACGGGCCCTTGTACCAGGTCAAGCGCGCCTCGGACGGCGCCACGACCAACATCGGCACGCTCAGCGCGGGCGGGTACGCCAACGCGGCGGCGCAGGATTCGTTCTGCGCCGGGACCACCTGCACGATCACCGAGATCTACGACCAGTCCGGGCACGGCAACAATCTGACGCCCGGGCCGGCCGGCGGCAACGGCGGGGCGGATTCTCCGGCGAATGCGTCCGCGCTGCCGGTGATGGCCGGGGGGAACAAGGTGTACGGGGTAGACATCAACGCCGGCGATGGTTACCGCAACGACCATACCAACGGGGTGGCGACCGGCTCCCAGCCCCAGGGGGCGTACATGGTGACCAGCGCCACCCACGTCAACAGCGGCTGCTGCTTCGACTACGGCAACGCCGAGACCAACAACCAGGACAACGGAAACGGGCACATGGATGCGGTCTACTTCGGCACCCTGTGCTGGTTCGGGCCGTGCACGGGATCCGGCCCGTGGGTCATGGCGGACATGGAGAACGGCCTGTTCTCCGGCGGCAACGGCAACAACCCGAACAACCTGGGCAACAACAGCACGTTCGTCACCGCCCTGGTGAAAAACAACGGCACCACCACCTATGCGATCAAGGGCGGCAACGCGGACTCCGGCGGGCTGAGTACCTGGTACAACGGCTCGCTGCCCACCCAGGGCGGGTATATGCCCATGCACCAGGAAGGCGCGATCATTCTCGGGGTCGGCGGCGACAACAGCAACAGTTCCGTCGGCGACTTCTTCGAGGGTGTCATGACCCAGGGCTATCCGACCGACGCGGCCGACAACGCCGTCCAGGCCAATATCACCTCCGTCGGCTACTCGATGGCCAGCGGCGGGGCGACCGGGCCGATCGTGGCCGGAGACGACAGCGCCAAGTGCGTGGACAACAACAACGGCAGCGGCAGCCCCGGTAACAAGGTTCAAATGTGGGACTGCGACGGCTTCGCTCCCGCGCAGAACTGGACCGTCAACCCCAACGGCACGCTCACCATCGACGGTGGCTGCATGGACATCACCGGCGCCAACTATTCCAACGGCACACTCATCGAGTGGTGGACCTGCAATGGCGGTGCCAACCAGCAATGGCACGCGGTGAACGGGCAGCTGGTCAACCCGGCCTCCGGCAAATGCCTCGATGACCCCGGCTTCAATACCGCGAACGGAACACAGCTCATTCTGTGGACCTGCAACGGCGGCAGCAACCAGCAATGGCGCCTACCGTAGTAAACGCACTTCGGGTGGCCAGCCGTGCCAATGCGAACGCGGCTGGCCATCCCGCATTCCGCTCTGCGTCAGGACGGGGCACGGATCGTGCGCAGGAAGGCCGGAATCAGCCAGGGCCGACGGCCGCCGATGATGATTTTCCTGGTCAGGACCGCTCGCGACTTGCTGATCCGGCCGAACAGCATCATGTTGAGTGTCGCCGGGTCGAACCGCACCGTGGCGTCGGCGCCCGGCCCTATCGGCTCGGTGGTGACCCGGCCATTACAGACCACCACCGTAACCGGGGTGGTATACCCGGACCGGAACTCCACGGCGATGCGCCGCTTTAATGGGCGTTTGCTGCCTTCGAGTACCCGCCCCATGTCTCCGGCCGCCAGTCCCATGTAGAAAAGCTCGAAGAAGAGCGCGGCATCCGCTGGCGGCATTGCCCACGGTACCTTGACAGCTTGGGCAATATCATTTCCATGGATGAGCAGTTCGTTGACCATATGCGCCAGCATCCCGGCCAGTGGCAGCCTGGCACCTCCGAGCCAGCCATAGGTCTCGCCCGGATCCCGGTTCTGGCTGGCCGTCAGCATAAGAACGAGGTGTTCACGCAGCCGGCTCAGGTCCAGGCCCGCGTCGTATTCGGCGAGATAGCTCATCACCTGGTCGTTGAAACCGTGGACGTCATCCACTTTGGTAGCCGCAAGCGCCTCGTCCAGGCCTGGAAAGGGAACGGGTTGAGCTGCGGCCCGCATCAGCGTCGTGTCCATCCAGGCGATGGCGGCCACGTGCGCCACGACATCGGCTACCGACCACTTGACGGTCGCCCTGGTGCCAGGGTCAGGGATCGAGGACACTAGCTCACAGAATCGCCCGGCCGTCCTGCGCAAGGACTCGCGAACGGCATTCCACTGCTCGTCTGTAACAGAAGCGCCCATGCCACCTTCTCAGCCGCCCTCCAACTACCGCTGCCCTGACGATCGCACGCTCAGCGCGCGAAAGGCGCATCGGACTGTGCTCTATTCCCATGGGTCATGGACGCACCCGCTGATGGCGCCGGGCGTGATGACCGTGTTGCTGCTCAGCGTGGCCGGGATCTGTCCGTGCTGCCGTGCGTGGGGCGGCCCGGCCGATGCCGGCCGCACCGACCGTGATCCACGGCGGTCTTTCGTGAACAACCGGGAGAGCGTCCCGTTCCTCGCGGATGGTAACCGCCGGCTCACTTGCCGCCCATGTCAAGCTCGGCGCGCAGCCAGGTGATGTCCGCGCCCGGTCCGGCCTGGTACTCGAACTGGCGGAGTATGGATTCCAGCAGCATGACATAGGGCGCATCCGCCCTGGCGGCCTCCCGCGGGGTAAGGCCATGCAACGCCAGCAGGGGCGCGTCCAGCCATGCTCTGGTCACCGGCCCCGGATCATCGCCGGTGCCTGCCGGACGCTTGGCGCGGTGCACCTCGACATCGGCGGCGATCCTGGCCGCGAGCCTCATGACGGTGCCGCTCGTGGCCTGCGCGTGCCCCGCGTCCTGCGGCCTGAAGTAATCCCACCGCACCCCCCATGGCGGCGCCTGCCCATACGGGATCGGCTCGGGCGGGAGCATCTCGGCCAGCGGCATCCCGCCGGAGGTGGTCATGATCAGCTTCTCGACCGCCTGGCTGATGGTCTCCGCCACCGCGTCCCCCTCCACCGGGCTCAGCATGATCCCGGTGCCGGTCACCCGCCAGACGCCATCCACCGGGACCACACCGCCCAGCCACACCGTCCAGCGCGCCGCGTCATCCAGGGCATCCGGGGGAAACTGAAGGTACCTGCGGGTCCCCGACGCCAGGTCCAGCCCCCACACGCCGGGCTTCGACGATGGGTTCATCAGTTGCCACAGGCCGTAGTGGGCATGGTCCGCCCAATCGGACGCCCGCCGCGCCAGCACCGGCGGGGTTTCCGGATCCGCCGCGAACGCGGTCAGCGCGGTCGCCGGCCGGTGCCCGCTCCGGTACAGCTCGAGCAACTGCTTGGCGGTCAGCCCCTCGATCCCCTCCTCGGCGCCCCTGACGGCAGTCTCGAAAGCCAGCGCGGCACACTCCTTGTTCGCCGCCTGGGACAGCCGCTTACCAGGCACCAGCGCGAGAGTGTCCGCCGCCCGGTTCTTGACCAGCTCCCCCCACCCGGTCCGGCCCATGAACGCCACCACCGCCCGCTTGACCTCAGCCAGCCCCGACCGGTCGGCGAACCGCTCCAGCGCGGCCCGCTCCCGCTCCCCGGGCTCGGCCAGGCCCGCCGCCTCCTGCAGCATCACGGCGTAGACGAACGCCGCGTCCTGGTCCTCCAGGTGGTCACGCAGGTACGGCTCGGCCAGCTCGATCGCCTCGCCCGGATGCCCGGTCCCGCTGATAAACCGCACCACATCCAGCCACCCCTTGGCATCACCCGCCGCCTTCGTGCGGGCGAGCATCTGCGCCGTATAACCATGCTCGGCCTGCTCATCGCCTTCGGCGTGAGCCACCACCGCGGCGAAGGACAGCACCCCCAGCGCAGGCGGCCCGGTGGCGCCGGCCAGCAGCAGCCGCGACGCCTCGGCCACCTCCCCCGCCGGAATTCCGGCCTCCAGCCGCATCCGCGCGATCGTGCCCGTGGCGGCGTGATCCGCGAACTCAGCCGCGACACGTTCGGCCACCTCGGCGGGTGACAGCTTCGGATCCAGCAGGTCAAAGACGCTTACCGGCCGGTCCGCGCGGCGATCCGCCGCTGACTGCGGCCGGGATGACGCGGCCCGCTTCGCCCCGGACGATGACGCGGCCCGCTTCGCCCCGGACGTTGCCCGGTTCTGTCTCTTGCGCCGGCTGCTGTTCCCCATGCTGTCCCTCCGTGACGCTGGGAAGCCTACTGGGCTGGCGCGTTTCGCGCGTTCCTTATCACGGCCGGAGCGAGGCCGGCTCGCCATCGGCTCCGGGAGCGAGGATGCTTCCGGGTGGATTCGGTTGAGAAAAGCACGATTTCAAACGCTTTATAACGACATTGTTTAGGAGTGGCGGCGAGCAATACAGGATATTGACAGCACGGCATGGCCGGGGACAATTAGGGCGAACCCGGCCTGCAAAGGATCTTTTCTAGCCAGGTACGGGTGGGATGGTTGGGTAACTGAGGCAGGAGTCCCATGCGATTTGCTGATTCCGGCGCTGGCCAGGGCCGTCCCACGCTCAGCCAATTCAGGAATGCTCCGCTGTTCTGGACTGGCACGCTGCTGGCCGCCGTCGGTACCGGGCTGCATTTCCCGCTGTACATC
>Ga0070730_10004014_pt1 | contig 13040 bp, 12 predicted proteins | sample Coa_R1_3_FD_66447 | JGI IMG/M metagenome (GOLD analysis project Ga0070730, IMG submission 66447) | Surface soil microbial communities from Centralia Pennsylvania, which are recovering from an underground coalmine fire - Coalmine... | ecosystem: Environmental > Terrestrial > Soil > Unclassified ...
GTGCCTCTCATTCTGCACCAGCAGGGACAATCGGCTGAACTCCATTGCCAGGCAATCCTCCAGAAAATGCGCCAAAAAAGAGGTCAGGCAGCAAGGCTGGGTATCCCTGTCATCGTCCACTACTTCGTTGGCGATCTGCCAGGCGCCACGCGCTGGCTTGACCTGGGCTGCGCGCTCTCCGTCGGCAAACCGATCACGCGCCCAGAAAACGCCGCTCTGCGCGAAGCGGTCGCCGCCATCCCGCTAGAGCGTCTGCTGCTAGAAACCGACACGTACCCGCTGCCTGGGCGAACCACCGAGCCAGCCCATCTCCTCCAGATCGCCCAGGCCGTCGCCGACCTCAAGCATCTACCCATAGAAACCATTGCGGAGCAGACAACAGTCAACTTCTGTCGTCTGCTCCGCGTGCCTGGCTGAACCTTACCGCCAGTTGAGCATATCCGACGCCACCGCCCGCGCAATCAGCAGACGCTGCACCTGGCTCGTCCCCTCCACAATCGTCAACTGCCGTGCATCCCGATAGAACCGCTCCGTCGCCGACTCCTGCATATACCCGATGCCCCCCATCATCTGAAGCGCCTTATCCGCCGCCTCAACCGCCGTCTCCGTCGCAAAGCACTTCGCCATCGAGAGCCAGTGCGCGTGTTCTCTATCCGCCTTGCCCTCATCCACCAGCATCGCCGCCTGATACGTCAGCAGCCGCGATGCCTCGATGCGCATCGCCACATCCGCGATCATCATCTGAATCGCCTGATGCTCAATCACTGGCTGGCCGAACGTATGCCGCTGCTTTGCGTACTCGATAGCATACTGGATCGCCCCCTCAGCCGTCCCCAGGCCGCGCGCCGCCACAATAGGCCGCACCGAGTTCAGGTTCCACATAATCAGCTTGAACCCATTGTTTTCCTGACCCACGATCTGCGACGCGGGCACCCGCGCATCCTCAAAAATCAACTCGCAGGTGGGCACGCCATGCACGCCCATTTTCCGATCAGCCTTGCCCACCCGGAAGCCTGGCGTATCTCGTTCCACAACAAAAACGCTAAAGCCCTTCGAGCCTGCCTTCGGATCGGTCTTCGTAGCAACCAGAAAGAAATCTGCCACGCTCGCGCCGGAGATATAGTGCTTCGTCCCGTTCAGGATATACTCATCGCCGTGCCGCTCCGCGCGCGTCTGGATATTCGCCGAATCCGAGCCAGCCCCCGGCTCTGTCAAGCCAAACGCCCCGCGCATTTCACCCAACGCCGTACCCCGGCAGTATTTCTGCTTCTGCTCCTCATTCCCGTACTTCAGAATCGCCGAGGTCGAAAGCTTGGTCAGCAGCAGCATCAGCGAGCAGGAGTTATCCACCTTGGCAACCTCTTCCACCGCCAGCGCCAAACCCATCGTACCCGCGCCGCTGCCACCGTATTGCTCCGGGAACGTCAGCCCTAGCAAGCCAGCTTCTTTATACACCTGAAAAATATCTTCGGGGTACTTCCCCGTCTCATCCAGTTCGGCAGCGCGTGGCGCGATCACCTCATGGGCAATCCGTTTGGCCGTATCGCGGATCAGTTGCTGCTCTTCGGTCAGGCGAAAATCCATCGAGTATTTCTCCTTCTATCAAACAGATAAGCCGGGAGAGGCGCAACGGCGCGTCTCCAGGGCAACGCAACGTAGCTCAAACTCGTCCACCGGCCTATCCGGTCCAGCATGGACAGCCCTCGCTGGGAGGGATAGTATCCCCGCCATTATATCGCATTAGCCGCCCGGCTACGCAGCCCGCCATACGATTTGACGCCTGACGCCCATCCCTGCTATACTGCTTCGCCAGAAGCAGGTACGTTGACAGGCCACGCTTGCGCTGGCCCAGACTTTGCGATTACACCGCCTGGCGTCTTCACGCCGCATGGTCTATCTCCTCAAAACCTATCAAAAAGCAACCATACAGGAGCATCTCATGAAGCAAGGCAAAACTCGCGTAGGCGTCGTGTTTGGCAGCCGATCAGTGGAGCATGAAGTCTCCGTGATTACCGGCCAGCAAGTCATCGCCGCGCTGGACAAAACCAAATATGAGGCTGTGCCCATCTATATCACCAAATCCGGCGCCTGGTACACCGGCCCCAAACTGCTGGATGTCGCCAATTTCAAAGATGACAAAGCCCTGCTGGTCGGCTGCGATCCCGTCACACTCTCTCCCGATCCTTCCGTCGGCGGGCTGATCGTGCGCCGAGAAGAGAAAGGCAGCCTCTTCAAGCGTTCCCGTGAGCCAGAAGTCCTGCCCCTCGATGTCCTCTTCCCCACCGTGCATGGCACCTACGGCGAAGATGGCACGCTTCAGGGCCTCTTTGAACTGGCGGGCATCCCCTATGTCGGCTCCGGCGTGCTGGGTTCAGCCGTCGGTATGGACAAGATCATCATGAAGTCCGTCTTCCGCGATCACGACCTGCCCGTCGTGAAGTATTACGCCGCCACGCGCCGCGCCTGGGAGAACGCCCCCGCTGAGACCATCAGCGCCATCGAACAGTCCCTGGGCTATCCCGTCTTCGTCAAGCCCGCCAACCTCGGCTCCAGCATCGGTATCACCCAGGCCAAAAACCGCGAGGAGTTGCACGAGGCCCTCGAAGTCGCCGCGCATTATGATCGCCGCTTCCTCATCGAAGCCACCGTCCCCAATGCCGTTGACATCAATTGCGCCGTCCTCGGCTTCCAGGAATGGCAAACCTCTGTCTGCGAGCAACCCGCCGCACTGAAAGACTTCCTCAGCTACGAAGACAAATACATGCGCGGCGGCAAAACCAGCGGCATGAAGGGCCTGGCCCGCCAGATTCCCGCCCCCATCTCCGCCGACCTGACCAGACGAGTCCAGCAGCTTGCCATGCAATCGTTTGAAATGCTCGATTGCCGGGGCGTCGCCCGTATCGACTTCTTGCTCGACACCAAAACCGAAACCCTCTATATCAATGAAATCAATACCCTGCCCGGCTCCATCGCCTTCTATCTCTGGGAGCCGCTGAGTATGAACATCAGCGCCCTGGTCGATAAACTCATTCACCTGGCCTTTGAAGCCCATCAGGAGCGCCAGCGCACCACCTATTCTGTCGATTCGCCCCTCCTGGCGCAAATGGGCGCATCCGGCAGCAAAACACCCGTAGCCGCGCCACGAGCATAGCGCACAGCATTCCTCGAAAGGAGGCGTAGCGTGGCACACGGGGGATTCACCATCAGGCATCTTGAAACCGTCGAAGACTACAAAGCGGCAGAAGAAGTCCAGCGGCGCGCCTGGGGTCTCAGCGACCTCGACATCGCACCGCTCCACATCCTCCTGACCATCCACAAGAGTGGCGGCCTCGTCCTGGGCGCCTTCGACCAGCAGACCAGTATCTTGCTTGGCGTCTTGCTCGGCTTCTATGGCCGCAGCAACGACGGGCGCTGGAAACACTGCTCGCACATGATGGGCGTCCTGCCCGAAGCGCGAGATCGCGGCATCGGCCAGGCGCTCAAGCTAGAGCAGCGACGGCTCATCCTGGCCGAAAGGCTGGACCTCATCACCTGGACCTTCGACCCCCTTGAAGCGCGCAACGCCACGCTCAACTTCACCAAGCTCGGCGTCGTCTCCAACCACTACATCCGCAACATCTATGGAGACACCCTCGGCGAACTCAACGCCGGTCTGCCCACCGACCGCCTCTCCGTCGATTGGTGGATTCGCAGCCCGCGCGTCCAGGCGCGAGTAGAAGCCGGGCAGGAAGCCACAGTTTGGCAAACGGCCAACAACCTACCGGCCCAGGCCACGTCCATCCTTCAGGTCACGCGCCTCCCTGATGGCCTGCCGGTTCCCGAAGAGTACAACCTGAACTCCCATGAGCCAACCCTGGCGCTGGAAATCCCCAGCGACTTCCAGAGCCTCAAAGCCTCCGATAGCGCCCTGGCGCTGCGCTGGCGCCTGACCACTCAGGCGCTCTTCGAGCATTACTTCGCCGCAGGCTACACCGCCACCGAATGCGTCTTCGACCAGAGCGGCGGCCTTCGGCGCAACGTCTATATCCTACAAACCGGCTTTGATCCACATGCCTGACCTCGTTTGAGATAGGCATATACCTGTAGCACCCCTGGAGGCGCGCCAATGCCCACTATTACACTAGAAGCCGTTGAACTGATACACGCCCGTCTGCCTCTGGTCAGCCCCTTCGAGACCAGCTTCGGGCGCACCGACCAGCGCGAACTGATCATCATCAAAGCCTTCGCCGATGGGCTGGTTGGCTACGGCGAATCCGTCCCCCTGCCCTTCTATAGCTATGAAACCATCCAGACCGCCTGGCATATCCTGAAGGATTATGCCATTCCCGCCCTGCTGCGCGCCCAACTCAGCGCCCCCGAAGAAGCAGCAGAGCGTCTGCGCTTTGTGCGCGGCCACCCAATGGCGCGGGCGGGCCTCGAACTCGCCTGCTGGGATCTCTTCGCCAAAGCACAGAACCTCTCCCTGCGCGAACTGCTCGGCGGCGTCCGCGAGCGCGTGCCCGTCGGCGTCAGCATCGGCATCCAGCCGACCATCGACGGGCTGCTCAAGGTTGTGGGCCAGCATGTGGCCTCTGGCTATCAACGCATCAAGATCAAGATCAAGCCCGGCTACGACTTCGAGCCGCTCAGCGCCGTGCGCCAGGCGTTCCCGACGATCAAGATGATGGCCGATGCCAATTCCGCCTATCGCCTGGAGGACGTCCCCACTCTGAAAAAGCTGGACGCGCTCAACCTGATGATGATCGAGCAGCCCCTCGACTATGATGACATCTTTGACCACGCCCAGCTCCAGCGCCAGCTCACCACGCCCATCTGCCTTGATGAGAGCATCCATTCCCTTCAGGATGCCCGTCACGCGCTCGCACTGGACAGTGGGCGCATCATCAACATGAAAGTGGGCCGTGTCGGCGGCTACACCGAGGCAAAGGCCATCCACGACCTCTGCCTCAGCCGCAGCATCCCCGTCTGGTGCGGCGGCATGCTCGAATCCGGCATTGGCCGCGCGCATAACCTCGCCCTCAGCAGCCTCTCTGGCTTCACCCTGCCCGGCGATGTCTCCGCCAGCGAACGCTACTACCACGAAGACATCGTAGACCCGCCTGCCGCGCTGGAACCCGACGGCACAATTGCCGTCCCAGGCAACGGCCCTGGCATCGGCGTCACCCTCCGCGACGCCGTACTGGCGCGCTACACCCTGGCAACCGAGCGCGTGGTGTAGCAACACCTGAGGGATATGAACACCTACAGGCTGATTCTGACAGGAATTACCTTCGCAGGGAAATCAATACTCGCCAGAGCCATCAACCAGGCGCGAGGCTGGAAGATCATTGATCCCGATGCCTGTGGCTCATGAGCGCGGATGGGGATTGCAGGGAGAGGTTTTCTCTGTCGCCGAGTGGGCAAATATTCATCAAGAGGCTGAGCAGCGCGCCCGAAACCTGTTACGCGCCGGAGAAAACGTCATCTACGACACAACCGCTTTCGTCAAAGCAGAGCGCGACGCCTTGCACAAGCTGGCGCTCGAATGCGGCGCGCAGCTCATCCTCATCTACGTCCAGATTTCCAGAGCAGAAGCCTTGCGGCGCTGGGAAGCGAATAACCAGACCCGCCAGCGATTCCTCGTCCATATCGACGATTTCACGATGGTCGCCGATCACTTCCAGCCACCCCTGGAAGACGAGCCACATCTCCTCTACATCGCTGGAGCAGATATGGCTGCCTGGATTCAGGCTAATATCCCCCTGGAGAAAGAGCAGCAAAATAACGTCTGACGATGTACGCGGCCTTCAGCCGCCAGCCTACTCCTCATTGTAAGTATCCGGCAGATCATTGGCGAAGAGAACCACCGCACCCGGCGCAACCACGCTCTTCATCTGCTCCGTCGCCTCACTCAGCGAACCAACCACAAAAAGCTGCTGCTCTGGGAACCCGGCCTCGCGCAGCCCACGCGCAATCGGCTCGGTGCGCTTGCGGCCAACTAGAATCGCCACATCGCAGGATGCCGCCGCCCGCTGGCCGAAACGATAATTCTCCTCCTCCTCTATCGGCCCAAGCTCCACCATCCCCGGCGTCACCAGCACCCGCTTGCCACCACTAAACTGTGCCAGCACCTCCAGCGCCGTCCGCACCCCCTCTGGGTTCGCGTTGTACGCATCGTCGATCACCGTCACACCGCCTGCCCCTGCAATCAATTGCAGCCGATGCTCCACTGGCTCAACCTCTTCCACCGCCAACGCAATCTCCTCCAGCGTCAGCCCACAGATCAGCGCCGCCGTCACCGCCGCCAGAATATTGGAGACATTATGCTTCCCCAGCAGCTTGCTGCGCATCGTCGCGCGCTGCTCTCCCTGCTCGCCCCGATACGTCACCCTGAACGTCAACCCCTGCCGCGTCACCTGCATCTCATCGGCAACCACCTGCGCATCGGCATTCTCTGAATCGAGGCTATACGAAAGCACTCGTATCCGCCCCTCGTTCCGCATCTCTCGCATCAGTTGCTGACAATACACATTATCCCCGTTATAGATCGCGGGCGCGCCATCCGGCAATGCTTCCATGATCTCATTCTTGCCGCGCATCACATTCTCGATACTGCCAAAACGCTCCAGATGCTGCGGCCCAACTGCCGTGATAATGCTCAGTTCTGGACGTGCCAGCCGACACAGTTCGGCAATCTCCCCGCGTGTATACGCCCCCATCTCCACGATAAACATCTCATGCTCCGGCAGCAGATCGCCGTTGATCACCCGGCAAACTCCCATTGGCGTATTGAAGCTCCCTGGCGTCGCCAGCGTCTTGTAGCGTGCTGAGAGAATCGTCTTCAGAATATGCTTCGTGCTGGTCTTCCCGTAGCTGCCCGTAATCCCGATCACGCGCGGATGAATCCGCGCCAGCTTCGCCTGCGCCTGGCGCAGATAATACTGCCGGACCTGCGCCTCCACCGGAAACATCACCACATTTGCCAGCATCAACACCAGCGCGATCACCCCGCGCTCAGTCAAAATGCCCAATCCCAGCAAAAACGCCGCGCCCCAGGCAAACGTCGCTGGCCCAACCGACAACCCACCCGCTGGCCGCAGCGCAAACCAGAGGCCCGCCGCCAGCCCAACCGCCAGCAGCGTCGAGATCACAATGGCCGCGCAGAGCAGCCGCTTCGCCCGCGCCGTATACACCAGCGGCTTCTTCGCCTGCACCGCCTCAATCCGCAGCGCCAGCGCCACCGGCAGCCCCGCCGAGATCACTCCCAGCGGCACAAACGCCCAAAGCTGCGGAACCAGCGCCCAGGCCAGCATCCAGAGAATCACCAGCCCCAGGCTGGCAAACGTATGTCGGCCATACACCAAACGCCCAGGCGCAACCACCACCCAGCGCCAGAAGCGCCCGTTCTGGTATTCTTCAATCTGATGAATATTCAGCAAGCGAGTCAATTGGCGCGCCACATAGACCTGCCAGAGCAGCGCCAGCGGCAGCCCGACCAGCAACAACAGCATACCAATCCCCTACGACGATAAGAAACTAGAAATCACCGCGCAGAACTGCGGAAAACAATCAAGATACGAAAAATGCCCGGCGCCCTTGAACACCACCAGGCCCGCGTCGGGAATCTCTTGCTCCATGATCTTCCCATCGCTCACTGGCGTATCCTGATCGTTCTCGCCCCAGATCAGCAGCGTTGATGCTTTGATTGATCTGAGCAGCGGGCGCAGGTCTTCGTTCACCAGCCGGATAAACGTCCCCTGCATCACCCCCGGCGTCACATTCCCATAATCCTCGGACCCCAGCAACTGCATCAACCGCTTGCGCAGCGACGGCTGGTAGCGCCGGATGCCCGGCAGCGCGATCACCCGCTTGGCGACTTTATAGAAGTACACGCGCCGATAGTAGCGAAAATTCCGCGGCGCGCGAATGCCTGCGCTATCCACCAGAATCAGCCGCCTCACCCGCTCTGGATAGCGCGCCGCCAGCATCAGAGACACCCGTCCGCCATGCGAATGCCCGATAAATGTTGCCCTGTGAAGCTGCAACGCATCCAACCAATCCACCACAAGCTGCACATACTCGGCAACGCTCCAGGGAACCGGCGGCTGATCGCTGCCTCCGCAGCCAGGGAAATCCAACGCATAAACCTGATAGATGGGCGCCAGATGGCGATAGATCGGCAGCATCGTCTCAATCGAACAACCCCAGCCATGCAGCAGCACAATTGGCGCATGCGCTGATGTCTTCTCGACCTGCTGCCCGCGCTGCGGCGCATTTGCGGCTTGCCTCCCCTCATCGGCCTCCGCCTGCTGTGCCTCCACATTCGTGCAATAGGTGATCTTCAGGTGCTGTAACTCGATACTCTTAATCGCTTCCACAAATATCATTTCCCATGTATAGCATACTGCGCCTGTCATCGCTCCAGGCGCTCTACCTTCTTCTCAAGAAGCGTGCCGCATCTTGCCAACCACAGAAATCAAGCTAAACCATTGCGCCAGACGGGGAAAATATGCTACACTTCCTCTAACTCCAGCGAACTGCTGACGGCAAATGGGCGGCTAGCTCAGCGGCAGAGCGCCTGTTTTACACACAGGATGTCACAGGTTCAAATCCTGTGCCGCCCACCAACCCTTTCTTTATGCCGCCGCATATCCCTCAGCATCCATGCGTCGCCTGTAGTTTTCCCCAAAGAGCGTGCCTGCCTTTCGCGCAGATGCCCTTGAGTGTACATTATCCTCCCTGAATTCGTCCAGTACATAAGCGCAATTGCAGAGATCAGCCGCTTTTTATCCGTGCTGCGAAGCCACCAGACCTTCTGACTTTATTGCCCCATGTTCGACGGCAGTGTGTCTTCAAAAAAGCAAAGATGGTATAGACGATGCAACACCTTTCTCGCTTGTGCAGCAATCAAAGTCATCAATTCGGTGTGTGCTTGTAGGAGCAGAGGCTGAGACCGGCCCACAGGATGAACAGGTGCGCACATGGCATAGATGTCTAAAGCAGAGCGGAGGAAAGTGATGAATTCGATGTACCATGAGGGGTCTCGCGCCCTTCAGGACATGTGTGATAGTCGGCGGCTAGCCAACCGCCTCGAAGTAGTCCAGGTCCATACCACCTTTACGGCGGATGATCGGGACTTTATTCAGCGCAGCGTTATGTTTTTCCTGGCTACTGCGGATGCCCAAAGCCGTCCCGAATGTTCCTATAAAGGCGGGCTGCCAGGATTTGTGCGCATCGTGGATGACGCACCCTGGTGTTCTCTGATTACGACGGAAACGGCATGTTCAAGAGCTTAGGCAACCTGCTGCTAAACCTGCATGTAGGTCTCCTGTTCATCGATTTTGAGCAGTCAGATCGTATGCGCATCAATGGGATCGCTACCATACACGCTGAGGAGGATCCGCTCTTAGCCGAGTATCCAGGCGCCCAACTGATTATCCGCGTCCAGGCGGAGCGTATCTTCCCCAACTGTCCACGCTCTATTCACAACAGGAACCCGACAAGCAGCACAATTGAGCCTGACTTGTCTATAATCAGCATACTTGCTTCAGCCGCTCATCCTACCGCCGACGCCGATACAATCTACTAGAAGTAGCGGTCCGCAGCAGCGTCATCTATCCTTGCCCTGGGACTCGTCGCTCGCGCCCTCCAATAGTGATGGTTTGCTAAAAACCTGCGCTCGCCGATTGCGCCATTCAAAGACCAGCAGCCCCAGCGCCAACAGGACAATGCCTGGCACAAAGACCCAGAAGAGATTCATGAGTTCTATCCTTTCAGCGTTCTGCTTACTGACAAATAGTAGAGATCACTCACCAGCATTGTACCATCCCTCGCCAAGAGGAGGCAGAAACTGGCAGTTTTGGTCTGGCCGCGATATGCTATAAGAGGAGAGACTGACCGACGCGCAAGAGCGCGCTCATCTCCTCAGCCAATAAGGTGAAACACCCAGCGTACCACCCTACAAAAACGCTCGATGCAAGCACGTTCTCAGGAGCAGCGCATGCGATTAGGTCTCTTCTGTCTGATGCAGCGCCCCGGCGCCCCATTTACCACTATCTTTGATGACCACCTGGCAGAAATCATCCACGCCGAAAATCTCGGCTTTGATGAAGTCTGGTTCGCCGAGCATCACTACGCCAACGACGCCATCTCACCTGCCCCCAACCTCTTCATTGCCGCGCTCGCGCAGCGCACCACACGCCTGCGCCTGGGCGCCATGATTAACGTCCTGCCCCTGCACCATCCCGCGCAGCTTGCCGCCGAACTGGCCGTCCTCGACCACCTCACGCATGGCCGCCTCAACGTCGGCATCGGCAGAGGATCGCGCCGTATGGAGTGGAAGCGCGCGGGCCTGACACCAGAACAGGTCAACGAGCGGTACTACGAATCCGTCGCAATCATCCAGGGCCTCTGGACCAACGAACCATTCTCCCATCACAGCAAGCACTATCAGCTTGAAGACCTGCGCCTGCGCCCCACCGTCCTGCAAGAGCCACATCCTCCCCTCTTCACTGCCGTTGCCCACACCGCCTCCGTCGCCTGGGCCGCCCAACACGGCCTGGGCATCGCCGAGCATTACAACACCACCACCGAGGCCAGAGAACATTTCGCCCTCTATCGCCAGCTTCGGACCGCTGCCGGGCATCCCAACCTGCCCGAACTGCGCCCGCGCCTCTTCCGCGAAATCTACGTCGCACCCACCGACGAAGAAGCCCGCGCCCAGGCAGAGATCGCCCTCTGGGATCACTGGCGTCTCCTTGATGAACGCCTCTCCTACGAGCAGCCCTATGACCATCGGCTCCTGGAGTTCCCCGCGCAGATCACCGATGACCTGTTCCGTCAGGTCACAGCCAACCTGCCCATCGTCGGCCCACGCACCTATGATGAACTCGCCACAAGCGGGCGAACCATCATTGGCTCGCCTACCACCGTCGCCATCCGCCTGCTAGAGCAGGCCCAGACCCTCGACCTGGAAACCTTCGTCGGCCTCTTCGCCTTTGGCCGTCTGACGCATATGCAAGTCATGCGCTCCCTCGACCTCTTTGCCCACGAAGTCATGCCTGCCCTCACCAAAGCCTCTGCCACCCTCTCCACCTGAACGGCGCTCAGGCAGTATCAGCGCCCACGAAAGGGCGCATTGCCAGGCAAGCGATTTTTCGTCGCCAAAAAGCAAAATCCGGCCCAAAAGTCTTGCGCCAGCGCTCATCGATATGGTATACTTTCCGATGCAATCCCTATGGCCCCTGCCAAGGTAGCTCAGTTGGTAGAGCACAGCACTGAAAATGCTGGTGTCGCCGGTTCGATTCCGGCCCTTGGCACCCCTCTTCCACTCCGCACATTCTCTATACATTCTCCACCATAAAAGCCCAGCATACAATGAACCCCAATTCAAAAGAGTCTCTTCTGATACGGGGCGGCTGAGCTGACCTTCATCCTGCACTTAGCAATATTTGCCAAAAGATGAGGCGTCCCCCCCTCTCTTTGGCGCCTGCGCCCAATTGACAACGCCTGCTGCTATCCGTATACTTGCTCCTAAGCGCGACGAGAAAAAGTCCAGGCCAGGTTTGCCGCCTGATGACCAGATCAGGGAGCAAGACGCATCGCAACCTGTCGTCGCCAACATTCACCTCTGGTCGGAAGGAGTACCCGCCCTTTCCCCCATCCTTTGCGTTCGGCTTATCTGAATACACAGCGCGCGCTACTCCAGGTGGCGATAGACTCTTTGGCGCCGTCGGCGCAGTGGAGAGGCTCAGTGCCTGTGCTTGCTTGCACATACATGGGCAATGCTCTCCCCAAGGTTATTTCGCGCAGCCCTGCGTGGCCTGTCTAGCTCTCGGTGAGAAGAGCGCCCACGTAGACACACCGGGCTTCTGTGAGAGGTTGCAGTCTTTCATAGTGGAAGACGCCCTCCTCAGCCCATCAGCAAAGGAGACATCATGCACCACCATCCCCGGCAGCCCATTTCCCCTGAGGAGATCGTGACTGAACCTAAAAAAAGGGAACTCAGTCGGCGGAGCCTGCTGAAAATAGGCGCCATCAGCCTGGCCTCCGCTAGCACCCTGGGCGCATTGGACGCGCTGGCCTTCCTGCCCAAGCGGGTGGCCCTCGCCGCGCCAGCGACCACTGGCCTGCCCGACATCCAGTTTGACATCGGAAACTACATCGCGCCAGCGCAGACCATCAACGGCTTCCTCTTCCGCTTTGGCCCCGTATTCACACTCTTTGCTACGGCCACGCTCACCCGCACCCCCAGCAAGGGCGATCAAAAGACCCTGGCAAACGCGCTGAACACCATCGAAGCCAATTACGCCTTCAGCCCCAGCGGCGTCTTCACCTTCATTGCCTACGGCATCCCCTACTTCAGCCATCTCCCCGGTGGGACAACCGGCAACCTGGTCTCCAGCTATATGCCGCGCCTAACGTCCGATCAGAGCCGCTATGCCTTGGAAGAGGCCGTGCCAAGCCCAACCGATGTCTCGCCACAGAACCCCCAGATCACCAAACAGACCTACAACATTCCCGTCTCCATCGAATCCAACGATGTCCTCTTCACCTTCCGCAGCGACAATCTGGTCAACGTCTATGAGACGCTTGCCTGGCTGGAGGGCAGTGACTTCCTCAACAACAACTTTGTGCCCTCCCCGGACTTCGATGGACTGTTCCATTTCACCTCTTCCCGCCTGAACTTCGTCCAGCCGGGCCTGCCACGCCAGGTCGCCAATAACGCCGGAGTGCCCTATGCCTTTGAGATCAACCCCACCTCCTCCATGTGGATGGGCTTCGTCGATCAGCAGGTCGATGGCTCTGGTCCTGCTCAAATCTGCACCTTTGTGGGCAACAGTTCGGCCAAATTGACGACAGCCAGCGCTGGAAACTACTTCGACAATGCCTCCATCCAGCACCTCTCCCATGACATCCAAGACCTGGCCCAGTTCTATAACAACGCTGGCAGCAACGCCGAACCGTTCAGCGAGCGCGTGCAATATATGTTCCGCTCCAAGCAGAACGACGGCACGCCAGGACTGCCCTATCCAGAGAATACGAGCGATCCCTTCACCAAC
>Ga0070730_10004015_pt1 | contig 13039 bp, 11 predicted proteins | sample Coa_R1_3_FD_66447 | JGI IMG/M metagenome (GOLD analysis project Ga0070730, IMG submission 66447) | Surface soil microbial communities from Centralia Pennsylvania, which are recovering from an underground coalmine fire - Coalmine... | ecosystem: Environmental > Terrestrial > Soil > Unclassified ...
TGTTCCTGGTCTTCCTGGCCGGGGCGCGCATCCTGGAAACAGGCGCAGATTTCCAATCGCATATTTACCCGGCAGCGGCCTTCTCGCTCATCGTCGTCGTACTGGCCGGGCCGCAAGCAGCCATCGTCCTGACGGCGGCGCTGGCCGCAACCATCGGCCTCATCACGGGTAACTCACTTGAATTTGCCCTGCTGGCGGCTTTCGGCGGCAGTGCCGGTGTGTTGAGCCTGTATCGCATTGAACGCCTGAACGCCTACTTCCGGGCGGGACTGGTGATCGGCGTCGTCAATGTTGGAATTGGCCTGCTCTCGGTGCTGCTCCAGGGGAATGTAGAGCCTGCCCGTGTCGTGGTGTTGATCCTGGCTGGCGTACTCAACGGCATATTCTGTGCCGGGCTTGCCATCGTTGGCCTGTACCTGGTCAGCAGTGTGCTAAATATGCCGACGAGCGTCCGGTTGATCGAACTTTCCCAGCCGAATCAGCCGCTGTTGCAACGCCTGCTGCGCGAAGCACCGGGTACCTACCAGCACTGTTTGCAGGTCGCCAACCTGGGCGAACTGGCCGCCGAGCGCGTGGGAGCCAACGCAAACCTGGTGCGTGTGATGTCACTCTACCACGACATCGGCAAAACCCTCTATCCCCACTTTTTCGTGGAAAACCAGGCCGAAGGGGTCAACCCCCACGACGCCCTTAAAGATCCGTTCCGCAGCGCGCAGATTATCATTTCACACGTCAAGGAAGGCGAACGCCTGGCACGCAAGTACCGCCTGCCAGCAGCCTTTATTGATGGCATTCTTCAACATCACGGCACGATGCCTGTTCTGTACTTCTATAACGAGGCGATCCGAACGGCCAACGGAGACAAAGCCAGGGTAAACCGCGCGGCGTTTTGTTACCCCGGCCCTTGCCCGCAATCTCGTGAGATTGCGATCCTGATGCTGGCAGATTCGAGCGAGAGTATTGTCCGGGCCAAGAAACCTGGCAACCGCCAGGAGATTGAAGCCATTGTTCAGGAGATCATAGACTTGCGCGTCGCCGAAGGACAGCTTGACGAGAGCCAACTCACCGTACGCGATCTGAAGGTCATCCGCGAGGTGTTTGTTTCCACCCTGCAAGGCGTTTTCCACCCACGGATCGTTTATCCCGCGCTGGCTGAAACTGAGCCGACCAAAGCCTCGGATGCAACGCCTTCCCTTCCGGTTGCTTCTTCGGCAATACGAGGGGAAGTTCATCCTTGAGCGCGCGAAGCGGCTCCAAGGGTTACAGCATTGAAATCCAGAACGAGGTTGGGGCCGAAAACCTGCCTGCCGAGCGAATGGTCGCCGCCGTCCACCACGTTCTCGACCAGCACGAGGTCGCAGATAACACAACGCTCACCGTCGTGATCAGCGATGATAGCCACGTCCAGGAGCTAAATATGCAGTTCCGGGGCGTGGATGCGCCAACGGATGTCCTTTCCTTTCCTGCCGATCCACTACCAGAGGCAATCGAGGGCGAGGCACCTTACCTGGGCGACCTGATTATCGCCTACCCTTACACCTCCCGTGAGGTGGCAGAAACGGGTCACAGCCTGGATGACGAACTGGTGCTGCTGGTCATTCATGGGACATTACATCTGCTCGGCTACGACCATGACAATGAAGTTGACCAGGACGAAATGTGGGCCGAACAGTCCGATGCCCTGGTGGCAGCGAAGGTCGCTATTGTCGTACCGCGTTTTACATTTGGGCCTGTGGATATACCTGGCGCCTTGGATGGAGATCCCCGTGCCGACTGATCCGCCAGAGGCCGAACCTTCGCCTGAAGAAGCGCACAGGCTTCATCGTCTGCGCCGCTTGCTTCGTCCGCACCCGGACATCCAGGCCACACTTTCCACCAATCCCGATCATTTCAGCCCAATAATAAGCAAGAGCCGGTTAGCGAGCTTCCGTTATGCATTGGCTGGCTGGCTGTATGTCATGCGTTACCAGAAGAACGTGCGCATCCAGGCGGTGGCGACCCTGGCAGTGTTCGCGGTTGGACTATGGTTGGGTTTGCAACCCATGGACTGGGCGCTGTTGATTATCATGATCACGCTGAACTGGATGGCGGAATTTCTAAATGCAGCCATTGAAGCGGTGGTCAATCTCGCCAGCCCCGATCTTCACCCGATGGCGCGCGTGTCGAAGGACGTAGCCGCAGCCACAAGCTTGCTGACCGCAGTCGCATCCGTCATTGTCGGGGCGCTGGTGATGGGGCCGCCGCTCCTGGAGCGGGTCGGGCCGAGCGTGTTGCGTTTTATTATTTCGCAATGAATTTAGAACTCTCTGCTTGTGACAAATGAAACCATAGTGTATTTTTTACGCCCAAACAGTAAAAAAGCTTGATGACGAGAACCTCAAATACCTGTGAGTTCCCCACGCATATTCCGCTGCATGTTGAGCTTCACACCCTTTACGTCCAGTCCCAGGCCAAACAGATAGTAGAGTTTAGTGAGCGCCGCTTCTGGTGTCATATCGTACCCGCTGATAACTCCGCAGGCTTTAAGCGCGCTGCCTGTCGCGTAAGCGTCCATGTCAACCGTTCCCTGTAGACACTGGGTACAACTGACGATGACGACCCCGCGATCACTAGCTTCCTTCAGCGCGTCTAGAAACGCGGAATCTCTGTCTGGTGCATTGCCCGCGCCGTAAGTCTCCAGGATCAGCCCCTGGATAGGAGGCTGCAAGATATTGTGGATCACTTCCACAGAGATACCAGGGAATAGTCGTATCTGCCCGACGCGGGGCGGCTGGGTGACGGGTAATAATGTCAATGCCTCCGATGGCTTTGGCAGAACACTTGCCCAATCAATACTGATGTCTACCCCAAGGCTGCCCAGGGGCGGGTAGTTGGGCGACGCGAAGGCATCAAAACCGCTGGCATTGACCTTGACCGTGCGGTTGCCCCGCAGCAAGCGGCTGTGGAAATACAGGCAAACTTCGGGGATCCGGTAGTTGCCTGCGATCAACAGGGAATCAATCAGGTTTGCGCGAGCGTCGTTGCGCAGTTCGATAAGCGGAATCTGTGAGCCAGTGACGATCACAGGCTTGCCGATATTTTCTAACATGAAAGACAGCGCAGAAGCTGTGTAGGCCATCGTGTCAGTCCCATGCAGGACGACGAAACCATCAAATTCGTAATAGTGATCGGTGATGTCGCGGGCGATATGTAGCCAATCGTCCGGCATCATGTTAGATGAGTCGAGCAGCGGCTCATATTCCCGGATGGTAAAGCGCGGCATCAACTCCGCGGCAAATTCAGGCATTTGGGCCATTTGTCGCTGCAAATAGCCTGGGGCAGGGGCATAACCGCCTGCGGTTTTGGTCATCCCGATTGTCCCACCGACATACGCTACGTAAACCGATGGTGTTCGCTCCATTGCTGACGGCTCCTCCGGCTGGAATGTCCTGCTCGAACTCGGTAGTTTCTGTGTTCCTGGACATTCTAAGTGGGATAGCAACGCCAGACAAGAGTCGGGCCGACAAGTGAGTCGGCCCGATATGGACAACGGCGCTTATCAGGTCGGCGCTTTACCATTCCACCCATTGGCCGTCGGGGTGGGTCCAAACCGTAGCCGATGGTTCTGAGGCGAACAGTTTGCCGAAGGCTTCCAGAAATTCAGGGTCTTCGTAGGATTTACCCATGCCCTCAGCATCCATCCACACGTCAACGGCAAAGAATTCCAGGGCTTCGGGCGATCCAGGCGCAGCCATTCGCAGATAAGCTTCGTGGGACATATTCCCGGCCATGCGCGACTTGTTGACAAACTTCCCAATAATCTCGTTATGGACTTTCTGTGCCTCGGCGTGAGAACGCACCGTGCCCCGGACAACGCCCACGAAGCGGTCGTTTTTGCCGTATGGTGCAGGGAAGTGGTACGACGCAAAACCTTCCGCCGCTGCCCATACCACGGGATCGCGCTGGCTGAAGATTTGTCCAGCCTGTTCCTGGACGTGGGGGTTTGAAAAGAATTGATTCAGGCCATCCAGGCTATTCCACTGGTCGAGGATTAGAAAGTCTCCGAACGGATGACCATCATGTTCGACCGGGACATAAACCATGTGGCTCATGTCTCCCAATGAGCGAGCCGCCGCCACATTCTGCGGAGCGCCAGCAGTCTGGTTATGCAGGTCTCGTGCCGCGACCAACGTTTTCGGAGCCAGTGTGCCCCGGATAGAAAGGAGATAGATTGCCGAATTTGCCGAATTTGAACTCATCACACACATCCTTTTTGATGAACCGTCGTTTCGCCACGTATCGCCGCTGCAATGCGTGACATGATATAGGACGGCTGCCGAATGGAAAACTCATCGGCTAATCAAAAACTGGACGCTCGAAGCGAGAAATGAGTTCTGGATCAGGGGCAATGAAATCGTCCATCCGTGCGATCTTATCATCTCTGACCATCAACACTTGTATCGCCGTCGGATGGAACGTGTTGTTCGCAGTCCGTTCGTAGACAACAAAGGCTGGCGCGTTGTTTGCCGATGTAGACACCAGGCGAAAGTGACCAGCACTCCTCCCAGCAAAAACTACGCTCTCTATAAGTGTCTTGATCTCGCTTCGCCCACGGTACCAGGCTGGTATAGGCGGCATTGTCAGGATGGCGTCTTCGCGGAGCAAGGCAATCAAGCTGCTCGAATCGGCGGCTTCCCAGGCCGAGACATAGCGCGTGAGCAACCGGGCAGTATTGTCGTTGAGCGCGCGGAGCGGCTTTTCAATCTGCTGTCCGTTTAATTTGGCCCTTGCACGTTGCAGAGCGCTGTTGACTGCAACGACCGAGACATCCAACAGATCGGCAACCTCTTGCGCCTTCCAGCCCATGACGTCACGCAGGATCAGTACTACCCGCTGGCGACCCGGTAACTCCTGAAGCAGAGTCAGAAAGGCCAGCGTGAGGCTCTCCTTCAATTCGTAGCGGGATTCTGGGTTCAACACGGCGTCGTTATTAGCGCCATCGAGGAAACTATCGGGTAAAGGCTCCAGCCAGATGGGTTCCACGACTGGCGGCGGGAGCGTTTCATTTGGATCGGCTGCCGGGTAAATAGATGGAGGTAACAGGCGAGCCTTTCGCCTGTCGAGCATGTCTAAAGAGACATTTGTGGCAATTTTATATAGCCATGCGCGAACGGAAGCCTGCTCGCGGAGCGAATCCAGCTTTCGCCAAGCTCGGAGAAAGCTTTCCTGGACGGCGTCCTCCGCGTCATGGACTGATCCAAGAATCCGATAACAATGAACGAGCAACTCACGATGGTAGGCAATCGTGTGACGCTCAAAACTCCCGCGATCACTGATTGACAAGGGTAGCGATATTGGTTCATCCGGCAGACTCATAGTCTTCGGCGCTCCTCCATAGGCATCTTCCCTTGCTATTTTAATGGATTGTGTTTAAAGGATGATGTGGACTCACGATCCCCAGTGCGGGCCGAAGGAGCCGCGCGCATCGGCAGAATAGTCCCGAATCGTGCCATCCAGAGTAATCACAAACGTCAGCAAACCGGTCTGCCCGCTCAGCACAACGGCCACTGCGGCACGGTTTGGACTCCAACTTGCGCGGATAACGTCGCCGGGCAGTGGCTGCGAAACGGCTCCTGGAATTCCGCCAGGCGTGAGAATGTACAACATGAGTCCACTTGACGTGACAGGTTGTCCGGCAATGGCAGGCTTGCCCAGGAAGGCGTAGCGACCATCCGGCAACTGCACAGGGTTTTGCATATACACGTTCAGCGCGGCGCCGTCGGCAACCGTCGTGAATTGGCCCACATCCCGATGCAGGATTCCCAAAACAGAGGCCCGGTTAGTTCGGTTTGTCACCGTGACATAGCCCTGCCCATCGCTCTGCCACGTGCCGCTCGCATACGTCAACAGATTGAACAGGCCAGCCTTCTGATCGTCAGCGTGAACGCCTTTACCAACCAGCACCAGTGCTAACCCCGTCGGGTATCGAACCGTGAGCATCATCGCATCGTTGTCCGAGGCCCAGCTCAGATCTTGAACCGTACGCAGGTCGCCGTCACAGGGCTGGTTGTAGTGATGGCGATAAATCTGTTGAGGGGAGGCATTCGGCGTCGCGGAATCCAGGATCCATAGCCCGTCGTCGTGGGTAGCGGGGCAGCCGGGATGGTCAGTTTCCGCGCTAGCGGTGTATACGACAAAAGCCAGCCAGCGACCGTCAGGGGACCAGCGTACTGTCGTAAAGCGTTTGTTGGCAAAATGTCCACTGCCATTATACGCGGCACCGTCTACGATCAACGTACCCGCTTGATTGATCACGGCGCTGTGCCCGCTGCGACTCACATCATAGTCGTAGGGAACACTTCCGGCATCCGAAGGCAGTTGCAACGACGCTCCCTCCACATCCACTGTGCGGGGGGCAAGGGGCGATCCAGAGTCGCCTGCCCAAGCGCCGTTGCTGCTTGCCACTGTTGGCAGCCCTGGAAAGGACATCAATGTCGGCGCGGAAGGATTTACAAAACCTGGCTGAGAATTGAGCCGCACCGCCGTGCTGGTTGGCAAGGATACTGACTCTACCAGGGTTGGCATCGGCATCGGACTTGGAACTTCTGGCGACGCCGATGGCGAGGGCGACAGTGTGGGTGAGGGCGCAAACGGCGTAGGAACCAGCGTCGGTGTGGGTGGGACAGCATTGCCCAGAGTACACGCCACCGAGGCAAGCGCTAGTGCGATCAATGTAAGAATAGAATGTCTCATAAATCCCCTTCCTGTTCACCCTTATACTACAAGGAGAAGGATTTATTGAGCAAGCCTGATTGCCGCACGGCGAGCCGTTGATCGCCCCACGTTCCACCTACGATGTTTACGATGAGGTTAGAGCAGACATTTCCTGAGTTTGCGCGATCTCCGGGAAGGGATCGTCCATGACCATCTCGTCGGCGATCTGCTTCAAGAACCGCTCATAGAAGGCGAAGCGTTGCGCGCCCATCTTTTGTCCGGTGGCCGTAGTAAGCATCTCTTTCCACAAACGAGCACGTTGCAACGGCCAGCCCGACGTGAGTTCGCGGGCGGCCTCCGCTACGGGCCGGTTGCTGCTGGAAGCCATCGAAGCCACCGATTGCAGGATATTGCTGGCGCCGATCTTATCGAGCGTATCGGCGTCCATAACCATTCGCGCTTCGAGGTTTAGCAATGAAATGATCTGCTGAACCTGCTGCTCCACGGGCGTGTCATCTTCCAGGTCACGGTTGTGCTCCCGGATGATGTAGGCGACACGCTGTACAAACTCAGGAGCGTATCCCTCTTTTGTGAGGAATCGGCTTGCTGTTTCCGCGCCGCGTTCAGCATGATACTCAAGCTGGACAGTGTAGTGATCCACGTCGTGGAAAAATGCCGCTACTTCGCACACATCTCGTACATCTGGTGGGGTTTTCTCGCCTTTGAGGATAGCCATCAAATTGTGGCGAACATTGAGGGTGTGCATCCAGCGTGCGTTGGCACGGAAGGTCGCATTTTGATGGCCGTGCCTTTCAGCAGTACGAATAATATAGCTGCGAACATAACTGGCAATTTTGTTACGCTGTGCCTCAGAAAGACTCATCTCGAAAATCCTTTTAAATATCAAATCCTAGACAGAGATTAACAACAAAGGGCAATAAGGCGGTATGGGATTTTTGTTTAATGGGCCGCCTTTCCAGAACTACGGGTTCGCCGTTAGCCCTAAATCCTGGAGCGTGGGGTCGAGCGGCACCAGGCCCTGCCATTGATCTACAATCTTGATACTGGCACTGGCGCGCGCTTGCTTGAGCCAATCTCGGTAACGCGCATCGCGAGCGCGTGCCAGGTCAATCTCACCCAGGGGGCGCACCTCGCGGGCGATGATGTAGATGAGGTGGAAGCCAAACTGGGTCTTCACGGGGCCAATGACCTGACCAGGGGCGCCGTTCCAGATTGCGCTGTCAAATTCCTGTACGTATACCCCTCGCACCGCCCAGCCCAGGTCACCTCCCTGCGCGGAATTCGTCGTGTCCAGCGAATCAGCCTGGGCCAGGGAGGCGAATGTGGTTTCATCTTTGATTTGGGCCAGCAAATTCCTGGCTTTGTCCTCGCTATCCACAAGAATGTGCCGGACGTGGATCTGTTCGGCCTGGCCGGGCAGATCACTCGTGAGTGCCTTGAACACTTTAATCTGTAGTGCCTGTTCGGAGAAGATCGCCAGTACATCCGCTTGAGTCATCTTGGCCGCGACTCCCGCCTGCCCGAAGTAATTATCCCGCTCAGATTGAAAGGCCTGCGCCAATTGAGTCGGGTTCGGTGGGGGCTGCGGAGTCTGGCCTGGCTGGATGGCCGGAGCAGCCCCAGGCGCATTTGGAGAGTAACCAAAGAACGCTTCGACCTGCTGTTGCACTTCGTCGTCGGTCACACTGATGCCGCGTCGGGCAGCTTCCTGCTGCACAAGCTTCACAGCGATCAGACTGTCCAGCACCTGCTGGCCGAGCGTTTGCGAATCGCTCAGGAGCATATACTGGCTGTTATACGGGCTGCTGGAATCGGTCAACGCCTTGAGGCCGTCTTGATGGGCGACCTGGCTCAACTGCTGTCCGATTGACCAGCGCGTGTAGCGCACACGCTGCTGGAAGGCCAAAGTTGTGATTGAATCGTCATTCACAGTGGCGATTTTGTCTGGCGCCTGGGCAAATCCAAGCGCCACGATAAAGCTGATCGCCACCAGCGCACGCCAGCGGTGAAGAATTGGCAATTGAACCAAATGAACTCCCGTCGAGAATGTTACAGGATCAGGGTTCTGCGAACTCTTTCCCCGCGCCCTCGCCGGGAATTATAACCGGAGTTGTAGGAGAATGTTGAGCCGGTTTCGTCGGCAACCCAATGAGCAGCGCCAGCGGGCTAACCAGGAAGAACCAGAATGCGATTTCCAGGCCAAAGCGCTGGGCGATAAATCCAATGGCGAGGGGAATAACTGCTGCTGGCAATGCAACGATATTGTCCAGTGTGAGAACAGTACCGCTTTGTCCCGGCATCGTCGAATACAGTTTTCCTCTGAGGATCGGATACCAGCCCGGGGTGAGAAAGCCAGAAAGTGCGAGCAGAATGACTTTAGGAACCAACCCTGGAACCACCATGAACGCGCTGAACACCACCAACTCCAGGACAACGGTGATACGCATGATTTTCATGCCTTGCACACGTTCCAGGAGGGGGATCAGGAGGAAGTCGGCGAGCAGACCCGCCCCGACCCAGATGGCGATGATCAGGCCAGCTTGAGCGGGATTAATTCCGGCCACATCAACCAGGTAAAGGGCAAGATAACCATGCAGCACGTATTCCACCAGGTTTGCAAACTCAAGCAGAATCAACCAGCGCAGAACGTCCCACCGTCGAAGGGCGGCCCACGCATTCTTAACTCCCGCCTTGAACGTGGATGGTTTTTTGTCGCTGGTGGACGGTTTCGCGAATTTCAGTCCAAGCAGCCATAGCGCCAGGAAAAAGGCAATAGCGGCTGTCACCCCAAACAGCGTTCGCCAGCTCAAGCCGAAACCCAAAGCCAGGCCCAGGCCCACGGTGCCAGCAAGGACGCCGAGAGAACCTGCTAAGGTCCAGCGTGCCATGTTGTGTTCATGACGGGCCGTGTCAAGGTCCATCAGGCTGGATTGCGATAAGGCGACGAAAGCACCCGACGCCGGGTACAGAATAATAAAAGCTACGACCAGGAGGCCAAAATCATGACTGACCGCAACCAATAGGGTGGACAGAGCAAAGACGATTCCACCGCCGACGATTATCAGCTTCCGCTTCCAGACGTCGGCCAGAATGCCCAGGCCGGATTCTACCAGGCTCGCAACAAGCAGTGGAATACCCAGGAGCAGACCAATCTGCGTGTAATTCAAATGCAATTCGGATCGAATGAGGGGCCAGGCCGCCTCACGCGCTCCGAAGATAAACTCGTCCACAAATTCAATAGCGAGGAAGACAATGACCAGGAACGCCAAACGGCGCACGCGGCTTCTGTGCGCAAGCGGAAACATATCCTATTCCTTTCGACGATGTATAGTGGCATGAGAGGTGGAGGTAATGAAGATCATCCGTTTGCGGTTGCTCATAAACTGCTGGAAAAATTGGGTGGTGGGGAACCCGTGAAGTTCAACCCTTACTGGGCCACCGCATCTACTGAAGGAGAAAAGTTCCTTCAAAAAACTCCCATAACCGAATGTATATGCCATCATATCACTCGATTTGGCAATTCGCTATAATCTTCACAAATTATTTATGAATTCCGTCAACTCATTTGTCATTGGATACCCATGTACCGAGACGCTCAACGTTTTAGCCGCCTGTTTCACTCTCATAAACCAATAATTGGGATGGTTCATCTCCGCGCTTTACCGGGTTCGCCCGGCTACGAGGGCAGCATGAAAGCTGTACTTGAGGCCGCGCTGCGCGATGCTGACAGCCTGGAGCAAGGCGGCGTAGATGGCATCATGATCGAGAATTTTTTCGACTCGCCGTTCTTCAAAGACCGGGTCGGCCCGGAAACAGTTGCTGCGATGTCGTCCATCATCACAGCGATCCGCCAGCGGACGACTCTGCCACTTGGCGTGAATGTCCTGCGTAACGATGGCATGAGCGCCGTAGCAATTGCTACCGCCTGTGGATGCCAGTTGGTGCGCATCAATCAGCTCTCCTGGGCGATGCTCGCTGACCAGGGCATTCTCGAAGGCCAGGCCGCGCAAATCCTACGTTACCGGCGCCAGCTTGATTCCGACGTGCTGATTATGGCCGACTGCCTGACGAAGCACGCTGCTCCGCTTGCCATCCAGCCGATGGAACTGGTTGCGATGGACACCTGGGAACGCGGCGGCGCCGACGCACTGGTGATCAGCGGCGTAGCGACGGGCAAACCGACGGATCTACAAGATGTGATTGCGGCGCGCCAGGGTGCGCCCGATGCACCGATCTTGATCGGCAGTGGCATAACAGACGAGAACTTGCTGACCCTCCTGTCGGTTGCAGACAGCGTGCTGGTGGGAACCTATCTAAAAGTGGATGGAAAAGTCGAAAACACCGTTGATATTGCACGGGTTCGCCGCCTCGTAGAGATAAGCCGAACGGCGTATCCCGCATAAACCCGCCAATTTAGCGCCCAATTTACATCGCCTGAAACTTGCCCCTTCCACTGTCACGGCGAGGCACTTATACTTGAACGCCCTTGTTTAGGTGTGGGAGGCTGTGATGCTCGACAAAAAGGACGCTCAATGGTGGGTGAGCGAAGTTGAGAGGCACCCGGAATCCGCCGTCGATCTGATTCGCCTTTTAGCGGATAGGCTGGCTTTCCTCGACAAACAAAATGAGGCGTTGCGAGGGGAATTGATTGCCCTCCGCCGCAAACAGGGAGGCGAAGCAGCCAGCGCCGCCAGGGCTGACCGAGAGGAAGCCGTTTCTGAACTCACGCAGCGTGTGCGTCAGCTAGAAAGTGCCCTCCAGCAAGGCAGTGCCAGTAAGCATGTCTTGGTCTACGGCCCTGATCGCATCGAGATGACCCTGCCTGCCGTGTCCGGCGCGGGCGTGAATCGGGCAATGCCGGACGATGTCAAAGTGCTCGTGTGTGAGCCGGATGCCCAGTTACTGATCATCACGGCGGAGGCGCAGGCATTTATCCTCCCACTCGCCGGGCTACCCGTTCCTGACGGCGGGCCGATTTCCTTCGGAAGCCCCAATAACGTCGCCGCCATCATTGCGCTTTCAAACATCGAGCAGAGCCGTTTTCTCCTCCTACACACCCGCGCCGGATACCTCTACAGTGTGATTGCTGGCAGCGCCCAGCAACATGCCAAACGACGCGAGAAACTCCTGCGCCAATTGATCCCTGGCGATCCCATTGTTGGCGCGACGCCATCTTACAACGGCGACGTGTTTGCCCTGTCTCAAAAGGGACGTTGGACGCGCTTTCCCGAAAAAACCATTGCGCCCTCTGGCAGCCAGGCCATGGAACTTCCCACGGGTGATACCCTGCTTGGACTCGCTGCTTTTGGCTACGACACCGACCTGACGTTCCTCACCGCCGAAGGCCGGTTAGTCATCCAGCCCTCGGCGGATTTCAAGCCGCGCCGGACACCGGGTAGCTCCAGCGGCATGATCTTGAAGGGGCAATCCTTGATAAATGTTGCTGGCGCGGAAAGCATAGCGGTATTGACCCGAAGCGGGAAGGTGTTGACCTTCCACATCCCTGATGTGTCCTACCGTGCGCGCAGCGAAGAGGGCTGGCCCCTGGCAGGCCTCGCCTCTGGAGATTCACCGCTGGCGCTTATCGGATACTGAGTCGATCCGGCATCAGCAATCAATGGCCCGCCTGCTTGTGCTGGCACCTCGAGTTTGCATTTGGGTTGATTCGCGTATACTAGATGTTAAGATCGTCCATCCGAAGGAGTAGTAAGATGAGCAACAACACTGTCGCAAGTGGAGGGCAACCATCTGCCCGTGCCCCGATTAGCCAGCAAAAGGCTGGCTATCGAAAGAATTTGGCGGAGTGGATACGCCAGCTTCCCCAGATCACTTTTCCGAAACAAAACCATGATTTTCAATTGATCGATCCAGTGCAGCTAGATAATTTTCTCAATCAGGCCACTCCTGACGCGGCACAGAAAATTCGTGAGGATCTGGCTGTCCTGGACAGGGAACTCTTACCGCTGTTTCGGGATCGAGATTACGTAGCCAGCCAGAAACAGAACCAGTACCGCCTGATTCAGATCGCATTCATTGTGCTGGCAACCATTGCTACCTTGATCGGCTCGTTTCAGGCGCTGGCGCTCAATATTAGCACCAGGAATGTGCCATTCTGGGCCTTTTTGGAAACACTGGTTGCGCTTATTGCAACGTACCTGGCAACGATCAGCGGACGCGAACCCCCACTACCCGAATGGCTTGAAAACCGCCGCCGGGCGGAGAGCTTGCGCCGCGAATATTTCCGCTTCTTAATGGATATGCCGCCCTACGATGCGGTTGATAGTTACGAACGACGTGGTTTGCTGGCCCGACGTGCCGCCAACAT
>Ga0070730_10004016_pt1 | contig 13038 bp, 11 predicted proteins | sample Coa_R1_3_FD_66447 | JGI IMG/M metagenome (GOLD analysis project Ga0070730, IMG submission 66447) | Surface soil microbial communities from Centralia Pennsylvania, which are recovering from an underground coalmine fire - Coalmine... | ecosystem: Environmental > Terrestrial > Soil > Unclassified ...
GCCCTCAGAACTTACGTCTGTGCCTGGGATGTTCGTGTCGGTGAGCGTGGCATCCAGAAAGTAGCGCTCGCCGCTCGGAAGAATCACGGCCTCAGGAAGGATTCCGATGGTGGGTTTGCCGGAGATCCGGCGTGGCTCACTGATCTTGGTGACGCGTCCCTCGACGGTGGCGCCAGCGGGAATCAACGTCGCTCCGTTGACTACGACCGGCTGAGTGATCTTTGCCTGGAAGGGATCGCCGACTCGATTGCTGAAGGTGGCAAGGGTCGTATCAAGACGAACCATGAGAGCAGTACCTGCCGGAACCGGCGCATTGGTCTGGGCCGCAACCATGACCGCCAGCAGCAGAACGCAGGATAGAACCATCCACTTTTTCATCGTACCTCCTCAAAATTGCCGGACTACTCTATCTCAAGACTTTAGCCCAGCCCGGAGCCCGCGACAATACACAGGCAGACAGGGGAACCATCGGCGACAAGTACCCGCGCTTATGGCCAGAGGGCCAGTCCCGGACGGGGAAATGGCGCAAGGAACTGTGTGCAGTGTCACATTGAGTTCACGTCAATCCGATATAATCGTTGGTTTCATTCGAGCGATGGGCAAATACTATCAAGGCACGGGCTATCTTACCGAACGCCGTATGGTATTTCACAGCGACCTCCCTCCTGAGAGGCTGCGCGATACCGCCCTGAGGACGAAACCAAATTACATTGAGAGAGTGACGCATCCTATGTCAAATATTGCAGCGATTCATGCACGAGAAGTTCTGGACTCACGTGGCAATCCTACGGTGGAAGCGGAAGTATTTCTGGGGGACGGATCGATGGGCCGCGCGATTGTTCCCAGCGGAGCGTCGACCGGCGAGCACGAGGCGGTTGAGCTGCGCGACGACGATACTAACCGGTTCATGGGCAAAGGCGTTTCGAAGGCAGTGGAAAATGTGAACGGAGAGATTGCGGAAGCGCTGGCGAATTGGGATGCGTTCGATCAACGCGCACTTGATCAGAGGATGATTGAACTCGACGGCACCGAGAATAAGGGCCGACTGGGTGCGAATGCGATTCTGGCAGTTTCGATGGCGGCGGCGCGGGCATCGGCGTTGAGCCAGGATGTCCCGCTCTACCGGTACATTGGCGGCGCGGGCGCGAACACCTTGCCGACTCCGATGATGAACATCCTCAACGGTGGCGCTCACGCCGATAACAATGTCGACTTCCAGGAATTTATGGTGATGCCGGTGGGTGCGCCCTCCTTTTCAGAGGCACTGCGCTGGGGCGTGGAAGTCTTCCATACGCTCAAGGGCGTGCTGAAGAAGCGCGGCTACAATACGGCCGTTGGCGATGAGGGCGGATTTGCTCCGTCGGTGAAGTCGAACGTAGAGGCGATCGAAGTGGTGCTGGAAGCGATCACCAAGGCTGGATACAAGCCGGGAGAAGAGATTGCCATTGCGCTTGATCCAGCAGCCAGCGAGTTTTTTCAGGATGGCAAGTATGTTTTCAAAAAGTCTGACAAGTCGGCGAAGAGTTCCGACGAGATGGTGCGGTGGTGGGCAAAGTGGGTGAATGACTATCCGATCGTGTCGATCGAGGACGGGTTGTCCGAAAATGATTGGGACGGATGGGCGAACCTGACCAAAGAACTTGGCAGAAAAATTCAGTTGGTCGGAGACGATCTGTTTGTGACGAACGTTCAGTTTCTGCAAGAAGGGGTCGATAAGGGCGTGGCCAACAGCATTCTGATCAAGGTGAACCAGATCGGTACCGTCAGCGAGACTTTGGATGCAATCGATCTGGCGCGGCGCAATGGATACACCTCGATCATCTCGCATCGCTCGGGAGAGACGGAGGATACGTTCATCGCCGATTTGGCCGTGGCGACAGGCGCGGGGCAGATCAAGACCGGTTCGGCGTCGCGTACCGACCGCGTCGCAAAGTACAACCAACTTCTGCGCATCGAAGAAGAGTTGGGCGGTGCGGCCAGATTCCTGGGGCTCAAGGCACTGAACTATAAGGGATAGCCCAACGCTAAAATCCCATTTTGTCATCCGCCGACGGACCGTAGGTTGCCGGAACTAACTGTTCGGTCAGTCGCAGATACACTCCCAACTGCGCCCGGTGATGGACCAGGTGATTCAGGAACATCTGGCGGTAGGCCAGGAAGCGCGAGCCTTCGAAAATCGTCTTGTCCTGGAAGCTCAACTTCCAGTTTTCCTTCCAGGCGCTATCGGGAGTGGCGTGCAGGGCGGCGCGAGCTTGGGCCGCGCCTTCATCGAAGGCCTTCACGAGTTGTGCGGAAGACTCAAACGGCAGCGGCGCGATGCGGTTCTTGGAAAAGTCCAACTCAGGCGTCGTCAGCACACTCACACCAAAACCCGCAAGCTGCGCCACGTGTGGGGCCAGTTTTCCCATGGGCATCGACTTAGCATGGGGCGCGAAGTCCTTCTCGTCTGCGGGGACCCTCTCCAGAGCCGTGCGGGTCTTTTTCATCTCTGCGTCGAATTCAATTAAAAGCAGGTCGCTGATGGGCATTGTGGTCTCCTTTTTCGAGTATAACCACATGGTCTGCGGCAGGTTACGGCGAGGTTGAGGAAAAACCCATCCAAACCGGGGGATAAGGAATCTAAGGGACCATGCGACTCAGACGTATTCTCCGCTTCGTGGCGGTGGTCCAGACGATCCTATTTCTGGAGCATTTTCTTCTCTATAAAACCTGGACCTTTTCTCTGGCACAAAGTGCTGCTGGCGCGCTCTGGACCCGGATCATTCTGGGCATTCTGTCGGTGAGTTTTGTGGCGGCGTCGGTGCTGGCCTATCGCTATACGAATCCTGTGCTGCGAGGATTCTACCGAGTGGCCGCGGTCTGGCTCGGGCTGCAGAACTTCTTCGTTCCGGCGATGGTAGGCTCCTGGATCATCTTTGGCGTTTCCCGCGTGGCGGGGCTTGATTCGAATTTTCACCGCATCGTGGAATGGCTGTTCGCCGCCGCGATGGCAGTCGGACTCTACGCGGTCGTGAATGCCGGCTGGACGCGCATCACGCGCACAACCGTGCGGCTGCCCAATCTTCCCGAGACCTGGCGAGGGCGAACCGCGGCGCTCATCAGCGATATTCATCTGGGACACGTGCGCAACGGAAATTTTCTGCGGCGGATGGTTGGCAAGATTTTGCAGGAGGAGCCGGACGCGATTTTTATCGCCGGCGATTTATATGACGGCACTGCGATCGATGCCAGGCGCGCAGCCGAGCCGTTGAGCCAACTGACGGCGCCCCACGGCGTGTACTTCGTCGCGGGAAATCACGAGCAATTTGGAGATGACAGCAAGTATCTTCATGCCGTTGCTGCGGCTGGCGTTCGCGTGCTCACCAATGAAAAAGTAGAAGTCGATGGGTTACAGATCGTCGGTGTCCCTTACAAGAATGCCACGCAGAAGGGACATCTGGCGTCTGTGCTGCACAGGCTCGGCCTCGACCGCGACCGCGCCAGCATTTTGCTGTTGCATGCGCCGGACCATCCGGAGGTTGCTGAGGCTGCGGGCATTTCTCTGCAGCTTTCGGGGCACACGCACCTCGGGCAATTCATCCCGTGGAGTTGGTTTGCTCGCAGGATGTACCGGCAGTTCGTATACGGCCTGAGCCGGATTGGGAAGATGCAGGTCTTCACCTCGAGCGGCGCGGGGACCTGGGGGCCGCCGTTGCGGTTGGGATCGAACCCCGAGATTGTGATGCTGCAGTTCGAGTAAGGCACCGCAACTTGACTAAGTCTATGACTAAGCTATAATTGTTCGGATGGAAGTCAACATCCACGAAGCTAAGACTCACCTCTCGCGTTTGCTCGAGCGCGTAGCGTCGGGGGAAGAGGTGATCATCGCCAAGGCCGGCAAGCCAGTGGCGAAACTGGTGGCGATTCCCTCTGAGCGTCCGCGTTTTAAGCTCGGATCCGCCAGCGGAGAGTTCGTTGTCCCAGACGACTTCAATGATCCCCTACCCAAAGAAATCGAAGATTTGTTCTGGTAATGAGAGTTCTTATCGACACACACGTTCTGCTTTGGGGACTGCAAGACCCGCCGAGGCTGTCGGATCGGGTGCGGGCGCTTTTGCCCAAGTCGGATGTTTGGATCAGTGTTGCCAGCCTCTGGGAGATCATTGCGAAGGTACAAGTCGGCAAGCTGAAGTTGCCGACGCCGGTACGCGACTTCCTGACTCTGAAGCTCAGGGAGAATGGGGTCTTAATCCTTCCTCTCACGTTTGATCATGTGAGACGCCTCGAAGAACTCCCGCTACATCATCGCGATCCTTTCGATCGAATTCTGATTGCCCAAAGTCTTGAAGAGAACCTTCCACTGATCACCGCGGATTCTTTATTCAAAAACTACGCAGTCCGGTTAATCTGGTGAAGCAACTAATCGCTACCAACTGAAGTGATCCCACGCACTCACATACGAAGCCCCATCATAAGTAAAGTAGATGGTTGCTCACGACCGAAAGTCGTGAGCACCGCTGACGTGCGTGCCAATCCAACAAAGCTAGAAGCTAAGAGCCAGGAGCAAGAAGCTCATTTATGTCTCGTCCTAAACCTCTCGTTCTGATCATCCTCGACGGCTGGGGATACCGCGCCGAAACCAAAGCCAATGCCATCGCTCTTGCCCGAAAGCCTACGTACGATCGGTTGCTGCAGGAGTATCCCAACACGCTGATTCATACCAGCGGGCCATTTGTGGGGCTGCCCGAAGGGCAGATGGGCAACAGCGAGGTGGGGCATCTCAACATTGGGGCCGGACGCATTGTGCACATGGACATCACGCGCATCGATTTGATGATCCAGAACGGGGAGCTGTTTTCGCATCCCGTGCTGCTTGAAGCGATGAAGCACGCGCGTACGGGCGAGCGGCGGTTGCATTTGTTTGGGCTCGTCTCTGACGGCGGAGTGCATTCGCAGCAGGCACATCTGAACGCGCTGCTGAAAATGGCGAAGCAGAACGGGCTCGACCGAGTGTTCGTGCATGCTTTTATGGACGGGCGCGATACGCTGCCCACCAACGGTGCGGGATATCTCGAGCAATTGCAGCAGAAAATGCGCGAGTACAGCTGCGGCAAAATCGCCACCGTGAACGGGCGCTACTACGCTATGGACCGGGACCGGCGCTGGGAGCGGATTTCGAAGGCCTACAACGCGATGGTTTTCGCCGACGGGGAAGGCGGTAAGCAGGCCGATCCGGTACAGGGAATGAAAGATTCCTACAACAAGGGAGTCACCGACGAATTCGTGATTCCGTTTGTATGTACCGACAGCCGCGGCCACGCGCTGGCCACCATTCGCGATGACGATTCCTGTATCTGCTTCAACTTCCGCGCCGATCGCGTTCGCCAGATTACTCGGGCGCTCGCTCGCAACAGCGGGCTCAACGACAAGGGCGGCAGCGATCTTCCGGGCGCAGCCGATCTCGACGCAACGATTCCTCGCGACCGCGTGCCGAAGAATCTAGACTACGTCTGCATGACGCAGTACGACAAGAATTTCAGTTTGCCCGTAGTGATTCCGCCCGAGTCGATGGCAAACATTTTGGCCAACGTGATGGGCGGCATGAACCTGCGCAACTTGCGCGTGGCGGAGACGGAGAAGTACGCCCACGTCACTTACTTTTTCAATGGGGGAGTCGAGACGCCGTTCCCGGGCGAGGACCGCATCATGGTGCAGTCGCCCAAGGTCGCGACCTACGACTTGAAACCGGAGATGAGTGCCGCAGGCATCGCCGACGTGGTGGTGAAGGCCACAGAGGACGGCACGTTCGATGTGATGATCGTGAACTTTGCCAACGCCGACATGGTCGGGCACTCGGGCAAGATCGAGCCCACGATCAAAGCGGTCGAGACCGTCGATGCTTGCCTGAGCCGCATCGAGGCCGCGATTCGCGCCAAGGGTGGAGCGATGCTGATCACCGCCGATCACGGCAATGCCGAGATGATGATCGATCCGGCGACAGGCGGTCCGCATACGGCGCACACGACGAATCCTGTGCCTTTCATTGTCGTGTCGGAAAACGCGAAGCAGTTCACGCTGAAGCCGAATGGCTCGCTGCGAGATATTTCCCCGACTATTCTAGGAATGCTTTCTCTTGACGAGCCGAAAGAGATGACGGGAGCAGATCTGCGAGTGCAGAAAGGGAAGTAACGCCTGCAGGAAAGTGGTTTCCCCACCCTCGTCCTGGTTTTGCAACAAGGTGGATTTTTTCGTTACCCATGCCCGGGAACGGATACTACTTCTTGACAGTAGTACTGTGATGCGTTACTATTGTGGCGCATGATCGCGAGCTTTCGCGATAAGGGGACCGAGGAACTGTGGCGGACGGGCAAGTGCCGCCGGCTGCCTACAGACCTGCAGCGCCGGGCTTTCAAGAAGCTCGCGATTCTGAACGCTGCTGTAGCCTTGGACAACCTGAGTGTTCCGCCAGGGAATCAGCTAGAGGCATTGCGCGGCGATCGGGCCGGTCAACACAGCATTCGCGTGAACGATCAATACCGCGTCTGTTTCGTGTGGGGATCAGGGAACGCGTTTGACGTGGAGATCGTGGATTACCACTAGGAGCAGGAAACCATGGCCAAGTCAGCAAAGTTTTTCGCCGTTCATCCGGGAGAAATCCTCAAGACGGAATTCATTGAGCCGATGGGATTAAGTGTTTATGCCCTGGCGAAGGCGCTTGGGTTCCCGGGAATTTATGACGTCGTGCGGGGAGAGCGGGCGATCAGTGCGGATACCGCAATTCGGCTGGGGAAGTATTTCGGCCTGCCGGCGCAATTCTGGCTCAACCTGCAGAATGACTACGATTTGAGAATCGCTGAGAGCAGCGGAGTGGGCAAGACGATAAAACCGCGGGCGGTAGCCTCCGCACAGTGAATCCCCTTCGGCTCGCTGCGTAATATTTCGCCAATCGTGCTTGCATTCGTCTTGTTCGCGGATCGCAACGTACGAATACGCCCTGTCCTTGGGCCTGTTCGGTTTCATCTCGTTCTTACTTGCACGACGGGAACTTGAACGACACGACTCGCGTACTCCAGTTCTCCAGCGAGTCGGCCTTGTAGTACTGGTTCGTGTACCAGAACGTGCAGTCGTCCACGGGATCAATGGACATGCTGGTGTAATCTCCCCAGCGGTAGTTGGGGGCCTGCTCCGACCCTCCGCCGGTGATGACGCTGATCTCCGATTCCATGGTTCCGAGCGTATCGGTTGGCAGGCGACCAGTGAAGGCGATGCCGGGGTGCTGCGTGGCGGAGGAAACGCTATATCCCAATGCCATGTCGCCGACTTTGTCCATGGCGATCGATCCCATCCAGCGGTATTTGCCGTCGGGAGCATAGGTGCCTTGCTGATAGACGACGGGAGTTCCGCGGGGACTGCGAATCTCATACCAGCGCATGCCCGTACTGTTCCCCGCCTTGACGGCGTGCGTGACCATAAGAGACTCATGGTTGCCGCTGAAGTTCCGGTAGGAGAGCCGGTACATCAGGCGGTCCGCCAGCGAATCGAGCACCTGCGAAGTGTCAAGTTGCGGAATGCACTGCAATCCGCCGCAGGCCTCACTGAAGGCGGCGACATTGATCGCCGTAGGGCCGGTAAACGTGGATAGGGCGAGGTTCGTCCAATTCACCTTCACCTTGAAGAGGTTGAGACCGGTGGTCTTGAGGTTGAGATACAACTCGGGCGAGCCTGAAGGCGGAGCCGTGGCGCCATCGATGTCGGCGGGTAACAAGCTCTGAAATTGGGAGGTCTGGAAACACACTTCCTGCGCGGCCGCTCCAACCAACATCTGGGCGCGATTGAAGGCGCAGACTTGTGTCGCTACGAAGGCGAAGGTCGTCGGATTTTCCAGATTGGTCGACATGTAATATCCGTCGGACCACACACCCAGCTTGGGATAATCCGGAAAATTATTGGTGAGGTTGTACTGGTAGAGGTAATACGCTCCCGTAGCATCGGATGTCTTGGAAACCGCGAAGCATTGATAGAAGGGGCCGCCAGTGGCGAGCGCATGGTGAGTGAATATCCAGCGCTGGGCGGCCTTGTCGTAGAGAACGATTATGTCGCCATCATTCGATGTGGCGCACGGTCCGCCCAGGCTGGTCCACAAGGTGGATTCCGAGGTCGGTCCGAGAACTTTTGCGCCGGTCGTCTTGTTGTAGATGGAAAAGCGCCAGTTTGTGTATTGCACGTATTGCGTGGCGCCGACCGATCCGTTCACGTCTGATGTGGAGTACTGCAATCCAGGCACGCCATCGAAATTAAATCCCAGGATGACGTTCAATGCTGTGGGTGCCGCCGCCTGCAGCGCGGCGTCGAAGGGCATGCCGGTGGGTACGTCAGAGGGAAGGGGGTGCCGTCCTTCGGCCGGTTCCTCGATCGAGTCTTCCCCGGCCTCACGCGCGGGTCGGATGGGGATCAATTTCATGTCGCGCAATGGAGGCGATACTCCGCGGCGCACCGCAGGCGAGTAGTCCGGTCCAATAAACTGCGCTGCCGATGGGGAAGGAAAAATCAGTACACAGCCTGTCGCCAGAAACGCGGCGGCTGCGAAAACACGTGAGTGTATGGAGCCTTTCATGATGCCTCCTCGTACGTTTTTCAGACGAAGTAGCGAAGAGACACGCTGGGGTCTCGTGAAACGAGACCCCAGCGGTCGCGACAAGTTAATTGGTGCAGCTCGGGAAACGGAAGGATGCGATGCGCGTCGCCCATCCGCTCTGCGAACTGGTTACGTAGTACTGGTTGGTGTACCAGAAGGTGCAATCATCGACTGGATCCAAGCTCATGCTGCTAAAAGAACTCCAGTTTTTGTTGGTGCCATTCTGCGCGCCAGTACCGCTAACTACGGTGATTTCCGGCTCCATCACGCCAGCTTTGTCGGTGACCGCGTGTCCGGAATAACGGATTCCGGGGTCCACGGTCAAGCTTGAAACGCTGTATCCCACGGCGATATCGCCGAACTGATCCTGGGCGATTCCCCCGTTCCACCTGTAGGTGGTATCGGGAGAGATCGTGCCCTGTTGGAAGATAACTGGCGTCAGCGGTGTGCGGTACTCATACCAGCGAACGGCCGCACGGGAACCTGCAGTGGTAGTGCGGGTGATGGAGTGAGTCATCACAACTGACTCATAGGTGCCGAAGTTGCGGTAGACGACGCGACCCATGAGGCGATCGCCCCAGGCTTGCAGCAGGTTGGTGGTGCCCGGTTCCGGGACGCAAGGTTTGAAGTTGTTGCAGGCGTCGGTGTAGGCGGGCAGCACGTTAGCGACAGGGCCGGTGAGGGTCGAGTTGTTGGTATTGGTCCAATCCACGTGGAACTGGAACGAGTTCAGGTTGTTCTTGCCGAGGTTCGGACGCTGGTCGAGCTGCCAGACGAATTCGACTTCGCCCGCCGGGGGAAGCGTTTGGCCGTCGAGCGTGGTTACGACGAATGTGGGCAAGCTGATGCTGCCCTGGAAACAGACACTATTGACGTTGCCGTTGGCGACTCCGGCCAGCATGGCCGCGCGGAACAGGGCACAAACCTGCGAACGCACGAACGATTTGGTCGTCGGATCAAGAACGTCCTGGCTGATGTAGTAGGCGTCGGGCCAAACGGCGAGGCGCGGCTTGTCGGGGAATTCCATGGTTAACTGGAAGTCGTAAATGTTATAGGTCCCGGTTGCATCAGACGTGGTCGAGAGCGCAAGGCAGTTCAGATACGGACCACCGGTGGGCACGGCGTGGTGCTGAAGGATCCACACATTGGCCAGTTGATCGTAGGTGACGGTGCCGTCGCCGTTGTTCGAGGTGGCACAAACGTCGCCGGACGTCGACCAGAGAGCGTTTTCCGCGATCGGACCTGCAATGACCGCTCCGGTCGTTTTGTCATAAACGGTGTATTGGTTGTTGACCAACTGAACGTACTGAGTGGCTCCTACCGCGCCGCTGGCGTCGGAATAGAGCATATTCTTGGCAGCAGACTGGCCGGCAATGTTCAACAGCCCGGTGACTGTAGGCAGGGCTAAGCGGGTGCTCAGTTCGGGAGCGACCGTAGTCGCTAAATCGCGCATCGGGAGCGACACGCTGTGGGAAACTGCGTGGTTTACGATTGGCCCCTCAATTTCGCCGGCAAATGCGCATGTGCAAGCCAGCAGCGTCAGACAGACCACCACAAAATAATTCTTCTGGGATTTCATCAATCTCCTCCAATTTGTATGCACTGTTGGGCAGGGAAGCGGTGTGCTTTCCGGCCGTGAGTATGCATTTTCTTTTTTCACGTTTTTGGAACCTGCCTGAAACTGAACGACTGCCTGGGCCGAGCCGGGCGCCAGAATCCGCAACCTCGGCATTACTGCCGACGCAGTTCTGTGGTTCGATACTCACATGTCTAGCTAGGGGAGAGAGAGTAACAACCGACAAAATCCCTTGAGGGAAGGGTGATTTAGTATGCCAGCGGGTGGGGTTCGCGTCAAGATGCAAAACTGTGCAAAGATCGCTTTTTTATTGGGGTTCGTTGGCGCGCAAAAGGCCCTCTGGGATTGCAAGATTCTTCATCTTGACAGACGCCGCGGCTAGGCTATCATTCGAAGGCCTACCCCCAATTCTCTCGATCTTCTCCTGGTTCGAGTTATCACGGAAATACCGCACGAAAGACGTCAAAAATCGAAGCGCTGTGTGAAGGACTTCTCATGCTCCCAGGCCGTGGTTGTGCAACCGTGAAGTGTGTTCGTATCCTCTTCTCCCTGCTGGCTTTTTCCTTTCTGACGAATCTGGCCCTGGCCCAAACCGACAACTGGGTGGGGACCACGGGAGTCTGGAGCGACACGACTCAGTGGGATAGCGGGGTGCCGGTGGCGGGTGACAACATTGTCATTGGCACCGCCTCGGCGAACTCGACCGATGATTTCAGCCTCGCCATCGGAACTCTGACTCTCGGCAGTTCCACGGATTCGCTCACCATTGCCGACGGCGTTGCCCTCAATGTCAGCGGTGCGATCAATAATGCGGGCGCGATCCAGTTGGCTTCTGCAGGCAGCAACACGTACCTGCAAATCACGGGGAACGTTTCTCTGAGCGGGACAGGTACGCTGACGCTAGGTACAACGGGCCCGAACTATATTACTGGCGCTTCAGGTTCAGGCTCTGAAGTTCTGACTAATGCCAGCAAAATTCAGGGCGCGGGCAGTATCGGCAATGGTCTGATGGGTTTTGTGAACAGTGGCACGGTCAATGCCAACACTTCCGCGGGCAGCTTGTTCATTAATGTGAGCGCCGCAAACTTCAACAACACGGGAACTCTTCAAGCGGTCACCGGCGGGAATCTGGTGATTCAAGGGCCGGCGAATTCGTTCTTGAACTACAACAGCACAAACAACACGCTGACTGGCGGGACTTACACCGCCAACGGCGGCAACATCTATTTTGCCGGCAGTCCCAACGGCATTACCACGCTCGCGGCTCGCGTGACGCAAGAGGCCAGCGGCCAAATCATCAACACCACGACAGGTACGAATGCATTCTCGAACCTGAGCAGCATCGTGTCGGGCGGCGTCCTTACTACGACCGCGGGATTCACCCAGCCCGGCGCTTTTAGCATGCTGGGCGCGCTCAACATTCTTCCGAAGACGGTGATCAATGTTGGATCCGTCTCGAATATCTCCGGCACTACGCTGACCGGAGGACAGTGGGTTCTCGATTCCAACCTGAACATCACCGGAACTCCAGCGAACATCGTGACCAACAATTCGGTGTTCACGCTTTCTGGCGGCACGTTCCAGAACACGTCAAACAACACCAACGCTTTCGCGAATCTTGCCGTAAACAAATCGACTCTGCGCATCTTGAACTTTGCCCACTTCAACAGTGTGGGAAGCATCACCAACAGCGGACAGATGACGATCGCCGCCGGTTGCAAACTCACGCTCGGTGGTACGGGAACCAGTTACACGCAGACGGGCGGCAAGACGACTATGGACGGTCTGCTTACCGGCGCTGTCAACGTGAACTCGGGGACCTTCCTGGGAGCGGGCTCCATCACCGGCAATGTTTCCGTAGGCGGCAAAACTACCGGAATCTTCAGCGTGGGTGATGCCAACAAAGCGGGCATCTTCAAGATCGCGAGCGGAAGCTACACTCAGACTGCGACGGGCAAGCTGAGCACGGCGATCGGCGGTACAACGGTTGGTACTCAATACAGCCAACTGCAAGTCACGGGAACCGGGACCGCGACACTCGCCGGAACCCTGGCCGCGCCTTTGCTGAGCGCGTATGTTCCTCCTGTCGGACAGACGTTCACGGTTCTGACTGCCAGCAGCGTGACCGGCGCATTCACGAATACGACGATTGCGATCAATTCGTCGGAGCACTTCGCAATTTCTTACACTGCAACCAGCGTAGTGCTGACAGTGACGTCGGGTCCGGCAGCGGAGTAGTTCGAGTCAGAAAAACAAAGCGCGGAGCTTTGAAACGGCTCCGCGCTTTTGTTTTTGGATTGAGTGCAGATATTAGTTGGCGAGAAGCGCAGGCGCCGTAGCCAGAAGTCCGGCCACCAACTCCAAATCGTGCAGGTCTTCGCGGCTGAAGTCCTGTGCAAACTTCGGATCAAGGCCCTTGCGCGAAATCTGAATTACGCCTACGACCGCGGAATTCCGATCCATGATCGGAACCGACATCAGCTTTTGAATCGGAGATGGTGCGGGCGGTTCATCCGAAGCATTGCCATCGGGTTTGATAGTCTCAAAAATACTGGCGTGCTTCACCCGCGCAAAGTTATTGAAGATCTCCGCCTTCTTACTCAGAGCCGTATGCGCGGCGACTGCTTTGCTCGAGAGGGGAATCGCGCCTGTCGTCCGCAGATATTCCGGGAACACAAAGCGCAGCAGTCCACCTTCCAGCCGCAACAGCGCGACTTCGGTATATTGCACACGAAAAATCTTGGCCAGGACCATGCAGAGGTCCAGCGCTGTCACACCCTGACCCAATACAGATCCCAAGGGCAGCAAATGCTCGGGAAGTACGATTTCTTCCATCATCCCCTGATCG
>Ga0070730_10004017_pt1 | contig 13038 bp, 12 predicted proteins | sample Coa_R1_3_FD_66447 | JGI IMG/M metagenome (GOLD analysis project Ga0070730, IMG submission 66447) | Surface soil microbial communities from Centralia Pennsylvania, which are recovering from an underground coalmine fire - Coalmine... | ecosystem: Environmental > Terrestrial > Soil > Unclassified ...
CCGTTCGGCTCGGTGTATGCCACCAAACTGTTTGTCGTTCCAAGATCAATTCCGACAATTCGTCCCATTTCCCTAATCAAACCTCTGCCAATTCCTTGGCGACGTTGGTGACCAAGTTCCGAATATACGAGCGGCGATTGAGCAATTCATTAAGCTTCGCCATGATTTTCTTCCGTGTTCCCGAATCTCCCGTAAGGGCCGCATCCCATTCGCGCGCCGCAGCCTGAAGTTCTCCATCAACTTCACCCAGCTTCGCCTGAAAATTCTTCTCCGCGGATTCCAGCCGCGCCTTCAGCCCCGCCAAATCCTCCCCCGAGGCTTTCGCTTCACGCAATTCATCCAGCGATTCGTTCAGCTCAAAAACCTCTTCCAGCAGTTCAGGCGGCGCCTGCTGCTTCTTCTCGCCTTCCTTGCGCTCGCCTTCGATCGCCAGCAAATATTCGACACGCGCGATGGGATCGCGCAGCGTGCGGTACGCGTCGTTCAATTCCGAGCTGCGCTTCAGCGAAAGCTCGCGCTCTTGTTCCGTGGCGTTCACGAATTTGTCCGGATGCAGCTTCCAGCTCAACTGCAGGAATTTCTGCTCCAGCGCGCCCATTTCAATCCACAATTTGCGGGGCATCTCGAACAGCGCGAAGTAGTCAATTCCCTGTGGAAGTTGCAGCAGCTTGCCGCAACTCGAGCAAAAGTGCGTGCCCAGCGTGCGCTCGTGGCAGCTCCAGCAAACCAGCGGCGCTTGCGCGGCAGTGGGAACCGTAGTCATCAGATTTTCAGGAACTCCTCGCAGTGCGAACCAAACCAAAGCCGAAGAGCACAGACTAAACTCCGGACGGCTCAAGGGGCACAAAAAAAGTGGCTGGCGAGCGCGGCTGCCAACCACTTTTGAAATTCGCCTGGGCGCTTCTCCCGCCTCGAACCTGACCAGAATCCGAAGAGCACAGGCAAGAGTGCCTGTGCTACTCAAGCTGTAAAAGAGCTGCCGCAGCCGCAGTTCCGCGCCGCGTTGGGATTCTGAAAAACAAATCCCTGGCGCATCAGCGTCTCTTCGTATTCCAGCGTCGTGCCGTTCAGATACAGAAAACTCTTTGGGTCGACGAAAATGCGCGCGCCAAACTCCTCGAAAATCTTGTCGCGGTCGCGCGGCTGGGTGTCCAGGCGCATGGCGTAGGACAATCCGGAGCAGCCGCCGCCCTGCACGCCTACGCGCAGCCCGCCAACCTCGGGAGACACGCCTTCCTTTTCGAGCAGCTTGCGAATCTGCTTCGCGGCGCGTTCGGTGAGGTGGATCGCTGGGGCGGTGGCCACCCCCCCCTCCCCCCCTGGTTTTGTGTAAGTGCTCATTCTAAAGAACTTAGCTTTCCTGCAAGTCTTTTAGAATCAACACTTAGAAAGTTCTTGGAAGTGCTCATTCTAAAGGGGTTAGCGCAGATCACTAAACTCAAGACGACCGGCCACAAAGCCTGTCCTTACCGCACTATTCGCCTCGTCGCTGGCACCCAGCTAAATGGGGCGCAGCCTGCTGTGCCCTTACAACAGAGGGGCACGCGAGCTCCGGCAACCTTAGTGCGAGGCTTTTTCGGTGACCGGTACTTCGACGCCGTGTTTCTTCTTCCAGTCGCCGATGGCTGCCTTGATAGCGTCTTCCGCCAGCACGGAGCAGTGGATCTTTACCGGCGGAAGCGACAGCTCGCGCACGATGTCCGTGTTCTTGATGGCCAGCGCCTCGTCCACCGTTTTGCCCTTGACCCATTCCGTGGCGAGCGAAGAGCTGGCGATGGCCGACCCGCAACCGAAGGTCTTGAACTTGGCTTCTTCAATGACCTGCGTCTCCGGGTTGATTTTCATCTGCAGCTTCATCACGTCGCCGCACTCCGGCGCGCCGACAAGGCCGGTCCCGACGTTGGGATCTTCCTTCGGGAGGCTGCCGACGTTGCGGGGATTGTTGTAGTGCTCCACTACTTTGTCGCTGTATGCCATTACCCGTTGCTCCTTGCCAGATTTTCGACACTAACAAAGCCCGCGCTCTTCACAGCCTTTTCCGAAAGCGAAACGTTCGGCACGGAAGCCGAACGGCCGGCGGTCAGCTGGCGAAGAGCATCCTTGATGTACTCCGCTCCGAGCCCGAGCATCTTCAAGAAAGCGCGCACCTGCTGAAGTTCGCGGAACGAACGCTCTCCTCCGGTCTCCTCCTCCGAGTCGTAAGGAACGAAGCTGACGCGGAAAGCCGCGCCCGTGCCGGCGATGGAGCGGTGAATACGAATTGTACCTTCATTTGCAGCCATTTTTTATTCTTCAACCTTCTAGGCGGTTTGCCATTTCATTTTTGAGATGTCGATTCCCTCTTTGGCCATTTCATAAAGTGGCGAAAGCTCGCGCAGCTTGGTCACGACCTGCACCATCTTGTCGATGACGTAGTCGACTTCCTCCTGCGTATTAAAACGGCCGAGGCCGAATCGAATCGAGGTGTGAGCGAGGTCTTCGCCCACGCCTAAAGCTTTGAGTACGTAGCTGGGCTCGAGGGTTGCCGAGGTACAGGCCGAACCGCTTGAAACCGCGACGTCGTTAATGCCCATCAGAAGAGACTCGCCCTCTACGTAGGCGAAGCTCATGTTCAGGTTGTTGGGCAGGCGATGTTCCATCGAACCGTTGACGAAGACTTCGTCCAGCTTAGCTTCCAGTCCCGCCTTCAAGCGGTCGCGCAGGCCGCGCATCTTCACGCTCTCTTCCGGCATGTCTTTTTGCGCGATTTCGCAGGCTTTGCCGAGGCCCACAATGCCGGGCACGTTCAGCGTGCCGGAGCGCATGCCGCGCTCATGGCCGCCGCCGTCAATGATGGCGGAAAGCTGCACGCGAGGATTGCGGCGCCTGACATACAGGGCGCCGACGCCCTTGGGCCCGTAAATCTTGTGCCCGCTGATGGCCAGGAGGTCGATGTTGTCCTTCTGAACGTCCACGGGGATTTTGCCAACGGCTTGCACACCGTCTACGGCAAAGAAAATCCCGCGCTCTTTGGCAATCTTGCCGATTTCCGCGATGGGGTTGATGACGCCAATTTCGTTATTGGCGTACATGATGGTGATCAAAATCGTGGTCGGCTTAATGGCCGCTTTCAAACTGTCCAAGCTGACACGCCCATCCTTCTGCACCGGCAGATAGGTGACCTCGAAACCATGCTTCTCAAGGTTCTTGCAAGTATCGAGCACAGCTTTGTGCTCGATGGACTGGGTGATGATGTGGTTGCCCTTCTCGCGGAACATTTCCGCGATGCCCTTGATCATCAAGTTGTCGGACTCGGTGGCGCCGCTGGTGAAAATAATCTCTTTCGCCGTGGCGTTGATCAGCGAAGCAACCTGTTGGCGCGCGTTTTCCACGGCTTCTTCGCCGGCCCAGCCGAAGGAATGGTTGCGGCTTGCGGCATTGCCGAATTTATTAGTGAAATACGGCAGCATCGCCTCCAGCACCCGGGGATCGACCGGAGTGGTCGCGTGATTGTCCATGTAGATCGGCAGCGTGACGGCCATATCCCTTTTCTCCTAAATTCTCCCTACCTGCGGCAAGCAGGCTAGGTCCTTAATGCCACGAGCGAAGGTTCTAGCGGATCTTCGCTCATCTGCGCAATAGTGACGGAGCCCAACACATTTAAGATGCTTTCATTCACCCGGCGTAACGGTTCTTTTACTGAGCATCGTTGGGTTGCATCGCAATTCCCGTGGTTCGTGACGCAGGAAGTAATCAAAACCGGCCCATCGATGGCCGAAATGACTTCCAGCGCGCTGATTTGGGACGGCTCCTTGGAAAGCTGGTAGCCGCCGCTCGACCCGTGCTTTGCCGCCACAATGGATTTGTGCGCCAGTTTCTGGAGCACCTTGGCCATCAGCGTGGCGGAAATGCCGTATTCCTCGGCAATTTCGTTGGCGCTGCAGGCATGATCGCGGCGGCGCAAAGCCAGATGCTTGACGGCGATTAACCCGTAATCCGATTTCTTGGAAAGCTTGAACATCGAACCTGAAACTTACCTCTTCCCCCACAAATACGACCGTTCTAGTCGCACATGAAATATACTCTATTTCCCAAGGAAAAGTCAACACCATATTTTTTAGGAGAACACTATAAGTTGTTTGTTTTGTTTTACTTAAAATAGGACTTAAACAGTCTTATTATTGGCAGGTCTTACTTTCAACCATCTGAGGACAGGGAATCCTTACGTCAAGGGATCTCAGAGAGATTCCTAGTGGCTGCGTGATAACCTTGAGGAAGGAATGGAGAGATGACCGGATTGAGAGCAGGGGGAAGTCGAATCGTTTTGCAAATTATTCGAGTTGGACGTATGGGGTTCCTCGCATTTTCCCTTTCGCCTGCGTTGCCCGCCCAGTCCCTTCCCACCACCCCACGTTCTGAGCAAGCACAAGCAGAGGCGCCTCCGAAACCCGTTCCGGCCGACGCTGATCAGACTTTCACACTCGTCGGCGCCGGAGACATCGCCACCTGCAAGCATCTCGATAGTGCGGAAGCCACCGCCAAGCTCATTCAGCAGATTCCAGGCACAGTATTTGCCGCGGGGGACCTGGCTTACGAAAAGGGCAGCCCGACGGAGTTCAAGAATTGCTATGAGCCGACCTGGGGCAAGTTGAAAGACCGCACAAAACCCGCGTTAGGCAATCATGAATACGATGGTCCCACGGCCGACGGATATTTCCAGTATTGGGGCGCACAGGCCGGCCCCGAAGGTAAGGGATTCTACAGCTACGATTTGGGGCGATGGCACATTGTCGTGCTTAATACGAATTGCGGTAAAGAGGGGATGGGCGGTTGCGGGAAAGGCTCGCCGCAGGAAACCTGGCTGCGGGAGGATCTGGCGAAGCATCCGGACGCCTGCATTTTGGCCTACGGCCACCATGCGCTCTTTAGCAGCGGCCTGCTGAAGGAACATGCGTTGCATCCGCTGATGAGGCCACTCTGGCAGGACCTCTACGCCGCGCACGCCGACTTGATTCTTGCCGGGCACGAACATTCTTATGAACGATTTGCGCCACAAGATCCGGATGGGAAGCCGGACCCCGCGCACGGAATCCGCGAAATAGTCGCGGGCACGGGTGGCAGGAGTCACGATCCGCTTGGCTTTGCAACTCCCAACAGCGAAGTCCGGGAGTGGAAGACTTACGGGGTGCTCAAGCTGACATTGGCTTCGGGGAAATACACTTGGGAGTTCATACCGGTGGCGGGCTCAACGTTTCACGATTCAGGCAGCGGCGTTTGCCACAACGCGTCATCCACGGCGGACTGAACAAAAGTGGTAAGTCATAAGTCTTGAGTTCTAAGTAAAAGAAACCAAGCTTTGGTCAACCGAGGTTAGGTCAATGGCTATGACTTCCCGGTGGATCTGCGCGGTGCAAGAGGTGCTAACCGCACGCTTTCATTTTCCGGAGGAGCAGGTTCCTCCTGCGGAGGCGGCTTGGACCAGTTTCTGTATTGCAGGGACAGGGATCAAGAGCAACTGCACTTTTCCCTTCTTCATTTGTTCGAGGGCGTCGAGTTGTTGCGTTTTCCAGGAGTCCAAAACGGGTTGATGTTTCGCGATAGCGTCGAGAGCCGCAAGCCCTATCGTTCCAAGCGCTGAAAGGTCCTGAGAGCGGACCGTTACCTCTTTGACGAGGAACGAGCGCTGGGCGAGAGGCTGGAGCCTGGCATCATTGTTGCGCCAGGTCGTGAATTGCGCGCGGAGCCGCTCGCCCGCGTCAGCATCCATGCAAGAAGTTGAAAGAAACTTGTCCACGAGCTCGCCGAAGTGCCTCCCCGGATCGCTCTCGAGGGGTATGGCATCCACGACTCGGTTCAACGGCGACAAACTAGTGGCTTCTACAGTTGCCGTTTCCTCGCGCGTGTAATCCTTAACAGGTTCCAATTGATCAGTCAGGGTCTGCAACGCAGCGAATTCGTCGGGGGTCGCCGTGGAGCCAGCAATGCGGCGAAGCATCCGGCGATAGTGGTTGCGATGGGTCAGTCCCAGCCATTCCAGCCGAGTACTGATGAAATCCAGCCGCGCGTACATCGAGCCGTTGTCGCGCACCTCCGCTGGCGACCACAAACGCTCCGCGATAGCAGCGTTTCTGGGCCAGATGCGTGAGTCGATATTCTCCGGGCCAACGTACTCATTCCACATGGTGGACTCGCCGCCGAGAATGCGCTGTTTTTCTTCCGGCGATAGATTGGCGGCATCGCCGCTCAGGGGATCCGAAGCGTAGTGGCGCGCGGCGGACCAGCCAAGGTCCAGGTAATAGCCGTTGGAAAGAAGGCCGCGGTAACCCTGCTTCGCAGCAGCGGCGAGGGAAGCTTGTCCGCGCCAGGATTGAATGGTGATGTCTTTGGGCAAGCTGGGATCGAGGATTTCGTCCCAGCCGATCATGCTCTTGCCATGCTTGGCCACAATGGGCTGAAGGCGTTTGCTGAAATAAGCTTGCAGCGCCTGGTTGTTCTTGATGCCGTGGGCGCGCATGTATTCCTGAATTTTGGGGTTGGCGTCCCATTGCTTACCGTTCACTTCATCGCCGCCGATGTGGAAGAACTTGTCTGGAAAGAGCCTGGCCATTTCACCAATCAGCGGGTCGAGGAATTTGTACGTCTGCTCGTTCGTGGGATCCATCGCGGGATCCATAACGCCCCAGCGACGCTCGATCTGATAAGGCCCCGGGCCGCTCGCAAGCTCCGGGTATCCGACAAAAATAGCCGTGCTGTGGCCGGGCATCTCAAATTCCGGGACCACGCGAATGCCGCGATCGCGTGCATAGGCAATCAGGTCGCGAACTTCGTCCTGGGTGTAATAAAGCCCGTCGGAGCCCATTTCGTGGAGTTTGGGAAATCTCTTGCTTTCCACGCGGAAGCCCTGGTTGTCTGTGAGGTGCCAGTGAAAAACATTCATCTTTACGGCTTCCATGCCGTCCAGATTCCGGCGGAGCACGTCCAGAGGAACAAAGTGGCGCGCCACGTCAATCATCAGGCCGCGCCAGGGAAACCGCGGGCGGTCCTGAATCGTAACCACAGGGGCCGTGAAACCTTCGGTTGAAACGTCCACGAGTTGAAGAAAAGTCTGCAAGCCGTGCATCGTGCCGAGAGGCGTAGGCGCGGTGAGCTTGGCGCCCGCGCTAGAAACTTCCAGGACGTAGGATTCGTCTTCGCTCACGTCTTGAATTTCTTTGCTGGCATGATCTGTGTGAACAATCAGCGTTGCTTGAAGTGACTTCGCGGCCTTGAGATTCAAGGGAAGAGCGGTCTGATGCGCCAACTGATGAAGGAACCGCTCGATGGCACGTTCCAGTCGCGCCTCGGAGTGACCCGTCAACGCTACGGAAAACGAAGGGTTCACCGGCAAGCTCCCGGTTCCCTGCTGGACATTTGCGGGAACGGGGATGAGATTCGGGGCAGGCTGCTGAGCACCGGTAAACTCTGGAGCTAGAAGCGCAAACAAGAGAAACAAGAGGAAGCCTCGCATGTGAAAATGGTGAAGGAAGGCTGGAACCAACTTTTGCATCATGACCTGCTCAATCCTCTTTGCTCAAGATGAAAGCATGAAAAGCCGCTATGTAGCACTGGCACAGGCATACTGTCATATCTCCGGCTTTCTGCGAAGGGGATTTACAGTGCCGGGGAGATGCGTGCATGAGCGGGATGCAAACTTTGCCAGGTCAGCTGGTTGTGGCTGAGTTAAAATAACCAGCGCTACGCCAACACTGAAATCGCGATGAAAACATCAATTGCCATCTATCCCGGCTCGTTTGACCCGGTCACGAACGGCCACCTCGACCTAATCGAGCGCGGCGAGAAAATGTTTGACCTGCTGATTGTGGCCGTGCTGCGAAACACGGAAAAACAGCCGTTGTTCAGCGTGCCCGAGCGCGTGGAGATGCTGCGCGAAGTCACGAAAAAATGGGCGGATGTCGAAGTGGACGTGTTTGAAGGACTGCTCGTCGACTACGCGCGCAAGCGCAGCGCTGGCGTGATTCTTCGCGGGATCCGAGCCATTTCCGATTACGAATTCGAACTGCAAATGGCGCTGATGAACCGCAAGCTGGAACCGCGGCTGGAAACCGTCTTTATGTTGCCCGGCGAACCCTACAGCTACCTTAGCTCCAAGCTGGTGCGAGAGATTGCGCAGCACGGCGGGCCTTTAGACGGGCTGGTCCCTGCTGTGGTTGAGCAGCGCCTGCGGGCCAAAGTGTCTTAGTTGCACGTCGCCCGCGACGCAGCGACAATCCTTCCCCGGCAAGCAGGCCAATTCGGTGTTTGCGCTGTTCCGTCGTGCTTGTAAACTAGTGGCTACAACTTGTCCATTGCCGAAGGAGCTTGAGGTGCAACTGACCGACCGCATCAACCGAATCCAAATCTCGCCAACCGCTACCGTCCTTGCCGAAGCCGAAAAGATGAAAGCCAAAGGCATCGACGTGGCCGACTTTGGCCCCGGCGAGCCAGACTTCCCTACGCCAGACCATATTAAGAAGGCAGCCATTCGAGCGATTAACGAAAACAAGTCGAAGTACACCCCTGCGGGAGGCATTGGGCCTCTGCGCGAAGCGATCTGTGCATGGCACAAGCGCGAACTGCATTCGTCATTCGAGCCGAAGGAGTGCGTCGTCAGCGTGGGCGGCAAGCATTCCATTTTCAATGTGATGAGCGTGCTGATTCAGCAGGGCGATGAGGTCATTGTTCCTACTCCTTGCTGGGTCAGTTTTCCGGACATTGTGAAGTACGCGGGCGGGACACCAGTGTATGTGGAGACGCATCCCGAAGACGGCTTCACGGTGCGGGCTTCCGCGATTGAAAAAGCGATTACGGCGAAGACGAAGCTGCTGATTATCAACTCGCCATGCAATCCGACGGGGGGCGTGGTTCCTCCGGATGAGTACGAGCGCATCCTCACCCTTTGCAAAAAACATAACGTGTGGCTGATGGGTGATGAGTGCTATTCGCACTTCACGTATGAACCGCACAAGCCTTTTTCCATCGCCAGCGCGAATGGGGCAAAGGAAAAAGTCATTATCATCGGCTCGATGTCGAAGACGTTTGCGATGACCGGCTGGCGTATCGGTTACACGCTGGGACCGGAGGTGCTGATTCAGGCGCTGATTAAATTGCAGAGCCAGTCGACTTCGAACCCAACCTCGGTGGCGCAATACGCGGCACTCGAAGCCATGACGGGTACGATGGACACTGTGCCGTTGATGCTTGCGGAATATGCGAAGCGGCGCAAGCGGATTGTGGAAGGATTGCGCGCGATTTCCGGCGTTACTTGCGAATGGCCCGGGGGCGCGTTTTATGCGTTCCCGAACATTTCGGAGCACCTCGCGAATGGCGGAGGCCGGTCCGCGCTAGCGAAGTCGTGCACAGAAATTTCCAGGATGCTGCTCGACAAGGTGCATGTGGCCGTTGTTCCCGGCGAAGCTTTCGGCGCACCCGGGTACTTGCGCCTATCCTACGCGACTTCGATCGAACGCATTGAGGAAGGGTTGCGGCGACTGGAAAGATTTTTTGCGCGCGCGGAAGCGGCCGCCTGATAGAACGTGAGCGCCCAGCCAATCCGCCCTGAACCATTTCGCATCGAGCCGAAATTTGTGGAACGCATTTGGGGGATGCGCTCGCTTGCCCCTCTCTTCCCTAAAAGAGCAAATTTACCGGAGCCGATTGGTGAAGTATGGCTCACTGGTGTCGATTGCAAGGTCGCTTCTGGACCTTTTGCGGGAAAAACTTTAGGCGAAGCATGGCGACAGATGCCTCAAGAATGGCGAGGCACACGATTCTCTGAACCGGGCGACTTTCCCATCCTAATCAAATTCATTTTTCCAAATGACAAGCTCTCCATTCAGGTTCATCCGGACGACGCTTATGCCGCCGCGCACGAACAAGCCGCTGGCGGCCGTGGCAAAACGGAAATGTGGCACGTCATTTCCGCCGAGCCCGGCGCACGCGTCCTCATCGGACTCGTGCCGAAGGCTAACCGGGAAAAGTTCATAAAAGCTCTCGAAGGTCAAACGCTGGAAGAAACCTTCATTCATTGGCGCGTGCAATTGGGAGACACGTTTTTTGTTCCCGCAGGCACCCCGCATACCATTGGTCCCGGGATGGTGCTTTGCGAAATTCAGGAATACTCCGACCTGACTTATCGCATTTACGATTATGGCCGCGTGGATGCTCACGGGAAACCCAGAGAATTGCACATCGAGAAAGCCCTAGACGTCATTCAGTTCGGGCGGCCCATTCTGGGCAAAGTGTCGCGGATCCCTTTGCCATCCTATGGATCGCGAAAAGAGCTGCTTGCCGCCTGCCCGCACTTCGCAACCGAGCGATGGAAAATCATCACGCCCATGGAGAACCCTTCGAACCCCGAGCATTTTGATTTGCTCGTCGTTTTGACCGGCGGCGGTGATTTTGCCTGGAGCAACAAATCAGCGAGATATCAATGCGGAGAATGCTGGTTGATTCCCGCGGGCTCGGAGAAATTTGCGGTGAATCCTACGGAACCCACGAAAGTCCTATGCACTTACGTGCCGGACTTAGTCGCACTGCGGGCTCGCCTGGAGCAGAGCCATTCGTGGCGTGAAATCGAAAAGTCGGTTTTCGAATGAGCACGAAACCAGACCCATGAAAAAGCTTACAACGCATGCGGTGATTCTTGCCGGGGGGCGGGGGACGCGGTTCTGGCCGCGGAGCCGGACGCGCACGCCGAAGCAACTGCTGAACATTGTTGGCAAAGAAACGATGCTGGAGCAGACGGTAGCGCGCCTGCGGCCGTTGATCCCTGCCGAACGCATCTGGACGGTGACCAACACGGAGCAAGCGGCAGCCGTTCGAAAACAAGTGCCCTCTACCTCGCGCAAGCGCGTGCTGATTGAGCCGAAGGGATTGAACACGGCGGTGGCGATTGGGCTCGCTGCGATTCACGCGCGGCATGCCAGTGGCGGCGATGCATTGCTCGCGGTGCTGCCTGCGGATCATTTTATTTCTCAGCCGGAAAAATATCGGAAGATCGTTGCCGCTGCGCTCGATTTGGCTCGCGAGCCTGGGCGCATGGTGGTTTTGGGCATCCCGCCGACGCGGCCGGAGACGGGGTTCGGCTACATCGAGCGCATGGGCGAGGCAGTCTCTGCGAAAGGCTTTCCTGTTTTTGCGGTGAAGCGCTTCACGGAAAAGCCGGCGCTGGCGTCCGCGGTGGAATACCTGGCCTCAGGGAAATATCACTGGAACGCGGGGATGTTTTTCTGGCGCGTCTCGACATTCATCGACAATTTGAAAAGTTTTCTGCCGAAGACACATGCGGCGCTTGAAGAGCTCTCTGCGCTGATTGGCAAGCGCAATTACGAGCGCCAGCTCCGCGCGATGTATCAGAACCTGCAAAACATTTCTGTGGATTATGCGGTGCTCGAGCCGGCTACGCGAACCGAGGGTCCGCCGCACGTGTTTGTGATACCTGCGGAAATTGGCTGGAGCGACATCGGCTCCTGGGCGGCCGTCTACGAACTGCTCGCGAAGAAAAATAGTGAGAACGTGCTTGCGGGGGAGGGTCACGCGCTCGACGCCGAAGGGAATTTTCTGTGGGCCCCTTCGAAATTTGTCGCTGCTATCGGCGTACGGGACCTAGTCGTCGTGGAAACCCCCGACGCGCTGCTGATTTGTCCGCGCGACCGCGCGCAGGATGTCGCCAAAGTCGTTAAACACCTCGAAGAGCAGAAACGGAAAGGGCTGCTGTAAGACGGGCCAATCCGGCTGTTGGCGGGCGCTGCGGTTCGCGTATACTTTTCTTCTTTCATGATTCCTGAGATTAAATTTGGCACGGACGGGTGGCGCGGCATCATTGCAGACGATTTTACGTTCGCCAACGCACGAATCGTGGCGCATGCGATTGCGCGCTATGTGATTCGCGGCGAGGACGCGCGCAAGGGTGTGATCATTGGTTACGATCACCGGTATTCCTCGGACCGATTCGCCGCAGCAGCCGCCGAAGTTATCAGCGCGTCGGGGACGCCAGTCTGGATTACGGACAAACCGTGCCCCACGCCTACGATTTCTTTTTTGGTGAGGCACCAGAAGGCCGCCGGCGGCATTGTCATCACGGCGAGCCACAATCCCTATCACTGGAACGGAATCAAATACAAGGCGAGCTACGGCAGCAGCGCGCTTCCCTCGATCGTCACGCAAATCGAGAAAGAACTCGCGGGTGTGCTGGAAAAAGGCGTGCCGCCGCTCCCGCCGCGCAAGGACTTGATTCACTCTGTCGAGCCTCGCGCGCCGTATCTTGATGCGCTTGAAAAGCTGGTGGACTGGAAGCGGCTGCGCGGAGCGAAGCTTCGATTTGTTTTTGATCCCATGCATGGAGCCGCGGCCGGACTTTTGCCGGAATTGCTCCGTCGCAACGGAATACCGTGCGACGAGATTCGCGGAACGCGCGACCCGCGCTTCGGCGGCGTGCATCCTGAACCCATCGAGCCGCACATTGAAGCGCTGCGACAAGCCGTGCTCGCGGGCAAATATGATGCGGGCTTCTGCGCCGATGGCGATGGCGACCGCATCGGTGCGATTGACCGCACCGGCGCTTTCGTCAATCCGCATCAGATTCTGGCGCTGCTGGTATGGCATCTCGCGGGGACGCGGAATCTTCCGGGCGACATTGCAAAAACCTTTTCCGTCACCAAGCTCATCGACAAGCTCGCTGCGAAGTTCGGGCGCAAGTTGCACGAAGTGCCGATCGGCTTTAAATACATATGCGAACTGATGCTGGAGCAAAACATTTTAATTGGCGGCGAGGAAAGCGGCGGCATCGGCACGAGCCTCTATCTTCCCGAACGCGATGCCACGGTTTCCGCCCTTTTTCTTGCGGAATTGATGGCCTGGCACGGCAAATCGCTTGGCGAATTGCTGGCTGCGCTGCACGCGGAGTTTGGCGAATACCATTACGGCCGCGTGGATCTTGAGTTGAAGCCGGGACAAAAGGAAAAAGCCATCGCGCATTTCTCCGATGGCAAGCTGAATCGCATCCTGGATTTCCCCGTCGTG
>Ga0070730_10004018_pt1 | contig 13036 bp, 12 predicted proteins | sample Coa_R1_3_FD_66447 | JGI IMG/M metagenome (GOLD analysis project Ga0070730, IMG submission 66447) | Surface soil microbial communities from Centralia Pennsylvania, which are recovering from an underground coalmine fire - Coalmine... | ecosystem: Environmental > Terrestrial > Soil > Unclassified ...
GCGGCGGGGATGACCGCCACGCCGGGATGCAGCGACGATTCGGTGGTGACGTCGTCCAGTTCGACCGCGTGGGCCGCGGTGCCGTTGGCCAGCGCGGCCCACACTGCCGACGTCGTGCGCTTCGTTCCGAAGATCGTCGCCGTGCCCTGGCCGCCGAGACTCGAGGCCACCTGCGCCGCCGGCAGGCTGGACGGCTGGCGGCTGCCAGCCAGCCCCACGCCGATCAAATCAAGCAGCAACTCCGGCGTGCGCGCGCGCACGTCCGCGCCAAGCGCCCCCCAGCGCAGCTCAGTGCAGAACTCCGCCAGCCGAGCCGCCGCGGTCCGAGGCGGTGCACCAACCGAGGTCATGGCATTACCGTACAGCAGCGTGCCTCTGGCCGTTACGAGCGGCAACAAGGCGCGAAGCGCCCCTCGCGGGGGGTCGCCGCGGGAAGGAGCGCACAGCGAGCTTGCGAGCGGAGCAGCGACTGGCGGCGGGGGGCCCGCAGGGCTCCCCCGACCCGGACCAGTTAGCTGCGCAAATTTATTTGATGAGTGACTTGGATTTCAGGTACGCCACGGCGACCGTCTTGGCGTCTTTGTGATCGATGCCGACCTGTTTGTCCAGGTCGGTGAGATCAGCCGTCGTGAGTTTCGCGGTCACGCTGTTCAGGAGCGTTTTGGAGTCTGCGCCGGCGGTCAGGATCTTGTTGCTGACAACTGGCGCGATGTTGTCGGCGAGCTGGAGGTGCATGTCGTCGGCCAGCAGGACGTAGTTCTTCAAGAGGATGTTCGGGTCGGTGGTGAACAGCAGGCCGATGTCGATGTCTCCGCTATCGAGCGCGGTCACGGTGAGCGGTCCGCCAGCGTCGAGCGGCTTGAAGTCCTTGAATTGCAACTTGTAGGTGCCCATGAGCCCGACCAGACAGAACGGGCGCTGCGGGCATTCGGGTGGTCCGCCGAGCACCATCGTGCCGGCCACCGGCTGCAGATCGCTCATCTTGGCCAGTTTGTTCTTGTCGGCCGTGGCCTTGGTGACGACGAAGCCATTGGTGTCGATCGCGTTCGCGGCGAAGTCGAGCACGGTGATGTTCTTGGGCGTCAACAACGCCTGCAGCGCTGTCTGGGTGACCGCGGGATCCGAGGTGGCCTTGGACGGCGTGCCGGCCTTGCCAGCCAGGAACGCCTCGATGGTGGCCAGATACTCGGGGACGAGGTCGATCTGACCTGACTCGAGCGCCGGCTCGACGATTTCACGGCTGCCAAGTCGTGGGTGGCGTTCGATCGTGTACCCGTTGGCCTCGAGCACGCCGGCGTACAACTCCTGCAGGACTTCACTCTCGTCGAAGCCGAACGAGCCGACTTTCACGGTCGGCTTGGCACCGCCGGCAGCGGCGACCGGACTCGCGGCGGCAGCGGGGCTGGGGGCGGGACTTACGGCCGGCTTCGGACTGGCGGCGGCCGCCGCGGATGGACTGGCGGACGCAGCCGGGCTCACGGCAGGGGCGGCGGTTGGCTTGGCCGGGGCGGTTGTTGGCGGGGCCGCGGCGGTCGTTGGGCTCGCGCCTCCCGACGGCGCGCAGGCGCTCACGAGGAGCGCTAACGCCGACGCCCCGGCGGCAAGCACGCGGAAATTCCGCATTGGGTAAAGCTCCTTTCGCGGCTCCGACGAGCCGTGGCGAGGGTTGAGCGCGGGTAAAGCGCTTGATCCAACTCAACCAGAAGCGGCGCTAGATTGCAAGTCCATCATGACGGAACGATCATGTGCTTGAGTGCCTCGCGTTTGCAGAGCGCGCTCAACTCAGATTCGTGCTCGGCGACGTACTGTCGGACTGCGTCTGGGGCAGCTTTGGCGTACTCGCGCAGGGCCCAGCCGATCGCCTTGCGCAGGAAGAAACCGCGTTCGGCCAGGTTCGGCGCGATGCACGCGAAGAGCAGATTCTGGTCGGTCGCGCCCTTGAAGCCGACCTGACAGATGATCGCCGTGCGGCGCAGCCACGGATCCGGCCCACGGCTCCACCTCAGCAGGGTGGGCCGCATCTCGGCCGGGCAGCCCCGCAGCAGATCGCCGATCTCGTGCGTGGCGAGGCCGTCGACGAGGTCCCACCACGCGCCGGTGACGATCAGCTCGACGAACAGGGGCAGCGCATCGAGGGTGCGAAACGTTCGCGAGCCGCGATAGCCGATCAGCGCGAGTGCCGCGTAGCGCTCTTCACGAAAGTTCGCCTCGTTCCACAGCGCCAGGAGCGTCTCCTGCCAGTCGTCGAACCGGGTGATCGGATACCGCGGAAAAACTTCCCGATACAGCTGTGTCTGGATCGGGCTCGAGACACCCCGATACGGCAGGCTCGACTTCATATAGGCCTGCATCCCGGGCGCCCTGACGGGATCGGCACGCTCGGCGAGCCCGGTCCGTATGGCGACGACCAGTTCGGACCTGACCATCAGACCGTTCAGCGCGGACGCTGCTGGAGATTGGCGTCCGCGCCGACCGCTTCCGCCCGCAGCCCGGCTGATACCACCAGCCGCTCGAAGCCGCCGAAAACAATCTCCACGATGATCGACAGCAGCGCCACCAGCAACGCGCCGACGAATTCCCGCGGGTACTCCTGGCGCGCGAGTCCGTCGACGATGTAGCGGCCGAGCCCGCCGCCGGCGACGACCGCCCCGAGCGTGGCCGTCGCCACGATCGCCACGGCCGCATTGCGGACGCCGGCGATAATGAGCGGCGCGGCGATCGGCAGCTCGACACTCCTGAGCACCTGGAGCTCGCGCAGGCCCATGCCCCGGGCGGCCTCGACGATGTCGCGATCCACGGCGCGCACGGCGACGTAGCTGTTGGTGAGAATCGGCGGAATACCCAGCGGCACCAGCGCGAAGAACGTCGGCCAGAAACCGAGACCCAGCTTGAACGACAGTGCGACCGGCAACATCAGCGCCAGCAGGGCCAGCGACGGCATGGCCCGCCCGATGTTGGCGAGATTGATCGCCAGGAAGCCGCCCCGGCCGGTGTGCCCGAACAGCACGCCGATCGGCAGCGCGATCAGCACCGCCGCGATCGCGGTGACAAATGACAACACCAGATGCTCGCCAATGCGGTTGGGGATCCCGTCCGACCCGACCCAGTGCTCGGGTGCGGCCAGCCACGCCACGACATCCAGCAGAAAATTCATGCGGCCTGCTTCGTCCGCGCCCAGGGTGTCAGCTGACGCTGAATGGCCACGAGCAGCCCGTCGAGCAGCACCGCCACGACGATCGACAGGACGGAACCGATGACCAGTGGAGTGGCGAAGAACTGCTGGATGCCCTGGACGATGAGCGCGCCGAGACCGCCCTGGCCGATCAGGCCGGCGACGGTGACCAGGCCGACGGTCGTGACGACCGCGACGCGTATGCCAGCGATGATGACCGCCAGCCCGAGGGGCAACTCGATGCGCCACAGCAGTTGCCACTGCGAGTACCCCATGCCGGTCGCCGCCTCGCGCACGTCGGGCGGCACCGAGCGGATGCCGCTGACGATGTTGCGGACGAGAATGAGCAGCGTGTAGCTCACCAGCCCGATCTCGGCGGTGGCGATCGACAGCCCGGTAAACGGGATCAGGAACGCGAACAGGGCCAGGCTGGGAATCGAATACAGCACTCCCGCGAACCACGTGACGGGCGAGTACAGCAGCGGCACCTGCCGAATAGCCAGGCTCAGCACGAACGCGAGCACGAAGCCGATGCCCACCGCGATACCGGTGAGCTCCAGGTGCTGGAGCAGCCGCTGCCAGATGTCAGGGAGATGATCGAACGTCCAGTCCCACAGGATCAGCGGCTCGCCCGGCCTCACGCGACAACTCTCACGCGACGCTGGCCGGCTCGGGCTTCGGATCTGACCGGAACGCCGTGCCCAGTGCGTCGACCGTCAGGACACCCAGGTATCGACCTCGCTCGTCGACGACGACCGCGGTCTGCACATCTGAAGCCAGGAGCATCGAGAGCGCGTCGCGCAGTGTGGTCTCAAAGGTCACCAGTGGTGACGAGGCGTCGACGTTGTCGGCGGTCAGCGTCTCGTCCGAAGTGAGTTGTTCGACTCTGATCCACCCCTGAGGACGATCGTCGCGGCCCAACAACAGTGCGTAGTTGCTGCCGGCGTCCAACGCGCGGGCCCACGCTGACCTGGCCGGCTCGCCAACGTGCGCGACGGTGCCCGGCTCCAGGTTGACGTCGGCGACGGTCAGCAGAGTCAACCGCTTGAGCCCTCGGTCCGTACCGACGAACCGCGCGACAAAATCGTTCGCCGGCTTCAGCAGCAGCTCGGTTGGCGGAGCGTACTGGGCGAGGTGTCCGCCGTGCTGCATGACGGCCACGCGGCTGCCCATTTTGATGGCCTCGTCGATGTCGTGGGTCACGAACAGCACCGTCGTGCCCAGCGTGCGGTGCAGGCGCAGGAACTCGTTCTGCAAGCGCTCGCGCACGATCGGATCGACCGCGCCAAATGGCTCGTCCATCAGCATGACCGGCGGCTCGGTCGCCATCGCCCGGGCCACCCCGACGCGCTGACGCTCGCCGCCCGACAGTTGCGAGGGGTAGCGGTTGCGGACCAGCGCCGGGTCCAGACCGATGAGCTCGATGAGTTCTTCAACCCGATTCTGAATGCGCTGCCTGGGCCAGCCCAGCAGCCGCGGCACGGTGGCGATGTTGTCGGCGACGGTCTGATGCGGGAACAAGCCGATCTGCTGGATGACGTAGCCGATCCGCCGCCGCAGGGTGGTGACCTCAACGCTCATGACGTCTTCGCCATCGATCAGGACCTGGCCGCTGCTCGGCTCGACGAGCCGATTGACCATTTTCAAGCTGGTGGTCTTGCCGCAGCCGCTCGGACCCACCAGCACGCAGATATCCCCGGCCGGCACCAGCAGCGACAGGTCGACCACCGCGCCCTGGTTGGGACCGTATTGCTTGCTGACGTGGCGGAACTCGACGGTTGCCTGGTTCATCTGAGGCGCTCCCCGGCGGGTATCGGCACCGCCAGCCGACTGTCTGGGGGAGCCAGCGGACACACCCAGCGTGGATCATAGGTGCACGACGGGTGGTACGCGTAGTTGAAGTCGAGGGTCACCAGTTCTGCCGCGGCGTCCGAGCCGAGGTCGGCGCTTTTGATCGTATCCAGAAGATAGCGGCCGCCCCCATAGGTTGCGTGACCGCTCGTGGCGTCGGTGAAGGGCACGAACAGGCCGCCCGCGTAGCCTTCGATCCAGAACGCGCCAAGTTGCAGATGGTGTTCGTGAAACTCGAACTCCAGGTGGCCGATGCGTCGGAAGGCGATCTCGGCATCGGGGCCGGCTGGCTGCTCGTCGGCGGGTACGAAATGGGCCTCGACGCGGGCCGCCGGATCGAACGGCCAGTAGGTCAGGCCCGGAAAGTGCTCTCGGTACGCCTCGGGTATAGGGCTCTGAGGATGTTTGCGAAACAACGTGTCTTTCTGGGCCCGAAACCAGGCCAGCGTTTCGGCGTCGGGTGGGCGCCGGCGCAGGTCGGCAAACAGCTCAGACAGACGCCGGCGCCAGTCGAGGAGCTCGAGATAGGGGGAGCCAGCCATGCAGGACGTCAATCGCGGGAGTGTGGCAAGCTAGACGAGATCCCGCAAGTGGTTATCGACGGCAGCGGCCGCGTTCTGGTGGTCGATGATGACGCCCTGATCCGCGACACCCTGGCGACGGCGCTGGGTGATGAAGGCTACGCGGTACGCGTGGCCAGCAATGGCCGTGCGGCGCTGGTCACGATCGGGACCTGGCGGCCGGATGTGATCGTGCTCGATCTGATGATGCCGGTGATGGACGGGCCGTCGTTTCGCGCGGCCCAGCGCGAGACGACCGACACGGCGCAGATTCCGGTGATCGTGCTGTCGGCCACCCATGAGGTGCACGGTCGGGCCGCCGGCCTGGGCGCGGCCGCCATCTTCGCCAAGCCGTTCGACCTGGGCGCCCTGCTCGACGTCATCGCGCGCCTGCTCGCCGACATTCCGCGCGCCTAGACAGCGCCAGCGGCCCGCATCGCGGCGCGAGCGAAGCGAAGCGAGCAGCCGCGCTGCAACCGTGGGGCGCAGACGCGCGTCCTATGCGAGATCCTATGACGATGACTGGCTCGTACCCGACTGACCCCTACCAGCGGCGGTCCGCGCTATCGCGCCGGTTCCTGCCGATGGCCCTGATCACGCTCGGCGTGATCTTCCTCCTCGGCAACCTCGCCCCTGACAGCAATCGCGGCGCCCTGTTCCTCTTCGGGCTTGGCGCGGCCTTTCTGATCGGCCGAGTGACCACCGGCCGTTACGGGTACGCGGTGCCCGCGGGCATCCTGATTGCTATCGCCACGTTCATCAGCGTGCAGGACGTGCACGGCCCTCGCTCGCTGCAGGGCGGCGGGTGGTTCTTTGCCCTGCTCGGCCTCGGTTTCGCGCTGGTCTATCTGATCGGCATGCGGCCGGCGGCTGTCTGGCCGCTTTTTCCGGCCACGGTGCTGTTCGGGCTCGGCGTGGTGCTGTTCGGCGTCGGGTCGCTTGGCGCGCTGGCCTCGATGAGCTGGATCGTCGGGTACTGGCCGATGGCGCTCGTGCTGCTCGGCGTATGGCTGCTGTTCCGCGATCAACTGCCACTGCCGGTGCGGCGGCCGATCGCCACACTCGGCGGCCTGGTGCTGCTCCTGTACGGCATCCTGTCTGCCGCGGCCACCGTCGCGAGTGGGGGCGCACTGGTGGGAGCGGACCTGGGGTCGGGCTTCGGGGGATCACCCTTCACCGAGTCGATCACGCTCGATCTCCCGATCAGCGCAGGGCAGACGTTCAGCGTCGATAACCCGGCCGGCCAGACCACCGTCCACTCTGGGACGGCCGCGAACGTGCACGTCGTGGCCACCAAGCATTACAGCGCCGGGGGCCAGGCGCCCGACGTACGCCTGACCCCGGATGGCAAGGGCGTCAACCTGAGCGTTTCGAACCCAGGTCGCCCATTCCCATTTGGTCGCTCCAACACCTGGGTGGACTACGCGATCGAGGTCCCGGCATCCGTCAACGTGGATGCCAACTCGAGCAGCGGTCAGATCGAAATCGACGGCGTCGCGGGCGCGGTCAACTCCAAAACCAGCTCGGGCGCACAGCATTTGTTGAACCTGGCCGGGTCGGCGCAGGTGCAGTCGTCATCGGGATCCATTGAGCTCAACAACATCGCGGGCGACGTCAAGGCGAGCACGAACAGCGGGCAGATTCGCGGCACGGAGGTCCGCCACGTCCGCGAGGCGACGTCCAGCAGCGGCGCCATCTCGCTGGAAGGCACGTTCACCGACGCGGCCAGGATTCAGGCCAACAGCGGCTCGGTGAACCTCAAGCTGCTGCCGGACAGCGCCGTCCAACTGGACGTCAAAACCGGCAGCGGCAGCATCAACCCGCAAGGTCTCATCGGCCTGACCGGCGGCATCACGCAGCGGAACAAACTCGCCGGCGCGCTCGGCAATCCCGCACCCGGCGCAGTCCTGTCGGTCGAGACGAGCAGCGGCAGCGTCACAATCAGTCAGTAGCGAGACCCTGTCGAACCTCAGCGAGCCAGCGAGCGAGCGAGCGAAGTGAGGCGGGCAGCATCAGCGCGCGCGGCGCTTGGCAGCATGTAGGCACGAGCGGCTTTCGGTGGCACCTTCGCAACGCGCCAAGGAGCGAGCGCAGCGATGCGGGCAGCGGGGGTCTACAGCCCGACGGCGGGGAGGTTGGCGGCGCGGATGGCTTCGTTCAGGTTGCCGACTTCGGTGACGACGGCCTCGCTGAGGAGGTCGAGCTGTGCCTGGACACGTTGAGACAGGTCGCCGAAGACGGCCTTTTGCGCTGCCGTGGGCGAGCCGTCGCCGCTGGCGACGAGGCCGCTCAGGGCGGCGAGCTTGCCATTCAGCCGCACCGGGAAGTTGAGCGTGTCGCCGCGACTCTTTGCCTGCGCCTGCATCAGCTCGGCCTCGATCGGCTTGAGCCGGTCGATGACGCTTTGCGCGGCGGTCGCAACCGCGGCGAGCTCAGGTCTGTCCCTGGCGCGCGCGGCAAAGTCCTCGGCGCGCCGTCGAAGCGCCCGCAGCTCATTGATCGCCTTGTGCGTCTCTGACAACTTGTCGTGGACTTGCTTGAGCAGCTCGAACTGCGCCTGCAGATCGGCATCGCTGGCCGCGACCCGCGGGTCTCGACGGACCTCAAACTCCTGCTCGAACTGTTGCTCTCCGACTTGCAGCCGCACCTTGTACGTGCCGGGCGGGACCAGCGGCCCGGAAATGCCGCTCTCGAGCAGATCATTGGCCACGTCGTCGTTGTCGATCTTCGTCGCGTCGGGGTAGGCCAGGTTCCAGACAAAACGGTTCAGGCCGACCTCCTTGGGGATGCGCGGGTCCTTCCGTTTGCGGGCTTCTTTGTCTTTCTCGTTGCCGGTCTCGGTCTGGGCAGACTCGCCCGGGTCGCGACTCGAAAACGTCCGAATCTCCTGGCCGTCCGCCGTCAGAAACGTCATCGAGATGTCGGCCTCGGGCTTGTCCTCGAGGAAATAGTGGATGATCGCGCCGTTCGGCGGATTGCGGCCCGCGTCCAGGTAGTGGTCGACCTTCGCCCCTGTGCGTGGATCCTCCGTCTGGCGATACGTGACCATGATCGCGCCGACCATGCGGTAGTTCTTTCCCCGCACCGCCTTGTGCGAGAACCCGCTGTTGACCATGTACCGCACGACCGGTCGGGGCTTGACCAGAAACGCCGCCTGCTCGGCGGTTTCGGACGTCATCGCGCGTACGGGCCCCAGGTCGTCCAGGATCCAGAACGACCGCCCGTGGGTTGCGAGCACGAGATCGCCCTCGGGCTCACGCACCACCAGATCGTGGATCGGAACGACCGGCAGGTTGCCCTTCAGGGCCTGCCAGTTCGCGCCGTCGTCGAATGACACGAAGACGCCCGTCTCGGTTCCGGCGTACAGCAAGCCACGACGCGTCGGGTCCTCGCGGATTGCGCGGGTGTAGACGTGGTTCGGGAGCCCGGTGGTGATGCGCGTCCACGACACGCCGTAGTCGTTCGTCTTGAAGAGGTACGGCGAGAAGTCGTCGAATTTGTAGCGGGTCGCCGCGATATAAGCCGTGCCCGCGTCGTGCGGCGAGGCTTCGAGAATGCTGACGAGCGTCCACTCTGGCATTGCGCTCGGCGTGACGTTTCGCCAGGACTTGCCGTGGTCGCGCGACATGTGCACCAGGCCATCGTCCGAGCCGGCCCACAACAGGCCCCGTTCGATCGGCGACTCGGCGAACGCGAAGATCGTGCCGTAGTACTCGGCACCGGTGTTGTCCTGCGTGATCGGTCCGCCCGAAGACACGTACTTGGTCGGGTCGTTGCGCGTCAGGTCTGGACTGATCTCTTCCCAGCTCGCGCCCTCGTCCGTGGAGCGAAAAACATGATTGCCGGTCACATACAGGACGTTTGGATCGTGCGGCGACAGCACCGTGGGAAACGTCCACTGGAAGCGGTATCTGGCGGCTTCGGCGCCCGAGCCGAGCACTTCCTCGGGCCACACTTCGATGCTGCGCGCCTGTCCCGTGCGATGGTCATAGCGCGTCAGAAACCCCAGGTAACTCCCGGCAAAGATGACGTTGGGATCGTCCGGACGCACGGCGATGTACCCGCTCTCGCCGCCACCGATCTCCCACGCTTCGGAATTGGTAATCGCGACCAGCGGCGAGCGACTGGGCACGGAGATCGTTGTGTTGTCCTGCTGGGCGCCAAACAACCGATAGGGCGTCCGGGTATCGGTGGTGACGTGGTACATCTCGGCCGTCGGTTGGTTGTAGAGCGACGACCAGGTCGCCCCGCCGTTGAAGGTAATGGTGGCCCCGCCGTCGTTGCCCTCGATCATGCGCTGCGTATGGTTGGGGTCGATCCACAGGTCGTGGTTGTCGCCGTGCGGGATGGGAAACTCGACGAACGTTTGACCGCCGTCGTTCGACTTCCACGTCTCCATGCTCAGCACCCAGACCGTCTCGGGGTCACGTGGGTCGGCAATGATGTGGTGGTAGTACCAGGCACGTTGGCGGAGGTTGCGGTCTTCGGAGAGTCGGTCCCACGTTTCGCCGCCGTCGTCGGACCGGAACACAGCGCCGTCCTCTGCCTCGACGATGGCGTACACCCGATCGCCCTGCGCGCCCGATGCGGAGACGCCGATTTTGCCGAGGACGCCCCTGGGCAGACCCTTCTTACGGGAGATCTCGGTCCAGGTATCGCCGGCATCGGTCGACTTGAACAGGCCGCTGCCCGGGCCGCCGCTGGTCAGGCTCCAGGCGCCGCGCCGCGCTTCCCAGAACGACGCATACAGCACGCGGGGGTTGTGCGGATCCATGCTGAGGTCGCTGGCGCCTGCGTCAGGGCTTCGGAACAGCACGTGGTCCCAGGTCGCGCCGCCGTCGTACGAGCGGAAGACGCCGCGCTCTTCGTTGGGACCGAACGCATGCCCCAGGGCGGCCACGTACACCGTGTTCGGGTTGGTCGGGTGGACGCGGACCTTGGCGATGTGGCGCGTGTCGGCCAGCCCGAGGTGCGACCACGTCTTGCCGGCGTCGGTCGAGCGATAGACCCCGTCGCCATGCGAGACGTTGCCGCGGATGCAACTTTCGCCCATCCCGACGTAGAGCACGTTCGGATCAGACGGCGCAACGGCCAGGCCGCCGACCGACGCGCGTTGAAACCAGCCATCTGAGACGTTGTCCCAGTACACGCCGCCATCGGTTGTCTTCCAGACGCCGCCGCCGGTCGAGCCGAAATAAAACACGCCGGCATCTGAAGGGTCGCCTGCCACCGCACCAACTCGGCCCCCGCGAAAAGGACCGACGAGACGAAATTCGATCGCTTTCAGCAAGTCGGCTGTCATCGGCGTAAAGGGTATCGAGATTGCGAACGGCCCGTGCACCGGGGTGGCGCTTGGGGAAAAATGGACGCGCGCGAGGCGCCATGACGCTGCAACCGAACCTCCAGGTGAACCAGCCGCAGGCGGCGATTCGCCCGCTGTCACCGACACTTCGCGGCGATGGGGAAGCGTTCGGCGAGCACTCGGTCACCGTGGGCGAGATTGTGGCGGCAATTCTTGCCTGCCAATACGTCGGACTACGCGAGCGGCAGGTCCGCGGACTGTGTGCCGGATTGCTCGCCTCCGGGGGCGATGATGGCTTGGTCCGCCTGTGGCGCGTCGACACCATGCTCGAGATCGGCCGCTTACCGCATGGCAGTCACGTGTGGGACGTCGCCTTCGATCCTAGCGGCACGCAGCTGCAATCCACCGCCAACGACGGCATTACGCGGCGCTGGGTGATCGGCACCGAGCAACCTCTGGCGCCGGGCTACCTCGCGGATCAGGTGGTCGATCAGCCCGTCTCGACGTGGATCGACGACGACGTCGATGCTTTCGCGCGCCTGATTGCGTCCCGCCACATGTCGCCGCCGCTGTCGATCGGCATCTTCGGCGAGTGGGGCGCAGGCAAGACGTACTTCATGCGCCGACTGCAGACCCGGGTCGGCCGACTGAGCCTCGAGGCTGGAGGTTTCTCAATCTGTATCGCCTAGTGCGCACCAAAGCGTTCTACGACGGCTTCGCCGACGACCGCGGGCCGGCGAGTGACTTCCGCGTGGTTATGTTCCTGCTGGCGGTGGTCACCAGCGAGCCGGACGCCGCCAACGCGCTGTTCCACGAGCTCGAGACCCCAGCCACCGCCGGCGACCGTCAGCTGGGCGCCCTGGTCATGGCGGCGTGCGTGGCTGCTCCCAGGCTGCTACCCGTCGCTGACTGGTTGACTCGGCCCGAGAACGCAGCCTGGTCAAGCCTCACCGAGGCACCGCTCCACCGCTGGTGGCGGGAGGTCATCCGCTATTCGTTTCGGCCACGGCACGTAAGCGAATGACCGATGCGGCAGCGATCTACCTGCACTGCGACGTGGACAAGATGTACTTTTCGGTCGAGGCCCTCGAATCGCCCGCGCTGGCCGACGAGACGCGCGCGGTCATCGTCGGCATGGACCCGCGGCAGTATGCGCGCGGTGTTGTCACCACGGCCAATGGCGTCGCCCGATCGATCGGCATCGGCAGCGGCATGAGCACGGCGGTTGCGACGCGCATGGCCCAGGAGCGCGGGATCGAGGTGGTCTTTGTCACGCCGCGGCACGACGTGTACGCCGCGTACTCGCGCCGCCTCATGGATCTGCTGCGCACCGAGACGCCGCTGCTCGAGCAGCGCTCGATTGACGAGGCTGCGCTGGACTGGCGTCACCACGGCTTTCTCAGCGAGCCCGTGGTGCGGGTCCGCCAGCGGATCCTTGACGAGATCGGCCTGTCGGTGTCGTTTGGCGTTGCGGAGACGTTGCTGGTGGCCAAGATGGCCTCAGAGATGGCCAAGACGCGCGACGACCACGTGTACGTCGTCGGCCCCGGCCAGGCGGCCGCGTTCCTGGCGCCACTGTCAGTGCGGGCGCTGGTGGGCATCGGGCCCAAAGCCGAGGCGCGCCTGCGCGGCTTTGAAATCAGCACGATCGACGACCTGGCCAGGCGTCCGCTGGACTGGTTGGTCGATCAGTTCGGGTCTTCGTACGGTCGCTATCTGCATCGCGCCAGCCGCGGCGAGGACGACTCGACGCTGGTCAGCGAACGCGCGTGGAAGAGTATCTCGGCCGAGCACACGTTCGGGCGCGACACGGGCGATCGCGCGGAGATCTGGCTGCGCCTGCGGGGCCAGGCCAGCGAGGTCGCGCGACGCCTGCGGGACGAGCACCTGGTCGCCAGCGAGGTGGCGATCAAAGTGCGCTACGGCGTGACGTGGGAAACGATCACCCGCCAGCAGCGCCTCGGCAATCCGACCGACGACGCCGAAGTGCTCGCTGCCGGCGCCGCGGCGCTCATGCGCAAGTCGTGGACCCGCCGCCCGATCCGCCTCATCGGTCTCCGCGCCTCCAAACTCGAGCCGCGGAGTGATTCAATTCAACTCCCGCTCATCACAGAAAACAGATAAAGAGACGGGCGGGCGGGCTGCTCACAA
>Ga0070730_10004020_pt1 | contig 13030 bp, 10 predicted proteins | sample Coa_R1_3_FD_66447 | JGI IMG/M metagenome (GOLD analysis project Ga0070730, IMG submission 66447) | Surface soil microbial communities from Centralia Pennsylvania, which are recovering from an underground coalmine fire - Coalmine... | ecosystem: Environmental > Terrestrial > Soil > Unclassified ...
CGAGCGCCCGCTTTACTGCACAGTGTGCAGTTGCATTCATTGATGTATTCTGGTGGTCGTTCCACAGTGATGCAGACGCGACCGCAAAGGCAAGAAAGCGTCATCGAGTGATCACCGTGGCAAGAGGCTCGCCCAGACCGTAGCGGCTGACGCGCACGGCATCAATCGACATGCGGGGTCCTTCCGGTTCGTCACGGCGCCGCTTCCAGGGCCTGGGCCCGGCCTTTCCACTGGCCGCCGCGGCCGCGCCAGCTGTCGATGGCCGACTGCACGGTGAAGGCGGTGTAGATCGCGGCGATCAGCGGCAGGGCCAGGCCCCACAACGGCGAGAGTCGATAGAGGCGCAGCATGGGTTGGTAGGCGAGGGCCATCGCGAGCCAGGCGGCCACGCCCGCCCACCGCGCCGCGCCGACGGCGAAGACGGCCAGCGCCGGCGCGGCGAGGTAGACGATCGCCATGCCCGCCACCGTGCCGGCCAGCAGCCAGCGCGAGAAGCCCAGCTGGGCGTAGGCCGAGCGGGACACCATGCGGCCGATCTCGCGAAGGCCGGCGTAGGGGCGCAGGCTGCGCGCCCGGTGGGTGAGGCCCAGCCAGATCGGTCCCTGGCGCTTCATCAGCGCGCCCAGGGAGCAGTCGTCGATGATCTTCCAGCGGATGGCCTCCAGCCCGCCGGCCGCCTCCAGGGCGGTTCGCCGGGCCAGCATCACGCCGCCCGCCGCCGCCGCCGTCCGGCGGCGCGGATCGTTCACCCAGGCGAAGGGGTAGAGCATGGCGAAGAAGAACACGAAGGCCGGGATCAGCAGCCGTTCGGCCCAGGTCTCCACCGTCAGGCGGGCCATCAGCGAGGTGAGCACCAGTCCGCGCGCCTCGGCCCGGGCGACAAGCTTGCGCAGGGTCTCCGGCGCGTGGGCGATGTCGGCGTCGGTGAGCAGCAGATAGTCGGGCGCGGTCTCCGCCGCCCGGGCGACACCCTGGCTCTGGGCCCACAGCTTGCCGGTCCAGCCCTCCGGCAGCGGCGCGCCGGTCAACACCTGCAGGCGTCCCCCGGCGTCCAGGCCTCGGGCGATGTCGCCCGTCCCGTCGCTGCTGCTGTCGTCCACCAGGATCACGCGGAGCGGGCCCGGATAGTCCTGGGCCAGCAGGGAGCCGATCGCGCGGGCGATCACGTCGGCCTCGTCCCGGGCGGGGACGACGGCGACGACGCTCGGCCAGTCGGCGGACCCGGGCTCGGGCGTCTCGTCGCGGTCGTCGCGTTCCCCGGCCCGCCAGAAGCCGCCCCGTCCCGCCAGCAGATAGATCCAGACCGCCAGGACGAGGGCGCCCGTCAGCGCCATCACGTCAGGTAGCCCGCGGTCCGGAACCAGGCGATGGCGTCGGCGAGCGCCTCCGGGTAGGGCCGCGCCGTGTAGCCCAGCTCCTGCTCCGCCTTGGCCGAAGTGAAGAACATGTGGTGGGACGCCATGCGCAGCGCGTCGCGGGTGATGAACGGCTCGCGGCCAGTGACCCGCGCCATCGTCTCGGCGGCCCAGGCCAGCGGGTAGAGCGGGGCGCGGGGCAGGTTCACCGTCGGCGCGACGCGCCCGGTGAGCCGGGCGATCTCGACCAGCATCTCGCGCAGCGAGGCGTCCTGGCCGCCCAGGATGTAGCGCTCGCCGACCCGGCCCTTGTCCATGGCCAGCAGGTGACCGGCCGCCACGTCGTCCACGTGAACGAGGTTCAGGCCCGTCTCCACATAGGCGGGCATCCGTCCCATCGCCGCCTCGATGACGATTCGCCCGGTCGGCGTGGGCTTGATGTCGCGCGGGCCGATGGGGGTCGAGGGCATGACGATCACCGCCGGCAGGCCGCGGTCGGCGACGAGCCGCTCGACCAGGCGTTCGGCGGCGACCTTGCTCTCCTTGTAGGCGCCGATGCCCTCGCCCTCGGCCAGGGGGGCGGTCTCGTCGATTGCGATCGGCTCGCTGGGCGCCCGCAGGGTGGCGACGCTGCTGGTGTAGACGATGCGCTCGACCCCGCGGCTGAGGGCCGCCTCCATCACCGTGCGCGTCCCCTCCAGGTTGGCGCGGATGATGTCCAGGGGGTTGCGGGCCCACAGCCGGTAGTCGGCGGCCACGTGGTAGAGCCCGCGCACGCCCTCTAGGGCGTGGCAGACGTCCGCCGTATGCCGCATGTCGCCCTCGATGATCTCGCAATCGATGTCGGCGAGGTTGGCGCGCGGACTGCTCGGCCGCGCCAGGACGCGCAGCGCCAGGCCCCGTCCGCCCAGCGCCCGCAGGACCGCCGACCCGACGAACCCGGACGCGCCGGTGACCAGGACGCGGTCCCCCGACCGCATGACTGTGTCCTCGCTCATGAAACACTCGATTCGCACATCTGCGGCGCCATTGCCACCGGCCGTCCGCCACGCCATAGCCCCGGCTCATGGCGGACTTCGACTTTCTCATCATCGGATCGGGGATCGCCGGGGCCTCGGCGGCCGCGATGCTCGCCGGCCGGGCGCGCGTGGCCTTGTTCGAGCGGGAAAGCGCCCACGGCTATCACACCACCGGCCGGTCCGCGGCCCTGTGGTCGGCCCTCTACGGCAACGATCCGATCCGCGCCCTGACGGTCGGCAGCCGCCCCTTCTACGACGCCCCGCCGGCCGGCTTCGCCGACCACCCGCTGCTCAGCCCACGCGGCTGTCTCTATTTCGCCGCGCCCGACCAGCTGGCCCGCCTGGACGAGATCGCCGCCGGCGCCTCGGCCCTGGGCATCGCCACCCGCCGCCTCGGGGTCGAGGGGGCGATGGCGCTCTGCCCGGTGCTGATCCGCGAGCGGCTGGCGGGCGCCCTGCATGAGCCCGACGCGATGGATATCGACGTCAACGCCCTTCACCAGGGCTTCCTGCGCCAGTGCCGCGCCGCCGGCGGCGATGTCCGCACCGACGCCGAGGTGGTCGGCCTGGAGCGGTCCGCAGGGGGCTGGGCGGCGCGGCTCGCCGGCGGCGGCGGCGTGCGGGCCGCGGTCGTGGTCAACGCCGGCGGCGCCTGGGCCGACGAGGTCGCCGCGATGGCGGGGGTGGCCGGCGTCGGCCTCACGCCGCTCAAGCGCACCGCCTTCCTGCTCGATGAGCCGGAGGGGGTCAGCGCCCGCGCCTGGCCGGCGATGATCGAGGCCGACGAGGCCTTCTACTTCAAGCCCGAGAGCGGCAGGATCCTGGTCTCTCCCTGCGACGAGACCCCCTCGCCGCCGCTGGACGCCTGGCCCGAGGACCTGACCATCGCCGAGTGCGTGGAGCGCCTGCAGGCGCGCGCGGATATCCCGGTCCGACGCATCGCGCGCTCGTGGGCCGGACTGCGCAGCTTCGTCGCCGACCGGACGCCCGTCATCGGCTATGAGCCCACGGCGGAGGGCTTCTTCTGGCTGGCCGGGCAGGGCGGCTACGGCGTCCAGACCGCGCCGGCGGCAGGAAGGGTGGCCGCCGCCCTGGCGCTGGATGAGTCGCTCCCCGAGGACGTCGGGGCTCTGGGCCTGCGCGAGGAACAGCTGTCGCCCGCACGCTTCCGGATTTAAGGCTTGTCCTTCTTGGGCAGGGCGGCCGCTTCGGCCGGCGTCAGCTTGTGGATCGCCGTGACCGGGCATCTCTGCGCTATGCCGCCGACGGCCCGATAGACCACCGTGGCCTCCAGGGGGGAGCAGATGAACGCGTTCGCCGGCTGGTCCTCCAGGCCGATCCCCTGGCCGATCCCCTGGCGGAAAGTCAGATCGAGGCAGTTGGTCATCAGGTCCAGCCGATAGTAACGGCTGACGCCCACCCTCAGATAAACGGTGTGGTCGTTGGGCGCGCTGAAGCTTTCGACCTCGCGACGGGCGAAGCAGGTGTCGTGGGAGCCGGCGGCGTTCGCGGCCGAAACGGCGAGCAGCAGGGCGGCGCCGGCGAACGCGAGGCCGCAGAGCGCGGGGGCGCGCGCCGGAGTCCTCGATTGTCCTGACACGGTCATTGTTGCGGCTCCTCCCTGCGAATTGGTCGGGGAACCCACCCACTAGACCCGACAATGAAGCGAAGTTTCGGCGCAGGCGCTGGCGGGCGACTGATTCGCGGACCGCCTTTTTATCGCGAAGGATGGCCGCTCAGGGGTCTGAACTGGACTTAATCGAGTGAAAAAGCGACACTCGTTCCGCCAATAGACCCCAATTTGGGCTGGATTTACCCTCAATCACACCAAAAGCTTGATACCGCAGGGCAAACACGCCATATGATCATGACGGCCGCGTCTTTTGGAGGAGGCTTGCACATGCTCAAGACTCCATTCTTCGGCCCGGTGATAGCCGCGATGCTGCTCGCCGGCGCCACAGCCAGCCTCGCCGCGCCCACTTCCGGCGGCGGCGCGATGGCGCGCGCCCCCATGACGCATGCCCAGGCCAGCGACTCCGCGGCCGGCCTCAACGGCTGGGACGGTCATCGCCTCGACGCCAGCGGGATCACCGCCGTGGGCGAGGGCGATCTGAGCTCGACCGCGCCCGCCCCCGCATGGGATGAGACGCCGACCGCGATCGACCGCTACGGCCCCGACGGCGCGCGCCCGGGCGGCGAGTTCGGCGGCGCTTCGAAACTGGCCAACCTCAATCCGGCCGCCGAGGCGGATGCGCTGCCGCTGTCGCAGTTCGCCGGGACCCGCGCCAAGCCGGCGCCCGCCCATGGCGCGGACGGGGTCTGGGATATCGTCAATCGTGTCCGCTACGGCCACCTGCCCGAGCCGGCGAGCTGGATCCTGATGCTGATCGGCTTCGGCATGATCGGAGGGGCGCTTCGCGGCTTCGTGGTCGCCAATCGTCGCCTGGCCCGCCTGCAGCCCGAGGACGGCGAATAGGATCGACCTCCGGGTCGGGAACACGTCTCGGGGGGTGCGCGATGGGCTTCTACGACCGCTACATCCTGCCGCCGCTGGTCGACATGGCCTGTGGCGCCGCCCCGATCGCCAGACAGCGCGGCAAGGTGGTCCCGGAGGCCTCGGGCGTCGTTCTGGAACTGGGCTTCGGCTCGGGCCGCAACCTGCCCCATTACGACCGCTCCAAGGTGACGCGGCTCTACGCGCTGGAACCTTCGCCCGGCATGCTGGTGAGGGCGCGCAGGATGGCCGCCGGCGCTGACCTGCCGGTGGAGGTTCTGCCCGAGACCGCAGAGACCCTGTCCCTGGGACCCGCCAGCGTCGACACCGTCGTGGTCACCTACAGCCTGTGCACGATCCCCGATCCGGCCGCGGCGCTCGAAGGCGCCCGCCGGGCGCTCAAGCCCGGGGGGCGGCTGCTGTTCTGCGAGCACGGCCGCGCGCCGGATGAAGCGGTCCGCCGGACGCAGGCCCGCATCGAGCCGATCTGGAAGCGGATCTCCGGCGGCTGCCATCTGACCCGGGACATTCCGGCCCTGATCCAGGACGCCGGCTTCAACATCGAGCGACTAGAGACCATGTACCTCCCGCGTTCGCCCCACTGGGCGGGATTCAACACCTGGGGCGTGGCGCTGCCGGGCTAGATCAACCCGGTTCCGACCATGGGGAGGCGGATCATGTGGAGGGCCCTCGGCCTCGTCATCGCCCTGGTGGGCGGGTTCGCGATCTTCTACCTGGACGCGGTCACGCCGCGGCCCCTGGCCGCCGACGCCCCGCCGGGCCGGTTCTCGGCCGGCCGGGCCATGGTCGATATCCGGGTCATCGCCGCCACGCCCCACCCCGTGGGCTCGCCCGCCAACGCCCGGGTGCGCGACTATCTGATCGCGCGGATGACGGCCCTGGGCCTGCAACCCCGGGTGCAGCACGCCGCCAGTTTCGCGGTCTACGGATCGGAGCTCGAAGGGGCGAGCGTCGACAACGTGATCGGCGTCCTTCCGGGCCGGGATCCCGCCGCCCAGGCCCTGGTCCTGATGGCGCACCACGACACCGTCCCCGGCTCTCCCGGCGCGGCCGACGACACCACCGGCGTCGCCGCGGCGCTGGAGATCGTCCGCGCCATCAAGGTCCGCGGCCCGCCCCTGCGCGACGTGATGCTGGTGATCACCGACGGCGAGGAGCCGGGTCTCCTGGGCGCGCGGGCGTTCTTCGGCGAGAGCCCCCTGGCCGCCCACGTCGGCTATGTGCTGAACATGGAGGCGCGCGGAGGGGGCGGCCGCGCCGCCATGTTCGAGACCGCGCCCGGCAACGGCGGCGACATCGCCCTCTTCCGGCGCACGGCCGCGGCGCCGAGCAGCAACGCCCTGACCGTCTTCGTCTACCGGCACATGCCCAACTCCACCGACTTCACCGTCGCCCTGGCCCACGGCAAGGTCGGCATGAACTACGCCTTCATCGGCCGCCAGTTCGACTACCACTCCCCCAGCTCCACAGTGGCGGCCCTCGACCAGGGCTCCGTGCAGCACATGGGAGACGAGATCCTGCCGACCGCGGCGGCGCTGGCGTTCGGACCCTTGCCCCCGCGCGCGCCCGACGTGGTCTACGGCGACCTGGTCGGCGGCGTCACGGCCGCCTACCCCGCCGATTTGGGCTGGGCGGTGCTGGCGGGGACCGCGGTCCTGATCGCCATCGGGACGGCGCGGGCGCGCCGTCGCGGCGGGCTCGCCCTGGGCGACATGGCGCGGGGCGCGGCGGCGAGCCTCTTCGTCATCGCCCTGTGCGGTTCGCTCCTGGAGCTCGTGCGGCGGGCCACCGGCGTTCCCGCCGGATGGACCGAGTACCGTCCGATCCTCGCCCAGTTCCCCCTGTTCGAGGTCATGATGCTGGCGGCGGCGCTGGGCGGTCTCCTGGCCGCAGCCGCCCTGGTCGGGCGAGGCGGCTCGCGCGTGACCGCAGCGGCCCTGGTGCTGATCGCCGGGGCCGCCTCGTCGCTGTTCGGCGGACTGGACCTTGCCGGCCTCGTCCTGGGCGGGGTCGGCGCCATGGTCGCCGGGCTCGCGTTCGGCGCGCCCGCGCGCCTGTCCGGCGCCTGGACCGGCCTGATGCTGGCGGCCCTCGTGGCCGGGGTGGCGATCCAGGTCGCGGCGCCGACGGCGGGAGCGACCGTCGCCTGGCCCCTCGCCGCCGCCGCCCTGGCCAGCGCCCTGTCGGCGGCGGGGGCGGATCGCCGCGCGGCGGCCCAGGCGGGCGTCGTCGTCATCGCCGCCCTGACGCTCGCCTGGATCGGAACCCTGTTCCACGGCCTGCTGCAGGGGCTCGACCTGGCGCTCCTGGCCGTGCTTCCGGCGTGGCTGGCCGCCCTGGTGCTGTGGCCGCTCGCGAGCCCGGCCGAGGGGGAGCGCGCCGCGCTGTGGCCCGCGGCGGCGGTGACCCTGGCCGGCGTCGCGATCGCGGGGTTCATCCGGCTGCACGATCCATGGACCGCGCGGCACCCCGACGCCGTCGAACCTCTCTATGTCGTCGAGCCAGGCGCCCACCGGGCTTGGCGGGCCAGCGTCCTGCCGCCCGGCCCCTGGGCGCGGGGGGTCCTGCAGTGGAACGGCGGAGCCGTCGGACGCCTGCGCCTGCCGTTCCAGCGCCAGCCGCTCTGGGCCACGCCCACGCCAGCGCCCGCGGCGCCGGCCGATCCGCCCCGCGTGACCCGCCGGATCGACGCCGACGGAACCCTGGTCGTCGCCGCAGATCCCCATCCGGACGCCGCGGGCCTGTGGATCGCGCTGCGCTCGCCGCTGGGTGTCACGGGCCTCGCCCTCGACGGCAGGCCGACCGGCCTCTCGGCCCGGCCGGGGGCCTGGGCGCGGGTGAGATGGTCGGGCGCGGATGGCTTCACCCTCGGCGTCCGCAGCGCCGATCCCCAGGGGGTCGAGCTCGCCACCGGGGAGCTCTTCGACCGCTGGCTGGCCCCAAAGCCGCTTCCCCTCATGCCGACCGCCGACCAGCCCTGGGACCTCGCCGGCTCCAGCCTGGTGATCGGAAGGGCGACCCGCGTGGGGCCGGCCGGCGCCTCGTAAATTCGGTATCAGCCCTGACTCTGCCAGATTAACGATTTGTATAGTGTTGGTAATGTGTCGCCGCTATTGCAAATCTGTTACAATTGATTGCTATCGGTTGCGGATAAAAAGGGGGGCGGCTTCTCTCAGCTGCTTACTGGAGATCCGCATTGTTCAGCTTCCGCAATCGCACGTTATTGTTTTCTACCGCCAGCATCTTCGCCTTCATCGGCCTAAATACTGCGATGGCCCAGGTCTCGTCTGGCGACACCGCGCCGGCCGCCGCGAGCACGACGGCGGGGTCGGGTTCGATAGCGGGCCGCGTGGTTTCGGGGCGCGACCACAAGCCCCTCGCCGGCGTGCAGGTGGACGTGCAGGGGACCGATCGCCGCGCCGTCACCGATGCGCAGGGCGCCTACGCCTTTGGCGGCGTCCCGCCGGGCGCCTACACGATCGAGGGGAGGACGCCGGACGGTCGGGAAGCGGAGACCAGGGTCTCGGTGGCGCCCGGCGCCACCGCCCAGGCCGAGATCAATACGGCCGCCTATGGAAGGGCCCTGGACGAGCTGGTGGTGATGGCCCAGCGCACCCCCGTCGCCGTCGCCCGCCTCGTCCAGAAGGAGGCGCCCAACCTCGTCAACATCCAGACCTACCAGGAGATCAAGAAGCTGCCGGACATCTCCGTCGCGGAGGCGGTGCGGCGTGTGCCCGGCATTTCGCTGGAAACCGACGAGGGCGAGGGCCGCTACGTCAACATTCGCGGCCTCGACGCCGACCTCAACAGCACCACCTTCGGCGGCCTGCGGCTGCCCCCGACCAACCAGGCCTCGCCGCAGGCCGGCTATCGCGCGGTGACGCTGGATTCGATCCCCACCGGGCTGGTGGGCGCGATCACGGTGACCAAGACCAATCTGCCCGACCAAGACGCCGAAGCGCTCGGCGGCTCCATCGAGATCACCCCGAAAACCGCCCCGCCCGGCGGTGGGTCGTTCATCCAGGGCGACATCGGCACGGGCCTGGAGGAGCTCCACGGCACCGGCATCGCGAACGTGTCGGTAACCATGGGGACCCACTTCGGCGACCCCAATGGCTTCCTGAACGGCGGGCCGTTCTCGATCGTGCTGACAGGGACCTACTACGAGGATCATCGCCACTTCGACGACGTCGAGCCCGACAGCTATTTCAACGATCCCCAGGGCACGCCGGGCGCCCGCCCCTATGCGGCGCTCGGCGACGTCCAGCAGCGGGACTATGAACTCCACCGGCGGCGCCACGGCGTCGGCATCGATCTGGGCTATGAGCCGAACGCCAACAACAAGTGGTACGTGCGCGCCTTCGAGGCGAGCTACACCGAGCGCTACATTCGAAACTATCTCGATATATCGCCGGACGGAAACGCCGTGCTTCTGCCCAACGGTCAGATCCAGGACACGCTGACCGGCGTGAACAGCAGCAACGTCAACTCCAGTGGCTTCCCGGCCTCTTTCCAGAAGGCGTTGCGGGATGAGAAGGAGACCTCGACGGACCGCGTGTTCGTGGCCGGCGGCCGGAACATCTTCGGCGGCGGCGTCATTGTCGACTACAAGATCGGCTATACCGAGGGCACCTATCACAAGCCCTTCGACGTGAACTCCAGCTTCACCTACCAGCCGACGAACGGGACGATCACCTACCTTAACTCCGGGCCCGGGCATGTGCCGGTCTACACCATCGCCGGCGCGGATCCTCTGAACCCGAACAACTATCAGCTTGCAGGCATAAGCAACAGTTCAGCGGACAATTTCGACCGGGAGCTGTCGTTCGCCGGCAATGTCGAATACCCGCTCCATTTCGTCGGCTCGGACGAGAGCTTCAAGGCCGGGTTCGACATCCGCCTCCGGCACAAGCGCACGACGTCGCCCCAGTACTCCTACCCCAACCTGCCCAGCCCCGGCCCCTTGCTGACCGGTTTCACCAGCGGCGCCCAGGAGACCTACTATAACGGCCTCTACCACAACGGTCCCGATATCGCCGGCGGCTTCCTGACGCAAACGTTCGGCACGGGCGTGCAGCAAGCCGGCGACATCGCGCTCACCGACGAACAATACCTCGACGCCAAAGAAAATGTCTACGCCGGCTATGGTGAATACAAGACGACGGTCGGCCGCCTCAGCATTGTCGGCGGCGTGCGCGTGGAAGCGACCGAGGACACCTTCAACGCCTTCAATGTTCAGAAGGACCCAAGCGGCAATTTCACCGAAACGCCGATCACCAGTCACAAGAGCTATGTCAACGCCTTCCCAAGCGTGCAGCTGCGGTTCGAGATCCAGCCCGACTTCATTGCCCGAGCCGTCTACTCCACGGCTATCGGCCGGCCGGGGTTCAACCAGACCACCGCCACGACAATCGTCGATTTCGGATCGCTCAAGGTCACCCAGGGAAATCCGAACCTCAAGCCGATAACGGGGAACGATTTCGACGTGAGCCTCGAGAAATACCTCGGCGCATCGGGGATCATATCGGCCGGCTTCTTCTACAAGGATTTCTCGAACTACGTCGTCCCGACCATCGGGGGTACGACGTTCATCAGCGGCGTCCAATTCCAGAACGTGAGCTTCGTCAACGCCCCGGGCTCAGCCTACGCGCTGGGCGTCGAACTCAATCTCGACGAGCGGTTCCGGATGCTGCCGGGCTTCTGGAGCGGCTTCGGCGTGAGCGCCAACTATACCTATGTCGACTCGCGGGTGCAGATCCGGCGCCTGCCGGGCCTGGCGCCGGAATACGGGATGTTGCCGTCGACGTCGCCACACACCTGGAACGCGGCGATCTTCTATGAGAAAGGCCCGGTGGGCCTGCGATTGGCCGCCTATTCGGCCTCGGCGGACCTCTTCACGGTGGGTGGCGACAAGACCAGCGACGTCTACAACGCCACCCGGACCTCCATGGACTTCGGCGCCAACTACGCGTTCCGCCCACATTGGTTGGCCTACTTCAACGCCAAGAACCTCCTCGACACGCCGCACGCCTTCTACATGGGGACCAAGGACCGGCCCATCCAGCGGGAGTTCTATGGCCAGACCTACCAGATCGGCTTCCGTTTCGACTACTAAGCCGGGGAGGGACCTTCAGGCCACCGCGGCGACGCGACCCGCCCGGGTCTCGCGCTCGGCGGGCGCGCCCCGAGCGGGCGGACGGGACCTGGGGAAATAGGGCAGGAGGGACTCGCCGCGGGGCGTTCCGCCGGCGATCGCGTCCCGCAGGGCGTCGGCCAGATCGCCGTGCCGGACGATTTCGCCTCGGGGAGAACCGTTCGCGCCCGCGGCGTAGCGGATCTGGGCCGGGTCGAGCGGCGCCACCTCGGGGAAGCCGTCCACGGCGCGACGCTTGGCGAACAGGGTCCGCCGGTCCGACAGGTCGACGACCTCGCGCAGCCCGGCGGCGGCGGCGGCCGCCACGCGATGGGCCGGCGGGCGCTCCCACGCCGCGGCCATCATGAACAGCGCCACCGCGCCAGCGTGGTCGAGGATCTCGGTCAGCTCGCTCGCCGGGCAATCCGGGTCGATCGCCACCAGGGGGAGGCCGGCGAAGGCGGCCGCGAACTGGAGCAGAACGCTCTCGGGGCAAGGCGGCGCCCAAACGGCGATCGGCTCGCCCGGCGCGAAGCGCGACAGCAGCGCCCCGGCCAGCGTCGCCGCATCGTCCCGCAGCGCCTCGCAGGTCCAGCTGCGCGGCGGCGCGCCCGGCGCGGCGCATTCGGTGAGGGCGATGCGGTAGGGCGTCCGCCGCGCCCAGTCGATCAGCACATCGCCCGCGGTGGATTTTCCCGCCACGTTGTCGTTGCGGGGGGCAAGGCAGGCGTCAGGCAAAATCATGGAGTGGCGGCCTCGGCGGCGGATGGGCGTCTCTGACCCTGATCTTCCCGCTTCGGCGGCCGCGCGTCCGGTGCAACGGCGCGCAGGGCGTTGCAACGGCGCGCGTGCCGTTGCAGCGCGTTGCACTCCATGGGGTTAGGACGGCGATGAGGGCGCAAACGAGGCGGCGGGGCTTCGCCGGGCCGCCCCGCCGCCTCAGCTGTCTTGCGCCGGTCAGGCCGCCGTGGAGGCCAGACGCTCGCGCCGCCGGAGGCAGACGCCGATACCGCCCACGCCCGCGATCATCAGGGCCCAGGTGGCGGGCTCCGGAACGCCGCCGCCGCCGCCGCCATTCGTCATGTCGGCGCTGAACTTGCCGTCGCCGACCGCCGTGAAGTGACGGATGAACCCGTTCTGCAGGGCCGCCACCGGGCTGATGTCGAGGAAGCCGATCGTGAAACTCTGGCCGGTCGAGGCCAGGGGAAGAGCCGACGATGGCAATTGCGACGTATAGACCACGGTCCCGACTATGCTGTCGTCGGTCAGGGCGCCGCCATTGGCGCCGACGCGGGCGGTAAACACCGCATCGGTGAACGTGCCGCCGAGAAGCAGTTCGCCCGGCGTCAGCGTGACCCCGCCCCGGGTCACGGTGGGACCGCTGTAGAAGTAGTCGAACGTACCGGTGTACGGGGCGCTCACATAGGACACTCCGCCAATAGAGCCGGTGGTCGCCCCCGTCGCATTTGAAGCCGAGAAGTCGAACGTCGACTGCAGGTCACCGAAGGCTGCCAGCGGCGAGAGCTCGAAAGTGAAGACCGTCGGCGCCGAGGTCGCGGGCGTCGACGTCAAATGCCCCATCCCGTCTTCGGAGAAATTCGACACGCCGCCGCTGCTGCCAGACACCGGATTGAAGACGGCGAACACCAGCGCGTTGGCCGATGTGGCGGCGCCGAGCCCGCCCACCAGGCCGATAGCCGCAATTGCGGCAAAAAGACTGCGTTTCATGAACTTACCCCTACGAGGTTGGCGAACCTGCACGTGGCCCGCGGATGACAGACGCAGGACTAAATGCCCTACATTAGGCCGCGTTCCAGCCGATGGCGTCCGTGTTGCCGCTTTATTTGTTGGAGCCCGCCACAAGTGCGGCAGCCAACATGCCTCAGCCATTGCCTGCTGACGCGCGGACAGAGAAATTCACCAACCTTTATCTAGGCTTAAGCGGAATATGGCCTAAATCTCAGCGGCCTGACCGCCGCCTCGGCGCCGCGAAAGCATCATCATCGTG
>Ga0070730_10004021_pt1 | contig 13028 bp, 8 predicted proteins | sample Coa_R1_3_FD_66447 | JGI IMG/M metagenome (GOLD analysis project Ga0070730, IMG submission 66447) | Surface soil microbial communities from Centralia Pennsylvania, which are recovering from an underground coalmine fire - Coalmine... | ecosystem: Environmental > Terrestrial > Soil > Unclassified ...
CAACGGCGCGGTCCTTTCTTCAAGATTGCCAACGATCCGCGCGTCACGCCACTAGGCCGATTTCTTCGCAAATACAGCCTGGACGAGTTGCCGCAATTCTGGAACGTCCTCAAGGGCGACATGAGCCTGGTCGGCCCGCGCCCCCACCCCCTCGAAGACGTGGAGCAATACAGGGCGGGGCATGAACGGCGCCTCGAAGTGATGCCGGGCATGACCGGACTCTGGCAGGTAACGGCGCGCGAAAATCCGTCCTTCGAAACCTGCGTACAGCTCGACGTTGGCTACATCCGGCACTGGAGCCTTCTGCTGGATTGCAAGATTTTGTTGCGTACGATTCCTGCAGTCCTCGCAGGACAAGGACAGTAACCTCAAACTGCCCGAGGTATATTCTTGAATCTTGCTCGTAGCAAGCGAAATCGAAAGCCTTTCTTGCCTCCTACTGTGCGAGACCGCTTAAGTGCAGAGCCACCCATAGCTGGGGACGATGACTCCGTCGGCCCTTCCGCTAAATCCGCGGCTTTCAGAAACTATGTTGTCCTCCCCGCGAGCAAACGGCCGGTAGGGCGAATCATCAACGGCTGGCTGATTCTCACCGCGATCATAAGTGGTGCCATTACTTTAGCCGACAGTCTGACCCGTGCCCCCAATCCAGGGCTCGAACTGGCTCCTCCGCAACCTCTGGGGTATGAGCCGTACCGGGCGGCGTTTCTGTTCGCGGGAGTTACGCTTCCCTTCCTGTTCGCCTATGCCAAAAAGGCACGGCTCGCGCTTGCTGAGACCTTGTTCCTATGGTTTGTTTTTTGCACCACGGCCTACATGAAGGACTTCTCTTACCTTCGGTGGCCAGGCACACCCCTTTTTGTCACTGATTTGGTTCTGTTCGCGCTCCTTCTTTTGATCTACATTGCGCCCCAACGCCATTGCCCGCCACGCCCTCTTGCACTGAACCTCTCTCTCACATTCTTTGTGGCTGCTGGCATGTTGGGGACAGCCCGTGGGTTCCTCGCTCATCGTGAATCCATTTTGGTCTTACGCGACTCTGCCATGATTGCCTATTCGTTTTTCCTGCTAGTCGGATACCGCCTTCTCCACAACTGGCTGACGATCAAAAGGGCCGCGGTTTGGTTCGTTCTCGGTACGGCGTTGAGCGTTATGAATGGACTGGGCTGGCTGATGGTCGCTCCGGAACAAAGGCGATTCATCGCGCCTGGAATCTACGTCTTGATTTCTCTCGTCGGCGTCCTGGTCATGATGTCAAACCGCCTCATGCGCCAACACGTTGGATGGTTTCTGGTCGGAATTTTCTCTCTCGGTTTGCTGCTGGCCAACACACGGACTCTTTTTGTCTCTCTCGGTATATTGTCCTTGCTCGCTCTTGCGATTCCAGGCCTGCTGCGCCAGAAGATTCGGTCTAAGGGTCTGATTACCGTTCTTGTCGGTGCGACGGTGCTCGCGTCTGTCTTTGCCTTCTTCTTTCTTCATTTGCAAGCGGGCCGCACTTTCACTACACGCGTAGCTAACGAACTGGACTCAGGACTCTTACATTCCAGCACCGACGTTAACTGGCAATTCCGGCTCACCGCCTGGAAAGAAGCCTGGCGACGCTTTGAGGAGTATCCTCCAGCGGGTGAAGGATTCGGGAATCCGTTCAACTTTGAGATATGGGACAACGATCCCCGCCCCCACAATACGTTCCTGACCGTGCTTTATAAATTGGGGTTGCTCGGCTTTTTTCCCTTGCTTGCCATTCTTGCCTCTTTCTTTTGGCTCGGACTGCGCGCCGTTCGCAGGAATGCAGCAAGGCACGGGATCCAGTTCTTGCAAATCCTGATCCTGGCGCAACTCTCTTTCTGCATGTGGGGCGAAGCGAATTTCGTTCTCGAAAGCCCGTTCATCGCCTCTGTGTTTTGGATCGCAATGGGGGCGGGCTTTCGCCTGATTCAGAAGTTCAATTATGAAAAGTCATTACCGAGTCTGGCTTCTGTTCTCGGCAATAATGGGAAGATATTGCTCAGCGTTCCAGGGATGGCTCTGTGATGCACCCGCAGCGAGGCCATGCTGATACCGGTGCGGCGGAGGCGCTCCAAGCCGCAGCGCGATCCAAGTTGCTGCGAATGACCGCAACCAAGTGGCGCATCGTTGGTGCGCTCGAAAACCTTGCGCGACTTCTGAAGCCCCTGATTTCCCCGATCTCCGTCGCAAACGTCGCAGAACAGCCGACCAAAATTCTAGTGGTCGAGTACTGGAATTTGGGTGACCTCGCGATTCTCGTGCCTTTTCTCAGTAATCTTCGTAGTGCCTTTCCACGCGCGAAAATCTCACTGCTCATCAACGAGGGGCTCGAGCCTCTATTAGAGCGGCAAGGAATTGTAGACGAACTCATTCCCGTGCGCGTGCCTTGGGCCCAGCATTTTCGTCGTTGGCGCAAATACAATCCTTTTTCACTGGACTGGATTTCACTCCTAAGCGCCATTTACACGCTTCGGAAGCGCCGCTTCGATTGGGCCTTTTCAGGCCGAATGGATGTGAGGGATAACCTTCTGCTTTGGCTGACTGGCGCCCGCAGGCGAATCGGATACGGAATCGGCGGCGGAGGCTCTTTTTTGACCGATAGGATTACGCCAGATTTGTCTCGTCCTCACCGCGTCGACTTGTGGCTTCAGCTGTTGGAAGCGGTCAGCAGCGTGTCAAACGCCAAACGAATGGATTTCCCGCTCAGCTCTGTAGACTCTGATCTTGCCGACCAGTTTCTGGGCGAGAGGGGTATTCGGCCCGGCAGCTTTCTTATCGGCATCCATCCGGGCGCACGCAGCGCCATTCGCCGATGGGGTGAGGACCATTTTGCTCAGGTTGCCGAACGTCTTCTGCAACAGCCAGACGTTCATATTTTATGGTTTTCTGAACCTGATAGCTGCATTCGAATGCCCCATTTGGATCGCTGTGTCTCAGTGAGTCTCGACTTTCGGCATTTTCTCGCCGTGCTTTCGCGGTGCCATCTCCTTCTGTGCAACGACAGCGGTCCGATGCATCTTGCGAACTTGTTGAATGTGCCGGTGGTCGCTGTTTTTGGTCCGCAGAAACCAGAATGGTATGGCCCTCGCGGCCCCCACGATCGCGTCGTGATTCGTCCCGAATTCTCCTGCCGCCCCTGCTGGGATTACTGCGTCTTCGATCAGCCCTATTGTCTGCGCGCAATCTCCGTCGATGAAGTGTATAAGGCGGTCACAAGCCAAATGAAAGACATACCTAAATCAGAACGGACCAGCGTTACCGCAGTTGGTCCGGCAGAGATGGTCTCCTCCCATGCCTGAAATCGCATCTCATCGTAGCGCGTTAGAAGCGAGAGTCATCCAGGCCAACGTCAATTTCTATCTGCAAGTGGCCGAAAAATACGACACCTACGAAACTTATCTCTTTGACCCAGCATTACAACAGAGCCTTGAAGACGATCTCGACAAGATTCGCTCGCACTTCTCTCAACTGGGCCGATCCCCTGTTTGCCTCGACTGCGGGGGAGGCACCGGCAACCTCGCGTTGAAAATGTGCAAACGCGGCTGGACTGTGACCGTTGTAGACGTTTCCGAGAAGATGCTGGGTCTACTGGGGGAAAAAGCACGGGCGCTAGGGCACTATCCGACGCTGATTCACGGGTCTATCGAAGACTATCTCCATGCCACTCATGAGCCCTACGATCTGGTGGCCTTCAGCTCCGTTCTCCACCATTTGTATTCCTATGAGTCTGTCGTCGAACGCTCCCTAAAACGGCTGCGTCTTGGCGGAGTTTTCTATTCGAACTGGGACCCCCTCGCTCCAAAGAGCCCTCTCTTCGCTCGTTTATTCGATTCCTTTGACACCACCATTGCGAAGGCGTTGTTTGATCCCGCCGATGTTCTTCCCGGCATTCGCCGCCGGTTGCACAAACTCTTCTCACGTAACGACGCTGAGTTCGGTCGTGCGCTCGCCAGCGCCGGCGATCTTGCGGAATTTCACGTCCGAACCGGCGTTGACGATCAGAAACTCTTGGCAATCTTGCAGAGCAACGGGTTCTCAGTCGCGGAACATCGGAGGTTCGTAACGGGAAGAACCAACTTTACCAGGGTCTTGAACGGCTACCTGCGTCTTCTTGAAAGCTTCAAAATCATCGCCCAGCGCGATTCCTCGAAAGTCTTCCCCTGACTCTCCTATGCCGGGCGAGACTCAGCAACCGCCCTGCAACGCCATAGCCTCGACTCCCGCGCTGCCGGCCAATGCAACTTTGATCCCGATGGAAACCGCCCCTTGAGCTGCAGAATTGGCTTTTCCAAGAAACGCCAGGAAATGGACGCAGCCAAGATTGCCAGAAGCATCTGTCCCGCGAACTCCAGCAAGTTTCCAGCAATTGGATTAAGCGCAAGGAAATGTTGTGAGAGAGTGACGCGCGCCAACAAAAGAAAAATGGGATAGTGCAAGAGATAGATACCGTAGCTGATTTTTCCAACGTAGCGGAGCCATCCGGCCGTGAGGCATCGCCCTAGACAAGAGCTTCGAGGGTCGGAAGACAGCGATAGTCCCAACAACCCTGTAAAGCCGATGGCCAAGAACGCGTACCCAACGCTCGAGCTGTTCCTATGCATCACGACTCGCGCAAGGATCACGCCAGTTACGCCCAGTACCAAAAATTGACAAGCACGAGTGCGCCACAAAATTAACGTGTAACCAGGAGAGCGCCACCATAATGCCGCTAACGCTCCAAGAGCGATGGCATCCAAGCGCGATAGAGTAAAAAAGTGCACAAAGCCGGGCGCAGCGCCCGCGAAATGAAAGATCATCCTTAAGGACAAAGAAACGACAGCAAGTGAAAACGAAACAAAGGCTAGAGTTCGCCTCTTTAGGAGAAAAACCAGGAGAGGCCAGGTGAGATAGAACTGCTCCTCTACCGCAAGAGACCACGTTGCACCCAGGCCAAAGGGATAAGTGTCCCGATAGACGAGCGCGATGTTCTGCACGTAAAAAATAAAGGCAGGCCAAACACCCGTCGCAGACTTGGTCGAAGGCACTAGCATGGGCGTTACGACAAATGCCATGAACAGGATTACGTAATACAACGGCCAAATGCGGAGCGCCCGGCGCGCATAGAAATTTCGGAAGTAATGCTCCGACCCTTTCGAGTCAAGAAGAATGCCCGTGATCAGAAATCCCGATAACACGAAGAACAAGTCCACGCCAAAACGCGTGTATTCCAGGTTTTTCAGATGGGGCAAGGCTTCGAGGAAGCGGGAATGGCCAACGAGGACCATCAGAATGGCCACCCCTCTCAGGCCATCAAGCTGTGGGATATATCCGGGGACAAAAAAGGGCTTTTCGGTTGGCGTCGTTTCCATAGTTGGAAGAGCAAGCTGGCGTCTTCCCCCGCTATTCTCTGGGATTCCGATTCAGATTCAATCAGGGAAACCCCTGGCAACCGCGCGGCAACGCTGCGGTCGAACGAGTGGATGCCCTTCCTCTACTAGGGGCACTGGTTTCGCATCTGAATATATTTTTCGGCTGTTTCGACTCTCCTTTGTATTTTGGGAATCTTTGTGGCTACTCCGGTGAAGAATCTTTGCACCGGCAGAAAGTGCCGGTCCCGGTGCGAACTTGACCCCTTTAGAATCAACATTCGTAAACCATTCTCGCAAATGTTGATTCTAAAGAACTTACAGAAATGCTGTGGCCTTCAAAATCAACAATTACAAAAAACCGAGGGGTAGGGGTGCACTAGCCATGGCAGCCCAACCGGACCTTATCCCAATCCCATTCCACCTTATGCCCGCCTCAAAGCAACACCCTTCCTTCCAAGTGCTCGGAGTCCGAGTAGACGCGGTTCAAATCGCAGATGTGGTTGACCAGATGAAGGACTGGATCCGCGGAAAAAAGGGTTGCCACTCCATTGCCGCAACTGGCATGCACGGCGTTGTCGAAGCGCGGCATGATCCCGAGTTCAAGCAAATCCTGAACGCTACTGACTTGGTTGTCCCTGATGGCACACCACTTGTCTGGGTAGGCCGCCGCCGAGGCCACGATTTGCCCCGTCGCGTCTACGGGCCGGATTTGGTGCTCGCCTTTTGTGAAGAAACTCAGGCACGGAGCTACCGCCACTTTTTCTATGGGGGCGAGTCTGGCGCGGCAGATCAGCTCGCGGACTCCTTGAAGCGCCGTTTCCCGGGCATGCAGGTCGCCGGGACCTATTCCCCACCCTTTCGGCCCTTAAGGAAAGAGGAAGACGCGGAGATTCTGTCTATGATTTCTCAGGCTGCACCGGACGTACTCTGGGTGGGTCTGGGCGCGCCGAAGCAGGAGCGCTGGATGCACGAGCACAGAGACAAACTAAGAGTCCCCGTGGTTGTGGGTGTAGGCGCGGCTTTTGACATGATCTCCGGCAGACGCAGGCAGGCGCCACGATGGATGCGCGAGCATGGCCTCGAATGGCTCTTTCGCCTGTTCCAGGAACCGCGTCGTTTGTGGCGGCGTTATTTGATTTATGGAACAGAATTTGTCGCCTGCATCGTATTGGAAAGCCTCGGCTTGAAGAAATTCACGGCAAGCACGAACCAGGAAAATCCACAGGCGGAGGTTCGGCCTTAATGCGCAAGAAGTACTCTCCAAATTGCTCAGGTCTTTACTTGCGTTCGGTTTGCAGGCTGTACTGTATCGACTCTGGCCTGGGCTGAGTCTAGCCTGAGGCTACCCAGTCGTCGTTCTCAAGGGTGTCGATGCGCTCATAGGAAGAAGTGGGCCGAGTTCGTTCGTCTTCAATGCGATTGAATTTCAATCTTACGTTAGTCCCTGTCGACGATAGAAGGAATCGCCAATGCTTGCTGCCTTGAGGCAGTCGTTCTGCTTCCGATTGCTTCTGCTATTTTGCGCGGCGATAGTAGGAAGTCTCATCTGGATTCCCGCAGACTCCATCACGGCTGCACAAGAGAACCCCCTCGCAGAAAAGAGCCGAGAATCATTGCCGGGTCAAGAAACGGCGGATGATCCAACGAAGACTTCGCCAAATCTTCAAACCAGCCAGGAATTGAACCGCCGTCTTAAAGAACTATTGGATTCAAATTCCACCAGGCCGCTTGCCGGTCCGCAGGATTATCGAATCGGTTTTGACGACGTCCTCGACATCAATGTTTTTGAGGCCCAGGAGTTGAACCGCGAAGTTCGCGTTTCCTCAGCAGGCGAAATTTCACTCCCATTGCTGGACTCCGTTCACGTCGCAGGATTGACTCCCCGCGAATTGGAACTTGTTCTACAAGAACTCCTTCGTCGCAAATACATGAAAGATCCGCACGTCAGCGTGTTTGTGCGTGAGATGCAAAGCCATCCAGTTTCAGTCCTAGGAGCAGTCCGAAGGCCGGGAGTTTTCCAAGTGCGGGGAAGCAAGACGCTACTCGAAGTTCTCTCTCTCGCGGAAGGGCTGGCAGATGACGCGGGAGAAACGGTCATCATTATGCGAGGCGCGGGCCTGCAAAATCCCCGCGGCGCCAGTCTGGAAGAGACCATCCCTGAGAAAAACACTAACGAGTCACAGGCGTCCGACGTAGTTCAAGTGAGTTTGAAGAATCTTCTTGATTCCTCCGACGTTCGCCAGAATCCCATGGTCAATCCCGGCGACATCGTCAAAGTCTTGCGGGCGGGAATCGTGTACGTCGTCGGCGAAGTCCAGCGACCGGGCGGATTCACGATGAAATCGAGCGAAAAAATATCAGTCCTTCAGGTTATCGCTTTGAGCGGGGGACTGACACGAACAGCCTCAAAATCAGGCGCCCGCATCATTCGCACTGATGAACAAAGCGGTGAGCGGGAGCAAACACCGATCGACTTGAGCAAAATCCTGGCGGGCAAGGCGCCGGATCCGATGCTTGAGCCGAAAGATATCGTCTTCGTGCCCAACAGTGCCACAAAGACCACGTTTTCACGCGGGGTAGAAGTGGCGTCGCAAACGCTCGCGGGGCTTTTGATTTTCCACTGGTAGCATGACCGACCAAAATAAACTCGAACTCTATGCGCGTGGGCCGCGAGTCGGGCGGGGCGGACTGAGCTTTGTCGACAGCCGCGTCGTTGACCTTTCCGATTCTTACGAGATCCTTGAACCGGAGGAACCACTGGACCTTCGCGCTTACGGACGCATTTTGCGAAAACGCGTTGCGACCATTTTGATTGTTTTCTTCCTCGTATTTGCCGTGAGCCTCATCGCGACGCTGAAAGAAAAACCTGTCTACCGTGCTCAGGTCTTGGTGGAAATCCAGAAAGAGAACGCGGACATTCCGACAATTAAAGATCTCTATGAGTTGGAATCCGTTTCCGACTCGTATTTGAAAACACAGTACGACATCCTGGCTAGTGAAAGTCTCGCACGGCGCATTATTGACGAGCTTCACCTCGACGCCCTTCCGGAGTTCAGTAAACCCAGGTGGTGGTCGCTAGAGAGGTTCACCGGTACACAGAAAAAGCAGACCTACACACTGGGGCCGGCAGGAACCGCTCATAATTCGGTTATTTACCAGAGAGTTCTCGAACGTTTTCAAGACCGGCTTAGCATCGAACCGGTCAGCCGGAGCAGACTCGTCACCGTGCGTTTCGATTCAAGCAATGCCGAGCTTTCTGCACGCGTCGCAAACACTCTTGCAGAAGACTACATTGACCAGAGCCTGGAAGCACGATGGATAGCCACGCAAAAAGCCACCGACTGGCTCTCGCAACAGTTGGTCGGGGTCAAAGCCAAGCTGGAAAAATCCGAAGACCAGTTGCAGGACTATGCGCGCCGCAGCGGTCTGGTTTTTCTCGAGAACGACAAGGGGGCCAGCCAGAACGTAGCGAATGAACGACTCCAAGAATTGCAGGAAGAGCTGACGAAGGCGCAGGCGGAGCGGTACGAGAAGGAATCCGTGTACCGCCTCGTGCAATCCGGCGATTACGGATCTCTGCCGGGCGTTGTGGAGAACAAGCTGATTCAGGATCTGAGCGAGCGGCTGGCCGAACTCAAACGAGAACTGGCCCAAGTATCCACGAATTTCAATCCCGAATATCCGCGCGTAAGAGAGATTCAGAGCCAGATTGATGAAGTTGAAGCTACGCTCAAAGAGGAGCGCCAACGCGCCGCCGACAAAATCACCAACGAATATTTGGCCGCGGTTCGCCGCGAGGCATTGGTAAAGGAGGCGATTGGTGACCAGCAGAGGCAGGTCAACGTGGTCGCCGAAAAGGCCGTCCAGTACAACATCCTCAAACGAGAAGTGGAAACCAACAAACAGTTATATGAGGGGCTGCTTCAACGTCTGAAAGAGGCGGGAGTCTCCGCAAGCTTGAAGGCGAGCAACATCCGCGTTGTGGATTCCGCCGAGCCGCCGGCCAAGCCCGCAAAACCGCGGATCCCGCTGAATTTGGCGGTTGCCGCTTTGCTGGGCCTGGGACTTGGCATCAGCACTGCTTTTCTCCAGGAACGGCTCGACGACACGTTGAAGGGCGCCGACGATGTGGAGCGGCTGTTTGGCTTATCCGCCTTGGCGCTTATTCCGTCTGTGCATTTTTTGAATGGTGATGCTCCCAGCGTTCGAAAACTGCTCGATCGAACACTGCCTCTCAAGTCCGGGAGCAACGGGCACAACGGAACTGCGAGCAATCCGGCCGCGCGCTGGCATCGAATTGATGGGGCCGAGAAGCCACAAGCCGCTTTGGTAGAAGCCTTCCGCAGCTTGCGCGCTTCTGTATTGCTCTCCACGGCCGATCATCCACCCGGGTCTCTGCTCATTACCAGCACGCAGCCTGGAGAGGGAAAGACGACCGTCGCCACAAATCTTGCAATCTCGCTGGCTCAACTTGGCCAGCGCGTCCTGCTCGTTGACGCGGACCTGCGCTTCCCTTCCCTGCAAAGACTTTTCTGCAGCCGCGAAAGCCTTGGCCTGGTGAACTATCTGACCGGGCAACAGGACTGGCGTAGTGCTGTTTGCCCTTCAGGCTCGCCGGGGCTTGATCTTTTGCTCTGCGGCCCAGTGCCTCCAAATCCTGCGGAGCTTCTGTCTTCAAAAAGTATGGGAGCATTCATTACTTCGGCGAAGTCGGAATACGGCTTTGTGATTCTCGATTCCTCTCCTTTGCTGACTCTAGCAGACAGCCGCATTCTCGCGGCCCTGGTGGACGGTGTCCTTTTTGTAGTTAAGAGTGGCGCGACGCCCCGCGAACAAGTCATGCAGTCTCAAAGCAGCATTCGCAGCGCTGGAGCGAACCTCATTGGAGTGGTGCTAAACAACGTCACTCTTCACACTAACGGTTATTACGGCTTGGGAGTTTATGGTTCGAATGGGAAAAGCAATCACAATGGTAATTCGCACTCGGAGATGATTTCTGAAGCAGCCGATTCCTGGAGCACTCTCTCCAAATAACGGCGTACGACTCCTCGCCCCAAACAAGTCCACACGCCGATTTCTTGAATTAGGTCTTTTCGCGGCTGTAGCACTGGCAGTCCTCGCTTTCGGCGGGACGGCTCCCAAGTTTTTTGCAATAACGCAAGTCACAGTCCTTATCCTTGGCATTCTTCAACTCTTCGCTGCGCGAAGTTTGTCTGCAACCCGTGTCCGCTTTCCTGTGACCGTTCCTTTTCTATTGATTGCTCTAGTGCTCCTCCAAATCGTCTCGCTTCCAATTTCTTCAGCTCATCTTTTCGGAGTCTCGGGCATTAGTCCGCCTGTTCGCTCTTCATTCACCATCAGCGCCGCTCCTTATGAAACAGTTTCGCAGCTGCTCGCGCTGGTGACGTATCTAACGACCTTCTACCTTGTTCTCATGACTGGTGCGGACCGTAGAGCCAAGAAAAGACTAGTCCTCGCACTGCTTGCGATCGGCGTATTCGAAGCGTTCTACGGCCTGATTCAATACCTGACCGGCTGGCAGCAGATTTTCTTTTACGTGAAGAAGTTTTACCTGGGGGACGCCACTGGCACTTACATTAACCGCAACCATTTCGCAGGATTGCTGGAGATGATTCTGCCGTTTGCGGTGGTCTTCGCGCTGCAACACGTTTGGACATTGCGCCAGAGATTCGAAGAGGAACACGCTTCAGCGAGAAAGCTCCTATCCAGCACAGAATTTCCTTTTCTGGTGCTCTGGATCTTCATCGATGCGGCGATCTTTGCCGCCATCGTTTGCTCGCATTCGAGGATGGGCATTCTATCTGCAATAGCGGCACTGATCGTGGTCCTGACGCTGGCAGGAACTTCGGTGTTGTCAACAAAAATCCGGGTTGTTGTCGGCGTGGTCATTTTGTTGAGCATGGTTGGGCTCGCTGTTTGGGTCGGGAGCGACCCCGCGATTGCACGGTTTGAAACTCTGAACGACCAATACGCACATCCGGGCCAAGATCGGCTTTCGATTTGGCGCGACACGCTCCAGTTGATTCGCCATCATCCCATTCTGGGGAGCGGATTCGGCTCCTTTGCCACTGTCTATCCTTCCGTACAAACATCCTTCCTCAACAATGTGGTTGACCACGCTCACTGTGATTATCTGGAACTGGCCACGGAACTTGGTCTGCCGGGAGGCATTCTGGTGTTTGGCGCGATTTTCTGGGTACTGGGGCGTACCTTGCGTCATTGTAGAAAACGCGGCCCGGACTATGACAAGGCCATTTCCTTGGCCTGCTTGGGCAGCATCGTCGCTATCCTGCTGCATAGCCTGGCGGACTTCAATCTATACATTCCAGCGAACGCCTTGATCTTTGTGATAATCCTCGCTCTCGCCTGGTCCAGTGCTTTTCAGAATGCAAACCCAGTGCCCCCACACCCCACGTAAGCGCTTCTGAAGGGTAAGTTGCGGGCGCCAACTCTTCGCCTATAATTTGATACAGTTCGCCCTTCGCAAGACCATGGCATCGTGACAGGAAGCGCGGACTTGCTCCAAATACAGACCTTGCCCGCAAACAAGTATCTGTAGGTTGCTTAGGGGACGTAGTTCAGTTGGTTAGAACGCTGCCCTCCAATCCTATCCGCTGGATATCTCCCTCGTTATCAATTATTTCAGGCAAAACGCGAATTCCCGCTTTCTAAGCCACTTCCACGGTCAGCAGTACGGCCTAGCGAACTTCATTTTGCCGCTTCCATGGCCTTCTCTGCGATCGGCTTGGGATTGTGCCAGCCGCCGTCACCAGCGATGATATCGTCAGTCTCGCTCGGGCCCCAGGTGTTTGGCTCATACTCGTGAGCTGGCGTCGCGTTCCCCAAGACCGGACCGACAACACTCCACGCTGCTTCCACGCCGTCTTCACCAACGAATAGCATCGGGTCACCCCGAAGCGCATCACCAAGCAGGCGTTCGTAAGGCTTCATCTCATCGGCCTGCGTCTGTCGTACGACAAGTTCGACTTGCTCACCGGCCATCGCTTCCCCGGGTATCTTCGCCCGCGCACCCAACGAGATAGAGACGTCGGGGCCGAGGCGAAACCGAAAATAATCCGCCTGGCTCTGCGTAATCGGGTCAAATACGGCCTGCGGAGGGCGTTTGAGTTCAACATATACTTCGGTCGCCGTGACACGCATTTGCTTGCCAGCTCGAATGTAGAACGGGACCCCCGCCCACCGCCACGTGTCAATGTGCAACTTGACCGCGGCGAACGTCTCTACCTGTGAGTCCGGAGCAACTCCTTTCTCATTGCGGTAGCCTCGAAACTGGCCGCGGACGACGTCCGCGGGAGATAGCGGCCGCATGGCTCGAAAGGCCCGTTGCTTCTCATATCGCAAGGCATCCGCATCTCGGCCGATCGGTGCCTCCATCGTGAGAAGCGCGACGACCTCTAACATGTGGTTCTGGATGACATCCCGGATGGCGCCCAGCTCTTCATAAAGGACTCCCCGCCCTCGCATGCCGAAATCTTCAGCCATCGTGATCTGGACACTCTGGATATAGTTGTTGTTCCAAATGGGCTCGAGGAACGAATTTGCGAAGCGGAAGTACAACAGATTTTGGACCGGCTCCTTGCCAAGAAAATGGTCGATCCGGAATATCGCGGATTCCGGGAAGAATTT
>Ga0070730_10004022_pt1 | contig 13028 bp, 10 predicted proteins | sample Coa_R1_3_FD_66447 | JGI IMG/M metagenome (GOLD analysis project Ga0070730, IMG submission 66447) | Surface soil microbial communities from Centralia Pennsylvania, which are recovering from an underground coalmine fire - Coalmine... | ecosystem: Environmental > Terrestrial > Soil > Unclassified ...
CACTGGATATTCCAAAGCGTCCTGGCTTCGTTTTGATTGTCGGGCAAGTGTACAACTCCAACGCGATTATCTACGTCCCTGGGAAAGACGCGAAGTGGTATCTCTCACGGGCAGGAGGCGCAACGCAGCTTGCGAACAAGAAGGCCATTTTTATCCTGCGCGCAAACGGAGAGGTGACCGGCGGCACAGGGTCCGCATGGAGCGGTGGCGCTTTGGCGTCCACCATCGGTCCGGGCGACACCATTGTCGTTCCGGAGAAAGCAGTCTTGGGTGCCAGCAACGCTTGGAAAAACATAGTCTCCATCGCGCAAATAGCGCAAGGGGCTGCCCTTGCTGCAGCGGTAGCTATCCCTTAGCTTCAAAGTTCAGTTTAGTTAACCGAATTCTTATTCAAAGGGTGCCGACCCGCATCCGCGTCTCGTTAGTCACCACCGAGGCGGCGATTCGGTGGCCTGGGAATTCCTTCACAAAACGCACTGGCGGCTATCCGCAAAAACTCAGCCCCCGGCCACGCAAATCTGCCAATATGCTATTTAACCGAAAATCGAAATACGGTTTTCGAATGAAATACCGCCGTCCGAACTAATCATTTCGCACACCATGCGCTCATGAAATTTCCGTGTCAAGGACCGTCACGCATTCCTCACAGGAATCCATGGCGATTTCTGCAGTAGGGTTGTGCCTTTAGTTGGTTTTGAACTCAGATGTCACGACGGGCCGGACCAGATACGGCGTTACCGCTTATGAGCCTTTCGTGGATACCTTTGGAATTTTTTCTTTGATTAAGCGGTCAAATGCAGCTAACTGTTCGGCAGTTTCGAGAACACGCTTCGGAATCACTGTAAATGAGTGGACACCGTAATAGAGAACGAACGAGTGAGCGTCAACGACTGCGTGACTATACATGCTCCATTGGAGCTGGGAATCAATGTGAGCTGTGCGGAAGTGGATGCCTTCCGGTGAAAACGTGAGTGAATATTCATCACGGAACTTAGGTTCGCGATGGAAAACCAGCTTGGGTATGACGCCAAAAGCTGCGACTAGCATCAGGCCCAATACCGCTGAAAGGCAGACTAACCCTATACCCCAATAGCGTGAGTTTAGCGACTGCCACAAGTAGATGCCTAGCAAAGCCGTCGCCACCGCTACGGCGGCGTCGAGTTTAAGCCTGAGGCGCGAAGCGTAGTGTGCGTGCATCGCTCGGACGTAGTCTTGCTCCGAGTACCGGAATGAAAGGTGAAGTATCGTTTCCACTGATTAGTCCCAATTCAACCAATTTAATTGTTCAGGTCGCAAAGTCCCGCTATCTGTGACTGTCGCATGATACCTATGAATGTCTGAGGTTTCATCGGTTAGGGCGAATGACGCCTTCAAGTGGACGGTCAAGTGCCCCCAGGACTCCCGATCATGCTACAGGCTCAATCCAGCAGGGAGATCAATCCGAGGCAAGCTTGCCACGAAGCCGGAGAGAAAAGTTCGGAAATCGTCCCCTAACGCGCGCCATATTTCAAACAAAAGCGAACGCGGTATTCACCACCGAAGCGGAGATTCGGCGGCCTGGGAATTCCCTCACAAAACGCACAGCCAGCTCGCCGCAAAAACTCAGCCCCCGGCCACGCAAATCTGCCAATATGCTATTTAACCGAAAATCGAAATACGGTTTTCGAATGAAATACGGAATCCGGTTTCAAAACTGTACTCGGGAAATTAGCGTGATTCGGAGAATCCGGAAAATGTTGCGTCTCCAGGCAAAATGCCGCGCGCTGCCCGTAGGCCTTGCCGCCCTTGCCCTTAGCCGAGCCGTCCAGAAAGTTCCCGCTATAGAACTGCACGCCGGGTTCGGTGGTTAACACATCCAGCTGACGCCCGCTTTTCGGATCATAGGCCTCTGCGGCCAGTGTCAGCCCCTTTGCGCCTTCAGCGCGCGCGATTACCCAGTTATGGTCATACCCTTTGCCCACCACGAGTTGCTCATATTTCTCGTTGATCCGCTTTCCAATCGCCGTAGATGTCGTGAAATCCATGGGTGTGCCGGCGACGTCGCGCAACTCCCCCGTAGGAATCAGCCCCTGGTCCACGGGCGTAAACTTTTTTGCATTTAGCTTCAGAACCTGCTCCAGAATGTCGCCATTACCTTCACCCGCTAGATTGAAATAGGAATGGTTGGTCAGATTCAACACCGTGTCCTTATCGGTCGTCGCACGATAATCGATAATCAGCTCGTTGCGCTCTGCGGGCAGCGTGAACACCACTTTGACCGAAAGATTGCCGGGAAATCCTTCCTCTCCGTCCGGACTCAAATAGGACAACTCCAGCGACTCTCCATCCTTCGATGCCATCTCTTTCGCCTTCCAGACCTTCTTGTTAAACCCCGTAATTCCGCCGTGCAATGTATTCTTGCCGTTATTTTGCGGTAGCGTATAGGTCTTGCCGTCGAGCGAAAATTTCCCTCCTCCGATTCGATTCCCGTATCTCCCCACCGTCGCTCCAAAATAAGCCTTGCCGCTTTCATAACCTTCCAGCGTGTCGAACCCCAGGACCACATCCGCCGTCTTGCCGGCCCGGTCGGGCGCCTGGATGCTGACCACTGTCGCGCCATAATTCGTGATCGAGACTTCCATCCCTTTTTTGTTGGTAAGCGAATAAAGGTCAATCGGCTCCCCGCCAACGGTTTTGCCAAAAGATTGCTTTCGAATGGTTCCTCGCATTCCTTGCGAACTTAGCGTGCCCGCAAGCGACAGTCCAGCGATCACTATTAGAGCACATCGTGAAGTCCGCACTTTCATTCCTGCGGCCATGGTTCTCTCCTATACCGGATACTGTAATTTGCCGCTCACAATCGAGCGCCGCCTTGAAATTCCAGGCGCCAAACCGCTTACTGCGTATACTATCAACCCATCGTACGTGCAAGGGAGTTCGTGGCTCAACCTTCTCACTGCACTTTCGCAACAGGATGTTCAAATCGTGATTGATTTGCCGCACATCTTCAACGTCGCCTCCTATTTCGTCGACCGCAACGTTCTCGAAGGTTGCGCGCAGAACCTGGCCATCGAATGCGGCGACGAGGGCGTCACTTACCGGCAACTCCTGGAACGCACGAATCGCGCCGGCAACGCTCTTCGCCATCTCGGCCTCCGCCCGGAAGAGCGCGTGCTGCTCTTGCTCCTCGACGGCCCCGAGTTCCTGTACGTATTCTTCGGGGCCATCAAGATTGGCGCCGTGGCCGTTCCCGTCAATACCCAAGCCAAACCCCACGACTATGAATACATCCTGAATGACTCCCGCGCTCGCGTCGCAATTATCAGCGAAGGCCTGCTTCCCCAACTCCAAGCTATTCCGCGCGAAAACCTGCGCCATCTTCGCGAAATCGTCATCGTCGGCGACGCCAAACCAGCAAATCCACATCCCCAGCTCAGCGTTCTGATGAACGCCGCCTCGCCCGAATTAGTTGCCGAGCCAACCACCAAAGACGACGCCGCCTTCTGGCTCTATTCGTCGGGCTCAACCGGCGTTCCCAAGGGCTGCGTCCATCTCCATCACGACATGGTGGTCACCACTCACCATTACGCCCAAGCCGTCCTCAAAATCAATGAGAGTGACCGCTTCTTCAGCGTCGCTCGCCTCTTTTTCGCTTACGGTCTCGGCAACGCCGGCTATTTCCCTCTCTCTTGCGGCGCCACCACCATTCTTTCTCCGGCGCGCCCAACCCCCGCCGGCATTTTCGCCGCCATTGAGCGCTATCGCCCTACCCTGTTTTTCTCCGTGCCCACCAACTACGCGGCCCTCCTTGACTATCATCGCTCCACCGGCCCGGACTTCGATCTCTCCAGCATTCGCCACGCCGTTTCCGCCGGCGAAGCTCTCCCCGCCCATCTCTTCGAGCAATTCCGTCACCGCTTCGGGATTGAAATCCTCGATGCCCTTGGCTCCACGGAGAGTCTGCACATGGTTACCTCGAACTTTCCGGGCCAGGTCAAGCCCGGCTCCAGCGGAAAAATCCTTCCCGGTTTCGATGCCAAGATCACCGACGACACCGGCGGCCTCGTTGCCGCCAATGAGATTGGTGATCTCTGGGTCAAAAGTGACGCACTATGCTCCGGCTACTGGAATCAGCACGAAAAAACGAAAGAAACCTTTGTCGGCCCTTGGTTCCGCACCGGCGACAAATATCGGCAGGACCAAGAGGGCTATCTATGGCACGCCGGCCGCCGCGACGACACCTTCAAAGTCCACGGCCTCTGGCTCAGCCCGGCCGAAGTCGAAAACGCGTTGCTCGCGCACCCCGCCGTTCTCGAAGCCGCCGTTGTGGCCCGCGACGATGAAGCGGGCTTGGCCAAGCCCGCTGCCTATGTCGTGTTGCGACAAGAGTTCGTGCCAAAGGAAACCCTGGCCCGCGAACTCCAAGACTTTGTCGCCCAACGCGTCGGCGGTTACAAACGCCCGTGCTGGATTGATTTTCTGCAGGAACTTCCCAAGACCGCCACCGGCAAACTTCAGCGCTTCAAACTCCGCGAACGCCGGCTGAAACAGCCTCAGCCGATGTCTCGCCAAAAATCCGACAGCTGATTCGTGCCCGAATGCCGTTAGATCCCAACTTTCCGTGCGGTGCCCTCAGGTCCCGGGGCTAATCCTTCGTCGCCTCATATTTCTTCGTCTCCCGCGTCCGCGAATTGAACACCGCGAAGCTTCCGTTCGTCGCCGCCGTAATCTTCAAATAATTCCCCGCGTCCGGCCCCTGCAAATTCGCTACGAACGGCGCCGCCACATTGTGCGCGGCCCCGCCTTCCTCCGAATAATGCAGTTGCCAAAGGTTCTCCAGCCTGGGCGATTTCTCAATAACGTCCCACGCCGGGGGCGATCCGCCTTTCTTCGCCCCGTTGTCCATGATCGCCACACGCGGCGCGATTCCATGCACCAGGGCCGCGCTGCCGCTCTGCAAAAATCCGTGATGCGACACGATATAAATGTCCACCGCGCCGATCTTGTTCATCGGGCACATCAATTCCATCTCTTTGTCCGCGGTTAAATCCCCTAAATCCAGAATCCGCAGCTTCCCGAAGGTAATCAGCGTCCCCAGCGATCGCGGATTCTCTGTCGTATCCACCGGCAGGTTCGTGGCATTCGCGCACGCGGGATTCTCTTTGCCGCCGCCCGGCAACGCCCTCTCAATCAGTTGCCCGTCCGCGCTCACCACCCGCACCTGCATTCCCGTGATCGGCAGCACTTCTCCCGGTTTCGCCGTGATGTGCTTGTATTTTCCGCTCGCCAGCAATTCCTGATACGCCGCGAAAACCCGGCTCGCCGCTGCCTCGCTCGTCTCGCGATTTTCCCCATGGTCGATAAACGTGCCCACCGGAATCTTCGCCGCCAACTGCGGCGCGCCGCCAACGTGATCGTCGTGGTAGTGCGTAATCAACACGAAATCAATTTTCTTGATCCCCGCATTCTTGGCCGCCGCCACAATGCGATCCGCATCGCGCCCGTTATTTCCCGGCCAGCCGGTATCAATCAGCAGTGACTTCCCGTCCGGTGTAATAAACAATGTCGATTGCCCGCCCTCCACATCCACAGAATAAATCTGCAGTGCCTTGCGCGCCTCCGCAGCCGGCTTCGCGACCGCGAACACGCCGGGCAGTAAACTCAGCGCCGTGGCAAACACTCCCGCACTCAATAATCTCCCCAAAACTCACCTCCCGCCCCGCGTTTTGCCGCGCGAACTCGACTTCTTTGCCTGCTTGACACTCGCACTCGCCTGCGGCTGTTGCACCAGGGCCCGCGCGGCCCCAGTGGAAATCCCGCCGTCCACCAGCAGCGTCTGTCCGGTCACATATCTGCTCGCTTCCGCCGCCAGAAATACCACCGCCGCATCCAAATCCTCCGGTCGCCCCGGCCGCTTCACCGGAATGCGGTCCGTGATGTACTCCACCCACTCTTTATTTTCGTAGAGCACCTTGTTCTGCTCCGTGCGAAACCACCCTGGCGCCAGGCAATTTACCGTCACTCCGTACTTGCCCCAGTCATCCGCCAAACTCATGGTCAATTGCCGGATTCCGCCTCGGCTCGCCCCGTACGGCCCCAGTCCCGCATACCCCGCCACGCTGGTCACCGAACCAATATTGATGATCCTTCCGTACCCGCGCGCAATCATCCCCCGTGCCACCGCCTGCGCCACAAAAAAACTTCCGCGCAGATTGGTGTCCAAAATCAAGTTCCAATCGTCCCAGGTCACATCCAGCGCCGGCTTGCGAACATTGCAGCCCGCATTGTTCACCAAAATGTCGATGCGCCCGAACGCCCGCTCCGCCTCCGCCGCCATCCGCTCGATACTTTCCTGGTTTCGCACATCGAGCTCCAGCGACACCGCGCGCCGCCCCAGTCCTTCCACCTCCGTTTTGAAAGCCTGCAAGCTCTCGCGCGTCCGGCTGGTCAGCACCAAATCCGCCCCAGCCTTTGCCAGCGCCCGCGCCATATACTGCCCCAGCCCACGGCTCGTCCCGGTGACAATGGCCACCCGCCCGGCAAGATCAAACAATCCGCTCTTCGCCTCGCTCACGAAACTGGCCCCGGTGTAAGCACCACTTTCAGCAAATTCGGTTCCCGCGCATGCAGCCGCGCAAACCACTGTGGCCCCTCCGCCAGCGGCGCAATGGCCGTAATCAGCGGCTTCACCCGAATCGCTCCGCTCGCCATCAACTTGATCGCTTCCGGATATTCCCCCGCCGAAGCGCACGATCCCTGCAACCGAATCTGTCGCGTCACTACTTTCTGCAGCGGCAGCGTAACCTCCGGCGAAATGTTTCCCACCAACACCACCGTTCCTCCCTTACGCACGCTCGCAATCGCCGCACTCACCGTCTCATTCCGCCCGACCGCTTCCATCGCCACATCCACGCCAACTCCGCCGGTGCGCTCCAAAATCTGCCCCACCACATCCTTATCCGCCAGCAGCGCCTCGTTAGCGCCCAATTCCTTCGCCATCCTCAATCGCGTCTCGTCCACATCCGAAACGAATACGCGCCCGCATCCCGCCGCCCGCAGCGCCTGCAACGTTAATACTCCGATCGTCCCCGCCCCCACCACCAACGCCGCGCTGGCAGCGCCGATCTCCGCCAGCGCCACTCCATGCATGGCCACCGCCACCGCTTCCAGCATCGCTGCTTCCGCAAACGAAATGCTCTCCGGCAGCTTGTAAACCACCCGCGCCGGCACCGTCACAAACTCCGCAAACGCCCCCGCCCGGCTGTAATCCCCGCAAGAGACTCCCAGCACCTGCCGGTGGTCGCACAAATTGACTTCGCCGCGCTTGCAATACGCGCAAGCCCCGCAATAAATCGTCGAATCGAAAGTAACGCGGTCGCCCTCCGCAAATCCCCGCACGCCCGCACCCACCGCCGCAATCCGCCCCGCCGCCTCATGCCCCATCACAATCGGCGGAATCCGCCGCCCCGATGACCCGTCATACCCATGCACATCGCTGCCGCAAATCCCACAAGCCCCTACGCGAATCAACACGTCGCCCGCCCCCGCCGCCGGCGTAGCCACCTCCGCCATCTCCAACTGCCCGTATTTCGACAGCAACAGTGCCTTCATCGGCGTCCCAGTCCCAACTCATCGATATTTACAAACGCCACTACTCTAGCGCACATCTCTGGTACTCGAACAGTCGCCGCATCCATATCAAAAGTCCTGCAAGCCGTCTTGGATTTTCCTGACTTCGCTTCCGCCGCCCAACTGTGCCATCATCTCTTTTGTTGAATCAGCAAACGCACAAGATTCATCGCGAGCCAACCGAATAATGCGTACTCCTAACGCAGCCGCCGCCGCAGCCGTGATCTTTTTTACTTTCATCGCTTGCTGTGTCGCTGCCAGGCAAACCTCCTCCGAAGAAAGAATCCGCGTAATCCCCTACGAAGCCGAACGCCGCGTCGATATCACCATCGATGGAAAAGCCTTCACCTCCTATATCTGGCCCGACAAACTTGCCAAGCCCGTCCTCTACCCTCTCCGCACCGCCCAAGGCGCCATCGTCACCCGCGGCTTTCCGCTTGACCCGCGTCCCGGCGAGCGCATCGATCATCCCCATCACGCCGGCCTGTGGTTCAATTACGGCAACGTGAACGGTTTCGACTTCTGGAATAATTCCTCAGCCATCAAGCCCGAGGACGCCCCCAAAATGGGCAACATCCGCCATCGCGCCATCACCCTGGCAAAAAGCGGCTCCGATGAGGGCGAACTCCAAATCGACGCCGGCTGGATCACCGGCAAGCAGCAGTTAATCTTGAAAGAGCACACTCGCTTCGTCTTCCGCGGCAACAACAATTTCCGCAGCATCGACCGCATCACCACCCTGCAAGCTCTCAGCGAAAAAGTCTCCTTCCCCGACGACAAAGAAGGCGTCCTCGGCATGCGCGTCACCCGCGAACTCGAAGCTCCCTCGGACAAGCCCGAAGTTTTCACCGATGCCGCCGGCCGCCCCACCGCCGTCGCCAAACTGGACAACACCGGCGTCAACGGCGTCTATCTCACCAGCGAGGGCGCCACAGGTGAAGCCGTCTGGGGTACCCGCGGCCGCTGGTGCAACCTCAGCGGCAAAATCGGGAACGAACCGGTGACCATCACTATCTTCGACCATCCCTCCAATCCCGGCTTTCCCACCTACTGGCATGCCCGCGGCTACGGTCTGTTCGCCGCCAACCCGCTAGGCCAAAAAATATTCACCAACGGCAAACAAGTGCTGAACTTTTCCCTCGCCCCCAACCAGTCCGTAACCTTCCGCTACCGCATCCTCATCTCTTCCGAAATCCTGACCCCGGAAAAATCCGAATCCGCCTACAAAAATTTCGTATCATCCTACCGTTGATCGCTGCCGCTGCTCCTCCTTTGGAATTCCCATGACCACGCACATCGGCTTAATCGGCTCCGGCAACATCAGCCAAACTCATGCTCGCGCCGCCTCCGCTATCCACAGCGTGCGGATCGTCGCCGTCTACGGCACTAACCGGCAAACCGTCGCCAGCCTCGCCGCCGAACACCACGCCCGGCCCTTCACCGATTTCAATGCGTTCCTGGCCCACAAACCGCTGGACCTGGTCATCCTCGGCACTCCCTCCGGCCTCCACGCCGATCAAGGCATCGCCGCCGCTCAGCACGGCCTCCACGTCCTCACCGAAAAACCCCTCGACATCTCCACAAAGAAAGTCGACGCTCTGATCGCCGCCGCCGATCACGCCAAAATCAAGCTAGCAGTCATTTTCCAGGACCGCCTCAAGCCCAACATCCAGCGCCTCAAGCGCTGTCTCGACCAAGGTCTCCTCGGCAAGCCTCTCCTCGTCGACGCTCAAGTCAAGTGGTATCGCCCTCCCAACTATTACGGCAGTTCCAAATGGCGCGGCACCTTCGCCCTCGACGGCGGCGGCGCGCTGATTAACCAAGCCATACACACCGTCGACCTGATGCTTTACCTCCTCGGCGACGTCGCCCGCGTCCAGGCTCGCACCGCCACCCTCCTTCACAAAATCGAAGCCGAGGACACCGCCGTAGCCACCCTGGAGTTCGCCAGCGGCGCAGTGGGGACCCTCCTGGCCACCACCGCCGCCTATCCCGGCTATCCTCGCTGCCTCTCCATCACCGGCACGGAAGGCACCGTGATCCTCGAGCACGACCGCATCGTCGCCGCCGACCTCCGCAATCCTCCGCCCGATTTCGCCGCCATCGCTCCCGGCGACTCCAACCAAAGCGCGTCTTCTGCCGCGGTAACCGATTTCAGCGGACACCAAGCCATCTTCGAAGACTTTCTCCATGCCATCGCCAACAACACCCAACCCATCTGCAACGCCCGCGAAGGCCGCCGCAGCCTCGCCCTCGTCGAATCCATTTACGCCTCCGCTCGCAATGCAAACCGCCAAGCCTGAACTAACTCGACAGACGATCCGCCCCAGCCTCGCCGCCCCCATCGCCAATCGATGGAAAAATCCTTGACACTTGTCTTCCTCCCATGCTTCCATCGACAAACGATGGGAAGCGACCTCCTCCCCGGCACTCTCGACTTGCTGATCCTCAGCTCCCTCACCCGCAGCCCTCGCCATGGCTACGGCATCGCCCAGCACCTCAAAAAAATCTCCGAAGACGTCCTCGAAGTAGGCGAAAGTTCCCTCTATCCTGCCTTGCAGCGTCTCCTTCTGAATGGTTGGGTCTCCGCCGAATGGGGCGCATCGGAAAATAATCGCCGCGCCCGCTACTACAAGCTCACCGCCGCCGGCCGTAAGCAACTCACCGCCGAAAACAAAGACTTCGCCCGAATGATTCTCGCCATCCAAAAGGTATTGTCATGCGCCTGATTCGCCGCTTCCTCTATTTCTTTCGCCAGCGCGACCAGGCCGCCGAACTCGTCGAGGAGATGGCCTTTCATCGCCAAATGCTCGAGCAAGAGTCTGGCAACCTCCACGCCGCCAACCGCCGCATGGGTCCTTCTACGCTCGCCCGCGAAGACGCTCGCGCCATCTGGATTCCCTTTCGCTTCGATAGCATCCTGCAAGACCTCCGCGTCGGCATCCGCATGCTTCGCCGCAGCCGCGGCTTCTCCATCCTCGCCATCCTCTGCCTCACTCTGGGCATCGGCGCCAACGCCGCCGTCTTCAGTTGGATCGAAGGCATCCTCTTCCGCCCCTACCCCCTCGTAAAGCATCAAGAGCAACTTCTCGCCCTCACCGGAACCGCGCGCGGCGAAGCCGGCCACACCGCCATCTCCTGGCCTGATCTTTTGGACCTCCAAAAAAGCAGCACTCTCAGCGACGCCTTCATCGTCAACAAAATTACCGGCACCACTCTCAGCCTGGGTGACCGCGCCGAGCGCACCATCGGCAGCATCGTCTCCGCCAATTATTTTGACGCCATCGGCGTGCACCCGATTCTCGGCCGCGGTTTCGAGCCCGGCGAAGATGTAGGAAGCAACGGTCATCCCGTAGCCGTGATCGGCTATCAACTTTGGCAGGGCCGCTTTAAAGCCGATCCCGCCATCATCGGCAAGACCCAGCGCCTCAACGGCGTCGAGCACACTATCGTAGGCGTCGCCCCCGAAGGCTTTCTCGGCACCTTCGTTGGATGGGGCATGCAATTCTGGGTACCCGCCTCCATGGAAGAAACCTTCGAAGCCGGTGGCTACAAACTCGAAGATCGTGGCGCCCGCTGGATCGAAGCTTATGTTCGCCTCAAGCCCGGCGTAACTCTCGAGCAAGCCCAGCAGGAAATGTCCGCCATCGCCGCGCGCCTCGAAATCGATTTCCCCGCCACCGACCGCGGCCGCGGCATCAAACTCTGGCCCCTGTGGCAAACTCCCTTCAATAACGCCGGCACTCTGCTCCCCACTCTCGGCATCATGCTCGCCGTCGTCGTCTTTGTTCTCCTCATCGCCTGCGCCAACGTCGGCAATCTCCTTCTCGTCAGATCCTTCGCGCGCCGCCATGAAATGACCGTCCGCGTCGCCGTCGGCGCCAACCGCACTCGCCTCTTGCAGCAACTGCTCACCGAAGGCTTGATCCTCTCGGTCCTCGCCGCCGCCGGTGGCCTCCTCGTCGCCCACTGGTGCCGTCACGCGCTCGTCCTCCTCTTCCCCGCACGCGGCGGCGTCGCCATGTACCTTCCCGGCGATCTCGATTGGCGGGTACTCGCGCTCAGTGCCGGAGTTTGTCTCCTCTCCACAATTCTTTTGGGCTTGGTCCCCGCTCTTCAGACCAGCAAAATCGACCTGGCCGGCGCACTGAAATCCGAAATGTCCGGCGTGGTCGGCGGTGGCCACGCCAAATCCTGGCTACGCTCCTCCCTGGTCCTCGTTCAGGTCTCGCTCAGTTTCCTCTTACTGGTCGGAGCCGGACTCCTCCTGCAAAGCCTCCAGCGCATCCGCTACTCCAGCCCCGGCTTTTCCACCCAAAACGTTCTGCTCACCGCCGTCGATCTCCGCAGCGCTGGCTACGATCCGCGGCGCGCCAAAAACTTTGACGACGATCTCATCGACCGCGTCCAGGCTCTCCCAGGCGTAGACTCCGCCGCTTTTGCTCACGCAACCCCGCTCGGCTACGGCGCCTTTTCCTCTTCTCCCGTTGCCGTCGATGGCTACCAACCTCCGCCCGACGAGCAACCCTCCATTCAATTCAACGAAGTTGGTCCCAATTATTTCGCCACCGTTGGCATCCCGCTCCTCTCCGGCCGCGAATTCACCCGCGCCGACAATGAAACCGCCGCCCCCGTCGCCATCGTAAACGACCTAATGGCCGCGCAGTATTGGCGCGGCGACGATCCCATCGGCAAGCGTCTTCAAGTCCAAGGTCAATGGCTGCAGGTAGTCGGGGTGGCCAAAGTCTCCAAATATCAAAGCGTTCGCGAAAATCCCAAGCCCTTCTTCTATGTCCCCTTGCGCCAGAATTATTCGGTGGGTGCCGCCTTGAACATCCGCACCCGCATGCCCACCGAAATAATCGCCACCGAACTTGCCCGCGAAATCCACGCTCTCGACGCCAACCTCGCGCCCTACGAAGTAATCACCCTGCAGGAACAGCTGGACCGCTCCACCTCCCCGCAGCGGGTAGCCGTCACCCTGCTTGGCATCCTCGGCGGTTTGGCCCTCCTCCTCGCCACCGTCGGCATCTACGCCGTTATGTCGTACACCGTCTCGCAAACCTCCCGCGAACTCGGCCTGCGCATGGCCCTCGGCGCCGATCCCTCCCATCTCTTGCGTCTGGTGATGCGCCATGGCCTCATCCTGACCCTCGGCGGCGTTATCCTCGGCGTAGCCGCAGCCCTCGCCTCCACCCGTCTCCTCGGCAATCTCTTGTACCAAGTAAGCCCCCGCGACCCTATTGCCTTCGCCTCCGCATTTCTCATCATGATCATCGCAGCCATAGCCGCCTCCTTCCTCCCCGCCTGGCGGGCCACCCGCACCGACCCCGCCACCATTCTCCGCACCTAAAACACCCACAAACGAGTCATCCCGAAGCGAAGCCGAGGGACCCGCTTTTCGCCGAAACGCCACAAAC
>Ga0070730_10004023_pt1 | contig 13028 bp, 9 predicted proteins | sample Coa_R1_3_FD_66447 | JGI IMG/M metagenome (GOLD analysis project Ga0070730, IMG submission 66447) | Surface soil microbial communities from Centralia Pennsylvania, which are recovering from an underground coalmine fire - Coalmine... | ecosystem: Environmental > Terrestrial > Soil > Unclassified ...
GCGCCCCGAGCTCTCGGAGGAGGAACGCGGTCTCGTCGCCGCCCTGCTGGGCGCCGTCGGCGACTACGACGAATCCTGACGCGCGGCGGTCCAGCGCAAACTCCGACCAGATCCCACTTCGGCGGCGAACGCCCTAGGCTCTCAGGCCGGAACCACGTCGAAGGCGATGCTCAGGCGTTCCTCATCGCCGGAGAACGGCACGGTGCCGTGCCACATGTACGAAGGGAACAGCACCAGCTGGCCGAGCACGGGCTTGACGTAATATTCGGGCGGCAGGGCCGGTGAGGTCGGAATGCCCGGCTGGCCGAACTTCAGCCAGCCCTCGGGCTCGCGCTCCACGGCCCCTGGCAGCTCGATGTGGCAGGCCGACGAAAGCCAGCCCCGCGTGTGGATATGGTCGACATGAAAGCCCACCGGCTGCAGCTTGATCGACCATACGCCGTTGAAGTCGTAGGCCTTGGTGATGCGGCGGCGCAGCACGTCGCCGCCCTGTCCCAGTGAGGCGATCCGCCGGCGGATCGGGTAGTCGATGGCCTGGAAGAAGGCGCGGATGGCCGGGTGCGTCGACCGCGTCAGGTCCTGCTGGGTCTGCGATCCATGCCGCGCGGACTGCCCCGCCAGGTGGCCGCGGAAGCTGTGCAGCGGCTTCAGCGCCTCCCGCAGGTCGGCGAGGTAGCTGTCGAGGTTCGGCCAGCCGCCGGGCGTGTCGATCATGCCGCGCCAGACGAGAGCGTCGTAGTCGTAGAGCCGCCGGTAGCGCTCGTCGCCCATGATCCGCCAGGCGGTGGCCAGCAGGGCGATGGCGTACTGGTTCTCCGGCTGACCCCGCCAGAGGCTCTCGGCGATCACCGCCGCCTCGTCGGCCCGGCCCATCGCCAGGTTGACCTGGCACAGGGCGGCCCTGTGGGATGGGTCGCCGGGCTGGGCTTCCAGGGCGCGCTGGGCATGCCGGAGGGCGCGATCGGGGTCCCAGTAGACGATCAGCTGCGCGGCGGGCAGGTGGATCGCCGGATCGTCCTTGATGGCGAGGGCCGCCCCGAGGGTGTCGTAGGCGGCGGCCTTGTCGCCCATGGTGTCCAGCAGCGCGGCCTTCTGCATCAGCAGCTCGGGCGTCGGGCCGGTGCGCGCGAACACCTGGTCGAACACCGCCATGGTCTCGGCGCGGTCGCCGCTGCGCATCCACACGGTGTGGGCGAGTTCCGCCACCGCCTTGTCGAAGTCCGGCCGGCGCTTGACGGCCTCGGCGTAGAGCGCCTCGCCTTCGGTCAGGCGTCCCTGGCCAGTGACGGCGCGCGCCCAGTTCATCCACAGTTCGGCCGCGTCCAGTCCTCGCGCCCGGGCCCGCCGGGCCGCGGCTTCCCCCGCCACGAAGTCCTGCACCTCCACCAGGGCGCCGGCGAGGTTGTGGTCGGCGACGGCGCTGTTGGGCGCCACCTTGGTCGCGCGGGTCAGCACCTCCACCGCTTCCTGGCCCCGCCCCGCCGCCTGCAGGGCCAGTCCGTAGTAGGTCAGCAGGCTGAGGTTCGATGTCTGGTCGTTGACGAAGCGGGCCATCACGTCCAACGCGTCCAGGCCCCGTTCCGTGGTCAGGAGCACCTCGGCGAGGCCCGTGGCGGCGCGCGCCATGGCGGGGTCGAGCGTCAGGGCGGTGCGATAGGCCGCTTCGGCGCCGGCGAGGTCGCCCATCTCGCCCAGGCCGACGCCCAGCAGCCTGTGGGCCTCGGCGAGGCGCGGGGCCATGGTGATCAGGACGCGCAGGGCAGCCACGGCTTCGGCGCGGCGTCCCTCCTGCAGCAGGCGGCTGGCGAGCTGGAGCCGCGTGAACTGCTCCTCGGGCGCGATGGCCTGACCTGCCGAAAGTGTCATGGGGTGGCTTCGCTCCAATCCACATCGTACCCCAGGCTCTCGACCCACGGTTCGAGGACGGGTCTGACCGGCGCCATATGACGCGCATATCGGCGCCATTGGCCCGCGCCCGAGGTGTAGAGCCCCTTGCGCACCTGCGGCGCGCTGGGCGTGCGTATCGTTCGCGAGCGCGCCGTGCGGGCGAAGTCGTTCAGCGCCTCGGTCCACTCGAGTCCCGCGAAGGCGCACAGCGCGCGAACCTCGCCCTCGAAATCGATGACCAGGGTCTCGTAGCGCACGGCGTGGACGCGATCGGGGACGAGCCGCCGGTAGCGATCGGCCACGCTCATCACCGCATCGTAGAACCGCGCCGTCCCCTCCAGGGTGACGAACTGGTACATGCCGGGATTGGTGTTGAAGTGCCGGCGGAAGCAACTGAGGACGACGTCCCGAGGATCGCGTTCGGCGAACAGGAACCGCGCGTTCGGGAACAGCCTGGCGATAAGCGGGATCAGCACGCTCCCCAGGGGGAGCTTGTCGACGAACACCTTGCCCGCCACCGCCACCCCGTGATCGGCCACCTGCCGCCAATAGAGATCCCGGAACGGGTCGAGGAGATCGTCGTTGGCGTCGAGCAGGCGCTGGAAGCTCGTGGGAGACACCAGGAACTCGTTTTCGGCGGGCTCGAGCAGCGGCCGTTCCTCGAGGGTGACGACATCGGGATGGCTGGCGAGGACCTGCTCCAGAAGCGTGGTTCCCGACCGCGGGAAGCTGACGAGGAAGAGGTGTCGCCGCGGCGCGCCTGGAGCGGTCGACTCCGGGTCCGCTCCCGCTGGGAACGGCGGCAGGGTCTCCACGAACGGCTTCAAACCCGCGAGGCGGTCGAGGTTGCGCCGCGCCACCGCCGCGACCTGCGTTTCGGCGTAGAGGTCCCGCGACAGCCGCTTGCCCTCGGACCAGGCGGCGAACGCCTCGTCGACCCGGCCCAGGCCGTCCAGGGCGTCGCCCAGCGCGGCCTCGAGATCCGGCTTTTCCAGCGGATCCAGGCCTGGGTCCGCCAGGATGGGCCCAAGCCTCTGCACGGCCGCCTCGAATCGGCCATCGTCGAAATCGGCGCGTGCGATCGCCAGGTGCGCCGTCGTCTGCCCGGGATGCAGGGCCAGGGCCCGATCCGCATAGTCTCGCGCCCGGCGAAAATCGCCCTTCGCCACGGCCAGCGAGGCCAGGCCAGCGTAGGGGGCTTCGTATCGCGGTTCGCTCGCGATCGCCTCTTCGTAAGAGCGCGCCGCCACCTCCACCTCGCCGGCGCGCTCGAAGATCAGGCCCCGGTGGTAAAGGGGCGCCGCGAAGCCGGGCCTGGCGTCCAGCGCCGCGTTGAAAAGGCCGAGCGCATCGCGGTCCCGGCGTTGGTGAAACAGGCAGAGGCCAGCCGAATAGAGCAGGTGGGGATCGCGGGGGGCCAGCTTCAGCCCCTCCGTCAGCAGACCGATGGCCTCCTGGTAGCGGCCCGCCTCCGAGTGGTGAAAGGCCAGGGCGTTGAACAGGGTCGGGTGGCGCTCGCCCTGGCTCAGGGCCCGCGCGGCGTGATCGGCCGCCTGTTCGTATTCCCCGCGCGCGAGGGCGGCCTGCACCGCGTTCAGCTCACTCATAGGCTAACGCCATCGCATCATTCGCCGCTCACGTCATCAGCGGCCGGTCGTGGATCCATTGCGAGAGGACGTACTTCTCGCCGCGCCGGATAGGGAGGCCGGCATGCAGGCTCTGCCTGTCAGGCCCCCCGGTGTGGTCGACGTGGGCGAAGTAAAGCCCGTCCCCCGCCTTGCCCTTGAAGCGCTGCCCGACCTTGGGGAACTCCAGTTCGCCGCCCTCGAAATCGTCATTGAGGTAGAGCAGGAAGGTGGCGACCCGGTCGCCCTTGTAGCCGCTGCGGGCATAGTCGCCGATGCCGTCGTTGAGGCGGTCGTAGTGGGGCTTAATGTCCTGCCCCAGGGCGTAGTGGAACACGCGCGGGGGCTCCATGGCGGCCACGGGCAGGCCGGTCACCGCGGCGATCCGGTTGCGGATCAGGATCAGGATCAGGTCCGAGCCGATCAGGTCGAACTCGTAGTCGCTGCAACTGCGGTGGGGATCGACCACCTCCTGCTTGGTGTCGCCGTGATACATCAACGCCTGGCGCATCCGGCCGCGCACCCGGGAGATGATCCACTCCCCAACCCCCGGAGGGGCGAAGGCCTCGGACATCCGCACCCGGGGCGCCTCCCACAGCACCCTGCGGTTCGGCGTCGCCAGCCAGGGAGCAAGGTCGGCCCGCCGACGAAGCGATCCCCAGTCGTCCTCTTGGTCGGCCGAGCCGGAGAGCAGCCTGAGCTGGCCCTGCGCCCGGCGGGAACCCAAGCGCGCGCCCGCCTCCAGCAGATCGAGCGCCGTGTCCCAGCTCTGGGGGACCCACGCGCCCGCGCCGTGCAGCACCGCTATCAGCGCCGCCGCCTCCCCGTCGCCCTCTTCGATCGCACGCCGCAGCAGACTGATCCCCCGCGCGGGATCCACCGGTGCGTCACGCCCGATCAGCAGGCGTCCTCCGAGGTCCGACATATCGGCCGCCGTCCCGGGATCGCGCCCTTCTGGCGACATCCTACAGCCCCTGTTCCGGCGGGGCGCCGTTGAAGGCGTCGGCGGCGGCGGTGACCTGGGCGATCAGTTCCCGCTCGGCCTCGGAGAGAAAGGGGCTCCAGATGTCGAAGATCAGGATCGTGCGCGGCCGGTCGCTGTCGTTCCACGCCTCGTGTTCGATGGTGTCGTCGAAGACCCAGGCTTCTCCGTCACGCCAGACGCGGGTCTCATTGCCGACCCGGAAGCGGCAGCCTCCCGGCAGGATCAGCGGCAGGTGGACGACCAGGCGGGTGTTGCTGACGCCGGTGTGCGGCGGGATACGGGTCTTCGGCTGCAGCACCGAGAACATCGCCGCCGGCGAGCGGCGGATCACGCGGGGCTGCGGCGCGAGGTCGAGCGCGGCCATGGTCGTCGGGCAGCGCTCGGCGTTCCCGCTCACCACCGCGCCATCGCGGAAGAGGTAGAAGGCGCTCCAGCGGGGGGAGCGGTTCAACTCCGCCCACTGATCGAGCGGCAGGCCGGGCGGATAGTCCACGTAGGGCCCGAAGCGATCAGCGAGACTGTCGTCGGCCATCACCGCGTAGAGCTCGCGGCGGATCACCTCGGTCGCCGCTTCGATGTCCTCCAGCCAGGGGAAGTCTTCGCGCGGGTAGAACTCGATCGAGGGCAGGCCGGGGTAGAAGAAGGAGGTCGGCCGCTGGTGAAAGATGCGGCGCGACCCGACCAGATGATCGATGAAGGTGGCGATCCGCCGGCCCTCCACGGTCCGGCCGGGCGCCCCGACGTCGGCGACGGCGTCCAGCAATTGGCGGCGCAGACCTTCCTGGTAGTCGGCGTGGACGGCGCGGGCGTGTTCGAGAGCGCGCCGGGTGGCCGGATCGAGCGCCTGCGGATCGGGCGCCTGGGTCAAGGCGATGCCATAGGCCACGCCGGCTTCACGCACGCTCCCCTGTCGCTCCAGAAGCGAGGCCTTCATCAGCAGAGCCAGGAAGGAGCGCGGATCGATGCGCAGCGCGCCCTCGACGGCGCCGAACGCGGCGGCGGCGTCACCCATGGCGCGACAAGCGCCGGCCAGGTTCAGCCACAGCGCGACATCGTCCTGATGCTCGACCACCGCCTGGTCGAGGATGGAGCGGGCGCGGCCCGCGTCGCCGGCCCTCATCGCCTGCAGGGCCCGGGCGTTGTGGGCCGCGGCCCGCCCGGCCGCGTCCTGGGCCCCTGCATCGGTATCGGTCACGCCTTGCCTCAAAGTGTCGCTATCGTCATTTTTTCATCAAGAGGGTTCGCCTCGTCACGGAAGGCGCCATAATAGCCGGGCATCCGACCATTTGCTAAGAGTTCAGGAGATTTGACCATGATACGTATCCTTGCCGCCGCTGTCGCGGCCGGCATGCTGCTGGGGGCCGGCCAGGCCTTGGCCACCGACGACACGTCCGCGACTTCCCAGGCCGCCCCCCCTCCGCCTTCGGCCATGCCGCCTCCCGCCTCACACACCGATTCCACCCAGGTGGTCTGCAAGCGTGAGGACCGCACGGGATCACGCCTCGGCGGCGCCAGGGTCTGCCACACGCGGCAGGAGTGGGCGGACATCGCCGCCGCCGCCCGCACGTCGGTCGACAGGATGCAGTCTGGCGCCAACTTGGCGGGCGATCACCACTAGACAAGGCTCGGGCCTCTCGGCTGACGTCGTCAGGCCGGAAAAGAAAAAGGGCGGCGGAGCGTTGCGCTCCGCCGCCCGATTTATTGTGACCCTGCCTGCGATCAGAAGTTCGCGGTCAGGCCGATGAAGATGTTCCGGCCGAGCGAGTCGTAGACGCCCGGGAAGGTGTTGGCGTTGCCGAAGGGCGGGCCGGAGATGCCGATGTTGTTGGCGTCGATCGTCGGCGGGTCGATGTCGAACAGGTTGTTACAGCCGGCCCGCAACGTCAGGTTGTCCCTGACCTTATAGGTGAACGCCAGGTCGAAGTAGTTGTACGAGTGCAGACGCCCTTCGATCTGGTCTCCCAGGAACAAGCTCGCCTTGTTGAGCAGCGGGTTGGTCGACAGATAGTCCAAGGTGACCGGGCCGATATAGCGCCACTGCAGCGAGGCCGTGAGCTTCCAGGGCGTGTTCCAGGTGATCCGGGTCTCGCTCTTGAAGTGCGGCGTCACCGGCGAACCGAACTGGTTCGAGCAGGCCGCGCCGTAAAGGCCGGCGCAGTCATAGGTGCCGCTGCCGGCGAAGGGCTCCGCCGTCAGGTGATCGGTCCAGGTGCCCACGAAGCTCATGGCCATCGACCCGGCGCTCGACCCCCTGAACCAGTCGGGCAGGCTCATGTGGTAGTTGGCCGAGAAGTCGATGCCGTCGGTGGCGATGAAGCCGGCGTTGACGTTGAGCTGCTTCACAAAGCCCTGGGCGGTGTCCAGGCCGCCCGTGATGGGATCGCGGACGATGAGGGCGCAGTCGGGGCTGGTGGCCGAGGCCAGGCAGGACGCCAGGATCGACGACGGCGAGGCGATACCCGTCGAGATGACGTTGTTCACCTTGATGTCGAAGTAGTCCATCGAGAAGCTGAAGCCGGGGAAGTAGCTCGGCTGATAGACGAAGCCGACCGTATAGGTGTCGGCATCTTCCGGCTTCAGGCCCTGGAAGAAGGCGCCGCCGCCGAACTGAGCCGAACACTGGCTGGACGGGCACTGGGTCGTGACGCCGTACTGCGCCGCGGTCATGCCGGTGTTCTTGCACTGTGAGAAGGGGGCCGCGATGGTGCCGTTGGTGTTCAGGGCGCAGGGGTCGGTAAAGACGGCGAGGCCGACTTCGACGGGCGCGAACAGCTCCTGCACGTTCGGGGCGCGAACGGCGTGGTTGTAGCTGGCGCGCAGCAGCAGGTCGTCGATCGGCTTGTATTCGACGCCGAACTTGTAGGTGCTGTTGTCGCCGGCGAGGTCGTAGTGCGAGAAGCGATAGCCGGTGTCGAAGGTCAGGTCCTTGATGAACGGCATGTCGTGCGCCACCGGGACCCGGAGCTCGAAGTAGACTTCCTTGACGTTGACGGCGCCCTTGGTGTCCAGGAGCTGGCCGCCGCCGCCCGACAGGTCGCCCGCCTGCTGCTCGGTGTCGAAGTTCTCCTGCAGGTAGTCGCGGCGATATTCCGCCCCGATGTTGATCCCGACGCCGTCCGCCGCCCACGGGCTCTTGATCCCGTAGTGGCCCAGGTCGCCGGTCAGGTTGATGTTGGCGACCTGCTGCCGGGTCTGGCCGGTCGTGAACGCGCTGGCCAGGACATAGTTGTAGGCGGCCTGGGTGATGTTGGCGCTCTGGGCCGCGAAGATGTCCAGCGGAACGCAGGAGGGGCCGCCGTTGACGCAGACCGGCGTCGTGGTGCCAGGCGCGTAGACGACGTTGAGCGCGTTGGCGATCTTGCTTTCCGCGCCGTAGCCGGTGATGTGGGTGTCGACGCGCGCCACGCCGAGCTGCAGGTAGGCGTCGTAGCTCCACCCGCTGCCGAGGTCGCCGCGCAGACCCACGTCGATCTTGTAGTCGGTGTGCGTGATGTCGGAATTCCGCGGCACGGCCGCGAAACGGTAGCCGATGCTCTGGAGGTTGAGCAGCTGGCCGCCCGGCGCGCCGGGAACGATGGGCGCGGCCGTCGGGCCGGTGCCGCAGCCCAGCGCCTGGGCCTGACCGGCGTAGGTCACGCCGTGGAAGGTGAATGGCGTCGTGCCGAGCAGCGGGTTGTTGCAGTTGATGGTGTAGCCGCTCGCCAGGTTCGGACCTGAGTTGCGGAACAGGCCGCTGGGGGCGATCTGCGCGTTGGTCTGGTCGTCCATGAACATGAAGTCGGTATAGACTTCGAACAGCTTGCTGATTTCGTAGTGCGCGAAGAAACCGGCGGTGTATTGCTCATCTTCCCGCTGGATGAAGTTCAGCGGGTTGAAGTTGTAGGCCAGGGCGCCGGTATAGGGCGCGAATGTCTTGGTGCCGTTGGGGTTGTTGGCGAACGTCGTGTGCAGCGTGGTGGTCGTGCCGTCGGGGTTGTGCTGCACGTTGGTGTCGAACCGGCCGAAGGCCGTGTTGCTGGAGCCGATGCAGTGGTGCACGTTGGGCTGGCTGTTGTAGGTCGCGATGCCGCAGTCGGAGAAGTCGCGCGTGCCCTGCAGGATCGGATCGGTGTGCCGGTACGTGGCGTAGGCGGTGATGTTGCCCTTGTCGTCGGGCGCGTTCGTACCCAGGATGATCGACACGCTGTGGATGCCGCCGTCGGCGCCGACGTCCTTGGGAATCGGCAGGCCGAACGCGGTCAGGAAGCTGCGGGCGTCCGCATTGTTGTTCTGGTGGTTGTCGAAGCTGTACTGGTAGTCGACCTGCACCCCTTCGAAATTCTTCTTCATGATGAAGTTGATGACGCCGGCGACGGCGTCCGAGCCGTACACCGCCGAGGCGCCGCCCGTGACCACGTCGACGCGGTCGACGAGGGAAGTGGGAATGTTGTTGAGGTCGGCCCCGTTGACGCTGGCGGCCGAGGGGTCGCCGGGCATCAGGCGCTTGCCGTCGACGAGCACCAGGGTCCGTTGCGGCCCGAGGTTGCGGAGGTCGGCTTCTGCCGTGCCGGTCGACCCGTTGGAGACCTGCGAGGTCTGGTTGGCGAAGGCGGCGGGCAGTTCGTTGAGCAGTTGCAGGATGTCGGTCGAGCCGTTGAGCTTGACGTCGTTGGCGGTCACCGTGGTCAGCGGGCTGACGCTGGTCAGGTTTGGTTGCGGGATGCGCGAGCCGGTGACGACCAGCTCCTGGACGGCGGCGGGAGCGGCTTCTGTGGTGGCGGTGGCGGTCGCGGTGGCCGCGGCGCTCGGCGCTGTCTGGGCGGACGCGAAAGACGCGGCCGCGACGGCCGCGCTGGTGATCATGGACGACGCCAGGAGTCTGGCGCGCATTGTCGTTAGGGTCAAAATTGGTCCTCCGAACAGGCCGGAACGCCGTTTCTAGAATGGGCGCCGCGCCGTGAGCGTGAATGAATCCCGGTCAAACCCCCCGGTTGGGATCAGTTACGGGCGCTCGCGCGGAGTGGTCAACGTTCATTACGCCGCCGTAATGAGATCGTGGCGGCCTGTTACTTTCCGGTCACAGATTGCGCCCCGGCGGGGGCATGCGTCTAATGAAAACCGGGCAAAAGGCGGAGTCGAAGGTCGTGCGCGGCGGAAAATGGGCTGATCTTGCCCCGATTTGCGGGGTTTTGGCGATTGTCGCCGGTAGCGCCAGTTTGGCGGCGCAAGCCCCCGTCAGGGCCCCGGCGGTGCAGTCGGTGCTCGATTGTCGGGCTATCGCCGATGGGACCCAGCGGCTGGCCTGTTTCGACAAGGCCGTGGACGCGATAGCCAAGGCCGAACAGACGGGCGATCTGGTCACCATCGACCGCGAGCAGCGCCGCGCGGTGCGCCGCCAGGCCTTCGGCTTCACACTCCCGTCCCTGGCGATGTTCGACAAGGGCGAGAAGCCGGAGGAGGCCAACCGCATCGCCGTGACCCTGGCGAACGCCGCCCGCAACGGGTCCGGCAAGTGGGTCTTCACCCTCGACGACGGGGCCGTGTGGCGGCAGATCGACAACGAAGAGCTCGAGCCGCCGCCCCGTCCCGGCGAAAAGGCCGTCATCCGGCGCGCGGCCCTGGGCAGCTTCATGATCCATCTCCAGGGGTCCGCGGTCCGCGTCCACCGTGACAACTGAAGCCGCGAGATACTGACAAGTTCGCGTTTTCGGTGTCTGGTCGCCCATGATGGAATACGCCCAGTTGCTTCTCCAGAACCTCGCCCTCGCCGGGGCGCTGTTCATCCTGCTATGGCTTATCAATCTGCGCACCCGCGACCCGAGCTTCATCGACAGCTGGTGGGCGCTGGGCATGGTGGTGATCGCCTGGGACACCTTCCTGTTCGTGGGCCACACCGGCGCCCACGCCACCCTGCTCACCGTCCTCTGCACGATCTGGGGGCTCAGGCTGGGGCTCTACCTGCTCTGGCGCTGGCGCAAGCAGGGGCCGGACCGGCGCTATGCGACGATGATGGCGGCGGCCCAGAAGGAGCGCGGCTGGGGATACGGCACGGCCTCCCTGCTGCTGGTGTTCGCCCTGCAATGGCCCCTGCAGTTCATCGTCAGCCTGCCGGTGCAGCTGGGCCAGATGGGCGGCGTGGGTGAGCTCGGCCCGGTCGCGTGGCTGGGCGCCGGCCTCGCGCTGTTCGGCGTCGCGTTCGAGAGCCTGGGCGACTTCCAGCTCGTCGCCTTCAAGGCCGATCCCGCCAACGCCGGCAAGGTGCTGCAGTCGGGCCTGTGGCGCTATACCCGCCACCCCAACTACTTCGGCGACGCCTGCGTGTGGTGGGGACTGTGGACCATCACGGTGGACGCCGGGGTCGGCCTGTGGTCGATGCTGGGGCCGATCCTGATCACCGTCCTCCTCACCCGCTGGAGCGGCGTGCCCACCGTCGAGGGGAACATGCGCCGCAAGCGGCCCGACTACGAAGCCTATGTCCAGCGCACCTCGGGGTTCATCCCGATGCCGCCCAGGAAGGGGTAGGATCCCGAGTTGACCCCGGACTTGACGCCGGTGATGGAGGCGTTGCGCGCGCAGAATATCGAGCGGGCGGCCGATCTCGCGGAAGCGGCGCTGCGCGGCGGCGCGCAGCACGCCCTGCTTTTCAACCTGCGGGCATGGCGGGCCGAACGGGCCGGGCGCTACGACGTCGCCCTGGCAGACCTGCAACGCGCCCGCCGCCTCGCCCCCGGCGACGTCCCGACCCTCAACGCCCTGGGGCTCTGCCTCGCCAATCTCCAACGCCCGGCTGAGGCGATCGAGGCTTTCGACAGCGCCATCGCCGTCGATCCCACCTTCGCACCGGCGCACTTCAATCGCGGCTGGGTGTCCGAAGAGGTGGGCGAGCTCGACCAGGCGCGATCGAGCTTCCAGACCGCGGTCCGGCTCAACCCGCGCGACCCCCTGCCCCACGCCCGGCTGGCCGGGCTGGCGGCCCGGGCGAGCGACTGGGGCGCCGCCCGCGCCCTTGCCGAGCGCGCCCTGGCCGGCCAGTCCGGTCAGCCTACCGCCGTGCTGGCCCTGGCTGGCGCCGACGTCGCCGAAGGCGCCCTGGATGCGGCGCGCGAGCGGCTGCTGCCGTTGCTCGCCGAGCCGGCGGTCTCACCCATCGACAAGGCCCAGGCCCACGGTGTCCTGGGCGACATCGCCGATCGCCAAGGCGAGCCGGCCGCCGCCTTCGCCAGCTTCGCCGCGGCCAACGAGGCCCTGCGGAGTTTCTACGCGCCGCGATTTTCGGGCCCGGGCGTGCAGACCGTTCCGGACATGCTCACCTGGCTCACCAGCTATTTCGAGGCCGCGCCGGCTTCGGCCTGGAGGGCCGCGGGCGGGGCGCCGGAAACGGACGCCGCCGGGCACATATTCCTGCTGGGCTTCCCCAGATCCGGCACGACCCTGCTCGAGCGGGTGCTGACGGTATCGCCGCGGGCGGTCGCTTCGGAGGAGCGCGAGACCCTGACCGAGACCGTGATGGAATTCATGCGCGCCCCGGCGACGCTCGACCGTCTCGCAGCGATCTCGCCCGCCGAGGCCGAGCGCTGCCGCCGCGCCTACTGGTCGCGCGTGCGCGGCATGGGCGCCGAGGCCGGCGGGCGGGTGTTCATCGACAAGCTGCCCTTGAACTCCATCAACCTGCCGCTGATCGCCAAGCTGTTCCCGGAAGCGCGGATCCTCTTCGCCCTGCGCGATCCACGCGATGTCGTACTCAGCTGTTTCCGCCAGCGCTTCCGCGTGAACCCGTCCATGTTCGAGTTCCTCACCCTGGAGGGGGCGGCGCGGTTCTACGCCCAGGTGATGCGCCTGTCAGACCTTTACCGCGACCGGCTCGAGCTCGCCGTCCTCGATCACCGCTACGAGGATCTGGTGAGCGATTTCGACCGCAGCGCCCAGGCTGTGTGCGACTTCATCGGCCTCGACTGGACACTGGACATGCGCCGTTTCGCGGAGGGCGGCGCCCGCCGTTCCGTGGCCACGCCCAGCGCCACCCAGGTCTCCCGCGGCCTCTACGACGGCGCCGGCCAGTGGCGCCGCTATGCCGACCAGCTGGCCCCGGTGATCCCCATCCTCCAGCCCTGGATCGACCGCTTCGGTTACTGAGGCGAGAAGAAAGGTTCACCACAGAGACACAGAGAGCACAGAGGCGATGGTCTTGAAGCGTCGTGCTTGTTGAATCTTAAGGCGCGCTCCGCGCGCGATTCTTTCCCACGCACCCTCGTGTCGCAGAACTATCGCCTCGGTGCTCTCTGTGTCTCTGTGGTGAGCCTTCCTTTCTTTCCTGCTACCGATCTTTCGGGTCGATCGCGTCTCTGAGGCCGTCGCCGATGAAGTTGAAGCTGACCAGGGTGGCGATCATCGCGAGCGACGGGAAGATCAGCAGCCAGGGCGCCAGCTCCATGTCCTGCGCGCCGCCGGCGATCAGGCTGCCGAGGGAGGCCATCGGCGGCTGCACGCCGAGCCCCAGGAAGGACAGGAAGCTCTCCGCCAGGATCACGCCCGGTATGGTCAGGGTCACATAG